>Ga0206814_10028_pt1 | contig 37711 bp, 35 predicted proteins | sample Alteio_BWOrgCont_90_FD_152850 | JGI IMG/M metagenome (GOLD analysis project Ga0206814, IMG submission 152850) | Enriched cells from forest soil in Barre Woods Harvard Forest LTER site, Petersham, Massachusetts, United States -... | ecosystem: Environmental > Terrestrial > Soil > Temperate forest >...
ATCGATGTGTGATCAAACACGGTATGACAAACGCCGGCCGGGGTGTAGGGGCTAATTACGATCGTCGGGACACGAAAGCCGAGGGGCGCGTCGACGGCGTTTGGGTCGCATGGGCCAGGCGGCAAGGCATGATCGAAGAACCCACCGTTTTCATCGTACGTGATGATCAGCGCCGTCTTGGCCCAACTCTCCGAGTGCGTTAACGCGTCGACGACGAGGCCTATGAACTTTTGGCCGAGCCGCACATCGTGAGTGGGATGATCGTCGCAAAGCGAGAAAGCAGGGTCGAGAATACTGATCGTCGGCAGCCTGTCGGCCTGGCAATCCGCTACGAAGTTATCGATTGAAGTGAAGTTGTGAAAGGCGTGGAAGGCGGCGAACTTGTACCAAAATGCCAAGAACGGCAGGTCTGTAAAGTAGCTCTTCCAGGTGTATTTGTTTCCGTTGGGGTCGATCTGGTCTTCGATAACATTCCACATCGGCGTTGTCAGGAATCCCGGAAATGGCGGCAGGACATGGGTGTAGTTGTCGCCGTCTCGCACTCCAGAGTGCATGTATTTACGATTGGGCCAAGTCGAACTCAGCATTGATGAGAACCACCTATCGCAGACGGAGAAGCTGTCGGCCAGAGAATAGAGGACGGGCAACGTGGCTCGTGTGTAATAACCCATGGGCACAGCGCCATTCGCGGCGACCGCCGCATCCGCATCCGCCTGAGTGCTGCCAGAGGGCATATTCGCGCGGATCTCCGCCTCGTAGTTCTTCACAAACCACGCCATTTTCTCACCGGTCGCGGGGTTCAAGTAGTTCAGACCCTGTGGCTCCGGCGAATGCGGCAAGTCCGGATATCCCATGTAGATATTGGAAGTTCGTGTTTCCAGGTTCCAAGCAGCGACCGGGTTATCGTCCTCATCGAGGTTGGTGGATAGCGGGTTTTGGAGACCGTCGATATCGCCATTGAACGGATATGCCGGATCGATGCTCAGGGAACCGAGATAGTGATCGAACGACCGGTTCTCCATCATCAGAATCACGACATGCTCGATCTTCTCCATTCCTGGAACAGGGTCAAAAATCACGGTCTCACCTCTTTACCAAAGTAGTATAAACCGTTTGTCATTTTATTGCTTCGGAACGAAGGAACAAGATAAGCCTCTAAATCGCCATCTATTTGCCGTCGGCGAGAACTTACAGCTCGAGGTGCGGCGGGAGCCTTTAGATGCAAGAACATATCCATGCCACCTTCACCCACGCCGAGGATGCCGAACAAGCAGCCGGAATACTCCTGGAAAATGGCGTTCGAGCCGAGGATCTGACCCTCATCAAGCACCACCCTATGGTGGAAGAAGCCGAGACAGAGATTGCCGAACACGAGTCGAATGCGTCACACGAAGCCGAGCAGCACACGACGTTGATCTTTGGCGGCGGCGTTGAGACAGGGGCGGTTAGGGGCGCGAAGTGGGGAATTGGCATTGGAGCCGTGGCGGCGCTCGCGACGATTCTTATACCGGGAGTCGGGCTGGTTATTGGTGCGGGAAGTCTCGCGGCGGCCATCGGTACAGTGTCGATAGGCGCCGGAGCCGGTGCCCTCGCTGGAGTAGTTTCTGACCATTACTCTCAGGAAGGATTGGAAGAAGCCGATGGCAAGCGCATTGAGGCGATCATAGCCGACGGTGGCGCGATGATCTCCGTGGCCCTCCCGTCAGGAAACGTCGACGTGGCAACTGCCTTTAAGATTTTCGGTCAACATGGTGGCCAGCCAATTGCCCAGTTAGACCGCGTTCCGCCTCCTTATGTGGCCTGAGGAGTTGCCGCATCGGCGAATTTGGTCAAAACTATAAAGATGGCGTGCCTGATTTCGCGGCCGGCTCGCATCTCTGTAGTTGAATGACCCTTACGGAACAATCGAGAACAGACGAGGAGCTTGTTTATGCAAGCCTCGCGGGAAATCACGACTGCTTTGTGCAATTGGTTCGCCGGTATCAGCATCTGGTATTCGGTCTCTGCCGGCACATGCTTGGTTGTACGGACGATGCGATGGACGCGGCCCAAGACGCCTTCATCATCTCGTTCAAGCGCTTAAGCGAATTGCGGCGAGAGGCTGAATTCAGGGCTTGGCTGCGAATGATTGCGACGAACGTATGCAAGCAACGCTTGCGTGTCCGAAGGCCGACTAGCGATTTACACGAGGAGATTGCGGACGGCGAGCCATTCCAGGCGATCGAATACGCGATCGACGTAGATCGTGCGCTTGCCGGGCTCAGCTCCGACACGCGGCTGACGGTATTGCTGTTCTACTTCGAAGGCAACTCCGTCCGCGAAATCTCGCTCTTTCTCGGAGTTCCGGAAACGACGGTCATGAGCCGGCTGCGCAACGCCAGGTTGCAACTCCGGCAGGACCTACAATCAATGTTTGACGAACCAACAAAGAGATCACCACTTCCCGAAGACTTCGCGGATCGCATTCCGATCCCCTACGACGAATATGAGCCTTATCGAAAGGCCGCGACATTTGAGCCGCTATCGGCTTGGCGAGCCGAATGGCTGTTGTCGGCCTATCCGGCGGGCTCAACGATTCATTCGACCGACGTACTCGGTCACGATTGGGAGGCCATACCGGACAAACCCATTCGGGTAACGGTCAAGACACCAGGCGGCACGCTTGAGCCAGTGATCTTACGTATGTCGGGTCGCAAGGACGGAATCAAGGTCGAGGCAGCCCTATTGCCGCTGCTGGCATCGCTCGGACTAATAGTCCCTAGGCTGGTGGCTGGCCCGGTAGTCGATCCGGATCTGCCAGGCCGCGGAATGTTGATGGCGACCACGCCGTCGGTGGGGCAAAGCGCCCTCGCCTGGGCCGTTGAAGGAGGCACGAAGGCCATCGATCACGCTTGCGAGGTTGTTATGGAAGCCATCGACCAGATCAAGAGAGTGACTGCGAAAGTCGAGGCAAGCGCGCCGGCGTCAATGCTGGAGCGGTGCACGCTTGCCGACGAACTCACCCGAGTGATCGAAATCGGCGGGCCGTGGATGTCCGATTCGCGATTTGCGGAGACCGTGCGCCGGCTCGAGCCGATCGTCGCGAAAATCGATTTGCCACTGGTGTTCTCCGACAGCGGAATCGGGCCCAACTACCGCGTCGACGAGCACGGAAATCTGATCGGCTTCGACTCTTTCTGCTGGGCTCGATTCGAAGACCCGCACTATCAGATCTCGAAATACTGGACCTACGACTGTTGGCCCATCCGGCGGGCAGGTTTCGTTGAGCGTTACCTTCTTCGCCAGAAGCTGTCGATGCAAGACTTCGCCCCACGCCTCGGCGTCCGCGCGCTCGTCACTCTGCAGCGAGAAATCGCGGTCCAAGGTGGCGACGGCAACTATCGAAACGACATGTTAGGCTGGCTCAAGCTGGCTATGGACAATCTGTAAGTCGATTCAAACGGTGGGTCCAATCCATCCGTCCCGGGGTGAGGCGTGGAACAGGATCGGGCCCACAATCGCCTTTGACTATGCCGCCATCTAAGTTGACACATGCTTGGCAAGCGGCGGGAGATTCAAGATGCACGAAACTATCCACGCAACCTTTGCAAATGCTCAAGCGGCGAAGAGAGCTGCGGGCGCACTTTTCGATCTTGGCGCAAGGGAAGAAGACCTGTCGATCGTTCCCCAGGAACCTGGAGAACCCATCGACTACAGAATTGAGGACATGTCTTGGGCCACTCCCGAGTTCGCCGGCAGCCGAAACTCTCCGGCATTTGAGTTCGCCGTAAATGCAGCGGTTGATGCCGAGGCAGACGAAATGCTCAAAGAACGCGATGTAAACCGCGATGTCGCGGTCGTGCTCACTCTCGTCGTGCCCTCCGGAAACGTCGACGCAGGCCATGCCTGGGAGATTCTCGATTCTTATGGCGGTAAGCCGGTCGCCCGCGCGGAAAACCTCAAAAACTCCTACTTGATCTGAAAAGTGGGACAAGACCATCGCGTTAGCAATTGAATGTAGACTTCGCATATGGTCTTGAATAGCGAGATTGAGGCTTACGCTTCCCTTTTGTTAGGGCACTTGCGGGGGATGATTGGTGGCCTCCGCAAGCTGCCGCAGGACAAGTGGGATTGGACCTATTCTCTACCCGCGCCGACTCCTCGCATTCTCGCGACTCACGCGTTGGCTTGGTTGCAATGTGACCGACAGCACATTCGCAATACGGATTGCTCAACACATCGCCCGGTCCCAGAAGCGCCTGCGACGCCGGAACAGATCTGCGACGCTATGGACAAGGAGGCGGATGAGTGGGAAGCGCTGCTCCAATCGCTGACTGAACAAGATTTGGACAGATCATGTCTCCAGTTCGGACACGCGGAAGCGTCATTCAACGTGCGTGGCTTTATCGCGCACATGATCCAAAACGTGATCTACAAGCACGGTCAGTTTGCAACGATCTTCTTCGCGATAGGGATGGACGGCGATGGGCCATATGAAGCGCCGTTCCCGAACCCCATCTACAAATCTGAGTTGGGAATCGAATAGCGGAACCTGACTGAGTTGAGTTTCGCCAGTCCTTTGTCCGTGCCGACAAGCGAATTGACAATCGAGGTGCGGTAGGAGACCACAGATGTTTGAACAAATTCATGCCACCTTCGAAGTTCCTGGCGATGCTGAAAGAGCTGCAGGAGCGTTGCTCGATAACGGCCTGAGGGCCGAGGACTTAACCATCATCCAGCCACAGACGGTTGAACAAGAAGCGATTACCTACAAAGCCATCGACGCAGCTGCGATGACTCCCGAATACGTTGGGGCAGAAGCGGTTGCCGTTTACGAGCCAGTGGATAATCCGGATAGCAAAGACGAAGGATTGCAGACCGAGGAAGACGCAAAATTTGGTCTTTCGACAACTACGCCCGGCGATGCCGGAATCGGCGCGGCTAAAGGCGCCGGTTGGGGTCTGGGACTCGGCGCATTGGCTGCCCTTGCGTCGGTGTTTATCCCGGGAGTAGGACTGGTTATCGGCGGTGGCGCGCTCGCAACCGCTATCGGTGCCGCTGCGGCAACCACTGGAGCGGGCGCAGTTGCAGGCGCCGTAACTGGCTATCTCAAGGATCAAGGCTTCGAAGAAGCCGATGGACGACGCTACGAAAAGTTCGTGGAGAATGGTGGTGCGATCCTGTCTCTATCGCTGCCATCGGGAAGCATCGACGCTCCCAAGGCTTGGGAGATCATCGACAAATACAACGGCGTTCCCTTGACCGCGGCACAGAGCGTACGGAAAACGTATTTGGCCTAAAGAAAAATGCTAAGTGCTAAGTGCGGAGGTTCAACCAGCTGTTCTTAGCACTTAGAACTCCGAACTTGTCTACGCGTGTCCTGTAAACACTGCCCACAGAAAAAACGCCGAAGCGACTCCCATGAACAGGATGCTTATTGCCCCGAAAAGGTTGGACCACTTGCCATTCGTGCGATCTCCAACGATCTTCTTATTGTTGCAGATCATCATCAGCACAACCATAAGCGGTACCGCGACTATGCCGTTCACGACAGCCGAATACACCAGTGCTTTTATCGGGCTAAATGTGGCGAAGAAATTTAGGATGTACCCCACAACCACAATAATCGCGACGGTCAAATAGAAGCCTTCTGCGCGCTTAAATCTCCGGTACAAGCCGTAGCGCCAACCCATTGTCTCTGACGCTGCGTAAGCTGCCGAACCGGCAAGGGTAGGAATTGCTAGGAAGCCAGTCCCGATCATGCAAATCGAGAAGATCCAGTAGGCCGCCGGGCCAAGCGGCTTAAGAGCCATGGCCGCATCCTTGGCCGTATTGATGTCCGTATGCCCCGATGCATGAATCGTGCCGGCGCAGGCGATCATGATGAAGAATGCAACACCCTGGGAAGCGATCATTCCAATAACGGTATCGGCCCGCACGTTTCGCAGCTCACTGTTTCGAACTTTGATTTTTCGCCCACCCGGGCCATCGGCCAAGCGCTCCGATACAACTTCTTCAACAGTCTCACCGGCTTGCCAATAAAATAGATACGGCGAAATAGTCGTCCCTAGGAAGGCCACCATGGCAACAAGGTAGTCAAGTTTTGTGCTCCACGAAGGAATGAATAAATTGCGAGCTATCTGGCTCCAATTGTTGTGGACGCCAGGCATAAGTGCGACAATAACATAGCCGAGCAGGCCCAGGCACAACAGCTTGAGATAGCGCGCATATACGCGGTAACTTAGGCCGATTTGCAGGCCGATCAGGGTGATTGCGATCACAGTTAGCCAGAGCGCTGTCGGCAAACCGAACAGCATTTTCGCCGAAGCGGCCATGATGTTGAGATCGGCATAGACATTCAACGTGTTTGCTCCTACGAGCAGGATCAAGCAGCTATACAGCAGCCATTTCGGATAGTGCTCCTTCATGACGGCGGCAATTCCCATGCCGGTTACCCGTCCGAGGCGGCCGCACATCTCCTGGATGGCGATCATCATCGGGAGACTTAAGGGTATGAGCCATAGTTGCCCGTAGCCAAAAGACGCTCCGGCTTGCGAGTACGTGCCTACCCCCGAGGGATCGTCATCGGCCCCTCCCGTAACGAGGCCCGGACCGATGCATTTGTACCAGGGTTTATCAACTTCGCAGTCGACTGTAGATTGTTGGGCTCTCTCTAAATCGCGTAGGTCATCGTCGGTCTGAGGTTTACCTATTTCTGCCGTAGTCCGGCTCCCGTTACCTGGTTTATCGACACCGTCATCGGCAGTATTTTTCATGGTATACGGACTGTAGGCTCAGCAGATAGTTCCGTCTACAGCTTACCTAGCAGTCCTGGTAGTGGAGAACGGCAAATGTTCCTTAGTTAGAGTCATTGCCGGTCGAAATTGCGGCTGGATTGATTAGAGGCTTATACGTTTTGATTTGAGCAAGTTTTTCCCTTGATACACGCCGGCAAGTTCCGTCCGCAAATCCCACATTGTATTTGCCCGTTGGATCTGCCTCTTTCGTGCAAAGCACCCACATCGTTGCGGGGTCGATCACGGCCGTCACAGTTGTTCCGGAGAGCGACTGATTCCATTCGTAAGTATCGAGTTTTCCGACCAGCATACGGTCTTTGAGGTACCGATCTAAAAGGCGTTCCAGCTTGGGAATCGGCAGAAACGAGGGGAACGAATCGTCGTTATCGTTTTCATACATCGCAAGGGCGAGTGAAACCTTTTTTGCGGAAGAGAGGTCCTCGGCAGCCTGCGCCGCCAATCTAGCTTTGGCAAAGACACTAAATAGAGTTGGCGCAAGAACGATAGCGGTAGCGCATGCCGTGCAAATCAACGCAGCTATGATGCATCCCCAAGGCGCCTTCTTTTGCGATGGCAAGGGGGAGGGTTCGCTTGTCATAAGAATGAACGCAAGGTCTGCTTATACAAGTTTAGTTGCCGCTTCCGACATATGGCCGTGGACTTGCGAAATGTGGTCGATCTCGCGGTCGGCAAAGTCGGCACACCATTGAAGTTCAGGGTGGTCCAAGTACGGTTCAGACCCTTTCGCGAAGAGCAGTTTCCCGGATGGCCACCAAGAGACGACGTGAATCATCGCTATCATGGGCCGCGGAACAGAGGTTCGGTTCGGCATCCCCGCATGCCACATCCGCACGTCGCGAATGACCACGCTGCCGGCTTGCACCGTCGGTTGAAGCGGAGGACAGGCGAGGCGGCGCGTCTCCAACTTCTCCAATGGCACTTCGATATCCCCGCTCTGGATAGACACCGAGGGATCCAAGTGAGTTTGCGGCCAAATCTCGGTGCTTCCGTTTTCCGGTCCCATATCGACCAGCGGCACATTGACCACCAGCGCATGGGGAGGCGGAACGGTCTCAAGTCCGGGCCAAAGCTGACCTTCGTCGGCGTGAACTGGCTGTCTGGTGTCGCTGGGCATCGCCGTATTGCCGCTATAGTAAACGCTCTTAAGGCCTGCTCCGAGCACACCTTTTGTAACTTGAATCACAAGGTCGTTAACGAGGACATCCCGAAACAGATACGGCGGAAATGGAGGCGGATCCTGCTGGATGTTGCCCTTGGTCCAGTTGTACGGGGCATTCGGCCGGCTGATCAGTAACTGCGTGTCTTCCATCGAACGCTCTCGAAGCGCTCTGATCGACTCTTGCGAGATAACGCCGGCCAGAACGACCACGCCATCCTCTGCAATCGCACGAAGGGCTGCTGAAAGGTTTTGTGGGTTTAGGATTCCCGAAGCAAGTTCACTTGCGGAGGGTCGAATTTCAACGAGTTCAAACATAAATAACTCTTCTTTGAGCCGAACTTGCCATAGTTGGCAATGTCTACCTCAATTGAGACCGAACACTCTACGGGCAGAGTCGTTGACACGCCATCCTTTAACCCGGCGGAATGATCCATCCGGCGGTAATACTATGACGGATTTGCAAGAGTATCTCAAGACGTTAAGGCTCTGGCAGTGGGCCGCTGCCGATCCACATCCCAAGCTGAAGACCATGGAGGACTACGTCCGTGAATTCTCGCGGAACCTGGTAGGAACCTGGTCCAACGACGACGGCATGATGCCGAATCCGATGACCCAAGATGCGGTATTCAGCGAAGATGGTACGGGTAGTATTCAAGGCGCTTTTTTCACGGCTTACTCGGGAAAGTTCGAATGGCGCGAGAGGGGCGATCACGTCATCGAGGTTCGCAGCGGCGACGAACCCACGATCTGGTCTTCACTGTGCTGGAAATTCATCGACGGTAATCCGATTCTGCTGCATCTTTGGGTAGACGAATCGGACTACGAAGACGATCCGCCACCGAACTCCGATCTGATTAGCAGTTTGGTTTTCGAGCCACTTCGCCTATCTGACCGCAGATCTTGGGATGACTCTGCACGTATTAGTGAAGTCCCGAGAGACGCTTTGGAAGTAACCGTCAACTCCGAGGCCGCTTGGGTCTCCGAAGGCCGCACGGAGAGGAGCACCTTTTGGATATTGCACCAACCTCCGTACGAGATCACTGCCGCGAACATAGTGGAGGATAGCGGGCAAGATGGCCACTTCTTTAGCCTGTCCTTCGTCTCCGCCAAGACGGGCCGGCTCATTTCAGGCTACTTCGACCACGCCCCCGGTCACGTTGACCGCCCAAGGTTCTTGGAACTCGCGGCCCTGATCCTTCTGGCCATTCGGCATAAATATGAGTAAACGAAGCCGCACTGGAGGCACACGGACACGTCCGCATCGGTTTCTTCTCGTTCTCCAAACCTGACTTCTCAACCATTCGGGACCCTACGCCAATAGCGATCGTAGTCAAGGCAGTTTTTCGCGTTTCGGGTTCGTCGACGGTAGCCGTCGCGAAGTGCGTTCGCGTGGGCATCAAGCTCGATACGGAATATTGTGGCGTCCGCATAACCGGCGGAGGCGAGATCTCGGTCCGGTTGGCTGACGGTCTCGATCAGGCCGGCTCACTGGACGTCTTAATGGTTTATCACCGTCCGGACCAGGCAACGCGCAAGATCGTCGAGAGCGCTCGTGTGACCATTAAAGCAACGATTGCGCGGGCATCCTAACTCTCGCTTCTGGTGTGATATGCGACGAATCGTGGCTGCCCAGCTGGACGGTTTTCAAACCTTGCATGACATACGTTTACACCTAATCACGCGGTGGCAAACGATCCTCTCCTACTTCAAGCAACGTTATCGTAAACGAATCCGCAAGGGGGTTCGTATGCGAATCCGTAATAGAATAGTGGCATGCCTCAAGCTCTGCTCATTTCTGTGGACGAATATCTGCGCACGAGCTTCCGACCAGATTGCGATTTTATCGACGGCGAGGTGCAGGAGAGAAACTTGGGTGAACGGAATCATTCGACCCTGCAAGCGGCGCTCGTGGTTGTTTTCCACCAGAACCGAAATACTTGGAACGTTCTTCCACTGCCGGAACAACGGGTCCAAATCTCGAAAACTAGGTTTCGAGTTCCCGACTTGTGCATCGTTCGGAAGGAAGACCCCCGAGGCCAAATCGTCCAGACAGCCCCTCTCATATGCATTGAGATCCTGTCGCCTGAGGACACTCTGAGCCGACTCCAGGCACGCGTCGACGACTACGTCGCCTTCGGCGTCGCGCACATTTGAGTTATCGATCCGTCGACCCGCCATGCTTACATGGCCGGTCGTGCGGGTTTTATTGAAGTCGGTTCCGGTGCCTTCGAAGTACAGGGGACCCCGATCCGGGTTTCTATCTCCGAGTTGTTCGCGGACTTGGATGAGGACCAAAGATTGTAAGCCAGTCTCGTCCGCGCAAGCGTGGTCGGTCGGCCGAAAATCACGACTGCGCCTCCAGCTTGACAGGTGGCCCCGATAGACCGCCATCGAGCGGCCCATAGCTGACTTATAATCGGTCTATGCGGATGTTGCCCATCAAGCACCTTTTGTTGGCCGGATGGATACTCGGCGCGGGACAGGGTGATAAGGCTCCGCACCAGCAAGCCAACAGTGTCAACTGGAATCCACTCAGCACTTCGATTGACGCGCAGTATGTCGCCGCCGCGAAGCGACTCTTTGGCAACGGGCTTGCGGACCCGGCGGGCGGACGATTCTGCAGAGCATTCCGCCCTTCGCAACGGAGATTCGAGGGGGACCAGACGACTTTTGGCTGGGTGCTTCCCGGCGACAAACGAATTGTACTAATCGATGGGTCAGAAGTAAATGTCGAGGGCTCCATCACGCCGGTTATGCTCAAATATATCTTGCCGGATTTGGAGCGATCCGCACAGTACGGAACCGCGCCTTTTTACTGGCCGGGAGTTTCAATCGCCACGCCGGCCCTCCTATTGAGAGTGAACGAGACGAAGCTGGCTGAGCAGGTCTACACGTGGTACATGCGAGGTTCACACACCAATTCCCCCGGTGAAGAACTGGCCAGTCAGCAAATTGGATGCCTGGAAGCCCTGTCATACAAGGAGTTCGCCGTGAGCGACGACGTTTCGGCTCGTAGCGATTTTGATCGCTTGATTGCGGCCTGGCAGATTCGGGAAGAGATCCCGACTCGAACATGGTTTCGGCGTCGAAACGAGTTGGAGAGCATCAAATTGGCTCGAGCGGACGTTCAGAGGCGAATCGACCATCCCGAGAACACCCCTGATCTACAGAAGCTCGGGCGGCTGCCTCAAGCAGAGCGAATTCGGATATTGCTCGGTTCTTTGGATTCGGTGGGCGGTGGAGAGCCTAGCAAATGGGGGTTCAATTTTGGCGACAACCCTATTGTGAAGGCGCTGATTCGGGAGGGAAAGGCCGCCGTACCCGCGCTCATTGACGCCATGGAGATCGACAAACGGCTTTGCCGCGCGGTCAGCACTGGCGATGGATTTGACGGCGAACGCGCGTATTCCGACAAGGAGGTCGCATGGGAAGCGATCAAAGCGATATGGCCCTCGGCTTTAGCTCTAGAAGGCTTCGACCCGGCGACCAACAGCCTGTATAGTCCTCCAAGCGCAAGTGTCATACGGGCCAGGTGGGCGGCCGTTTCAGATCTTTCTGATGGATTGCGGTGGCTCCTTATCCTCCGGAACGACGGAGCTTCCGCAGATGCTTGGTCGACGGCCGCGAGTGGTCTCGTATCTCGTAGGGGGACAAATTCCGTCTTGCAGGCAGGGAGCATCTCGGTCGGCTCGTCTGGGCAGTCGTATGTTAGCTCTGCCTCAAGCCGCGCCACCATGATGGGAGACGATCTGTCGCCGACAGAACGATCTGAGGCTAGCCGGCTGATGGCGCGCCGCGCGACACAGATAATCGACGCCGGCAAGCCGGGCGAACCCACCCCGTGGCCGGAGCAAGCCTTCAGGATTTGTGAGGCGCTGTATGCCTGGGATTCGAAGAGCAGCATGCCTTGCCTTCGCGAAGTCTGCGATCGGATATTGCTGAGCAAATTCCAAATCAAGGGAGGATCAATGAGCAATGAAACCGACGAGGTCGTAAACCTCATCGCGGATAGGTCGAAGCTGGGCGATCCGACCGCGGCGGCAGATTATGACCGACTATTTGAGATTCTCGGGCGCCAGCATTTGTATGGCTCAATTGCTCTGTTAAAGCCAGTATGGATGGGTCATGTGGATGCTGCCGTGCAGCGCCTCGGCGCCAAGCGGTTGGGCAAATTGGACAAGGACCTTGCGGGGCACGACGTACAGCGGGCGAGACAAGCGGCCGACGATATCGGCACGGGTTTCGCCAAAATCTCGCTTATTCCCAACCCGGCGTTTCGGCGCGCCCTCGTTTCCGGCCTGCGCAACCATACGGTTGTTGGGTCCTTCCACATTTCCGATGAGGGCGGGACGCTTATGTGTCACTTCGCTCACGTGGCGGGCGGCGCTGATGGAATGAGCTTCGAAGCTTCGAAGTTTCCGGAATGGAAGGTAGGCATGATGCGGAAGGTTGAGCTGTGTGACGATCTGGCAAATATCCTTACCGACTTACATGCTACTGGCGAACCGGAATTCAACCTGATGTGGAGCGATAAGAAAAGGGCGGCAGCCAGGGCGACGCTGATCACAAGGCTATCGAACGACAAGCTCGACTGGAAGAAGATCCAGCACACCAGCGTCTGGGCGCCGTTTATGGACGGGCAATGACCGTACTTGATAGTGCCGTCGTCTTGCGGACCCGGCTTCGCTTCCAAATGAAAAACTGTTCAGAAAATTCACGCGGCTCGTTTAGCCATCTCTCCATGGTTTTTCGATGCTGCAGCAATCGCGCCGTCCAATTAGGGACCAGGTTGGCCCGCGAATTCCCGCGAATCGGACTGCCCTGCTGAGGTGTTTTGGAGCGATCTCAACAATCCCTTCCATCTGCCAATCGATAAGCCTGCATCTAGGCTGGCTGCTGGACTAGGATTCAAACCAATTTGATTTGCCAAGATTGGTTCGTGGGGTTTGATCTAGTGTAGGGTGTCAGGGATGACGACAAGCGACGTCTCGTCTCGGCCGAGGGTTCTTTGGGATATGAACGGCTACCAGTGGATGGTGCTGTTTGCGGCTTGGCTGGGGTGGGGGTTGGACGTCTTCGATGGGCTGTTTAAAGGTCTTGTGGGGTCAGAGTCGCCGAGGCAAGCTCACTTTGGGAGAGTTGAATTACAACGAGCTCAAACAGATATAAGTCTTCTTTGAGCCGAACTTGCCCTAGTTGACATTGTCTACCTCAATTGAGACTGAACACTCTGCGGGCGGACTCGCTATTCCTCATCTTCAACAGCGTCGAATTCTTCGGGGGAATAGAGCAGCAGTGTTCCAACTTCCACCGCATCCGCCCCTAAATCAAGCCGTATCCGCTTCCATACCGCCTGCTGACGAGCGAGGTGTGTCATATCATGGAATTCTGGAGCGACCACAAAGCCAGACCAATGACCATGTTCATTTCCGATGTTAATGGTCGCAGCCGGAGCCACGGCATGGATCGCCTGTTCTAGTGCTTCTTGTACTGCCATAAACGATTCCCTTCTTGAACGATAAGTGATGATAGATCGAATAGTCGCTTAGACCACATCTCAATACGATCATTTCCTAGGTCAGCGTACCGAGTTGTTCGTGTGCCAACTTGAAATCTCAAGTGGAATTCAAGGCCCATCCGGTCCAGATCCTCAAGAGAGCTATACCGAAACAGGTTCCTCCACATCGGCGTCGCCTCAGAAATCGCTGCGTTGACCTGCTCGCGAATCGTCGGCTTAAACCTCCTAGCAAAGTTTGCAGCGAAAGCCAACTTCGCAAGATTGTGCCCCTTTATCTCCTCGTCCTTGTCAACGATGAATGCTTTGATTGCCGATTCTGCGGCGAGTCCAGAATAGTAAATCGCTCCAGCGAACGCCTGATTATCGATCAGCAGTTGACTGTCCTTCAGTCTTTCCACACTTGCCTGGATGTAGTCAGTGCGGGTTTGCGCTCTCATCTTCATCAGTTGGCAAAGGCGCTGCTGCCGGCCCCAAGTCTAAATCAGCAGTTACTAATTGAACTCAAACAGCCAAGTTCGCCTCTATTTCGCCCTTCTGGAACAAGCCCTCGCTCCACCTGAGGATACCGACACTTACACCGCCATTGGATTATAACATGGCGTCACCTTGCCAAGAGCGGGCATACAACGCGAGGGGCCCCACCAGTCGCTGACTAGCGCTAACCACTCCTGGAGGAATAAATGGCGTCGCGGCGTATTTCGGGTTCCCGTAACATCAACCTCTGATTGCTAATACTGCCGCCGTCGTCGCTCCGCCCGCCAATGCGGATATCGTCGCCGCTTCAGTCGCGGGACCCAAGACCGGCTGCCGTTTTGGACAGTTTTCACACTTTCGCCTGACCAATCACCGGGCATTGAGCTTGATCTAGATCCCCCCTTTTGAATCCACAGGTCAAGACTCGTGCAAAAATGCTTCTGAGTGGGCATGCGAACCGGTAAGCGAAAGAAGCCAACAAGGAGCGTGGAAACACAAGTGCTTCAGGCTTGTCGGCGAAGATGTTGCCTTTGCTATTTTTTGCGAGACGATCGGGGGGAGAAATCGGGTCAGATCGCCCATTTGAATAGAGATTCTTCAGATTCAAAATTGGAGAATCTGGTCTGGCTTTGCCTTGAACATCACGACACATACGACTCTAAGACAAGCCAGTCAAAGAACTACACCGTAAATGAGGTTACAGACTACCGAGACAAACTGAATCAGGAGTTTGGGACGATCTCTCATGAATCTCGCTCAGACCCGACTCAGCTTCTTGAAGATTACAAGTCGCGGTTTCGCCAAACCTATGGCCATCTAGCTGCGACCCTGGTGAGCTATGAGCTGCAAATCGATGAGCGAGTAGTACCGGTTGAACAAGTCTTTCAAGCCATCGTAACGGGCACGAATACCCAGCTTGTAGGCCCCTCAGGCTGCGGAAAGTCGCTCACCTCGCTGGCAGCTGCGATTGTTGGTATCGAGCGGAATGTGATCACTGTATTTGCGCGAGCAAAGGATTTTTGCGGAGACCTACGACAGGTCCTAGATCAGGAAGCTAGGTCTCTGGGTGCTCCGGACATTTCCTCACTACTCGAAGCTTGCTCCGATACTGGAACGCAGGTTTTGGTCGTTGTTGATGGCTTCAATGAGTGTTTAGATCAGGAAAGGGGCCGCCTTCTTAATTCTCTAATCACTGAAGCGTCTGACGCGTCAGCAACCGTACTAATCTCGGCCCAAACGCCGATCGATACTGCCCGATCGCTTTCCCTGGAACATGTGGTTATTGGGCCACCATCAACCGAGCTAAAGAGGCGTCTTGCTGGCCTAGATGCCGTCAGTGGGCAGCTGTATCCGCATTTGGATGCACTTCTAGAAGTTGCGCAGACGGGCGTGGAAGCGGTACTGGTTGGCCAGATTGGAAAGGAACTGCCGAGCCTCTCAAGTCGCTTCGCTACGTTCGATCTATTCGTGCGCAAGCGAATGGCCCCAGACGAAACCTTAGGCGTACACATCTTATCAGCTATCGCTGACCACCTGACCCAAAGCATTTCATTCTCATTAAGCATCCGTGAGGTTGATCGTGTCCTCAACAATATTGACCGTGACGGTAAGGGGCTGACAATGGCGTTAGATTCGGGCATTTTGGCGCGACGGGGCGATCGTGTGAGCTTTGGCCATGAACTCTTCCTTGATGCCTATGCCTCCGAAGCAGTTGTTCGTTCCTCGCGGGATGATGTAGCTAAAATACTTGAAGCTCTGAAATCGCCAAGACATAAGGCAAGACGCCCACTCATCCTCGGTGCCATCGAAGGGGAAGAGATACTGCTACAGGTGTTAGGGGCTCTTGACGATTGCGCGCTGCTCGGCAATTGCCTTTCTGGTTCGTGCGGTGAAATTCCAAGGTCTTGGGCAAAGCGCCGTGCGAATGAACTGCTAGATGCTGCAGCAGCCGAAGCTAGCCAGGTTGCGTTCCTTTTCGGCGAGGATGGATGGGTCCAAGTGAGCCCGGAGACTTTGCACATCTGGACCCCGCAAGACGCGGCCATTCTAGCTGCGACCGGCGAAATGCCGTTTGCCCTCGGGTATTTGGAGCGCTTGCTTGAGCTCGCCAGTATTTTCGATATGAGGCTGGATGTTGAGCGGTCACGGTTGCGCCACGACTTACGGGCGAAGGGAGTCGGACTGCGAAGCATGCTCTTCAGGGAAGCATTTTTCGTGCAAAAAACCCTTGGGATTAGCTTCGTTTTTGGGGATTTTCAGCATCGATTTGGCTTGCGGAAGGAGTCGGTCCCGGCTGATCTTGATAAGCATCTTGAGCGCGACGACCTAACACCTGGTCAGCTCTATCTGTTGCTGAAGTTACATGGAAGCAGGGACCTGGCCGTTGACCGGTTGACCCCGAGACTGGCGAAACTTCTGGACCGTTACTGGACGACTGCGCCTTACCACCTAAAGCTTGAGCTACTGCAAGCAGTTGAGTACAGTTCCCCCGCAGACGAGCAGGTGTGGATCGAACTGGTGAAGGCAATGAATACTATATCCGGGTCTATGGATCCGATAGTGGGCTCTTCGTGGGTCGATGCGATGGCCCGCCTAGGTGCGTTCGAAGAGGACGAATCTGCGCACGTAGAACAGGTCCGAACAGATTTACAACATTGCCTCGCACACCCCGAAAATCACGAGTCACGAATTCAAGCCTTTAGTATCTGGTTGCGACAGATCGATCACCCTTACAGCGGAGCCTATTCTCAGGCACTTGGAGAGTTGCCCACCAACGAAATGCGAACGTTCTTGGCAATGGCGTGCATGGGAACAGAGAATGCCGAGATGTTTGTGGGTTCACTTTTAGCTGAGCTTGGCAGATTCAGCGACCCCTCTTTCGATGCGGTTTTCCGTCATTGGACGCACCTTCCAAAACGAGATAGCTCTATGCACCAATTCGTCGTTGAGACATTTGTCTATGCAAATGCAATCCTTGGCAAACTCACGTGTCCGCCGCCTACCGTAGCTATCGAAGGCGAACCCGATTCGGCTCATGCGATGGCGGCCTGCGGGGAACTTTTGTATTGGGCGAACCGCCGAGACCTAAGCGCCGCCGAATTCCAGACGGCTTGCACAATCCCGCAGGCTCTCCTGAGAAGGCATGAGCTTGGCGTTAGTGCCGATGTAATATGGCTGGTTCGGAACTCTATCCTCGTTCGAGGGAGCACTCCACAGACCGACGATCCCGTAACATGTGTGGTAGAGGCATTTCCTGGGCTTGCGTGCGAGGTATACCGGAAGTGCCTCAATTTTTCCGGAGCCCAGCGCGGCTATTTCCCGCATTTTGGCCAATGGGAACTTAACGAAGTGATGCAGTTTGGCATGCGCGTGTTGGGCCAGTTCGGCGACCTAAACGACCTCCCGCTGCTCAAAAGTTATGCTGATCATGCCGACTTAGGAAGCGCGGCACTCTTAGCTATTCGCTCAATCCGAAGCCGAACGTAGTGCGCTGTTGATGCACGTGCGCAATCCAACGAATTCGACCATGTACTATGGCGAGATTGCTGGAAACAGTTGACAGCTGTGGGTGCAAGGAGATCGTCGTGACAAACGGCATTGCCGACTCAACAGCGCTACGGACGATTTCTGGCTTTCGGTCACCATCGCCGTCAACGCTTGGATCACAAGTGAGGCTCGATGTGTTCGAAAACCTGTTTGTGGAGTGGAGTGCCACCCACTTATTGGTCACACATCTAGGTTTGGTCATTATCCTTGAGCCATTGCTCGAATTGCTCCGGGCTCATGTAGTTCAAGGACGAGTGCATGCGATCTGAATTGTAGTAGCGTATGAACTCGCTAACGGATTGGTTTGCATGGCGAATGTTTTCGTAGGCGTCCAGCCAGACCTCCTCTGCTTTGAGTGTTTTGAAGAAGCTTTCCATGAAGGCGTTATCCTCAGGAGATCCCTTGTTCGAGCAGCTGATGCGTCCCCCGGCGCTTTCGACCTTTTTGACGTAATCACTTGAGAGGTATTGCGAACCGCGGTCGGAGTGGTGGATCCAGCCAGGGGCCGGTGTCATTTTAGAAAGAGCGTCCTCAAGGGCTTCAAGCGTCAGCTTTCCGTCGATTCGTGAACTCATCGCGTAGCCCACGAGCTTGCGAAGGAACACGTCCAGGATGCAGGCCAGGTACGCAAAACCACCAGGAAGTCCGATGTAGGTGATATCAGCCACCCACACTTGTCCTGGGGCATCGATAGTGGCATCTTCCAAATGATTGGGATAGTCGCCTCGTCCTTTACCGTCGCTCGTTTTCGGATGCGGACGCCTTCTCTTCCTCTGAAGTCCAGCCTCCTTCATGGCCTCACAGACCGATTTAAAGCCACAGACAACGCCTCGAGTTGCCAGTTCGCGGCGTACGCGACGATAGCCGTAGCCTGGGTGAACTCCCAAAACCTCCGCGATCACGAGCGTCAGCTCTCTAAAGAAGTGAGCACGCTCGGGACGTTCGTTCGGTTTGCGATATACCAGTGAGCGATGAACCCCCAGAAGCTGGCACATCCGCTGGACTGGAAGACCCTGAAAGCTCGGACGAAGCGTTCTAATCACGGCAGCCTTTTCGCCGGGATTCCGAGCTTTCCCAACGCCTCCCTGAGAAACTCATTCTCCAGATGGGCCCGGCCAAGGGAAGCCTCCAACTCCTTGACACGACGATCAATGTCCACAGGGCCAGGATCCGCAAACGCAGCCTGACCCTTAGAGGCATATTGAGAAACCCATTTGTCAAGCAGAGTAAACGAGAGAGAATGCTCCCGACACGCGGCTGACTTGGTTATCTTGCCAAGAACCACCTTTTCGCAGAGCTCTAACTTGAACTCCCGAGTAAATGTTCGTCTCATTACAGACACGATTTTGAATCCTCCTAGCTTTCAAGAGGATGTGTGTCCAAAATATGGGTGGCAGTCCAGAGTTCGAAGCGATCTTGCTATCCAGCAACTTGAAGGGCCACGCATGGGTGGACGAAAACCGCATCGGATCTATTCGCGAGCTTCATCGCAAACTTCAGCCCAAATTGAAAATGCAACCTTTGGCTCCGATAGGCGTTAGCTCAAAAGCTCACCATGCCGTGCAGCTCGCCGACGTCTGCGCCTACTTCATGCTGATGCAGGTGCGCCCCAACGGCACAGTTCCGGCTTCCGCTACTACTGCCCTCAATGAAATCGCCGAACTCTGCCCCGATCCCGTGAATGCCGGATACGCCCTGATACACTTTGTCTAAAAGGAGAAGGGCCCCGCAGATGCGGCGACCCTTGAAGGTCCATCACATTTCACTGGTCTAGGACCTACCGTCATTATACGCCGAAGTCACGCAATTGGATCACGGAGCGCATTTACCGCTCAGAGTAGTTTGATCACGCGTAGCTATAACAGGCGTCATAGGCTCGACCCCAAGCCCTCGAAGCAAATAGCCCGATTCGTTCAATAAGAACTCGCCTGGCCAGTCGCCTCCCCAGTGACGAGACCAGACTATCCCAATCAGCTTGAACACATCTCCGTATAGAGTCACGGTATCGCGATTCAGGTAAGTGGCAAGCTCCGGATTTGCCAAGTATCCGGTTTCTGGATGGAGATAGTGTCGAACATAGCCATCCAACGCGACGCCAAAGGCTCCGGCTTGCTCCTGGGACATGACCAGGTAGACAAGGCCGTTCTCAAAGTCCTCCTGCAGAAAATCCTGCTCAAACCCTCCGCTCGCCTCAACACGTTGAACAATCCAACCCATTCCATACCACGGCACGAATTCCTTCGGGTCCGTCGTTGAAGATTCGGTCAGTTTCGAATTCGGAGCAATCGCGACCATGCAATCAGGAGGAAGATTTGCCCAGCCGTTGTACTGTGACATGATTCCGGGAAGCTCACTCAAAGCATAAAGTCGCGTCCAACTACGAGGAGCAACGACGGAGTTGGCATCATCAAAGAATACGGCGTTTTCCGCCATTCTGTCATTGAGCTTACGAAGCATGTAAGCGTCGTCTTCGATACCCGTGAAGTCCTGGAACTGCCAGTCATCGACCGTCGCAGGCACCACACGGCCTTCCTGCAATTTGAACCCATATTTACAGGTATTCCACATAGCAGCTTCGCAAGAAAGTTCGCTCGGATATCCATTGAACAAGCCGACGATCATGTGGTCCCGATATCCCGTTTCAACTGGCATGCCGTTGAAGCACCGGAAAGACGGCGCCGAAGGAACGCCGTGGTCACCTTCGGCATTTGCCACGACAACGATTCCCCTGTTGTAATCTGGATATCTCCAGTTCAAGTACAGTAACCCTGGCTTTTGGGCTGGATTCCTCGTCACGAGCACTTTCGTCCCCGGTCCCCACTCCGGAATGTCCTCTTGTTCAACCAGCTCGACAACCCAGAGGTTTGCGTGGGTGCGAAATGCCGGTTGCGGAAAATGGTAGGTTGGAGGGAATTGTAACGAGATGTTCGATACCGCGAATGTCTTTTTCGTGTAGCGTGGCTTTTGCCGTTTCCGCCCTTGCACAGAGTTCGACGAAGATTTGGAGGACAAATCAGGTGTTTGGTCTTCCCGTAAGTGCAACTGTGGCAACGATGACGACAAGTGCGAACTGCAGACTTCGTCTGACGACGAGGCGAGATTTTTCATCTACTCACACTATCAATTTCTCGACCGAACAACGTAGTCGAGGGTCTTTGTTCTTGTAAGGTCACATGTGTGAGGGTTGCCAATGTATGGGGTACATCCTGCGATTGTGGGCGTCATGCTAGTTCCCGCGCCTGGACAAGTGGCTGCCAGTCCTGGACACTTTTCAAACCTTTAAAGCACCGTATTCGCTAACCAGCGCGCTGGTGCAAAACACCTTGCCGGTTGTTGAACGATAAAAGATTTGGATCCAAGTTTTAGTACGTGGAATACTCAGGAAGATCGATATGGCGTTAATTAACCAGGAGGCTAGGAAGGATTTCTTCATTAGCTACAGCAGCTTTGACAGAGTATGGGCTGAGTGGATCGCTCACACTCTCGAGAAGCACCAGTTCTCGGTGACAATCCAGGCTTGGCATTTCTTGCCGGGCAGCAATTTTGTACTCGAAATGCAGCGAGCTGCAGTCGAGTGCAACCGCACGATCGCGGTCCTCTCATCCAATTGGTTAGAGTCGGTCTTTGCACAGCCTGAATGGGCGGCGGCTTTTGCGATGGATCCAACTGGCACAGGTCGGAAGCTCATTCCAGTTCGTGTTGCAATATGCGAACCCCCAGGGTTGTTAAAGTCCATTATTTATTGCGACCTGGTCGGATTGAACGAAGCAGACGCACGCAAGGCGCTAGTACGCGCAGTCCAAGCTGCTCCGTCACGGCCTGATTACGTTTCATTTCCGCCCGGAGCAGCCCTAGGCAGCACCACTCAGGACCAAACTGACATGAACACGGAATATCCAGGCTCTGGCGCTCCAGTCCAGCATGGCGCGCTGTCATTGCTACTTGTGTCAGCCGTGGGCCTAATCGGACTATTGGAAACTACCCGCAAAACATTTGAAGCACAAGCTCGAATTCGAGATCAATTGGTAGCGAGCGTTGAGGACCGGCTCAATCTCATTAGCGGAGAGCGAACCGCGTATGAGTCCTTTTTCATGGCGCACTTTTCGGAGCTCAACCTAGACGAGAAACGGGTGTTCCATACCATTAGGTCCTTCACCATCAAAATCCTTCGAGAATACAACCATCGCATGCTTACTATAATCGATGGTTGTAGCCAGCTAAAGTTGCAGATCCCGTCTATATCGCGGTTAGAAATTCACTTACGGATTTGGCTGGCAAAATTCGATGGAGCCTTTATGGCCACCCCGGGAATGTGCCTTTTGTATGTTGGAGTCGAAGAAGGCGTGCCTTTTCCATCCGAAGCGGAGCGCGAAGTCTGGCTCTTCATACACAAACACCCAGAGGCAAATGATTTCGTCGGGAGTACGCCTCCTGAAAACTTGGACTACTATGAAGAGTCCTCAACGGCAGCCGTTGATGAACAACGAGCGATTGCCGAATATCACAACGAAAGAGAGACGCGGGAAAGTCGCGTTCGCGAGATCCGGGCCAGACTCAACCGCATCAACAATCGCGTAGAGTACGTCCCTTTCAATCAACTGCCAGAAACACTATATGCGCTAGATCGAGAGCTTGGCGCGCTCTTTTCAACTGGCGTACATCCTGGAATGCCGCTCGATCAGATGATTCCACCTGAGGTAATTCAAGCGGTACGTGTTCTGTTGGAACTGCGAAATAATGCATGGCCCCAGGAATTCATATCTTCGCTCGTCATTGCGGAGGCAGCCATGCCCGTCGACGGATTAACAAAACCGGAGTTTCGTTGGCAAAATCGCGATCTTCTAACAGAACTACCCGTGCTAGCGTATTACGTTAAGCAGTTCGGGATCGCGAGCGATCTGCCAAGGATTTGGGAGGAAGCGCGTCGTAAGCTGTCGCATTGGTTTGCGGGAGAGTAAGTTCCCCTCGACGTACCCATGGAACTATTAATCCAAGCCAGTGTCGTTAATTGCTTCTCGGCCCAGTCCCTGACAAAGAGAACTGGAGGCAAGTTTCAACTGGCATCGAAAGAAGCTCAAGTCCTTGCTGAAGTACCGCACGTAGCTTACCGACCTTGAGGGAGATAAGCGGCCAAAGTGTCGCACTATGGGTCAAGGCTTCCCATTACCCTGCGGTTATAGAAGTTCCTATTGGTACCAGTAGTGTTTCCCAATCGGCAGAGAGCCTCAACTGGCCGGTCCCCGGATGTTGACCCACCTAGAGTGTTAGTGCCTTTGCCTCCATTTTAATTAGTTTTGCCTTGGATGTCACGGGAGAGATACCTCCGAGTGCCGCATGCGGACGACGATTGTTGTAGAACTCCATGAAGTCGTCCAGATGAGATTGAAGATCTTTGCCGGTTAGGAAGATCTCCATGTTGAGTAGTTCGTCTCTGAGCTTTCCGAAGAAGCTCTCGATGTGTCCGTTCTACCACGGAGGTCCGGGTTCGATGAAGCCGGCTTCTACACCATGCTCTTGGAGGAAGTTAGTGAGCTTGTTCGAGCGGAACTCCGGACCGTTATCGAAGCGGATCTTCTTGGGTCTGCCGTGTACGAGGAATAGCCATTCGAGCTCTTTGACGACATCACAGCTTCGAATGGACGGCCTTGTTTTGAGCAGCAGGTTCTCTCTGGTTGCCACATCCACGATGCCGACAATACGAGCCTGACGGCGGTTATCGAGCCACTCGGATGCGTAGTCGATCGACCAGACATCGCCGAAGGCAATGATTGGCTCCTGCTCTTTTGACTCGACCGATATCCGTTTTCGCTTGCGTGAACGGATGCTGAGACCTTCATCGCGCCAGATCCGGTGAACGGCCTTCTTGTTGACCCGGTACACCTCGGTAACCAGACATGCGTGAATACGGCGGAATCCAAACCGAGGAAGCTCCTCTGAGAGCTTCACGATCCGCTCACGTAGCTCGGGACGCTGTTCAGTCCGCTTCATACGACTCGCACCTCTGGACAGCCCGACCAGCTTGCAGCAAAAGCGTCTGAAAAACCCCTTCGCAAGGAGATGACCAACCACCCGCCGTTTAGCGGCCAGGCTCACCATTTTCCCTCCGAGATCTCCTTGTAGGCGTCGATCTCCAGAGCCTGGCGAGCCACGATCCGCTTTAACCGCTGGTTCTCAGTCTGAGGAGCGCGGAGCTCCTTGAGGTCGCTGCTTTCCATGCCACTGTACTTCTCACGCCAGCGGTAGATCGTCTGATCTGTGATTCCGTGAGCCCTTGCCACCGACGCAATGGCGCCGCCGGCCTCGATCTCCTTGAGCACCTTGAGGATCTCGTCCTCCGTGTAACGCTTGCCTTTTCTCAACGATGTGATTCCAGACGGAATTCACACTTCAAGTGGGTCAATCTAACTGGGACAGGTCAGGAATAGAGGCAAGCCTTTGATCAAGAATGTCTTGGGTTTGTTGCCGAATGTGAGACTCGATAATGTCCAGTCGTGCCCATTTGCCGTCCTCAGTTAACTTACCAAGATCAATCATCGCTATTGCTTCGACCAGTCCCGGTGACATCGACCAGTTATGCGACCTGCCATCAATTCTTGTACATCCCATATAGAAATTTAGATACTTAGCAAGGAGGTCTGTGTCCGAAATCAGATTCGTGTGCCACTTTTCAAATCGGGCCTGCCCAATAAGATAGTGCCATGCGCGAATGGAGTGGAGCACGTCTGGCTGTTCCCAAATCGCACCCGACTGAACTTGCTCACTGAGTCGCTTTGCTAATCCGTCCGCTAACGGCGATATGTCAAGATCACGTGACCAACGTCCATGCTTGTTTTGCCTTCTCCCTTCAAGCTCAAAGCCAACTACAAATGCGGGGGTGACGAGCGCCTTTGATTCCTCAACCGCTTTTGCTAGGAAGCCAAGCCTAGCAGAGACAACAAGACGATCCATAACGGCTTCAGCACACATTCGGACAGCTTCATACCAAGGTTCATGGGTTTCGCCAAATTGATCAGTTTCGTAGCTCTGGCGATCTCCCCATTGGAAAAGCGCACCAACGAAATCTAACAAATAGGGCACCGGAATGTCTTGACATCGTAAGCAAATTGCAGTGACCCACTCGTCGCGCCGATCTCGGTTCGACCAGGTCTCCAACATAGCGTTGATAGTCTCAATCGTTATAGTTTCGTCAACTAATCTTCTCCATTGGCTCTCAGGAATTGTCGCTCTCGCATCGCAAAACCCAAGATACACAGGCTTCCAATACTTCGTACAAAATCGCTTTTCAGCTACGTCGCTGGCAAATTCATCCTGTTTCAAATCAAGGAGAGCAACAGTCCGAGTCGTTAGCTCCTTCAAAGTTGAGGACAGAGCATCAACGGCTTCTTTACGCTTAACCTTTACTAATTCAGGCCACTCTTTGTGGTTCACATATCGGTTAAATCGGCCACCGGGTTGAGGTGCCTCCTCATCGCGTAGAGCAGTGTAGACGCTCGGAGAGTACTGTCTTAGGTACTCCACCAACAAGAAATCTGCTGGGTCGACATTCAGGAACCCGTCCACGAAAACGCCCGGTAAAAGGGATTTGGCGGTGCTAACAAACCGTTTGACATGGCGAAGGGTAATTAGTCCGGGTAAAAGAACTTGGTCAAATGCCAAGCCAATCCGCTCATTGGCTAATTCAGACAGATTCTCGTGAATCCCCAAGCTTGTCAAATACTCGTCCAAAAGCTGGGTTCGTTGCTTCTTTGTCGCTTCCGGCAAGTCAAATGATTGGGTTATGATTTTTTCTAAAAAGGCCTCCGGAGCGTTGACAGATGGAGCGAGAGCTTGAATAACTTGTTCGCGATCATAGAGAAGCAAATATCGCACATTCGGAAAATTCATGCACGCTTTGATGATCTGGAATGTAGTGCGTACTTCCTCGTGGCTTAGCCGATCAATATCGTCGATGACCACCACTACTGGCTTAGTCGATTGCCTTAAATGTGCTGAGATTTGATCTCGCGCTTCAGTAAGGCTCGGTTCGGCGGCTTGAGCTTCCAATCCCTCGGCAGCCAATTTGACAACCTTAGACGATTTTTCCAGTGCCTTACCGAACACTGAAGCTCCGGGAACAACCAGCCCTAAGCCACCTGCACCAGTCGCGGACACAGAAAGCGCTTTGGCTGCGTAGGTGTAAAACTGAGCCCGGCGCTTTTTTGATTCCCGACTATCGTCCTTCGGCAATATTGCTCTGCCTATCAGCGAAAAAAGCTCTCTGGCAAGAGCCTCTTCGTTCCGAATCATCCATGGTTCGAAATTGACTACGGTGGCACCCTCACCAATGATCTCAACGACCATATTGGCGACTGATGATTTGCCAGAACCCCAACTCGCCGTTAGGCCGACGACAGTTGCCGATTCTGGGTTGGGCTCAAGTAACTTTGCCGCGATTAATTTTGCAAATGGCAACCGACTCAATTCGTCTTCGCTCGACTTTCTAATCGGAGCGTCTAGGAAGTTCATTGCTTTCATGGTTTAGGTTGCATGAATCTAGACCTGAGAAGTGAGGCCGCGTCTATGCAAGTAAGAAAAGCTCATTTTGCAGCTCTCAAAAACCCCGTCAAATCTGTTAACTTCCGAGCGGTAGGGAGCAATTTGCTCTAAAGGCGAACTAAGAATCACGGCCTTGCCGACAACACAGCGGGCTACTCTCTTCCGATAGCTTCAATATCCGACGGTCGTATCCGAACCTTATCGTGCCCGTGAACCCGCGAGCAGTTCAGTTCGCCGATTGCCGCAACAAGCACCTCTTTGAGCTTCGGAATCCCAACTAGGCCAAGCAAATCCTTGACCTTGACAGCGGTCGCGCCGTGAGAGGCTTCTAAGATAAACCGTGGCGTATTGCGGATGTACACAGTAGTTGGCGGAAACCAAAGACGATGATCACCAGCCTTCTTGCCGTCCGTAAGACTTTTGAGATACAAGAAGAAGTCAGCATCACACAAAGCATCTCTATCAACCAATCGATTCAATGGCTCACCCGAGTGACGCTCAATGAGAATTTGGCCCTGGGGCGAATACCATTTATCGCGTTGTTTGGCTTTCCACCTCTCAAGTAATTCCAGATGTTCTGATAAGTCACAGTAGGTGGCCACGCCCGTCGTGCGAGACTGCGTCCAATATTGTTGGATATATTTCTGCCGCAAGAGCTCCGCTAAGGTTTCCCACCTTTGCTCCTGTAATAACAGTCCAACGAGCGACACATAAAGCTCGTGGCCAATGAACTGCCAATAATTAAACTGATTTACGTAGCTAGCCGTTCCTTGTCCGGTAACCATATCATATCGCTCAAGCACACGCTCAAACCCTTTCCCAAGGGCGAGCACTGCTGTACTTGCTGGTGCTTGCGAAGCCGCTCGCGCGACACGTGAGAATGCTGCGACCTCATCGACGGTTGTAGCGAGGCCTTCCACCAGCAGATCCTCCATAGGCCTCTCTGCTCTCCAATCCGGTTCCTTCGAAGCCAGACTCCCAATTAGCCACTCCCAATAGTTACTAATTCGCGCTGAAGTTGCTGGAGAAGCTGATTCAATAGCCTCAATGGCCATGTGAAGAGCCGATGATGCGGTTTTTGCCAAGGCCACTTTTTCTTCTTCCTCAATCATAGCTCGTATAGCAGATTCGAGCGTCTTGGCCAAATCGTTTCTCGGTGTTGAGCGGTCAGCGTCCTCCGGCCGCGCCACGTAGGGAATCACTCGACGTTTATCCAGATCAAACGGCAATTGATCGATGCCACCGAAGTGGGTATTCATAGTCAATAATACGCGCGACCAGCCAAGGTGCTTTATGGCGTAGCCAAGCTCAAACATGACGTTTGGGTTTGGAGTTTGGCGGCACTGGCGTCCTTGGCTGATTATCGAAACATCAGCGACAAACGCTTGGTCCGACTCAATTTTGCTCAAAATGGTTGCGGGAATCTCGGGAGTTCCCGCTTCACCCTTCGTGTCCCGATCTATCGCCGGATCGACGGTGATCGAGTCGTCAGCGGCGATTGCCTTCACTGCTATTTCAAGGGCTTTTCCAATGAGACCCCGGTTTGTTGCGCTTGGAAGGTCCGATTGCCACGAATAGAAGACGATGTAGTTCATGATTCCAGATTCTCGATACCGTTCCCTTCAAGGACGTGGTGGATTGAACCTGAGTGTCGGTCATATACTTGGTAATTGCGAATTCACAATGAAAAGAGTGCGGTCCGAATATTGCTAACCTGTGGCTGAACCCCGAAACTCGCACGTGGCCGTCCTGGACAGTTTTCAAACCTTGACCCGGCTCGTCGTGAATCTGGTGACCTGCCCGCATCGGTAAGGTTAATTCCAGATGAGAACTCCGCCTTGGTCGTGCGGGCCTGTGGCCCGAAGACACGTTGCTGAACGTATGTCGTCGGAAATACATCGCCAGAAGGCTATAGTCACCTGGACGTCCGCCAGATTCTCTTGCTTATGGTCGACGAAGCCATTCGCGGCCTTGGTTGGGGGTGTTAAGGGCAGTCGGGAGCATTAGCCATAATTCGCATGAATGGCAGACAAGTACGAGCGTATCAGGAAAGAAATCGAACGGAAGAAGGGCACTGACGGACCCATAACGGCAGAGCACTTTGCTAAGGAACAGTATGCAGACCGTCATCATTTCGTCTTGGAGCTTCTGCAAAACACTGAGGACGCGCTCTCAAAAGCAACCTGTCCGTCGTCTGGCACCGTTCATTTCGCCCTCTCCGCCACGGAGCTGACCGTCAGTCACTTTGGAAAGCCATTCGATCGGAATGATGTACTGGGCCTATGCAGCTTCCTGGACTCAACGAAGGACCCCAGCCAAATTGGTCACTTCGGAATAGGCTTTAAGTCGGTATTCAATGTCACCGATTGCCCAGTTGTTCACTCTGGCGAGTGGCACTTTGAGATTCGTGACTACCTGTTTCCGCATGAAATAGAACCTGAACGCGCGGAACAGGGCCAGACGCTCATACAATTAAGATTCAAGGATTCGGAATCGAATCTTGCACAAGGCCTACTTGATGCTCTCGAAAAGATGCAACCGGAGACTCTCCTGTTTCTAAAGCACATCCGAGAAGTAGTCTGGACAGCGGACAAGGATTTGGTTGGCTCGATTTCAGTAGAGCTTTTTGACGAGTACCCTGGTGTCCAGCGTAGGACGATGCGGAGGTCTCGGTCTGGTCTACAAGACAAAGTCACCCAATACCTTGTCACGACTGCATCACCTCCTCCCGAGGAGAATGCACCTAGACAAATCGAACTGGCCTGGTTGTATGGCAACGACGGAATTGAGAAGATTTGCGATGGGTCTCTCTTCGTAGCTTTCCCCACAAGCATTCGAACAAATTTGGGATTCCACATCCAAGGACCGTTTGATCCAATTGCATCACGCGACACCATCAAGGACGATGATCTGAACCGGTCTCTTATGGGCCAAGCAGCAGATCTGCTCGCCGGATCGCTCGAAGTGTTCAAGGAAAACAACCTCTTGACGGTTGGTCTCCTGGCGACCCTGCCGCTTGCCCCTATAGTCCATGACCCTCGTGGCATATACACACAATTTCACAATGCGGTTAAAAGCGCTCTAGCCGATCACGAATTCCTTCCCACCCGTGATGGTGGATGGGCAAGGTCGGGTTGCGCCTTCATCGCGACGAATCCTAAGTTCATTGATCTGGGGATCTTCAGTTCGTCACGGAAGCCTCTTGCCGTAAGGGTTGCTGTAATAGATTCGATCAAGAGCCAGTTGCATACGTACCATGACGTTCGTATCGTCGATTGGGGGTGGATATTTAAGAACATCAAGGCATTGGACCTCGAAAGGCGTAGCGACGATTGGGTTCGATTCCTATATGAGGTTGCCTTAGAAGATTTCCAAGCCTTTTGCCGAAGGCCGGAGTGGATGGGGTTCCCTTGGGTACGGCTTGCTGATGGCCGGCACGTCGTTCCAAAAGAGGGCGATACGCCCCGGGCTTATTTGTCCTCAGATGCCCCGCATATATTCCCACCAATCAGACAGGAAGTCATCGAAGGCAGCCCTCAGGCGCTTAAGTTCGTAGAGTCGTCACTTGGCGTCAAGAAGCCACTGCCAATTGATGTCCTCCGTAAGGAGATCATCCCAAGGTACAAGAAGAAAACTTTTCCGGACCGGGATAGCCCGGAATACGCCAATGACCTTAGATGCTTTACGGAGGCGTTCTCTAGCCTCAAAGCAGAGGAGGCCACCTCGCTGTTCCAGGGAGTTTGTTGGATCCCGGTAAGACTTGGAGGGGACGATAAGTGGTGGGGGGCCAGTGCTAATGAGCCAAACGCAGATTTGGAAGGACTATTTGAAGGCATCTACGATTCCAACAAGCGTCCCGTGGTCACCTTTCTTGACGATGTTGTACCCTGCCTAAAAGACCCTAAAGTGAGACGGGTTCTAAACAAATTTCTCCAAAGTGACGTGCCGACGGACAACGTGAGCTTGAGTGAAATTCCTCCAGATCTCCTTAAGTCGGTGCGGCTCAGGCAGAATGCCGATGGTTATGTATCACAGGAGCAGTTCGAAGGGGGCTCAAAGAAGCTCCGTCATCTGGACTTGATTCTCAATCGAATCGGAGAACTGCAGACCGAGGATGCCCGCCGAAGAAGCGGCTTGCTGTGGCAGACGCTAGCGAAGTACCCCCAGCTACGACAGGTCCGCTACTTCTGGAAGTTCAGCAATGGAACATACGCCGACAGGCTGCCCAATCCCACCATCCTTAAGCTGAGAAGTGCGAAATGGGTTCCTGTGAGCGGAGCCCTACGCCGACCATGCGAGGTTACAGTGGACGAGCTTCCGTCTGAATGGCAACGAGACGCGGACTTGGAGGCCCTGATTCAGTTCAAAGGCACTGCTGTCGCCGAGGCTGCAAAAATGGTCGGTCTCAATGCCAGTCACCTGAATAAGTTGAAGAACTTAGGAGACGCGGGCATGTCAGATCACGAAATCGACGCCTTGTTGTCACGTTCTACCACCGAGGGGACGTCGGCGAATAACCTCGGAGGTGAGCCTGACTTGGCTAGCGTGGGATCAATATCGCAGGCGCACCCAATCACCCAAGCAGATGGAGGGGCCGTTGAAGTCGTCGCATTTGGCGAGGGCACCAATGAGCACGGCGAAGCCACTCCTCCGACAGGTCGACGAACGCAGTTCAAACCTGGCACGCGACCTGGCGGCCCTGTTCGAGCATCCGCCGGACCAGTCCAAACTTCGCAGGAGAGGAGGGATGAGATTGGCGCGGCTGGGGTCATGTACGTCATGAACATGGATCCGCGTCTGCAAGAAGCACCCCCCAACAACCCGGGGTTTGACCTCTATGAGGAAGGTCCGGACGGAAACCCGGCTCGGTGGATCGAGGTGAAGTCAACCGTGGGCAACCTGGAAGTAGCACCAGTCGAGTGGTCACGACGCCAGTTTGACTTTGCGACCCAGAAGGGAGCGGACTGCTGGCTATATATTGTCGAGCATGCAGAGAAGGCAACTCCGAATCTTCTTCGGATCAAGAATCCAGCCTCGAAGGTTACGGGGCTGACACTGGACGCATCGTGGCGCGACCTCGCTGAGATGGACTGATCTGGCTCGCGGCATTCGGTCGGGGCGTCTGGCCTGTGCCCGACAATCAACTCATGCTACTTCCTGGCCACTTCTAATCTTGACGGGGAGGATCATGTTTCCCTGCTTCATTTTCTTGGGGAACAAGGGTGCAGTAAAGATGTTAATATCTGATTCCGCGGGCATCGCAGTACGATCCTATAAACTGGCGTGGCTGCCGGACTAGGATTCAAACTCATTCGCTTTTGCAAAGATTTGTTCGTGGGGTTTGATCTAGTGTAGGGTGTCAGGGATGACGACAAGCGACGTCTCGTCCCGGCCGAGGGTTCTTTGGGATATGAACGGCTACCAGTGGGTGGTGCTGTTTGCGGCTTGGCTAGGGTGGGGATTGGACGTCTTCGATGGGGTTTTGTTTAACTTCGTGGCGCCCAACTGCGTGCCGACGTTGCTGGGTATTCCGCTGGGGACGCCGGAGGCAAAGTCGGCGTCTCTGACTTGGATCGGTATTCTCACTTCGCTTCTGCTCGTTGGCTGGGGGGTTGGTGGCATCGTTTTCGGACGCTTGTGCGACCAGATCGGCCGAGCGAAGACGCTTTTGATCACGATGACGCTTTATGCGGGCGGGACAGCCCTATGCGCCATCGCCCCGAACATTTGGGTGTTGATCCTATGCCGAGCGGTCGCGAGCCTCGGGATTGGAGGGGAATGGGCGGCAGGGGCAGCCATGGTGGCCGAGGTCGTTCCGGAAAAGCGACGGATTGAAGCGGGGACGATTCTTGCTGCTGCCAGTCCTGCCGGACTCTTCTTTGCCACCTTCGTGACGTACCAGATCCAAGGAGTCTTCTTAAAGGACCAACCGTCGGTGGCTTGGCGGTACGTGTTCCTTGCCGGTCTGATCCCAGTCGTGGCTGCCATTGTGCTGCGCAGATATTTGAAGGAGCCGGAGACCTGGCGCGCCCTGGGTGGCCAAGTTCGTCCGAAGCTAACGGAGCTGTTTGGTCCGAAGTATCGCGCCGTCACTCTAGGCGGGTTTGGGCTGTCCCTGGTAGCAGTGCTGACTTGGTGGTGCGTCAACGCGTTCATTCCGACCGTAGCAGCCGGACTCGCAACCAAGTGGGGCACGGCAAACCACCTCACACCCACGGCGCTACGCTACTTGGGCGAGCAGTGGAAGAGCGTGGCATCCACCCGCTTTAACATTGGGGGGCTCATTGGAATTCTGTTGGCAATTCCGATGGCGAAGTGGTTTGCACGCCGAGTACTTTTCCTCCTGTATTTTGCCGTCGCCGGGATTTCGATTCTCGCCACGTTCGGCCTCGCTTTAACGCCGCCAGAACGGCTATGGGGTTACTTCTTCATCGGGCTTTCGGTTCAGGGTGTATTTGCATGCTTCACCTTCTTCCTCCCTGAGCTTTTCCCGGCACGTTTGAGAGGGACGGGTTCCGGTTTTTGCTACAATGCGGGACGGTTCGTCGCGGCAATCGGTCCGTTTGTCGTTGGCAGCATCGCTGCCATGGGCGCAAATGCGGAAGACGCGGCGGTAAGGGTCTTGTGCTGGGTAGGAATCGTGCCCCTCGCCGGTCTGCTAATTTTGCCGTTCGTCGCCGAGACGCGGAACCGTCAGTTAGCGGACATTTAGGCTTATTCTTCGCGCAAAGCCGAGTCCGGATATAAGATAGAGTGATGGAGGGCTCAGGCTGTGAGGAATGTCGCTATCGTAAGCCTGTTGACGAGCTAACCGGTTTTGAAGTCAACCAACGATTTCAGCGGCTAAGCCAAAAACTGGATATCTTCAATCGGTCCGCCTGGGACGACACGATCCGCTCCGAGAAGGTGATCCAATTTTTTCGGGGATATTTCACCGATTTGGCCGAGTTCAAGCAGGCTGAAGGATTTCGGCATCGAGACTACGCGCTTAGGAACGCCTCTTGGTACATAGCCGACTTCACCGCCGACCTCTTCGAGAAGAGCCACGACCGTAAGGAGGGGTTTCTCGATTTCTTCACGCTGCTGCGGCCCGGCGCAAAAGTCCAGCTTACAGAAACGACACCAGCCGAAAATAGCCACGACGTAAAGCGCGCAGCCAAGTATCTTGGGGCAGACCTTGTAGGTATTTGCGATTACGATGAGCGGTGGGTTTACACCCACAACTACAGCCGTCAAACTGGCACCGAAAAGCCGATGGATTTGCCTTCGGACCTTCCGCACGTCGTCGTGATCGCCAATTCGATGGACTTAGACACGATCAAGACGGTGCCGTCAGCTCTCAGCGGCGCGGCCGTCGGGCAGGGCTACAGCAGAGACATCATTGCCGTTCTGAGTCTGGCCGCCTATATCCAGAACCTTGGCTACCGAGCTTACGCATCGCTCAACGATACGGCCCTTTCGATTCCGCTCGCTATTCAAGCGGGCTTGGGGGAATGCGGAAGGCACGGCATGCTGATCACTCCGGAGTTTGGACCTCGGATTCGGATTGCCAAGATCTTCACCGACCTGCCATTGACCGCCGACAAGCCGATTTCCTTCGGCGTTCGTGAGTTCTGCGAATCTTGCCGCAGATGCTCAAAGGCATGCCCTCCGAAAGCGATTCCGAGCGGCCCTCCCTCCGACGAGAAGCTGAACATCTCCACGCTCGAAGGCGTGAAAAAGTGGACCGTTCACCCGGAGAAGTGCTTCAAGTTTTGGGCGGCACAAGGCACGGATTGCTCGATCTGCATTCGAGTTTGTCCCTTTAATAAAGACTTCACCAAGCCGATCCACCGGTTCGGAAGAAGGCTTGCCGGAACCCCGTTTCGATCTCTCCTGATCTGGCTAGACGAAAAATTGGGCTACGGCAAACGAGAAAAACCCGGCCTATGGTGGCGCAAATAGCCGCACACTATAGCGACAAGTTGAATGTCAGCGGCGTCCAGGTTCCGCAATTCGATCCCGCGTTTGCAGAGACGGCCGCGGTCGTCGTGGTTGCGGTGATCGTGTAGCCGGTCGTCGTTCCGGTGCAGGGGTTGAGCGGAATCGTCCCGCCCATATCCGTAGCGAAATCGGTCAGGGTCGTATCGTAAGTTCCGTTGTTAATGCCGCTGGCTTGCACCGCTGTAGCAAGTGCGCGAGCATTTGTGTTGGCGGCTCCTTGACGGGAAGCGTTCACGGAGCTTAGGTAAGAAGGTAGGGCAATGGCCGTGAGAATCCCAAGGATTAATACGACGACTAGCAACTCGATGAGGGTAAAGCCTCCCTTATTACGATAATTTTGTAGGTTTCTCATATCTGTATCTATCCGCATTTCAACCCGAAGTTAATCTCAAGTTCATCTCGGGTTAACCGTGTAATCATCCATCAGCTCTCATTGAAACCAAGTAGCAGTAAATCGGTAGAGAGTTTCCGTTACGCATTTATACCGGTTGTCACCGCCGGTTGAAATATGCACCAGCTGCCGGTTGAATAGTGCACCAGCGTGCCGCTCGAATTGTGCACCACTTTGGAGTTATTAGTGGTCCGGATTCTCTGGAAGTTTAGGGAATTTGGAAAGGGGAGTGAGCGAAGCGAGCGAGTCTTTCCAAATTCCGGTCGTCGCTCTGACCGGTTAGCCGCCTCGGTTTTCCAGACTTTGCGCTAGTCGGTAACTGCGTCCGTTCATTTCGAGGATGTGGACGTGATGCGTTAGGCGGTCGAGCATTGCGTGCGTGAGCGGCTCGCTGGCAAGAACCGAGATCCATTCTTCAAACGGCAGGTTCGTCGTAATGACGATCGATGCCTTCTCGTATCGGTCGGAGACGATATCGAAGAGCAACTCGGCGCCGCTTGGCGGCAGTGGCACGAACCCGAGTTCGTCTAGAACGAGCAGGTCGACCTTCTTGAGGCTTGCTCTCATTCGGCCCAGAGCCCTTTCGCTTTTAGCCTCCATGAGCGCTTCAACCAGTTGTGAGACCGTGTAGAAGCGCACAGAGAGCTTGCGCCTGCAAGCCTCGACTGCGATCGCTGTCGCCAAATGGGTTTTGCCAGTACCGCTGGATCCCACGAGCAGTACGTTCTCGGCTTTGCTTACGAACTCGCAGCCACCCAGACGGTGAACCGTGAGCGGTTCCAGATCTGGGAGCCTTGTAAAGTCGAACTCAGCGATGGTCTTCTTGGCAGGGAGCCTTGCCAGCTTGAGCAGCCTTTGAAAGGATCTGGCTTCCCGGTCGGAGATCTCGAATTGCAGAAGCCTGAGCAAATAGGCATCATAGTCCAGACCCTCCTTTGCAGCATCGGCCGCGGTGCGCTGGTACTCACGCAGCACAGTGGGAAGTCTCAAAGCCTTCAGGTGAGATTTGAGTTCGACCTCGATAACTGCCTTCATGAGGCGGCTCCCACAAGAAGTCTCGTATACTCGCTGAGCGGAGGCCTGCTCACCCTCGGCGATTGCCGGTTTTCCGGGAGTTTCCAATCTGTACACAGGATTGTGGTGGGCGTCTCCGTTTCTTTGAGCGCGAGCATTCGAATCTCTGCAGGCTCATCGGCTCCAAGCATGCTCGCCCAGCCGAGAACGGACCCAATGCGTTCGAATCCGAGTTCCTGGCCCAACCTAAGGACAGCGATGAACTTGCGGTCGCCGACGCTGGTTCCATCTTCCACTCGGCGCCGATACGCCTCATAAGCATCGGGAAGGCCCGCTTGGAGAACCGGCAGGGCGGTTCGCACAGCGCGCGGCTTTCGTTCAAGCAGATCCAGGTAATGAGCTAGCTGAGCGAAGGCCCGGTCCTTCTCGTAGCTTCGAACGTGGGTTGCGACCACCTCTTTGGCGCTTAGAATCTCTAACTTGAACGGGCTGGCTTTCACTAATACGGAGCGCAGAACGTATTTCGTCGGAACACTGTAGGAGTTTCCCTCGAACTTGACCAGCGAGAGCTTGTCAGCCTTTCGCTCTTCAAGCCGGCAAGGAGCGTAGTCCGCAAGCGGCAAGAACGCGTCAGTCTCCTTTTGAAAGAGCTCCGACTTCTCTTTATGAGCGGTGGCCTTGGCCAGCAGTCTGGCGTTGAGCTCTTCAAAGCTGTCTGCGCTCGGCACCGGAACAAGCAGCGACTTGCGAAGCGTACCGACATGCCGCTCGACCGAACCCTTCTCGTTTCCCTTGTACGGAGCGGCGAACGCCGCCTCGAAGAGGAACGCCGAGCGAAGCTCCGCAAATAGCGAGCACAGCTCACGGTCTCTGCCCTTGAGCGGACCGGAACCACGCTTCACCGCGTAGCCGGCGTTGTCATAGACGATGCGCCTAGGCACTCCGCCAAAGAAGGCGAAGGCTGCTGCGTTGCCATCGCAAAAGCTCTCGGCATTCTCTGCCGGATACAACCGCATGAACCACACATCCGATTGAGGAAGCACCATGAAGAACGCATGGCACTTGATCCGATGACCGCAAATGTCCACCCATGCCTCGCCAAAGTCCGATTGAGCTTCACCGGCAAGGCTGACAAGAGGAATGAACGCCTCCCTCGATCTGGCCCTGAGTTCCGAAACGTAACCACGGACTTGTGTCGAGCCGCCGGTATAGCCGAATTCGTCGCGCAAACGCTCGAAGATGTGCTGCCCGGTGTGGGTCTGCTTGGTCGGAGCCCCTAATTGATCTTTGAGAACGATCTCCTCGATCTTCTCCATGAAGTCCCCGAGCACCCACTTCCTGCGTGCCGATTTGAGCACATAGCCTGGAGGAGAAGCGCTCCCGACCATCTTGTCAACACTTCGACGGTTCACTCCGTACTCGCGAGCTGCTGCCCGCTTGCTCATGCCACCCACGATTACCGAGCGGCGAACCAATTCATAACTATCCAATCTGTACACCTCGACGGGACGTCCTAGACTCCTAGGACGACGTAGTCACGTGGTGCACTTTTCAACCGGCAAGCGGCTCAAAATTGGTGCGCTTTTCAAACGGCGGCGACACCGGTACTGCAAGATTGAGAGGAATCATTGCGCCAAGCGGCCGATTCGGTCCTCAGATCGATAATCCGTCACGCGATCCGATCATTTTCCGATCACTTTGCGATCATCGTTTTACAAACCTGAAAGAACTCAAATGTCACCAAATATCATTTTTGCGTGACAAGCCAACTCGCCCTCTTTTGCATTGGGATGCTGGCTCAAGGAGATCATCATGGCTATTAAATTTCGCGGAGTGTATTTGCTTGGCCTTATTGCCATAGCCGCTCCCGCTATGCTCATTCGCCGGGGCCATGCCTCGGACCACGCAGATACCCCCAATATCGCTGCCAATCCCGGAGAGGATATCAGCGACGTGTTCATGTTCCCGAGCACCACGAATCCGAAAAACGTGGTTCTCGTTATGAACGTTCATCCCCTCATCGGACCGGGACAGGGTCCCAGCACCTATTTCGACCCAAACGTTCTGTATCAGTTCAAGATCGATAACACCGGAGACGGCGTCGAGGATCTGGTCATCCAAGCCAGGTTCGGTACGCCGGGACCCAATCAAACAGTTACCATCGCCGGACCGCTCAAGCCCTCGACAACCGGCTCTTCAAACGTCGTAGAAAGGGCGACTGGCAAGACCGGTACGTACAACAAGACGTTCAGTCCTGTGAACGGCATGCAGGTTTTCTGCGGCCCGCGCGAAGA
>Ga0206814_10029_pt1 | contig 36972 bp, 31 predicted proteins | sample Alteio_BWOrgCont_90_FD_152850 | JGI IMG/M metagenome (GOLD analysis project Ga0206814, IMG submission 152850) | Enriched cells from forest soil in Barre Woods Harvard Forest LTER site, Petersham, Massachusetts, United States -... | ecosystem: Environmental > Terrestrial > Soil > Temperate forest >...
GCTCGGCAGCTGTATCAGCGAAAGATAAATAGGAAGGAAAGTACCGCTAGGGGCGTTGGCAAACCCGCCCACCACAGTGGGGATGCTGACCGCCAACAAACCGGGCGGAATGTCATCGGAGAACTCGACTTGAATCCCAGGGGCGGATTCCGTTGTTCCAGGGTTATAAAAACCCCCATAGGCCAGCCGTATGCTGGATGTGGGGACATTGTTCCAGACCTGGGCCGCCGCGCTCATCTGGCTGATGATGGCCGCCATGCTGTCGCCTGGATACAACGTGGATGGGCCGGCGCTCGAGACGAAGAACGGCACCGTATTGTTAGTCAGCGTGTTCAAATCGAACCGCGCGACGATCGGAATGTAAGGCGATGCGGTGCTGTTGTAGTAGGTGTAGTAGTAATACGCCGAGCCAGTGTTCGCGAGCAGCAAGCTAGCCGCTACAAGCGCCCCGAGGCGAACGCTCGTCTTCATCCCGATCATTGTCCGCCTCCGGCGAGCACGGCCTGAATCTTACTCACCAGCTGCGATAGCGGCATCTGAAGATTGGAGTCGGTGACAGGTTGCCCGGAGGAATCGAGCATCGTCGCCGTAGCAGGGCCGCGCGAAACTATCACTTGGCCCTGGGCATTCGTCGTAACGTTGAACAAGCCTTGAGACAGCCCGATCACCTGGGTCGTCCCGCTCTTGCTGGTCCACAGAAAGAACACGTAGTCTTGACCGGAGGCGAGCGCCGGCGCTCCCGCCACAGGCTGCTGGAGCCCGTTCAGCGCACCGCCCGGAACGGCAACATCAATAGACGGGCTGATGAACTGCCCCGGTGCCGGCTTGAACACCGCGGTGACCAACAATTGATAATGCGTGTAAATCAACGAACCCCGGAGCGCCGCTGAACTACCGGGCTGTATGGTGCCGCGAACGATCATGGTCGACTTTTGGATCATGTCGTTCAGGCTGAGCCGCTGGAGCGTGGATGCCGGCGCGAGCGTCAGGCAACCGGCAGCGACTGCCAACAAGATGATCAGTCTACGCATCATCAGTAAGCTATCCGATAGGCAACTCATCCGCCAATGCTTTGATCAATTCAGGCCACTGAAAACAAAAGGACTTAAAGCTCTCAATAGGATTGCACTGTATACCTTCGACACAATGCCTGCCGAAAATTAGCTCGATCCGTCCAGCCTACTTCATTCCACGGACAATCAGGAGCGGCACTTTCAATTTGTGACGGACTGCATTAATTGTAGTCCCGAACACAATGTCTTTCAAGCCCTTGTGCCCGTGGGCCCCCATCACCACCAGGTCTGGCTTCAGCTCCTCGGCGTAGCGCACGATCTCCTTGGTTGGAGTGCGTGCGTGCCGGACCACCATCTCCACAGGGATCTGCTGGCTCTCCAGATCGCGGACAATCTGATGCAGGTACTGATCGCCGGCTTCCACCTCGGCGGTCGAAGAAAGCGGCCCGAAGAGCTGGCTGGTAACGCCTTCTTCCACATGCAGGAGGTAGAGCTTGGCGTTTTGCTGCTTGGCCATGGCGGCGGCGTGAGCGATGGCATCGCGATCACGGCTGGTGTGATCGAGCGGAACCAGAATTTTCCGGTAGGTTGGGCTAGGCAGATTCTCCGCGACCGCTGCGGCTTCAGGAAGTTCAATGGAGGCGCGGCCGAGCTCGCGGGCCCAGCGCGGCAGGACGGGCTGAAAGGTCACCCAGAAGAGCAATAAGGCGAGGCCGGTGAGAATTGGGATGAGGGCCAGTTCCAGGCGACCCCTCCACGCGCCGGAATCGTTCGACCAGTCTCGAACCGAGAGCATCACCAGCCAGACGTTCAGGACCACGATCAGCGCCGCGGTAAGCCAGGCCAACGCGCGAACCCAAGCGCGATTAGCAAGTACCCCCATGCGCCCTTTGTTGTTCGTGAAATGGATCAGGGGGATGACCGCAAATGGCAACTGCATGCTCAGGATGATCTGGCTCAAAATCAGAAGTTTATACGTTCCATTCTCACCTGCTAGATAAACCGTGAAGGCGGCCGGAATAATCGCCAGCGTGCGGGTCATCAATCGTCTCAGCCAGGGACGCATGCGAATGTTAAGGAAACCTTCCATTACAATCTGTCCGGCCATAGTACCGGTCAGCGTTGAAGATTGGCCTGAACATAGCAAGGCTACTCCAAAGAAAACACTAGCCATTGTCGTTCCGAGCAACGGCGTTAAGAGCTGGCTGGCCTGTTGGATTTCCGTCACCACGATGCCCCGGCGGAAAAACACCATCGCGGCCAGGACTAAGATCGCCGCGTTGACCAGTAAGGCGCCGTTTAGAGCAATCGTCGAATCGATGAGGTTGTAGCGGCAGGCCACCCGCTTCTCCTGCTCGCTCTTGCCGATTTGCCGGGTTTGGACCAGCGCCGAATGAAGGTAGAGGTTATGCGGCATCACCGTGGCGCCCAGGATGCCGATCGCGATATAGAGATTATGCGCAGACAGATGCGGGACGATCCCGCGCGCGACATCGGAGAGAACCGGCGTTCCAGCCCAGAAAATTTCGATGGCAAAACAGACCGCAATGATCGCGATGAGCGAGAGCACGAACGCCTCGATCACTCGAATTCCCAGGCGCGTGAACCACAGCAACAAGAGCGTGTCGAGCGCGGTGAGGAGAACGCCGGTAAACAGCGGGATATGGAACAGCAGGTTCAAGGCGATGGCCGCGCCCAGCACCTCCGCCAGATCGCAGGCGGCAATCGCGATCTCACACAGCACCCACAGCGCGTAAGACACCGGGCGCGGGTAAGTTTCCCGGCAGGCCTGCGCCAGGTCGCGCTGGCTGACGATCCCCAGGCGGGCGCTCAAAGTCTGGAGCAGAATCGCCATCAGGTTCGAAAGCACCAGCACCCAAAGAAGCTGGTAGCCGAAGCGCGCGCCGCCTTCCAGATCCGTGGCCCAGTTGCCCGGATCCATGTAGCCGACGCTGACCAGGTAGGCTGGCCCGGCGAAGGCTAACATGCGCCGCCATACCGCGGGCTGAGCGGTAGGGACGCTCGAATGGACCTCGGGCAGGGAAGTATTGACTGTGGTTGATGCTCCCAAGTTAACTGTAGTTTACTAGAGGGGCGCGCAGGATACAAGGGTTTACCAGAGGGGACCCATGAGGATACAAGGCCTACGAATAGTACTCGCTCAACGACGGCTAATTCCATTGACGCAATCGACCTGCCTTGTTAAACTTCCCTCCGGTGGCCACGCGAAATTTGTCTTTGATTGTATATTTCACCGTCTTCTTTAGCATTTTTTCGTTCCCTATTCAAATCCAAGCAGCTCCGAGCGTGACCCCCGACGTTCGTTTCGCGGAAATGCCGTTGGCATTCGAGCAAAACATCGGCCAATACGGACCTGACGTTCAGTTTGTTGCCGGTGGCGCGGGCGCCACGATATCTCTGAACAAGGACCGCGCGACCCTCTTAGTCAACGACGTGAAGCGCCGCATAACCATCAAGCCGGTCGGGACGACCCATTCGGTCCACGTGGAAGGCCTGGAAGAAACCGAAGGCAAATCGAATTATTTCTTGGGCGACGACCCTCGAAAATGGGTGACGAACGTGGCCTGGTATTCCCGCGTGCGCTATCGCAACGTCTACCCGGGAATCGATCTAATATTTCACGGAAGCCAACGGAACATCGAGTATGATTTCGTCATTTCTCCAGGCGCCGATCCTAACCGGATCGAATTGAAGTTCACCGGTGCAGATTCGCTCAAGCTGGATCGCACCGGCGATCTTATCCTCGCGGCGGCCGGTGGACTCTCCCTGACCCAGCGCGTGCCCGTACTCTACCAGGAGGAGAATGGAGTCCGCAAAAAGGTGGAGGGATCGTATGTAATTCGTGGGAAGAATCGCATCGGATTTCGAGTCGGCGCGTATGTTCGATCGCGGACTCTAGTGATCGATCCTGTGGTTGGCTATTCGGCTCGATTTACGGGTATTACAGGGAGCTTCTCAAACGCAATCGCTGTCGATGCATCGGGAAACGCCTACCTCACCGGCAGCACAGAGACGGCGGACTTGCCGATTTTACCGGGCTCATTCGAAGTAGGAAACACCACCCAGAATATACTCTTCGTGTACAAGCTGAATTCCACCGGCACGGATTTTGTATATACCACGCTCATTGGCGGAAGTGGCGGTCAATACGGCACCGGAATTGCCGTTGATGGTCAAGGAAACGCATATGTCACGGGAGTTACAGCGTCTACCGATTTTCCCGTAACGTCAGGAGCGTTTCAGACAACTCTCCCTTCGGCCAATGCACACGGGTTCATCCTGAAGCTCAATGCCGCAGGCAATGCATTGGTCTACTCTACATTCATCGGTGGCAATTACCCTGACCTGCCGAATGCCATTGCGATCGATGCGTCTGGCAATGCCTATATTACTGGCTCGACTGAATCTACGACGTTTCCCGTAACACTGGGGGCGTTCCAAAGCTCCCTGGCTCCCGGCGCGACCAACTATGTAGACGCCTTTGTAACCAAGCTGAATAGCACCGGGACGGCCTTGGTTTACTCCACGTACCTGGGGGGACAATTCGACGATGCCGGCAACGGAATCGCTGTAGATAGCGATGGGAACGCCTATATCGCGGGCTCTACAGACTCTTCCGACTTCCCACTTACCTACAGTGCGTTTGAGACCAGCGGTGGAGGAAATATTGGTTTTGTGACAAAAATGAACCCGACGGGTTCCAGCTTGGTCTATTCCTCCTTCCTCGATGCTGGGAACGGAAGTCTCGCGAGCGGCGTCGCGGTGGACAGCAACGGCAGCGCATACGTCGCCGGAACAGGTATTGCCGCCCTCATGGGAACTCCCGTCGCGTATGGTAGTGGGGCCGGCATAGGGATCTTCGTAGCAAAACTGAACCCCGCCGGCTCGGCGCTTTCTTACCTGACGTCGGTGGGCGGCGCGGACGGTGAGCAGAGCACCGGGATGGCGCTTGACTCCTCGGATAACGTTTACGTAGTCGGCTCGACTAATGCGACTGACTTTCCTTTGCTGTCGCCAGTTCAAACGGCGGGGCCAAGCGCCCAGTCGGGCTTCCCAGTAGGTTTCGTATTCAAACTCGATCCCTCTGGATCTCTGGCTTATTCGACTTACTTCGCGAGCGATTACGATAAACCAAGCGCGATTGCAGTTGACCCTAATTCAAACGCGTATATTACTGGAACCGCGACTTCAATTGTTTTCCCAGTAACCCCTGGAGCAGTAAATGTTGATACGGCCCCATCGGGGCCCTCTGACGGTGTCTTTGTCGCGCAGCTCAGCTCGACCGAAGTCTGCAACTTCACGTTCTCGCCAACGAGCGCTCAGGAGCCAGCCGGCGGAGCCACCGACAGTATCAGCCTCACAACTACGAGCGGATGCGATTGGATAGCCCTGGCTGGTCAGAATTGGACTTTTCCGTCTCAACCTGGCGTCCGCCCTCTCTCCATGCCGTCGATTACCGTAACCTCACCGTCGGCCGGCTCTGGCTCGGGCGTGGTAACCTTCTCCGTCCCGCCGAATATCAACCCAGCACGCACCCAGATCCTTTCGATTGCGGGTACATCAATCCCAGTTTTACAGGCCAACGGCTGCACGTATCAACTATCCAAGTCGTCGCTCTCCGTCCTCGCTTCAGGAGGGCTGATTACGAATGCCTTCAAGGTGACCACCGGGGTTTATTGTCTGTTCACTGTTTCCAACCCGTCGGCTTGGGTATCTGGCACTGCAGGGACGTTTACCGGGCCGGTGCAATTTGATCTTCAGATTTCGGCCAACACCACCGGAGCGCCGCGATCAGTGATCTTGACCATAGCTGGACAACCGTTTGTGATCAACCAAGGCGGCGGATTTACTGCTTGCACCTACTCCCTTAATCCCACCACGTCGACCATCAGTTACGTTGGTCTTTCCGGCACTTTCAGCGTTACTACCGGCGCTGGATGTTCCTGGACTTTATCCTCCGATTCAGCGTGGCTGCAGATCACCAACGTGTCATCTTCCTATAGCTCTAACTCCACCGTGGGCACCGGAAACGGAACCGTGTACTATACGGTGCTCGAAAACACCGGCAGCAGCCAGCGCACCGGCGTCATAACGATCGAAGCACAGACTTTCACTCTCACGCAGGGTGGGCTAGGTGTACTTACATCAGGCCCCGTGACGCCCAACTTGGGATCGGGCGCGAGCCAGACTTTTGCACTGGAATATTCCGACACCGCGGGTGCGGCTAGCCTCGAGCAAGTGTGGGCATATTTCAACGCTACCTTGGCGAATCCAGCCAGCAATGCCTGCATGTTGTACTACAACGCTGCCAGCAACCAGATCAACTTGCTGAGCGACAACGGGACGGTGTGGATGCCGGCCGCCCTGGGATCTGCAACCACATTGCAGAACAGCCAGTGCTTGCTGAATGTGGCGACAGCAAAGGTCTCTCTGAGCGGCAACCTCTTGACTCTGACTACGGCGATTACGTTCAAACCTGCCTTCGCTGGGACTAAGAACATCTACCTGCACGCTGTGGATTCGTCGGGAATCAACAACGGTTGGCAACAACTGGGCACCTGGATCGCGGGGGCTTCAACGGGGACCGCGTCCGCAATCTCAGTCACGCCGAATTCCGGATCGGGCGCAAGCCAGACTTTCGCGCTCCAATATTCCGATACCGCCGGAGCGGCGAGCTTGGAACAGGTGTGGGTGTATTTCAACGCGACTCTCGCGAATCCCGCCAGCAATGCCTGCATGCTGTACTACAATGTCGCGACCAACCAGATCAACTTACTGACTGATTCCGCTAGTTCATGGACACCGGCCACGCTGGGCGCAGCGACGACGCTTCAGAATAGCCAATGCTCGTTGAATGTGGCGACAGCGACAGTCGTCCCGAGCGGAAACACGCTCACACTGAATCTGCCGATGACGTTCAAACCACCGTACGCCGGCGTCAAGAATGTCTACCTGCACGCCGTTGATGTGTCTGGAACGGGTAGCACCTGGCAGCAATTTGGCAGCTGGACCGTGACGGTCACCAGCGGCACGGCCGCCTCAGTCTCGGTAACGCCGAGCTCAGGAGAGGGTGCAAACCCGCTCTTCGCATTGCAATATTCCGATACGTCGGGAGCGGCGAACCTCGAACAGGTGTGGGTGTATTTCAATGCCACATTAGCGAATCCGGCCAGCGGTGCGTGCTTGCTGTACTACAGCCCGGCAAGCAACCAGATCAACTTGCTGAACGATAACGCGACGGCGTGGCAGTCGGCTGCGTTGGGGACTGGCACCGTGTTGCAGAACAGCCAATGCTTGGTAAGTGCGGCAACCACTACGGTCGCGCTGAGCGGCAATACGCTGACTCTGAATCTGACGATGCTGTTCCAACCGGCCTACCAAGGGACAAAAAACATCTATCTGCACGCCGTGGATGCGTCCGGAACCAACAGCGGTTGGCAGCCCCTGGGCACCTGGACCGTCACGACTACGGCAAATCGACCCGGGGTGGTTTCGGTAACGCCGGCTTCGGGAACGGGCGCGAGCCAGACTTTCACGCTGCAATATTACGACAGCTCCGGAGCCGCGAGCCTGGAACAGGCGTGGGTTTATTTCAACGCTACGTTAGCGAATCCGGCCAGGCACGCATGCATGCTGTACTACAATGCTGCGACCAAACAGATCAATTTACTGAACGATAGCGCGACCGCGTGGCAGGCTGCGACCCCCGGAGCTTTGGTGACGTTGCAGAACAGCCAATGCTCGCTCAACGTTGCGAGCGCGACAGTGGTGGTGACCGGCAGCATCCTGACGTGGACTGTCACGATGACATTCACGCCGGCCTTTGCAGGGGCTCAGAACATCTATATGCACGCGCTGGATGCGGAGCTCGTCAGCCTGTGGCAGCCATACGGAACCTGGACTGTCCCGTAAGCAACCCGGCTGTTCCCAAGCACCGCTGGTGGTTTTCAGCCACCGCGGCCGGCCGACCACATCCACTTAACTTATTACCTTTGAATCACTTATCGCTTGGCCAACGGATTGCCTTTCTCTGGGCGACTGATCGGCTTATGAAAGTTCTTCCATCACTCGCCCTCATCGCCCTCATGATCGCAGGCATGGGAACTCCCGTTGCCCTTCAGGCGCAAGATAATCCGAATCCCAATGGCAATGCCGATCCCGATGGCCAGTACGAACCCGGGCGAGCGGTGGCGCGGATCAGCATTCTCAATGGCGACGTCTCGGTTCGGCGCGGCGATTCGGGCGACGTGGTGGCTGCGGCATTGAACGCGCCCATCATGGGAGACGACCGCCTGCTCACCGGTTCCTCCGCGCGCGCTGAAGTCCAGTTGGATTCCTCCAACATGATTCGCATCGGTCCCAACGCGGAAGTTCGATTCACCGCTATGGACACGCGAAGCTTCCAAATACAGATTGCAGCCGGAACGGTGACCTTTCGCACCCTGCGACCCAGCCAGGCGCAAGTGGAAGCAGACACTCCGAGCGTGGCTGTTCGTCCTCTGCGGCCGGGCGCGTACCGCGTGACCGTGCATGACGACGGCACATCGGAGATCACCGTGCGATCTGGCGAAGCCGAAATCGACAGCCAGCGGGGCGGGGAACACCTGGCAGCCGGCCAAACCATGGACGCGCGCGGTCCCGCGCAGGACCCTGAGTTCCAGGTGGTGCAGGCCGTTCCTCTCGATCCGTTCGACCGCTGGAACGACGACCGCGACCGCTTTATTCAGGGCTCGCAAAGCTACCAGCACGTAAGCCCCAACATCAGCGGCGCCGAGGATCTGGATCAGAACGGTCAGTGGGTGAACGATCCCAACTATGGTTCGGTGTGGCAGCCCACGGTGGGTCCCGATTGGGCGCCCTATCAGAATGGCCGCTGGGTTTGGGAAGACTATTATGGATGGACCTGGGTGAGCGCCGATCCCTGGGGCTGGGCGCCGTATCATTATGGCCGTTGGTTCTGGGGCGGGGGCGGCTGGGCCTGGTATCCCGGACCTGTCCTGGCGAATCCTTTCTGGGCGCCCGCGTATGTCGGCTTCTTCGGTTTTGGCCCCGGCTTGGGCTTCGGAGCGGGCTTTGGATTTGGCGGTGTGGGCTGGGTGGCCCTGGCGCCGTTTGAAGTGTTCCATCCCTGGTGGGGACGCGGCTTCTACGGCGGATTCCGTGGCGGCGCCTTCGCCGGCCGCAGCAACATCGTCAACAATGTGAACGTCTACAATTCGTTTCGCAACGCCCGCGTGACGGGCGGAGCGATTGGCGGGAACGCAGCGGGATTCGGGCGCGGCGGCCAGTTCGCGGCGTTGAATCGGGCGCAGCTCCAATCGGCCGGCGTGGTGCACGGCGCGCTGCCGGTGTCGCCGGATCGATCGAGCTTGCGTTTTTCCGATCGCTCGGTGAGCGGGAGATTCCCGCAAACTCGCGCGCAAAGTTTCGCCAGCCACATGCAGGCGCCGCGCGTGGAACACGCCAGCTTCGAGCAGCAGCAGCGTGGTGTGCAACAGATGTCGCAACAGATGTCGCGCGGCAGCTCGGGCCAACCGGCGGGCCGTGGCTTCGGTGGCGGGACAGGCGAATCCGCCGGGCATGGATGGAGCCGATTTGGCGAACCGATCCATGGAACCAATGGAGCAACCAGCGGAGCCGGCGCCAGCGCCTACGGACGAGGCGCGTCGGACTTCAATCGCAGCTTCAGCCCTTCGACGGCGAATCGCGAAGGGCCTGGCAACGCGGTGCGCATCAGCCCATCCATTGTTCAGCAGCGCTCATCGCAAGGTAATTATTCGCAGCCGCGCAGCTTTGGTGGATCGCGCGCGCAGGCGCCGAGCGCCGCACCGAATCGAGGCGGCAGCGCACCGCACCCCAGCGGCGCCGGCGGACATGCGGGTGGTGGTGGCGGCGGAGGCCATCACCGCTAACTGGCTCGGCAAAAGATTTTTCGATTTCTTCCCTCAGGCCCGGACAAGCACCTCCCAGCGAGTCCGGGCCATCTTTTTTGAACAGATTTGGAACTGGTACCAGCTCCGGTCCGTGTTAGGATTCCGTGCCGTGATCGCCTGGGGGAGTGTAAACCGTTCGTAGGAGACTGCACCAGGACAAGGCGCGTGCTCGCTCGCCGTATTGCTGAATATAAGCTTAATGCAAGACTCCTCAGACTCAACAGCTTAATGCAAGACTCCTCAGACTCAACATTTGATACGTTCCCTCACGACGGCTGAAATCCGCGGATACAATGAGCGATGTTCTTCCGCGAAAACGTGACCAAGTCGATCTGACTGAGCAACTTCAATGAAGACCGGAAGCAGGGTGCAAGGCAAAGGTAAAATCCCCACCCTCCGCGACGTTTCGTGAAGGGTGGGGAAGGTTAACTAAAAAGGCGAAATGCCAAACGGGCTGCCCGGGCGGCCGTGGCAAGTTCCAACACCTTTGTCGCTGAAAGAAGCTGGACCGGTAGTCTGTGCAGGATCCTTCAGTGCCGACTCGAAATCCCACGCGTAGCCGTTTGGATTGAGCGTCAGGGCCATCACGCCCCAGAATTGCCCGGTTGCCGACTCGATATTCTCTGCATTGAAGTTGGGTTGGCCGGTGAGATCGGCGGCATCGGCGCCATCGCTGTTGGGTAGTGTGGTGGTGTAGACGACCGCATCGAGTGTCTCGCCGCCGGTGCCGACGATGAATTCCCGTATGCCCTTCTTCGGAGCGTAATTCCCGGTGGGGTCAAGGGGACGGTAGCGGGCATAGAGGTGGTCGTGTCCGTTCAGCACCAGGTCGGCTCCGTACTTGTAGAGCAGTTTCCAAAAGGCCAGAGCGGCCTGGCCCTCGGGCAAGGTGACGCTGCCGACAGCGCTGAACGAGGGCTGGTGCCAGTAGGCCAGTGTGCACGCGGAATCATTCGCCGCGAGATCGTTTTCCAGCCATTCGAGTTCGGCGGCAAGCCAGGAGCCTGTGTCCGAACAGCCGCCCGGCTGCGTCTCGCACTCTATATTGAGCGAGATAAGGTGCCACGCGCCAAGTTTATAGGAATACCAGCCATCTCCCACTCCGACTGGGCCCCCATTGGTATTGGTTCCGAGTCCGCCCGTTTGCTCGAAGTGCCCCGCCTGTCCATCCGAATACGGCACGGGTTGGGTGAAGGTGTCAGGGATGTTGGCGTTAGAGCTGGCGGTGTCAGGGATACCGGTGATCGTAGCCGTCATTATTGTTCCATCGGCATTGTGCTGGACTCCGTTGAAGTAGGAGAAGTAGCCGTAGCCGGCAACGCCGACCGCGCCGTGCTCGGTATAAAACTCGTGGTTGCCAGGCGCGGGCCGGGTGATAAATTTGAAAGCGCCATACGTAGATTCGTACGAGTTCTCAAAGTCCGAATATTGGCCTACCTGGTATTGCTCATCTCCGACCAGCGCGATAAGGTCAGGCTTCATATTCTCAATTTGATTCGCAGTGGCCGCCTGGGATGCGAACAGATTCTGAGCGGTGTCCCCGATGCAGTTTTCACCCGCCTTCTCACCAGGCAGTTCCGTCTCGCCCGGCTGGCAGGAGACGTCGCCAACCACCGCAAGCACGGGCGAGCGGCCCTTCGGCGCGTAAGGCCACCCATTGTCCCGTGGCGCCGGATTGTCGTTGGAGTTTTGATTCTGTGCCTTAGCCCCAGCTGCAAATGCCAGCACTGAGACGGCCACTCCCATGAGCATCGCCGCTCGGAACCTTCCCCGAATCGTCTTCATGCAGTTCCTCCCTTTCGGACTTGAAGTTGGATCGTTGCCAAAGTGCCGAGTGTATCCCTCCAATATTTCGTCTGTATGTCGAACGTGTAAAAATTTGCAGGCGATGCGGTGCTTAGGCGTAGCGAAACAGCGCCTTGAAACCATAGTCCATGTGCTGCTGGATATGGCAGTGAAACAGCGTGAGGCCCGGTTGGTCGGCCACTAGATCCACGGCGGCGCGTCCAAATGCGGGAACGATCACCGTATCCTTCTTGATGCCGGCAGTCGGCTTGCCGTTGAGCTCGACAAGCTCGAACAGGTGACGGTGCATGTGCAGCGGGTGGGAATCGTCACTGCGATTGTGAAACACCAGCCGGTAGCGCCCCCCCTGACGGAACACGAATTCCCGTTCATGCGGATATTCCTTGCCGTTGACGAGCCAGTGATTGATCCCATGGGGCCCGCCCGGCACTTTTTCGAAGACCATGTCGATGGTCTGGTCTGGCGCGGGATGCGGGGAGGGCTTGCCAAAAATCGTATAGTCCCAGCGCGCCTTCTGAGGCGGCAGCCATTGCGCGCGCTGCTTCTGATCGGCGTACTCCACCACAATGCCCATGCCGGATTGCCGCGCGACATTGCGCAGCGCCCCTAATATCCAAACACCCGGCCGATTCATCTCCACGATCGCATCCACGCGCTCGCCCGGGGCGATCTCAATGACATCCACCATCTGAGGCGCGGGCACGGTATTGCCGTCGAGTGCGATCACCTGAAAACTGTGGCCGGACAAAGCCACGCGATGAATTTGCGAAGCGCTGGCGTTGAGCAGGTGCATCAGGATGCGCTGACCCGAACGCACGCGGAGGGGATCGCCCGCATTTAGCATTTTGTCGTTGATGGAGTAAAGAGGAGCGCTGATTTCGAGCCCGTTGGGACGCAGGTCTGGAGTGGCGGGTTTTTCGGGCATCGGATCGCTGGGATCCGGCCGCTCCTCGTCCGGGTCCACCGTGGTTAGAAAAGGCTGCCATTCACGCAGCGCCAGAAAGACTTCCTGATCGTAGAGCCCAGGGTCATTCGCGGAATCGATCATGAGAAAGCCGAACTGGCCGGTGTAGGCGCCGCGATGCAGATCCAGCATGGCCTCGGTATGCGAGTGGTACCATCGCGAACCCGCCGGCTTGGCCACGAATTGATAACGCCGGCGGCCATGCGGAGGCGCCGGGGGTGTACCTTCTTCCTCCGCCCCGTCCACGTCCGAGGGAACGAACAACCCGTGCCAATGCACGTATTCAGGAACGTCCGTGTCGTTCACAACCTCTACGGTGACGCGCTGGCCCTCTCGCATCCGCAGCAAGGGACCGGGGACCTGGCCGCTGTAGCCGATAGTGCTGAGCACAACCTGGGGCGCCAGCTCGACCATCATCGGTGCGATCCGCAGGGTGAAATCCGCCGCGCGCCCGGTGGCTTTCGGTTCCAAGGTCGCCCCCATCGGATGCGGTGGCGACTGAGCAAACGCGGACCGCAGCTTGCTTGCGCCCACCCCAATCACGGTGGCCCATCCAAGCCGCGCAAAATCCCGTCGATTCATTTAATCCTCATCCCGCCGCAATGCCAACGCCGGCGCGACCGCCAGAAATTGTTCGATCACCAATTTTACGTTACTTGCGAATTGCCGATTTAGAAATTGGGAGTGTTGGGGCTGGCGGCGTCGTATGACACTTCTCTTTTCGACAGCAAGTTTGGACGGACAGGCGATGAGATATGCGACACCGCGTCACCATCGCGAGGCCCTTCCGGATCGGCGAGACTCGTAAAATCTTGTGAAGGTTTACGAGATCTTGCGGACGACTCCACAATTCACTGCAACACGGCCAAAGCGGCGCATGAAGCGCTACAGTAGAGCTATTGTTACTCCATGCGTACAACAATCATTTGGATCAGCTAACCGCAACAGCCTCTCGCGTATGTAATGCGCTGCGGCAGGCCGGAATCGACTACCGCGTAGTTGGTGGGTTGGCCGTCCTTTTTCATGTGCAGTCGCGTGACCCGCTAGCCGCACGTTTAACGAAAGATGTTGACTTGGCGGTGAATCGCGCCGATCTTAACCGCATTGCCGAAGCGGTCCGGAGCATAGGCTTAGAATATCGCCACGTCGCGGCAACTGGTCAGATAGCAGGCATCGACATGCTGGTTGACGCCGTGACTCCTAAAGCTCGAAGCGGGGTCCATCTATTGTTTGCAGGAGAGAGGGTGCGGCCTACCGATTTGGAGCCGGTTCCGGTCTTGTCGGACCCAATCGTCGCCGATCAAGGCATCCTGGTCACTTCCTTGGCTTCGATCCTCCGCATGAAGCTGATCAGCTTCCGCCAACGAGACAAAACGCACATCGTCGACATGGATTCGGTCGGATTAATCACGCCGGACATCGAAGCAGGATTGCCGGAAGCTTTGAGCCAACGATTGAACCAAGTTCGCGCGGAAGAGGCGCAGGCCACCGGAGGTTAGCTTTCAGGCTCGAAGAATTCCTGGAGCGGGACCTCGATATTCGGGTTAGCCGTACGGAGCATTCCATCCAGGACTTCATGCTGGACTCGATTGGATTCATCACTGCAGCCATTGAAGCCGCTCTCTTGGATGCATTGGTAGCGGATCAGTTTGAAAATTCCAGTCGTTGACATCGCTTTTTGGCGCCCAGATTACGTCGTCGCTCAACGGGGTTTACCAAACATTCCTGAGTAGCGAAGAACACTATCGCAAAACTGCTTGTCGAGCTTGGCGCGGCTTGCTCTGACTACATGGACAAGAATCTTCGCAACTTGAAATGCGAACGCATTCAATGCGACGAAATTTGGTCGTTCGTGGCTGCGAAAGAACGGAACGTATCTGCGAAACTTCGCGAGTCCAATCCTGAAGCTGGCGACTGCTGGACTTGGGTCGCGATGGATGCCGACACGAAGCTCGTGTGCTCTTGGCAAGTGGGACGCCGCGATTGGGTTACTGCCGATCAATTTGTTGGGGACCTTCGGAGCCGTTTAGCGAATCGCGTCCAGTTAACCACCGACGGCAACCGCCTCTACTTGTTCGCGATCAATACGTACTTTGAGAAGGAGGTTGATTACGCTGTCCTGATGAAACTCTACGGCGGTAGCTCAAGCCCAACCGCTGAAGTTCGCTACAGCCCCGCTGAGTGCGTTGGATGCGAGAAGAAACCCAAGATTGGCAACCCCGATCCAAAGCATATTTCCACGAGCTACGTGGAGCGCCAGAACCTCACGATGCGTATGTCAATTCGCCGCTTTACCCGGTTAACAAATGCATTTTCTCGCAAGATCGAGAACCATGTCGCGTCACTGGCGATTCACTACATGCATTACAACTTTGTGCGAATCCATCAGACCTTGCGCGTTACTCCTGCGATGGCTGCGGGCGTTACGGATCGGCTGTGGTCGATTGCTGACATGGTCGCGTTAGTCGCCTAGACAGAAAGGTCGAGCGCTTCCGTATCGCGGGGACCATATTTGAAAAATAACTCGCGCATGCGTGGAAGAGACCATTCACCAGCCACGGGGACCTTGTCATGAATCCATGCGTGGCCCTTAGTGTTGGCGACCAACAATTCTATCCTGTCATTTACATGTGGCGAGTTCTCCGCCATGCATTTGGCTTCATACGCGTGATAGGCCGCTCGTTGTGGCGAGTAGCTTAGTGCGTGATTTCGGTAGTTAAGCCAAAATTCCGCAACGTCACGCCCTTACCGATGGCGGCAAACCCCGGTATGGTATTTCCTCTAGCTAATACGAGTGTTTCTAGACCGTTGTCTTGTTCCGTGTACCCAACACTATAAGTTTCAAACAATAGTGCCCGTCCTAGTTCGTCGAAAGCACCGATGACCATCTCACAGCCCGAATCAAATCGCATGCACTCGTCGCGTACAAGCTCGACGTTTTCCTCCTTTTCTAAATCTCCTGGAATCAACAAATACTTTGTAATCACCTCCCTCTGGACCCTGGCCCGATGATAGTCACAAACAGCAGCGTGTATGCATTGGAATATTGCCCCACTCGTGCGATTAGTTTCACTTCGCAAGGATAGGATGATTCGAGAGAACATCTCGCCTGCATTGTTGATATTGTCTGCTGCTACTGCATACAACCCATCGGCCTCCGAAAAGAACATTTTATGGAGCCGCTGGGTCGAGGAAGTATCTTCCAGCGCTGTCCCAAAGGTGTTCGGCTACGAGGATTAGAGTGTCAGGCCTCGCCTCCGGCTTTGAACCTGTCTCCGTTGCCAGCACTCCGATCCCAATCGTCATATCTCGCTTAGCATATCGCTTAAGCTTGAACGATTGATGACGCGAAGACCTGCGTCGGGGGCGGGTGTCGATCAAAGCACACCTCCGGCTTCACAGCAAGACCGGGATTTTTCAAACTTGACCACTACCTATAAACTTTACATAATACCTGTTATCGGAAGTTAACCCCGCCTCCTCAATGCCCCTCAGCCGGAACAAACGGCCCCGTAGGCAGCGCGCTCGTAGCCGTCGAACTTCCCAAATAAACATGCGGCACGCCCGTCGACTCATCAAACGTCTCCAGCGAAAACCCAAGCACGCACAAAGCCCGCGACACCAGGAACGAACCCGTTGTCTGAACGCTCGCCACGAACTCGGCGCGTGTCCCTGTGACCCCCAGCTGGCTGAAAGTCAGTTGCGTCGAAAAAACCTGGGATCCCGTCGTCGTGTAACTCACCGGACTGCCAATCGCCTTGCCGCCCGCATTCGCGAATGCAATGGTTCCAGAACAGGTTGGAGCTGCCGCCCCGGCGGCCGTCGGCATTGTCGCCAGGTTAACCACATTCACTTGGGCTGTCTCGGAACTGGCTAACCCGACCGGCGGGAAACTATAGTCGCGTGTAACGGTGGATGTTCCAATGGCCGGTTGCGCCACCGCGCTCGTCGCAAACCCACACAAGATCAATAGGTTTCTTATCAAAGCTATACCTCTCGATTAAGACTGGAAATAAAGGTCTGAAAGGTCTGACGGGCCGCAAGATCGCCACGTTTACAATCAATGGACGTCACCGACTCGGGCCAGGCCCTGCGTTTCAGTTTAGTTCGCAGGCTTAACCCTGCCGCCCAGTCACACGCTTTACCACAACCTCGCGCGCATCCAGATGAATCGCTCTAAACCATTCCACCCGTTTGGCCGCGCCACCATCCCGGCCCGGGCGCGGACTCGCGCGCCTCCCCGAGGAGTGTGCAGGTCTAGGCCTGAAATCTCGGCATGGCAAGAAACCTGATCAGATTCAGCAAGGACCGACACGCCGTTGTCGACCAAACTGTTACGCCGCCCAACTGGAGCGGCTTCCTCCCAGAGTCCCCATGGGAAGTTAGCACCTCAGCGCTGCTCAGCAGCTACACACTCACACCCTGCACACAAGTGGAAGACCAGCTCGCCATCGCCACCGCTACCATCCTGCTCACGCAATGAAGACGCCGCCGGCGGCAAGAGAGGGGCCGGCGCTGAGGCCCCTTCCTCGTTTTAGTTACGCCCCAGCCACGCTAAAATAGGCCCTTGGGCCAAATCTACACTCCACAACAATTGATCCGCGCGCGCCAGGAATGGAAGCGCGCCGGAAAAAAGGTGGTCTTCACCAACGGATGTTACGACGTTCTGCATCCCGGCCACATCCGGCTGCTCGAAGCCGCGCGATCGCTCGGCGACGTCCTGATCCTGGCGTTGAATACCGACGCGAGCGTGCAGCGCCTGAAAGGTCCCACCCGTCCGCTCATTTCCGAGGACCAGCGCGCGGAACTCGCCTCCGCGCTCGAGGCCGTGGATGCTGTCACGTTCTTTGACGAAGATACCCCGCGCGACTTGATCGCCGCCGTGCTGCCCGACGTCTTGATCAAAGGCGCCGACTGGGCGCATTTCATCGCCGGCCGCGAAGAAGTGGAAGCCGCCGGCGGCCAGGTGCTCGCCTTGCCGCTGGAGCCCGGCTATTCCACCAGCGGCATTTTGGAAGAAGTGCTGGCGCGGGCGGCCAACGAATTCACGGTAAAATGAAGCGGTCTCCCCGCGCAGTCGCCCGTGACTCATCCTGCAATCCGTGATCTGTTCCAGTCGCTCGGTCGCGACCCCGCCTTTCAGGAGGCGGTCAGCCGCCTGATTCGCGATCCGCAGGCGCGCCAGTCGCTCGCCGGACTCACCACCACAGCCAAAGCGCTGTACATCGTTCTCCTGTGGCAGGCCACCGAGCGCAACGTCATCGTGGTGGTGGATGGCAGCAAGCAGGCCGAAACTCTCGGCGAATTGGTGGACACCTTCTTCGATGTTCTGGTAACCTCCGATCTCCCCCGCCCCCAAACCATCCCGGCCATGGACGTGCTTCCCGCGCAGCGCATGTCGCCGCACAGTGAAATCAGCGAGCAGCGCGCCATCGGGCTGTGGCGCATGGCGTCGCGCAAAACCAGCATCACCATTACTCCCGTGGCGTCGGCATTGCTGCGCACCGAAGGGGCGGAGTTTTACCGGCAGCTCGCGCTGACGTTGCGCGTGGGTGAAGAAATCCCGCTCGAAGATCTGCTGTCCCACCTGGAATCCATCGGCTACGAGAAGCGCGACCCGGTGGAAATGGTCGGCGAGTATTCGCTGCGCGGCGGCATCCTGGATATTTTTCCGGCCGAAGCCTCCAAACCGATTCGCATCGAGCTGTTCGGCGACCTGATCGAATCCATTCGTAGATTCGACGTGCAGACCCAGCGCTCAGTGATGAAAGTATCGGAGGCCACCCTCCTGCCCCTGGCCGAATATCCAAAGTCTCGCCAGTTGTTTCTGGAGCTGGCCGATCAGATGGATGTCGCCAGTCCCGGCGATCCGTTTCCGGGATGGGAGTTCGCGGTGCCGCTGGTGCGCCCGCGCAGGTACTCGCTGTTTTCCCTAACCGAGAATCCAGTTGTAATCATCGACGAACCAGAGCAGGCCGCCGGAGCTTCCGACAGGCTCTGGAAACGTCTTCAGGAAAATTCCGAAAGGGCATTTCCCTGCCCGCCAGAAGCGAACTTCTTCACCTGGCCTAAACTCCGCGAAACTTTAGAAGGAAACGCCGAACTAGCGATCCGCGAACTAGACGTCCTTACCAACCACCAATCACTAACCACCAACCACGCGACGGCCTCCAGGCCGTCGCTCGCCTTCCACGGCAACATCCAGGCCGCCATCGCCGAAGCCCACAATTTAGTCGAGCGCGGCTATCGCGTGGTTTTTTTCGCTAAGTCCACCGGCGAACTGGAGCGGCTGGCGGATATTTTTCAGGAGTACTCAGTTCCATTCCAGTTGGGCCTCGATCCCGCCGATGCCACTCGTCCTTATCTTGCCGAGCGCTCTTACGTCGCAGGCACCGCCGCCAGCACGTTCCTGGTCAAAGGACTGGTGCGGCGCGGCGTCGTTTTTCCGGAAGCGCAAATCGCCGTCTTCGGTTCGGAAGATCTTTTCGATTCGTCCGACTTAGTCGCCAAGCCCGGCCCCACCAAATCGCAGCTCGCCGCTTTCACCGCCGACATGGCGGACTTGAAGCCCGGTGACTACGTCGTTCACGAAGCGCACGGCATCGGACGATTCCTGGGCACGCGCGAGATCGCGCAAGGCGACAACAAGGGCGACTTCATGCTGCTGGAATATGCCGGCGACGCCAAGCTCTACGTGCCGCTCGCGCGCCTGGACCTGATCCAGAAATATCGCGGCGCCGGTGAAGGTGCGGCGCCTGGCCTCGACCGTCTCGGCGGCGTCACTTGGGAACGCACCAAATCGCGCGTCAAAGCCAAGATGCGCGACATGGCCGACGAGCTGTTGAAGCTCTACGCGCAGCGCCGCATGGCGGAAGGCTTCAGCTATTCGCCCGACAGCAACTGGCAGCGCGAATTCGAAGACGCCTTCGATTTCACCGAGACCAAAGACCAGCTTTCAGCCATCAAGCAGATCAAGAAGGACATGGAGAGCAACCATCCCATGGACCGGCTGCTCTGCGGCGACGTGGGCTACGGCAAGACCGAGGTCGCCATGCGCGCCGCGTTCAAAGGGCTTGGCGATGGCAAGCAAACCGCGGTGCTCGCACCCACCACCGTCCTCGCCTATCAGCACTTCGAAACCTTCAAGCGGCGTTTTGCCGCGTTTCCGGTTCGCATCGAAATGCTCAGCCGTTTTCGCGATAAGAAGGAAATCGCGGGAGTGTTGGAGGGTCTGGCGGAAGGCAGAGTGGATATCGTCATCGGGACGCACCGCATTCTTTCGCAGGACGTGGTGTTTAAGGATCTCGGGCTGCTGGTGGTGGATGAGGAACAGCGCTTCGGCGTTCGGCACAAGGAACGCATCAAGCAGCTGAAGCATAACGTGGACGTGCTCACCATGAGCGCCACGCCCATTCCGCGCACGCTGCACATGTCGCTGGCCGGATTGCGCGACATGTCAGTGATTGAAACGCCACCCAAGGATCGCCTGTCGATCAACACCGTGGTTGCGCATTACGGCAACGAGCTGATTCGCACCGCCATTGAGCAGGAAATCGCGCGCGGCGGCCAGGTATATTTCATCCACAATCGCGTGGATAGCATCTACATGCGCGCCTCGGCGATTCAAGATTTGGTGCCGGGCGTGCGCGTCGGCGTCGGCCACGGGCAGATGGGCGAAGCGGCCCTCGAGGCCGTAATTCTCGGCTTCATGCAGCACGACTTCGACGTGTTTGTGTGCACCACCATCGCCGAAAACGGCCTGGACATTCCGCTCGCGAACACCATGATTATCGAGAATGCCGAGCGCTACGGTTTATCCGAGCTGTATCAACTGCGCGGCCGCGTGGGACGGTCCAACCGGCGGGCGTATGCCTATTTGCTGGTGCCGGCCGACACGGAACTGAGCGAGATCGCGCGCAAGCGACTGGCCGCGCTCAAGGAATTCAGCGACCTCGGCGCGGGTTTCAAAATCGCGGCGCTCGATCTGGAATTGCGCGGCGCCGGCAACATTCTGGGCGGAGAACAGCATGGCCATATCGGCGCCGTGGGTTTTGATATGTACATCCGGCTGCTCGAAGAAACGGTTCACGAGCTAAAGGGCGAAGAAGCCCCGCTGCAGGTTCATTCCACGCTCAATCTTGGCCTCGACATTCGCATTCCATCCGACTACATTGGGGACGAGCACCAGCGCCTGCGAGCCTACAAGCGCATTGCGGATGCCAACAGCCAGGAAGCGGCGGCCGAAACGCTTGCGGAGCTGGAAGACCGCTACGGTCCAGCGCCCGACGCCGTCCGCAGCCTGCTGAAATTCTCCGCGCTCAAAGGCTCCGCGCAAAAACTCGGAATCGAAACCATCGACCGGCGCGCCGGCGTGCTCAACGTCAAGTTCCACAAAGAAGCGCACATCGATCCCAAGCGTCTGATGAGCCTGGTGACTTCAACCGAAGGCGCGCAATTCACCCCGGCCGGAGTGCTGCGCCTGCCACTGGACGGCGCTTCCACCGCCGGTAAAGTTCTCGACCTCCTGGAAGGTCAACTGCAGCAGCTCCAAACCTAGCCGCGGCGGTAAGCTAGAAGCATGGATGGAGTTCAAGTCGTTCTCCCGGCCGAGCTACTCGTGTTGGCTGGCGTAAATCTCGCGGACGCGTCAAAGGATGCGACGATGCTTCTGGCGCTTGAACTCTATCGTGAAAATAAAATATCTTTGGGACGCGCGGCGGAATTGTCTCAGACGTCGGTTGAGGCGTTTATGGTCTTCGCCGGCCGGCACGAGGTTCCCGTACATTACATCCTCGCGGATTTGGACGAGGATCGAGACACTCTTGAACGCCTGAGCTTGTGATCGTCGTAGCCGACTCTTCTCCCCTGATAACTCTTTCGCTTCCTGGATTCTGGTACACCCGGATCCATCTGATCCTGTCGAAGCTGTTCGGGCCGCATGTGCTGGCCTCGGAGGCGGCGAGCGGAGTGCGATTTACTTAGCCTCGGCTCTGGGAGCTGACCTCATCCTCATCGATGAAGAACGAGCTCGGCACGCCGCAAAGAGAGTTTGGCCTGACGGTCGCCGGCTCTATTGCGATCCTCGAGCGCGGAGCTCGTCTCCACAAGATTGAGGATCTGCGATTGATCTATCTCAGCCTAATCGAACAAGGGATACGTTTCGATCACAAACTGCTAGAACACAGCCTTGCGAGGTTGGGACTTGGGAAACTAAAGCCTTAGTACAAGCCACTGCTACAGCGAGCACGTGCGCGCCTCCATCTCTGCCGCTGGGTTGCGATCACCGTTTTCACTTTTGCTTCCGTCCTGAATTATCTCGGCCACTAGATCCTGATACGCGTGGTGACCAGCACGTCGGCGAATTCTGAATTCTGGATTCTGAATTCTGGATTCTGTCTTCTGACTTCCGGATTCTGACTTCTGAATTCTCCCCCGCTGCTACAATCACCTCGTGCGCTCCCCCATCCCTTCCCGTTGGGTCGCGATCACGGTCTTCATTTTCGCTTCGGTCCTGAATTACCTCGACCGCCAGATCCTCGCCACCATGGTCGACATCTGGCGAACACGTCCCGAATTCCCGTTCACCTATGACGACTATGGGCTGCTGCTCTCGGTTTTTTCCATTGCCTACGCCGTGAGCGCGCTTTTTGTCGGATGGTTTATCGACCGCGTTGGACTCAATCGCGGCGCTGGCCTGGCCGTCACTGTGTGGGCCATCGCGAGCTTCGGAACCGGCGCATCGCATAGCGTTCACCAGTTGCTGCTGTGGCGGGCGCTGCTCGGAGTTTCTGAAGCCAGCGCGATCGCGGCCGTAACGAAAGCCGTGGCCATGTATCTGCTCCCGCCCGAACGCGCGGTGGGACAGGCTATGAGCCAGCTTGGCCTCAGCCTGGGCTCCGGAATCGCTCCGGCTTTTGCGGTGTACTTCTCGTACCGTTACTCCTGGCACTGGGCATTCTACGCCGCCGGATTCCTTAGCTTGGCGTGGATCCCGATCTGGCTCGCAACCGCTCGTTCTATTCCACCCGTCGCCGCGCCACAAAACAATCAGGCCACGCATTCGTTCGGTCTGTTGCGCGATCCAAGGCTGTGGACCCTCATGGTTGCAAATATGCTTGGCATGAGCGTCTATAGTCTCTGGGCGAATTGGGCGCCCACTTACCTGGTGCGCGTCCATCACCTGTCGCCGCCCGAAGCCTCGCACTTCACCTGGATCGTGCCATTGGCCGGCTACTTGGGCGCATTGCTCGGTGGCGCTATCTCCTGGCAGTTAGTTCGTTCCGGTCAAACGCCCGTCGCTGCCCGCAAGCGCGCCTGCCTGATTTCCGCCGTCTTCGTGCTCGCAACCATGGCCGTGCCCCTGCTACCCAGCGCGGCGTTCGCCACCGCCGGAATGTCGTTTAGCTTTTTCTGGGTGTGCTCCTGGAGCGCCAATCATTACACGCTGCCCATCGACATTTATGGCGCCGGGCGCGCGGCATTCGGCGGCGCGGCGCTGGTATTCGCGTATGGTGTGATGCAATCCCTGATCTCCCGCCCTTTGGCAGCCGTCATCGAACAGTACGGATTCGCGCCAGTATGTTTCGCTTTTGCCTGGTTGCCGATCGCCGGCTATTTCCTGGTACACATGCTGATTGCTGATAATTCAAGCTCCGGTTCAATTCCCCAGTCACAACTCATGGAAAGCAGCCCTAGTAAGTACTAGCCTCTTCGTACGTGGCGGCGTAAGCAAATGCCAACTAAGGTCTTTAGGGGAGGTAACCTCAGGTACCCGTCGGTACTCTAACGATTAGATGAGCGAAGCAAAATCTCTTAGCAAGCCTTGGAAGGATGTAATGGAAGTATGAAAGTTCAGTGCCCTTATCGCTGCGACTACTGCCTTAACCTTAAAGGCGAAACGAATCATTGGTGGCTGCGGCCTCAGGAGGCCGAACAATTCCTCTTGGTGCGTTGGAACCAACAGCTCGCCGATGTGGAAGGCTATGAGCATATTTGTTCGGAGTCCTGCGCGTCGAAAGCGCTCTCGAAGTGGTTGTCGCAAGCCAACGGCAACCTAGTGCGCCCGCCCAGGACCGAACGCCCGTTGTCGGCGATTCAGTAGGTCTTCAAGTAAGTTAATTCTTTCCGGGCGGCGGCCACCGTCCAATGATGCCACGGGGGTTGATGCATCGTGATCTTCTCAAAGCAGGCCGCAGCTTCGCGGTAGCGCTTGCTGTTCTCCAAATATTGCCCGTAGTAAAACCAGGCCGTCGGAAGCGCAGGATGCGCTTGGATTACAGCCGTGGCCGAAGCTTCGGTTTCCCGAAAGTCGAGTTGCGCAAACAAGTAGAGCAGCGTCACGTCTGGCGTTGATTCCAACTCCGGGAACTTGTCTAGCGCCTGGTGCGCGAGCGCCGCGCTCTTTTCGTTCTCACCACGATAGAGCGCCGTGAACGCCTGATCGATCAATTCATCGCGCTCAGAATCGCCCAGTCCGGCGACATCCCTGAAAAATGCCAGCGCAATGGTCGATCGCGCGAGGTTTCCGTCTTCCAAACGAGCCACTTCGGTCAAAGATTTGGAGTTCGCGGAAATCGTCAGCCCTAGCTTCTTGCCAGGAATCTTTACCATTAGCACTGACGGTTCATAACTCCAAAGGACGCGTTCGCCGAATAATTCCTGAGTGGACCACACCAGACTCGCATGCTCGGCCTCCTTGGCACCCCTGCGCCAAACAACATGACCGGATTCAACCACCGTCGCCCGCAGATCCGAAATGCGAAGCTCATCCGCGGCCTGTTTCAGATCGTGGTCGAATTTCTCAAAACGGTTTTGACACCAAGCTGCCGGCGCCAACAGCAGAACGCCAGCCAGGAACAGCTTCATTTCTTATATCCGATTTTGCGCAAAAACCCGTGCCGCCACTCGGCGTCCGCCGCGGTCTCTACACCCTTGGGTGACGATCCATCCACGACACCCAGAACTCCCCTGCCCTGCTCGGTCTGGGCCACGATTACCTCCACCGGATTCGCGGTGGCGCAGAAAATGGTGCACACTTCCGGCGTTTCGAGAATGCGATTCTTCACGTTAATCGGAAACCCGCCGCGCAGCGCGACCACAAACAAGTGCCCCGCGCCCACCGCGCTCGCATTCTTCACCGCGATCGCCTGCAGTTCATCGTCGTTTCCATCCGCGCGCGTCAGGCACGCCCCCGACGCTTCATTGAACGCGATGCCAAACTTCATCTGCGGAACTGAGTTGACGATCGCTTCGTAAATATCCTCGATCGTTTTAATGAAATGGCTTTGCCCGACAATGATGTTGCCATCAGACGGAATCTCGATCCGGATCGCGTGCAGCTCCATGTTCACCATTAAGCCACAGCGGCCGATCGCGCGCGCTGTGCTATCATGAAGCTTCCAGCCGACAGCCCACGAAGCCACTGATTTTAAGGTACTTATGTCATATTCTGCGCCGAATATCGCAAGACTCATCGACCACACGCTGCTGCGTCCGGAAGCCACGCACGCCGACATTTTACAGCTCTGCCGCGAGGCGCTCGAGCACCATTTCGCGAGCGTTTGCGTCAACGCGTATTGGGTTCCACTCGCCGCTTCCCAGCTAGCCGGATCCGACGTCAAGGTGTGCACTGTAGTTGGATTTCCGCTCGGCGCAACTTCAACCGAAGCCAAAGTTGCCGAAACCGAAGCCGCCCTGCGCGCCGGTGCGAAAGAGATCGACATGGTGTTGAACATCGGCGCTTTGCGCGGCGACGACGACCGCGCCGTGGAGGAGGAAATTGCGCTGGTGGCGGCGGCCTGCCATCGCGGCGGCGCCATCCTCAAAGTGATTCTCGAAACATCCCTCCTCAATGACGATCAAAAGATCGTCGCCTGCAAGCTCTCGCAGATGGCTGGCGCGGACTTCGTGAAAACCTCCACAGGCTTCAGTTCTTCCGGCGCCACGGTTCACGATGTAGAGCTGATGCGGCGCGCCGTCGGTCCCGAAATGGGAGTGAAAGCCTCCGGCGGAATCCGCACGCTCGATGACCTGCTCAAAATGCTGGTTGCCGGAGCCACCCGGATCGGCGCCAGCGCCGGCGTCAAGATTGTCGAAGCCGCCCGCGCCACCTCCCAGACAGGAGGCGCCGGAGCTTGACCACCGCCGCGCCCACCGGAAAAACGTCCGCCGGCAAAGCGAGGATTCGTTTTCAGGAACGCGCTGAGCTGCTCGATTTTCTGCTCGATGTATCCGCTGCAACGTCGGAGACACTCGACCTGGACCGCATTCTGGCCAACGTCGCCGCCATCGTGAAGGACGTGATTCCCTACGACCTTTTCGCCATCCTGCTGTATAGCGAGCGCCAGAAAGGTCTCAGCATCCGCTATTCCATTGGCCATCGCGAGGAAGTGATCCGAAACCTGGTGATTCCCTTGGGTGAAGGCCTCACCGGCGTCGCGGCGGCAAACCGGCAGCCCGTTTTGTCGGCCGACGTGCGTAACGATGCGCGCTATCTTTCAGCGCTCGACGCGGTGCAGTCCGAACTCGCCGTTCCCATGTTGGCGCGCGGCAAGCTGGTAGGCATCATCGATCTGCAGTCCACGCACCTGAGCGCTTATCGCGAGCAGGACCGTGCATTGCTGCAGTTGATCGCTTCACGCGTCGCCGTATCCATCGACAATGCGCGGCTCTATCGCCGCGTGGATCGCCAAAATCGCACGCTCAAGACCCTCGCGCATCTCTCGCAGGAATTCAGTTCGATCCTCGATTTGGACGAACTACTGCGCAAGATCGCCACCACCACTCATTCGCTCGTGGCTTTCGACGCCTTCAGCATTCTGCTGCTCGACGCCGATCGCAAAGTGCTTCGCCACCGCTTCAGCGAGCGCTATGACGAACGCGTAGTTCTGGATAACATCCCGCTCGGCAAGGGCCTCACCGGCGCCGCCGCCGAATCGCGCGAGATCGTGCGCGTCGCCGATACCTTGGCCGACCAGCGCTACATCGCTTCGCATCCCGACATCCGCTCGGAAATCGCCGTGCCATTGATCGTCCAGGACCGCGTGGTCGGCGTCATGAACCTGGAGAGCGAGCGCATGGGCTACTTCACCGAAGAGCACTCGCGCCTGCTGTCGCTGCTGGCCCCCCAAATCGCCAGCTCGGTCGAAAACGCGCGCCTATACGAAGAGATCGCGCAGCGTGAGCAGTGGATGGACCGCGATCTCAAAGCCGCCCACAACGTACAGCTGATCATGCTGCCGCGCGAGGCTCCGGAAGTGGAGGGACTGGAAGTCGCCATTCGACTCCGCCCCGCTCGCGAGATCACCGGCGACGTCTACGACATCTTCGAGCATAGCTCCGGCGAAACCGTGTTCCTGTTTGGCGACGTCAGCGGCAAGGGCGCCGCGGCGGCCCTATATGGAGCCATGGTGAGCGGTCTGCTGCGCACCCTGGCGCATCGCCGGCGGGATCCGGCCGAATTGCTGAAGCTGCTCAATCGTGTCCTGCGGGAGCGCATCGTGGGGACCCAATACGTGGCTCTGCTGGTGCTGGTGTGGGAGAGCAAGAAGCATCGCTTCATCATGGCCAACGCCGGTGCCGAGCCGCCGATCATCTGCCGCGGCGCGGACATTATCAAGCCCAAAGTGGAAGGCGTTCCCGCCGGTCTTCTTGACAATCGCGAGTATGACGAAGTGATCTTCGATACCCAGCCCGGCGACGTCATCGTGCTGCACTCCGATGGGATCACCGATCAGCCGAACCCCAAAGGCGTCGAGTATGGGCCCGCCCGCCTGGCGCGCAAACTGCAAAAGCTGTGTGCCAAATCTCCCGAGGACTTAGCCGATTCGATTCTGGCCGACGTGGAAAACTATAAGTCCACCGCGCCCACCCACGATGACCAGACGCTCATCGTATTGAAGGTCCGCTAACGGTTGAGATCAGGAATGGAATATCGCGATCAAACCCTGTACCTCGAAGAACTGCCCCTCGCCGACATCGCGCGCCGCGAAGGCACCCCCAGCTACGTCTACTCGTCCGCCGCAATTCTCGAGCGCTTCAACGCCTACGATAAAGCGTTCGGCGAAGTTCCCCACCAGGTTTGCTACGCCGTCAAGGCCAATTCCAATCTCGCGATTCTGAAGCTGCTGGCCGCAGCCGGCGCGGGCTTCGACATCGTCTCCGGCGGTGAGTTGTTTCGCGTGTTGAAAGCCGGCGCGGATCCGAAGACCATCATTTTTTCGGGCGTCGGCAAGACTTCCCAGGAGATCGACTACGCGCTCGAGCACCACATCCAAAGTTTCAACTGCGAGTCCGAACCCGAGCTGGCGCTGATCGATTCACTCGCCGCTCGCCGCGGCATCCAGGCCCGGGTTGCGTTGCGCGTGAACCCCGATGTCGACGCTTCCACTCACCCCTACATTTCCACCGGCCTTCGCCAGCACAAATTCGGCATCGACATCGCAGATGCTGAAGCCGTTTATGAACGCGCGCGTGGGCTTGGAAACCTGCTGCTCGAGGGCGTCAGTTGCCACATCGGGTCGCAGATCACGGATATTGCGCCCATGCTCGAAGTGTTCGACAAAATGATCGCTCTGTTGGAACGCCTGCGCGCTCGCGGCCTGGCCATTCGCTCGCTCGATCTGGGCGGCGGGCTGGGAGTAGCTTATAAACCGGGCGACACGGCGCTTTCCATTTGCGAATTTATTCAGGCCATGTGCCTGCGCACAGCCGGACACAGCCTGGAGCTGGTGATCGAACCGGGCCGCTCCATCGTGGCCGAAGCCGGCCTGCTGCTTACTCGCGTTCTCTATCGGAAGAGCAACGGCGATCGCGAGTTCATAATTGTCGACGCCGCTATGAACGATCTGATCCGCCCGGCGCTCTATCAGTCGCACCACGAGATCGTGCCGCTGCGCAAGAATCAAGGCGACACGATCACCGCTGACGTGGTGGGCCCGGTCTGCGAATCGGGCGATTTTCTGGCCCGCGCCCGCGAAATGCCGAACGTCCTGCCAGGCGACCTGCTGGCGGTCTGCACCGCCGGCGCTTACGGTTTCGTAGCGTCATCGAACTACAACTCCCGCCCCCGTGCGCCCGAAATTCTGGTCGAAGGCGACCGCTATCGCGTGATCCGCAAGCGCGAGCAATACGACGACCTGGTTCGCGGCGAGCTACTTTAAAGCCGCGTGAACCACGTTTTATCATTGCGGCATGGATCGCGCTCTTCCACTGCCGACACTACTGTCGCAAGCGTTGGTTGCCTTCATCATCGAATTCGACAACGAGTTCGAGCATCGGATGCCGCATCGGACAACCAATCATTCGAAGATCGGCTCTCGCGATGGTCCCTGGCTGGTCTCAATGGCCATGTGGTCCACCTGCATGCGCTTCGTCCGGGAAGAGGGAGTGCCCATCGGCAAGCTTGAGGAACTTGCACGCACTCCAACGAACTTAAACGGGATGGAGCGGTGGGGCTATGTCGTGGTTGCACCGGACCCCGCCGGCGGCCGGACAAAATCACCTCGCTCGCAATGGTTGATTCGTGCCACGCCCCAGGGCCGGATGGCTCAGCAGGTGTGGCAGCCGTTATTTGGCGTAATCGAGAATCGTTGGCGGGAGCGGTTTGGCAAAGACGAAATCCAACGTCTTCGGGACTCGTTGTGGGCCTTGGCCGGACAGTTCGAAGCCTGCCTGCCCGACTGTCTACCGATCCTCGGATATGGATTGTTCAGCAGAGCGCCGCACGCCGATCAGGAGCACGAAAGTGCATCCAGCCTATCTTTGCCAGCGCTACTCTCGAGGGTGTTGCTGGCGTTCGCGATCGAGTTCGAACGCCAGTCGGCGGTGTCACTGGCCATTAGCGCCAACGTCCTGAGGTTGGTCGGCGATGAAGGAATTCGCGTGCGCGATCTTCCTCGCCTGGCAGCCGTGTCTAAGGAGGCTATCGCAACGTCGCTCGCCTTCCTTCAAAAACACGGCTACGCGGTGATCCAGCCGGAATCCGCCGGAAGCCGCGTGAAAGTAGTCGCCCTCACGCCCAAGGGTCGCCGCGCTCAGGATAATTATCAACGACTCGTACCGGCCATTCAACAACGTTGGGAAACGTCTTTTGGCAAGGACGCCGTACGAGGCCTTCGGAAATCGCTCGAGGATTTGATCGGTGAGCCGACCGCGCAGCCGCACCTGTTCGACGGCTTAGATCCTTATCCCGATGGCTGGCGCGCGTCAGTATCCAAGCCGGACGGCCTTCCGCATTACCCGATGATCCTCCACCGCGGCGGATTCCCCGACGGCAGCTGATCTTGGCGACGACTCAGGACACCAGTTGGGCCCGAATCATCGTGTAAGAATGCGCCGGGAAGCTGTAGCGCAGCATCTTGCCCTGCGCCGTTGTGGAGCGCTCGGTTGGTTTCACCAGAGCGCGGTCAAAACTGTTCTCCGCTTTAGTATCCGGGCCGTTCACCTCGGTGATCTCTACCGGGCCGCCGAACCGTTTGTCCTCTAACTCGAACTCGGTCGCGATCGCCTGATCCTTATGCCGATTGACCACGTTCACCACCAGCGAGCCATTGTCATAGCTGGCTGAAGCATCCAGATAGGGAATGTTGTCGAAGCGGCGGCTCTTGTATTTCGGGGCGTCGACAAACAACTCCAGCGCTTTGCCCTTGGTGTTAGTCGCAAAAAGCTGAAGGGGGTAATAAATGGTCTGCAGGAAGAGGCCGTCTTCATTCACGAAGATCGGTGCAATCACATTCACCAACTGCGCCATATTGGCGATCTTCACAATGTTTGCGTGGTTGACAAATGTGTTCAAGAAGGTAGCCACCACGAGCGCGTCTTCCAGGTTGTAGCGCTCTTCGAGGATGCGGCGGCCACGCTGCTGATCGCCCCGCGCCCGGTACCACACGTTCCACTCATCCCACGCAATGTAGATTTTGCGGCCGCGCACTCCCGACATGGCGGCGTCGATGATTCCTTCCGCAGTCTTGATCCGTGAACTCAGCTCCATCGAGCTGGCCACGAAGTCGCCGAAGTCGTTCTGTGGATTGCCGACATACATATGGAGCGACAAGTAGTCGGCATGATTTTTCAGATACTCCAGAACCGTCCGGTTCCAACCGGTCCAATCCACTCCGGGCTGAAAATTCGAGGAGCCGGCGGCGATCAGCTTGACGCTCCCGTCGGTCCATTTCATCAGCTTGGCGGCTTCAAGCGCGAACTTGCCGTAATCGTCGGCGCTGCGATGCCCCATCTGCCAGGGGCCATCCATTTCATTTCCCAATCCCCAGTAAGTCACCTTCCAGGGATCGCTGCGGCCGTTTTGTTTGCGCAGCCGTGTCATCGCGGTGTCTTCGGAGGAGTTGCAGTATTCCACCCACTGTTGAGCCTCCTCCCAGCTGCCGGTTCCAAGGTTTGCGCAGATATACGGTTCGGCTCCCAGCTTTTCCGCATAGTTCAGGAACTCGTGGGTGCCGAAGCGGTTGCTTTCCACCGTGCCCCAGGCCATTTCCAGCCGGGGCGGCCGCTGATCGCGCGGGCCGATGCCGTCGCGCCAATGGTAATTGGAGGAGAAGTTGCCGCCCGGCCAGCGAAGCAGCGTTACGCGGAGTTTCTTCGCCGCGTCCAGAACATCGCGCCGGAACCCGCTAGGATCCGACAGAGACGACTTCTCATCGAACACGCCGCCATCGATGCAGCGCCCCAGGTGCTCGATAAAATTTCCGTAGAGCTTAGGGTCGATATCGCCAATGGTCCGTTCGGTATCGATCTTGACCCGGGCTTTGAGTGCGTCTTGCTGCGCGCGCAGAACCCATGGCGCAGCGCAGATAGATTTCGAAAAGCTGCGTCGGGAAAGCAAGGGTCCTCCTCGATTCTTAAAAGTCTATCAGGCGCCTGAACGTCTTTCACAGAACGTACAGCCTTAGCATCCACCAGACCAGGAAAAGCGCGATCATGGCCACCACGAGGTAGCGAATCCATTGCGCGACGGTCCGTGGTTCTGTTCTGTTTGGCACGGTTGAATCTTAGCATCCGCACGGCCCGTTCCGGTCTCCGCGGCGAAAGGACACTTTCATGGTCTTTCGCTGCCACCAGGGGCACGGGCGTATAGAATGCTTGACTGATTATGGCAAATCTGCCATAATCCCATAATGAGAAAACCCGAAGGCAAGGGCAATGACGAAGGGAGCGAAGCAACCAGACCAGCCGTTAGTTCGCCCGGTCGTCTGGATCGCCGGCAGCAAGGACGATCTTTCAACCTTGCCGAGCGAAGTAAAAGGCTCCTTCGGGTTCAGGCTTTATGAATTGCAGCAGGGCAAGACGGCGCTCGACATAAAGCCCCTGTCTCAGTTTGGACCGGGCGTTTAAGAGTTGTGAGAGAGCTTCAACCGGAACGCCTATCGGATGATGTACGTTGTGAATCTCGAGAAGGCGATCTATGTGCTGCACGCCTTCATTAAAAAATCCAAGTCCGGGATCGGCCTACCGAAGCCGGACGCAGAGCTGATCGCCATACGCTTACGGCGCGCACGAGAGTTAGATGAAATGGAGGACCGAACATGAGCAAAATTCCCTTTGAGAAAAGCAGCGGCAACGTGTTTGCCGATATTGGATTCACGCCCGCCGAGGCTGCGGAACTCACCGCCAAGAGCAGGTTGATAATTGCCATCAAGGACACCATCGAGCAGCGCAAACTGACGCAGCAGGAAGCGGCGCGGCTCTGCGAGACAGATCAGCCGACGCTTTCCAAGGTTTTCCGTGGGCGCATGGAGAGCGTCACCATCGACCGGCTTGCAAGTTGGCTCAACGCGCTTGGACGGGACGTAGAGATCATCGTCAAATCGTCCCCGCGCAGGCGCCGCCAAGGCCGCCTGCGCGTGATTGAAGCCTCGCCCAGGTAGAACTATACCTTTCCTACAATCCAAAACCCTACAGTTCTCCAATCCAGCCTCCGGGCGATACAAGAATGCGCCGTTTGCGGCGGGGCTTGTCCGGCTCAAACCGGACGGCTAAACACTCCGCACCTTGCCTCCGATGACCCGCCGCGGAAATCGAAGCCAATCCGCCCCTCACGGATGCGCGGCCAGGGCAACTATGTCCTTTTCCAGCATCCAGGGCGACCGGAGGTTGCAATGACGACCGAAACTAGCCGGCGGGTTCTTCTTGGCGGTTGGCGCGGCAGCAGCGACGAGATCAGAAGGATCTGGAAAAGTAACGGTCATTGGAGGTCTTTTCTTCCGCGCAAACGACCCCAAATCTCTCGCCAGATGGTATTCCGGATCATCTTGGCATTAATCTTGTCCCCTCGAACGAAAACGATTTAGCATGGCGACAGGAAGCCGGACCGTGTGCGTTTCAAACCTGATGGCAATATCAACACCTTCGCCGGCGGCGGAGGCTCGACTGCGGACGATATTTCCGCACTATCAGCCTACCTTGTCTCTCCGCGGTTCCTGGCAGTGGATCCGTCCTCTTCTGTCTACCTGGATGATTCCGGCTCAATGGATTTCCATCGGCGGTTGGGGCCGGGCGGGCATGACCAGCCTGGCGGAGAATTATGTTGGATTTCCGCTGGATAAGCTACAATTAGCGTCTTGACCCAATCGCACTTGCGCTTACTCACGGTTCTTTCTGGCTTAATCCCGGCTGCTGTTTCCGCCTCTGGCCAAATCATGATTGACACATTTGCGGGCGGCCACGTTGTTTCCGGAGTTTCCGCGCAGAATGTCGCTTTTGGCATTATCTCGGGGATAACCAGAGATCCGAAAGGCAACCTGGTTTTCTGCGACAGCTCGACCAATGTGATTCGTCGCGTCAACGCCGACGGGACGATTCAAACGATCGCAGGCACTGGAATCCCGGGGTTCGGAGGCGATGACGGCGCAGCTACAGCTGCATTACTACGTGGCCCCTCGTTTGCGAAGTACGATGTCGCCGGTAACCTCTATTTCGCAGACACCGGCAATTTCCGTATTCGGCGGATCGACATCTCGGGAAACATCACGACAGTGGCCGGCACCGGCATTCAGGGCCTGCTCGGCACAGGCGGCGCAGCATTGTCGGCTCAAATTTACTTCGTTACGGACCTCGTCGTAGACAGCGCGGGCTACATCTATTTTTCCGAGTATGCGCAGCCGCTGCTCCGCCGTATTACGCCATCGGGGCAAGTGGAGGTTTTCGCAGGCTGTGCTACTTGCGGTGACGTTGACGGCGCGCCAGCGACGCAATCGTCTATTGAAAGCGTGACGGCTCTGGCGCTCGATTCGCGCGGAAACTCGTATTTGGCCAATTCCAACGGTGCACAGGGCCATGTGTATCGAATATCGCCCGATGGAATCATTCATCATTTCGCCGGGTTCGGCCAATCTCAGGCCGGGCCCCCATACGGTAACGGCGGCCCGGCGATCGCCGCACCCCCCGGCAAGTTCCTAGCTTTGTCTGCCGACCCGGCAGGGAATGTATACACGGAAGAAAGCGTGCCGCTCGGGTGCGGGTGCGTGGTGGTCCTGCGCATTGGAACCGATGGAAATATCAACCTGATTGCAGGGGACTCGACCGGCCTGGATGCATCCACTGACGGCCCGGCACTGCAAACCCTGCTGACTGGGGGAGGCGCGTCGTCGCTGTCCGCCTTCGGCGGAATACTAACGTTCGCCGACTATAAAGCAATTCGAGAAATCACTACCCAGGCGATGATCCAAACAATAGCCGGGGGACAGCCGCAGCGAGCGCCGGACGGAACCGCAGCTCAAAGCGCGTGGTTCATTCAGCCGCGCACAATTGCATTCGATCATGCCGGAGCTCTTTATGTCGGGGAGGCGTGCTCGATCCGTAAGATCGACTCGACTGGAGTTCTATCCACGGTGGCTGGAACAGGACTGTGCTCCTATACAACGCCGAGCGGCTCCGCTCTCACAGCGGTATTCAACGGCGTCAGCAGCATCGCGTTCGACTCTCATAATCAGCTCTACTTTGCCGACCTTTTGGGCGGTATCTACGAGATTTCTGCTGGCACGATTACCCAAGTCGCGAATATTATCCCTGGTTTCTCTATGAAGCTGGCGATTGATTCGCAAGACCGGCTATACTTTGCCAACCCCATTAATTTCGGTCAGATTTTGCCGGGAAACCCGCCTCAGTCTGTTGAGTCCACTCAAGGTTTTAGCCTTGACGCCATCGCGATGGCGATCGATTCAGCCGACTACGTTTACGTATGTTGTGATCTTACAAACGGTACGTATATTGTTAAGTATGCGCCCAATTTGCTGGGCAGTCCCACCAGCATTCCTTCAAACCTCGTTATGGGAACTGAATCGGGCATGGCTTTCGATTCGTCCTCCATACTGTGGCAGGGCCAACCGGCGTTCGGCTTTGACAAGGGTACCGTGCCTTTTGGCGGCGCCTGCTGTTCTGGCAGCTACGGCGATGGGGGGCCGGTGGAGTCGGCGGACACGCAGCCATGGTCCTTCGTGTTCGCACCGAATGGCGATCTGTACTTTCTGGACGCCCCAGTGGGTCGCATCAGGCGCATTCATGGTTCGCCTCCGACGGTGGCCCCGGCGATTTCGGCGGGCGGCATCGTTAACGCGGCTAGCTTGGCGGGCGGAGCAATCGCGCCCGGAGAATTGATCTCGATTTTCGGTTCCAGCTTCGGACCGCCGGGCCTGGATGTGGCTTCCACGCTGAATAACGTGATTCCAAAAGCGCTCAACATCGTTCACGTCGACTTCTATGTCTATTCCTATTTTCCCATCCAAGGCGCGATAACGGCGCGAACTGAGAACCAGATCAATGTGTTCGTTCCTTACGAGATAGCGAATGCTACATCCATCCAAGTGACCGTGGACGTCGACGGCGTCTCTTCTGCCGCCGTCACGGTTCCGGTCGCGCCGTCGGCTTTCGGCCTCTCCACCGCCGACTCCAGTGGAACGGGGCAAGGCGCGATCTTCAATCAAGACGGCACGTACAACAGCCACTCGAATCCTGCCCCTCGCGGATCGATCGTCACATTGTTTGGAACTGGGGAAGGTGTTACCACTCCGGCGCTGCCCGATGGAGCTCTCGTGATATCGACTCCGTACTCCACGACGCAGGCTCACGTTTCCGTGAAATTCGGGGATCAATCGGCTGAAATCCAGTATGCCGGCGCCGCGCCTTTTCTACCGACTGGCGTCTTCCAGATCAACGCTACTATTCCAACCGGCGCCGCTCCTGGCGACGTGCCGATCACGGTCTCAATTGGAGGAATCAGTACCACGCGGACAGTCACGGTCGCTGTGCAGTAGAAGCTCAGCACGAACTGATACATGGACATGCTTCGCGTGGCCCGCTTCACCGTCAGAGTTGGCATTATCGGTGTTCATCGGCGTTTATCTGTGGCCAGATCGCTTTTTTCAGCACACTTTAATCCGCCCAATCACAGCCTCCCAACCTCTTTCTTCCCTGTCCCGCCAGTCGCTTACCAGCCCCATTCCCCCCGGAGCGTCCCATCACCTAGATATTCTGAGCATGATGACTCTCGACCAGCAGATTCCCCGCGCTACCCCGCCCCGCTGGCTTCGTTTTGCCGATTTCCGAAAAAATGCGCCACTCGCGCACCAAAAGAGTACCTGATGCGCCATATCCTTCGTAATGAATATCTTCCAGGCGATTTTAGGCGCTGACCCATTCCCACCGCCAGTACCCCACGCGCGGCAACTTAGCTGAAGCTCGGTTACAATCAGGGTATGCGCCCTGCCGTTTTCGCATCTCTATTTTTGTGCCTGCTCACCCTCCTTTCCGCGCAGGAGAAATCCAAGTCCACGTCAACGTCCACCTTCGACAAGACCCGCATGGAAGCCTATGTTCGCCATCTTCTGGCGGTGCTTCCTGAAGTGCAGGTGAAGGTCGACGACCCCAAGCCCTCCGGCACGCCCGACCTGCAGGAAGTGAATGTTCACTTTACCTACCAAGGCCGCTCGCAGGACGAAAATTTCTATCTCACCAAGGACGGCCAGCATATCCTCCGCGGCGTGGTTTGCAACCTCTCCCAAAATCCCTTTCAGGAAGACCTTGACAAATTGAAGACCAGCGCCGCTCCCAGCTTCGGCCCGGCCACTGCACCCGTCACGATTGTGGAGTTCGGCGATTTCGAATGCCCCAATTGCCGGGAAGAAGCGAAAACCTTGCGCGACAATGTACCCACGCAGTTTGCAACCCAGGTTCACGTCTACTTCAAGGATTTCCCGCTGGAGCAGATTCATCCCTGGGCCAAGCC
>Ga0206814_10031_pt1 | contig 36864 bp, 36 predicted proteins | sample Alteio_BWOrgCont_90_FD_152850 | JGI IMG/M metagenome (GOLD analysis project Ga0206814, IMG submission 152850) | Enriched cells from forest soil in Barre Woods Harvard Forest LTER site, Petersham, Massachusetts, United States -... | ecosystem: Environmental > Terrestrial > Soil > Temperate forest >...
AATCTCAGGGCATCGCCTCATGCGCCAAGCATTTTTTGTGCAACGACCAGGAGACGCAGAGAAATTCGATCAATGTTGAGATCGACGACCGCACCCTCCATGAGATTTATCTGCCTCCCTTCAAAGCCGCTGTAAAAGAGGCTCACGTCTGGTCGGTGATGGGCGCGTACAACCGGGAACATTGGTGGTCTCCGTCCGGTGGACCGATCCTAGACGATCTATCTCAATCCCAGCCCGAGATTCCAGATCAGGCAGAGGTTACCGATGGTCCGGTACGAATCATGAAGTTCGAGATTTCATCCGATGAGCCAACGAAGTTCGGGCAGGTCTCCACAATCGGTTACATACCGGATCAGGCCCGAAAAGGACTTACGAGCGCCGAAGAGCAATTTCACGGTTGGGATTTCAGCCAGACCCAGATGTTGGGTAAGTTTCCGGCCCAGAAAGAGGCCCGGCTGTACGTCGACGATCTTTCTGCAAGCCGGTACATGTTCGGAATCGCCTCCGGCGACTGGACAACGGTCGACAAGGTCAAGTCCGAATTGTCTGCCACGCCGGACGTGGGCGATGTTGCGGCTAAAGGTCCGTGGGGCACGGCGATCGTTACCCATTCGATGTTTGCCAAGCCCAAACCTGGCCAAAACGGCTTTACGATCTACGATGCGGCCAAGAATAGTATGAGCATCGAGTTGACGATTGAACCCCATGACGAGCCCCTCAATGAGGAAGTTCGGTTCCAGGCGTTCGATGCGGATGGCAAAGAGGTGCCGATCTTCTCGCAGCGAAACATGGTGTCTATCGGCTACAACCAGTTCAAGAAGATCGCTTCGTTTGAGGTTCAAACAAGACCCTACGTGTACATCGAGTTCGACGGGGTCCATTACGATCCGGTGAATGACCTTTGGATGAACATCGCGTGGGGCCCGAATCAGCCGACAAAAGTTATTCAAGTAGGCGATACCACAGCGGAATTGGAAGCGCTTGCCTGGACGCAGCCAGGCACGAAAGAGTGGAACAAGGAGCAGTACGTCTGTTCAGCCGTCTATACGGCGGAAGGGCGCCTGTGGAAGGATCACCCTCAGATTTATGACGGCGCCACGGCGTCGAGAAACGAATTCCCGCAAATGACGCCCAATCCGAAACCGCTGCCACCGGCTTGGGTGAGCTATATCCGGTTGCGCGCAACGGACCCCTCTGCCCCAAAAGCGGTTGGCCGTTTCGAAGTGTTCGGCTCCGACTCGCCGGAGCCGGGACAGGGTCTTCATGCCAACTGGAACCTTCGCCCGGTCAGATGGAACAGCGGGGAGCAGTTGAGAGATCTGCAGGCCTACGATTACGAACAAATCTCGTTGGCGCCGGAGGCCAAGTACGCCCAGATTCAAATGGATATCGCGTCAGGCCCGTGGATCAAAGTGGCCGACGTGAAGCCGGAACCATCAGAGATCAAGCCCGACGGACCAGGTTCTCGAATCTACACGCTCGAAGTCGGGAAGAGCGTTCACGTAAATTACATGGCTGCCGGCCAAAAATGGATTGACAAAGTGTACGGCGATACCGATCTGAGCGCCCACCAGCGCCGGGTTTTCGCGCGCATGAAGTCGGGCGCCCGGATACCGATGACGGTCGATATGTTTCGCCAAACTAGCGCAAATGGCGACCTGATCTCCTGCTTCCAACTGGACCGCGAAGCGACCGTCACCGAAGGCGACGTAATCGCACTTCCGGATGTCGAAGCCTTCGAGGTCGAAGCCAGGCCTATCAAGCGCGGGTACATGGTTATCAAGCTGCCGAACGTCGAGAAGAGATAGCACCGGATGGCAACGCGCTCAGAACGCGAATCTTATTAAAAAGACATCTGAAGTAGATGAGCTACGATCCGAATATGATTTGAACTCACTTAAAGTGGTTCGGCGTGGGCCGGGACGGCAGCCCGGCGCCAAGACGATCGTTTTGGCGGAGGACGTAGCAGTAGCATTTCCTACATCCGAGGCGGTCAACGATGCACTGAGGACCTTGATAAAGTCGCAGGAATTGGGCTCGTAGTTTCCGCCAGAAATCGATCTGGTTCGTCGTGACGATCACCGGTCCGTGACATTTGGCCCGGCCTTACGGCCTTGGTGAGAGCTGCCGCCCTTTCAGGGCTGGATTCATTTGGGTTCGCCTGTACCAGGGCTGACGCCCTTCGCTGGGGGCTTTCGGCCTTTCAGGCCTGATACCGGGCTGCTACCTTCCTTACTTACTCGACGCTATGCCTCGGATCCGTGACCGGAGGAAATGGGGCGGGTAATGGGTCTTGAACCCACGGCCTCCTGAGCCACAGTCAGGCGCTCTAACCCCTGAGCTATACCCGCCGTTCGGGGAGTTTGAATTGTGGCGTATTTAGACGCTTCGCGTCTAGCTTTGGTGGTACACACTGGGCGTGGTCGAGGTTTTGATTGCTTTGGGCTCGAACGTTGGCGACTGCCTTGGCAATTTACGTGAAGCCGTGGAGTTGCTTTCCGCGCGAATGACGGTTGTAGCTGCCAGTCACGTATACGAAACGGCGCCGATGTATGTCGAGGATCAGCCCTCATTTTTGAATGCGGCTATAAAGGGGGCGACGGACTTGAGCCCCAAAGCGCTGCTATTTACGCTCAAAGAGCTCGAGAGGGAGCTTGGCAGGGAGCGCCGTCAGGTTAACGGTCCCCGAGAAATCGACTTGGATCTCATCGCGTACGGCCGCCTGTCGTACTCTTATGTAGAAGGTAAGGAACTTTGTCTCGTCGTTCCGCATCCACGTGTACCTGGGCGACGTTTTGTGCTGCAACCGCTTGCGGATATCGCCTCAGAATTAGTTTTGCCTGGAATTGGAATCGTCAGCGCGTTGTTGGATCAAACGGAAGACCAGAGAGAAAGCGTCAAGAAACTTGAGCATGCCCTTTTACCAATACCAAGTCTCGAATAGCCAGGGCCAGGTTCTTGAGGGGACGCTTCAAGCCGCGAACACCGACGCGGCGCGGTTGGCGCTTTCCACCGCCGGCTACTCCGTGCGCGAGATTCGGGAAAGGAACACGCCCGGCGCAGCCCCAGCGCCTCAGACACCTCGAGTTGCGCCTATACCGCAAGCCGCTACGACTGTGGCCCGGCCGACGCCGGTGGTTAGGCCGCAGTCTGCGAGGGTCGAGATGCCGACCCCGGTTCAGATGAACGCGATTCCTGCCTCGAAACGGGATGTCGAAGTGAAAACCAAGAAGGGGAAAGACAAAGACCTCTTCTTTCTCTTCACTCAGTTGGGCAGCTATTTCAGGAGCGGCATCAATCCCGTGCAAGCGCTGAACGACTTGACGGCAAGAACTCCGCCTCACTTCACCGACTCGCTGCACTATGCGGCCGGGGTTGTAGCCGAAGGCGGGCGAATGAGTGACGCTTTCGAGCTCTACCCGTACCTGTACCCGCCGGACGTCATCGGAACGATTCGGGCGGGCGAAACCGCGGGCTTTCTTCCGGAAGCGATGGAAGAAGTCGCGAGCAAGATGCAGGCGTCCCACCACCTCAAACGGCGGATGTTCTACTTCCTGCTGCTGTTCATCGCCACCGTCGTCGTCACACCGTTGGTTCTCGGCGTCATAGAGGGAAGTCTGGCGTCGATCAAGGCACAGGATGACGCCGGCGGTTCGCTGCCGGTTGCCGGCACCCTCGGTAAAGCTATCGGAGCTAGCTTCATCCACCTCTTACCGGTGACCCTCGTGATTTTCGGCGCGCTCTATGGAGGGTTGACGTGGTTCAACTCCATGAAAATGCGCGACTTTCGCCATCGTTTGATCATGCGCACCCCAGTTATCGGCAGCCGTGCAAGGGCGGAAGCTATGGCCCGATTCACCTGGGCGATGACGATGATCAGTCGCGGCGGCCTTTCGCCACAGAACACCTTCCTGCTCGCCCTCCAATCGGTGCCCAATCTTGCGATTCGAAAGCAGTTGGAGATTCAAGGTCAGCAGATGACGGAGTCGGACAAGCTTTCAACCGCGCTGCGCAAAACGGCCCTCATGCCGTTCGAATATGGCTCGATCGTGGAAACCGGCGAGGTGACCGGCGACGTCCCAAGAGCGCTGGAAGCCGTTCACCGAGCCTCCGACGCCGATTTCCAAGCGCAGAACGCCACTGCCGTCACACGTTCGAGCCTGTTCTTCTATATCCTCCTAGGCATTCTCATCACAATTCTCGCCGGCTGGCTGGCCACCAAGTGGTACAGCGGTCTATTTCACACAATCCTCCCAGATGGTTAGGTGCCGGGTATTGTTGGCTCATGGCCGACTGGGAAGCGTTTGCAGAGGGTTTTAGGTTCGATATTTGGGCTAACCGGCTCTGGTTGGAGTGCATTGAACGTAAGGGGCTCGGGGAGCCTGACCGGGCCCTGCTGGGGCACATTCTGTCGGCCCAAAAGGTGTGGGTCAAGCGAGTTCAGGGGGAGTCAATGGGACAAATGCCGGTCGTCGATCTCACCGAGGAGGCGATGGCGGATATCCACCGGCAATGGATTGAGGTGTTGCAAACCGCCGGAGACGACCGAGTTATCGACTATCATCGGACGACCGGAGAAGCGCTCAGTTCAAAGCTGAGCGACATTGCCGCGCATGTGATCAATCACGGCACCTACCACCGAGGCGAACTTCGAGGCTTGTGTCGTGTACGGTCGGATGAGGACTTTCCGGAGACGGACCGACTTCGGTATGTGTTTGCAACGCAGGGTACGAGGCTTTAGGCGTCTGCGTGACGAACGCCGAACGCTTAGTTGCCGTCCATTAACGTTAAGCTACGAATAGAGACTCGCAACTATGCCGACATTTGAATTTCAAGCGCAAAACGCCGAGGGGAAGGCGATTAGTGGCGTTGTGGTCGGCAGTTCCATCGATCAGGCCATGCGTGACCTCAGCTCCAAGGGCCTGCAGGTTCAGAAGATCGGCATGGCAGCCAATCCGAACGACCCATTAGCGGGAGTCACGGACGGTGCGACTGCCCGGCGGGCGGAGATTCCGGATCTGGAGCAGCGATCTTATATCGCCACGAGCGTTGTCGGGCCATTGGTCGGGCAAGTCTCGTTAAGCAATCTTCTTTTCTTCTTTCGCCAACTCGCGACGATGCTCGAAGCGGGCGTACCGATCGTACAGTCTTTGGACACGCTTGCCGGGCAAGCCCAAGACGCAAAGCTAAAGGTCATTATCTCGGAGCTCAAGGGGCATATCGAGGCTGGGCGGCCGTTGAGTGCCGGCATGCAGCGTTACCCCGAAGTGTTTAGCCCGGTGATGCTAAGCCTCCTCCGCGCCGGCGAGGAGGGCGGGTTCCTCGACGAGGCGCTCTCCACGATCGCCGACTATTTAGAGCGAGATATCGCGCTCCGTGCTCTCTACAAGCGGGTTACGTTCTATCCCAAGCTTGAACTAGGCGCCTCGATCGTGATCATCATCGCGGCCAACTACATCATCGCTTCGATCGGTGGAACGATGAGACTGTGGTCGCCCCTGACGGAGCCGATGACGTGGGTCGTGTTGACGCCGATCATCGTCACTCTGTTCCTCTTTTCGCGGGTAGGACTTGCCAACGCGCGCATCAAGTACAACTATGATGCCGTCATTTCCAACGTGCCTTACCTCGGCAGCATCATGCGCGAACTGGCTATGGCACGATTCGGGCGCGCGCTCGGAGCGTTGCATCGCGGCGGTGTGCCGATTAACCGATCCGTTCAGTTGGCAAGCGACGCCTGCGGCAATGAGTGGCTGCGAACGAAAATGCAGCCGGCGTCCCAACGGCTTCAGTCCGGCGCGGGATTGTCTGACACATTAACTGAGACGGAGGCTTTCAATCCGATCGTCATGAATATGGTTTCAACCGGAGAGACCACCGGAAACCTCGACAAGATGGTCGATAAGATGGCCGACTACTACGAGGCCGAGTCTGAAGCGAAGGCCACTCAGCTTGCAAAGATCGTCGGCGTCTGCGTTACCCTTTTGGTTTGCATCTACATCGGCGCAATCATTATCAACTTCTGGACCAATTACGGTCAGAGCTTGAAAGCAGATTGATGAGTAAGCGATGCCACGAAGCTACTACGAGGATCTAGGGCTGAAACCCGGTGCAACGAAAGCCGAGATTAGATCGGCATACCGAAAGCTGGTGCTGCAGCACCATCCCGATCGATCCTCGGATCCTCAGTCCAAACCGATTTTTCTGCGCATTAAAGAGGCCTACGAGGTGTTGGCTGACCAAGAGGCAAAGCGACGCTACGACGAGCAGCTCGAACTGATCGCCAAGCGCGCACGCGAAGAAGAGCTGAAAAGGGCTGCGGCAACCAAACGAGAAGAGGAGGCGGCAAGGCTAAGAGCCGAGCGTAAAGCGACGCCGACGGGCCTGACGGTTGCCGAAGAAGTCGTTCGTCTTCAAACCCTCTTCGGAAGCGGGCGGCACAGCGAGGCAGAGAAACTTGCCTACGCGATCATGCAGCTTGACCCCCGGCAAGCCATTCCTTATGCGGTTTTGGCCGACATACTCCGCGGTCGGGGATACGTTAACGAGGCGGGCAAAATGTACGCCTATGCCGCTCAAATGGACCCGGCAAACCCGGTGTACCAGCGTCGATACGAGCAACTGCTTCGAAGTTCCCGCGTGGTGACGAAGCACGGCAACATGCGGATGGAGCAGGAGGACAGAAACGTTCTCGCGCCGATGGTCGGAGGCGGCTTCACGGTTCTGGCAGGTCTATTTGTCGCGTTTAGCTCAGAGTCGCCCATGACGACCCGGTTTCCTTTTATCTCGACTTGGACTCCCGGCCTCGTGATTTCGCTCTTTCTGACGGGGGTCGCGACAGGCGCGGCACTTGCGGTTGGCAATATCGTCGACCGGTTTGCGTCGATCAGCAGCAGTTCCTCCGGACGGGCGAGCCCCACCGCGATCCTTGGGATCGTGGCACTCGTGAATTTCTGGGTTTCGGCCGTGCTTTACGTGATGATCGCGACCGGCTTACGGGCATTCAACTACTCGACGACGCGGCTGATGCTCAGCGTCGGCGCAGTGACCCTGCTCATGACACTGGCGTCGATTCCATCTCAATCGATTCATGCCGCTCAAACTTTTCTATGGGGTGGCAATCTTGTTTATGTCGGCGGGTTGGTCGGCTGGATGGCCACGGACGCCCTTCGCGAAGGGGCGTGAACTTTGGAAACTTATGCGCTTTTCCGAGAGTAATTAGGTTAATGCACGCTGGTCCGTTTTAAGTTGCGTGTAAGCTGGGCGACCGGCTGGATTCTAAATGCGGCCATGAGGAAATTTTGAAAACGCGTCTCTTACCGGCTTTGGTCTTAACGGTTATCGGTCTCACGGTTCAGGCGAAGGCCGCGACCCTCGTGTACTTGGTCGGCTTAAGGCATGTTTACGCCATTCCTGCCTATCCCGACGTTCATCAGATTGACCGGCAGAATATCGAAGAGAACTATGCCGCAGCTGTTGAAGGCGCTCAAAAGCAGTACGACGCGGATATGGCTTCGATTCACGACGAGGAAGCCAAAGACAGTGGAAACGTCCACCAGCAAGATCGAGATCAGGTTCAAATGAATCTCGAGAAGGATATTTCCGATGCCGCCGATAAGCGTGAGGCTGCGCTCGCGGACATCTATCCGCTCGCCGATTCCCTTCGGGCCAGCCATCCGGAATTCGCGGTTGAACAGGACGGACCGTATCGAGTCATCGAAGTGGAGTCCGCGCCGTCCGGCGAATTCACAAATGTCGTCTACTACCAGCCGTACCCAATGTATGTCGATGTTTGTCCGTTTGGATGGGTTTGGGGGCAGCCGTATCCATACATGACCTGGGGCGTGCAAATCCGAACTTGGCACGGATGGTGGCTTTCGGTGGGATGCCCATTCTATGCGCCGATGTATTACGACGGAGCCGTTTTCGTGGTTAATGCTCCGATCCGTTCGGAAGTGGTATTGAACCGATCGGGCTGGAATGGTGGCCGCCCACCGCAAATCACTGAGGTGCAGCGGACGGCCGTGAACAACAATTTGGCCTTGCAGCGCAAGTCGGGCTACTTTAATCAGGGTCCTGGCGGCAGACAGCTTAGCGAGTTCGTCCGCCCAAGCGCTGCCGGTAAAGACGGGGTTTCCAAGTACAGCCGGGGTGCAACTGCTTCCTCACGCTACAGCCACTCCCTGTCTGGCGCGCCGACGTCGCGGTACGGTCAGACCGGTGCTTCGTCTTCGTCAGCCGCCTCAGGCGCTTCCCGCTACGGACGGACCGGAACGGGCTCGTCCAGCACCTCAACCGGTACATCACGCTACAGTAGAACCGGCAGCGGGACCACTGGTTCGTCGACTCACGGTCCAACGGGATCTGGAAGTTCCTCTGGTTCAAAATCGACGAATCCGCCGCCCCATTCGGGTTCACAAGGCGAACCCCAGAAGAAGGGCTGATTTGGCAGGTAGGAACTATTGAGAATCCGTCATTTACCGATTGTCATCGCGGCAGTGATCGGGCTGACCGCCCATGCGAGCGCCACCCGCGAATACTATCTCGTCGGTTTGCGCCACATTTACATGTTCGACGTGTGGCCAGACACCCACAAGTTGGATCGCCAAGCTATTGAAGAGGATTTTTCAGCAGCGGTTGCAACGGCTCAGGTGCAATACGACACCGATATGGCCTCGATCCGCACGGAAGAGACTCAAGATAACGGCAACATCCATCAGGTAGACCGAGACGCCGTCCAACAGAACATTGAGCAAGCCATTGCGGACGCGGCCGACACGCGGGATGCGAGCCTAGGCCAACTCTATGTTCAGTGCGATTACATCCGCGCAAGTCACCCTGAGTTCCAAGTTGACCAGGATGGGCCTTATCAGGTGATGGGCTGCGACACCAGTCCTGAGGGAGATTTCATTGACGTCTGCTACTACAGGCCCTATCCGCTTTACCTTGACCCGTGCCCCTTCGATTGGACCTGGGGTCACCCCTATCCGTTTGCGATGTTCAGCTTGCAACTGAGGCTGTCCCATTCGACGTGGCTCTCCATCGGCAGCCCGGTCTTCTCGCCTATGTACCATGCCGGCGTCAAGTTGACCCTCATGGCTCCCGTCCGCCTAAACGTAATCACAAGCAGGGCATCGTGGGCGGGCGGAAGACCTCCCGGGATCACCGACGATGACCGGAAGCAGGTCGCGGCCAATCGAGAACTTCAGCGTAAAGCCGGGATCAGGCCTCCGTCGACTCATCCAGGCCGCATCCGTGTGAGGTCCGTTAGCCCAGTCGGAGCCGTGTCCAAATACTCGCGCAAACCCGCCACCGGCCCAACAACGGGTCCGCCGCCGTCCCGCTACAGCCACAGCGGTACTCATGCAGGTTCCGGCTCTGGTTCAGGCGGTTCTCGCGGAAGGTCGGGTGGCCCAGGCGGAAACCGCGGAAAATCCGATGGCGATAAGGGCGGCGGGCAAAAGAAGAAAGGCGGCTAGGGTTCCTGCGCACGCTCCAAAAAATTCTTTGAAAAAGCCCTTGCACACCTACAGTTGTTGGCGTAAAATACGCCTACAACTGTAGGTGTAACAATGAGCGACCCACAAAACATGCCGAGCCTCTCTGAGGCTCAAATGGAAATCATGAATATCGTCTGGGATCAGTCCGAGACGACCTTGGGCGAGATCTGGCGTGAGCTGCACTCCAAACGTAAGATCGCCCGCAATACGATCCAGACGCTCGTATCCCGCCTCGTCGACAAAGGCTGGCTGAGCTACAGAGCCGAGGGGAAGGTATTTCATTACAGCGCCGCGGTGCCGAGGCAGTCGACCATGCAGCATGTCGTCAGCCGACTGGTTGAGACGGCTTTCAATGGTTCGGCGGAAGGGCTCGTCATGGCGCTTCTGGATAGCCAAGAGCTTCAGGACGACGAAGTGGAGCGTATCCGCGCTCTCATCGAAAGGGCGCAGAGGTCTTCCCGATGAATCCGCTTCAGCATCTTTATCCCGGGGACGACATCGCTTCGTTCGTCATTCGAGTTCTCGCCGAAATAACGCTCGTAACTGTTGTTGCACTCATTTTTGGACGGGTAGCAGTGCGAGACAACCCAGCGCTTCGGCATGGATTTTGCGTTTGTGCCCTCCTATGCGTCCTCGCTGCCCCGATAACGACCTTGGGACTGCAGCGCCTCGGATGGAGCACCTATCAGATCTCGCTCGAATCCGAGCAGCACCGCCCGGCAGCGGCTCTCGTATCCAGTTCGGTCGCGGCCCCTGAAAGGGTCAGCGAAAGTCAACCTTTCTGGACCTTGGAGCGGGCTCGCGACGCTGCGAGTCTGATCATCCTTGTTTGGTTGGGTGGCAGCGCCTTTTTGCTATTCCGCTTGGTAGGCGGCATTAGAAAGGTTCAAAGAATTCGGCTGTCTTCCCACGTAGTGGAGCACCCAAAGCTAGCCGGAGCGCTAAGACAGTTGCGGGCCATGGAACGCATGCCGGATGTCCCGATCCGATTCTCGCATCGGCTGCACGGTCCAATCGTCGTCGGGCCACGGGAGACGACCGTCATATTGCCTGAAAAGCTGCTTGAGCAGTTGAGTGAAGATCAGCTTCGGTGCGTGTTGGCCCATGAACTCACGCACGTTCGCCAAAGAGATCCGCTTGTGGGACTCGTTCAGCGCATCGTCGAAGCCGGATACTGGCCCCACCCGCTTGTCCATATTCTGAATCGCGATCTCGTTCGAGCCCGCGAAGAGGTGTGCGACAACGTGGCCCTGCACGGAACGACCGCTCCTCAGTATGCCAACACGCTGCTAACGGTCGCTCTCGGCATTACCCCTCGACATTCCACGCCGCCCGGAGCCATCGGCCTTATGACACCGCCTTGGCGGCTTGAAGAGCGTGTCAAGGGCCTGCTCGATCCCCAAAGGAGACTCACCACCACCATGAACACACGTCATCTCGCCCTTATGGCGATTTCCCTAGCGACAGGCACAACACTCATTGCCGGGGCGCGGATCGTCGCCGCACCCAATCCACCGTCCTTACAAAACATCGTCGAACTCCATGCCCGCTACGACACAAAGGCTCATAAGATCGTCGTGCTTCAGAAGAAGACGCAGAGAGCTTCGAAGACGGTGAAAGTAGTCCTGGTCAAGAAGCCTCAGAATCGCGTGAGTTTCGAAAGCGCTTGGCAAGTCCTGCCGGCCGGGACGAAGGTAAAAGTTGAGTTGGTGCAGCCAAACACCGTCAAATCCGTGAGCAAGGTTGTAACGATTCCGGCCAAGCGGTCTGACGAAAAGGCAATTACGGTTTACACCACGGTCAACGGGACTACTAACCCTTTGATCGTCGACACAAAGGCGATTTCGGACTCCGCTGCAGTTTTATCCGACGGTAAAGTGTCCAAAGACAACGTAAAGATCCTCTCCATTCAGGCGCCCAAAGATCCCACATCGGTGGTCCAATTGAGCGCAGATGGAAAGCAGACCACCTCCGTCACACTCACTAAGCCCGACGATGTGAAGACCACGACCTCGGGTGTGCTGTTAACACCTCAGATAGTGGACTCCAAAGTATTGCTGGTTCAAGGAAAAGGAGACCTAACTTCGACGACGACAACCGTGACGACTTCGCAAGATGGCAAGACTGTAACGTCGCTCTCCCCATTCCAGCTCAAACTTGAGTCGGCCGTCCAGAACCCGACCGTCAGCTACACCGTAACTCAGGACTATAACTTGACTCAGAAAGGGGATAAGGTTTGGACCTACCCCGCCGACGCATTCAAGGATAAGTCCGGAAAGACTTGGACCCAGGCGAATCCGTACGTGTACTACTTGAAGGTGCAGGGCGCCGACAAGAAGCCAGTCACATACGATGACTTCAAGGTCAAAAACCTCGACTGGACGAAGGTCTATAAGGCCGGCGACCTGACACAGAAAGACCTCTACAGGGTGCGGTACCTGCCCGCCGATCCCAACTTGTTCTCAGTCGAAAGACCGAAACATAAAACCACGACCGTTTACATCAAAGGCGGGGATATCCGGATCGTCGGTGACGACATCAAAGTAGTGTACGAGAAAGCAGATTCCGCGAAGCCGAAACCGAAGCAAAACAAACCGAAGTCGAAGTGACAAGGTTGCGTCAAGGCCACCGGTGAGCACGCCGGCCCGCCTCCAAAATGCCATAATCAGAGACTATGAAAGTCAGCATTATTGGTGGAGGCGGGCGCGTCGGCTCGGATGCCGCGTATGCGTTGCAATTCGGCGGTGTCGTACGTGAAATCGCGCTCGTGGATATGAACGGGGAGATGGCCGCCGGCGAAGCACTCGACCTGCGACACGGCGCTTCCTTGACGTCCAATCAAACCTTCACAAGTTCTGACGGCTACGAAATCGTGAACGGCAGCGACTGCGTCGTCATCACAGCCGGACTCCGCCGAAGGCCGGACGAGACCCGCTTAGAACTGGTTGGTCGAAATGTGAGCCTGTTCAAGGGAATCTTGGAACACCTCAAGGGCGTAAAGCTCAACGATGGCGCCACGATCCTCGTTGTGAGCAATCCCGTCGATATCCTTACGCATTTGGCTGCCCAGGCCGATATGGTGCCTCAATCACAGGTGTTAGGCCTTGGCACGGTCTTGGATACCTGTCGATTCCGATCCTTGCTCGCCGATCACTTCAAGTTGAATGCCACCGACGTCAAGGCGCTCATTCTGGGTGAACACGGTGATTCAATGGTCCCTATTCTTTCTTCTGCGACACTTGGAGGAGTGCCTTTAAGCTCCATTCCGAACTATGATGCAGAAATCCAGGACGTTTTTGAGTTTACGCGCAAATCGGGCGCGGAAGTTATTCGTCTAAAGGGTGGAGCGGGTCGAGCGGTCGGTGTTTCAATAAAAGAAGTAGTGGAAGCTATTTCACTGAACACTGAGAAGGTATTACCCGTCAGTTCTTGGCAGAAAGGAAAGCTTGGTATCTCGGACATCTCGCTGTCGCTCCCGACGAAGGTCGGCAGGAAGGGTGTGGTCGAGGTTCTAGAGCCTTCCGTGAACGATATGGAAAGGGAAGGTCTCCACAAATCGGCGAAGTCGCTGAAGGAAGTTCTTGCCCAGATTAGCTAAGTTAAAATTTACTAATCTGGATAGGCCGGTTGTGGGAACTTTCCGCAACCGGCCTTTTAGTTTATGAAAAATTTGTGGACATTTAGCTAAATTTTTCTAACTATGGAACCCGGGAGATTATTCAAACGATAAAGCAAGACAAGGAAAACAAAAAACAAACGTCGGCATCGACGGAAGGATCAGTTTGGTATGAAAGAGAATCAGTTAATAGACATCAACCTATCGGAGACAGCGATCGCTTGGGCTTTGGATCAAGCCAAGAAAGGCGACCGCGAAGCACTGCGATGGCTGCAAGACAGGCGCTTGGAAGGCAACGATGCCGCCTCGCAAGCGCTGGTCGAGTTGGCACTCCACGATTTGGCAATGAGCGAACCCGATTTCGCCGTCAGCGTCAGATAGACAAAAAGAAAGGCCCTCCCGGCAATCGCCGGGAGGGCCTTTCCTTTTGTCTCCTTCACCATCGGATCACGTTGGCGCCCCAAACCAGCCCGGCGCCGAAACCTACGGTTAGAACGGTCATTCCTTTTTTCAGCTTCCCTTCTGCTTCGGCCTCGTACAGTCCGAGAGGAATCGATCCGGCGCTGGTGTTGCCGTATTTGTGGACATTGAGAAACACCTTCTCAGGCGGAAGCCCGAGCCTCTTTGCGGACGACTCGATGATGCGGATATTGGCTTGGTGGGGGACGAACAGGTCGATTTCATCGGGGGTCATGCCAAGCTTGTCGAGGACCTTGCAGCACGCATCTCCCATGGATTGGACGGCGAACCGGTACACCTCGGAGCCCATCATCGTGATCTTCTCCCGCTTGCCGGTGGATTGTTCGCTTCCCCAGGGATACCGTGAGCCTCCGACGTCGATACAGATGAATTTCCCGCCACTGCCGTCGGACAGCAGCACCGTTCCCAGGAGGCCGCGATCGGTGTTTTCCTCAGCGCTCAACACAACGGCGCCGGCGCCGTCTCCAAATAGGATTGCCGTGGACCGGTCTTCCCAGTTGACCTGCTTGCTCAGCGAATCGACTCCTATGACGAGGGCATGATCAACCTGTCCCGTACAAACCATCGCCGCTGCATTCGAGAGGGCGTAGATAAAGCCTGCACATGCCGCGCTTACGTCGAAGGCGCCTGCATTTTTTGCTCCGATCTGGTCCTGTACCATACAGGCGGTAGAAGGCCAGATGTAGTCGCCTGATACCGTTCCGCAGAGCACCAATCCGATATCGAGCGGATCGATACCGGATCGGTCGACGGCCTCTCGCGAGGCGTTCAAAGCCAGCCAACCGGTGCACTCGATCGGACCTTCGCATATTCTGCGTTCTTTGATGCCTGTGCGCTGGACGATCCACTCATCCGTCGTATCGATCATCTTCTCGAGATCGGCATTCGTCAAAACTTTGGTGGGCAAGGCGTGCCCGATCGATTGAATAACCGCCCTTCTACTCATTAATTGATCCTAGTTCTTCACAAACGGTCCGCTTGATGGTTTCTACGAGGCCGTTCTCCATGGCCTTTTCAGTGGTGAGCAATGCGTTTCGAATCGCCTTCGGGCTGCTGCGCCCGTGGCAAATCATGCACAGGCCGTTCAGGCCCAGAAGAGGCGATCCTCCTACCTCTGAGTAGTCCATCTTTTTCCTGAGCGGGCGCGTGACCTTTCTGACGGGCCAGTAAAGCAGCTTCTCCGGCCACCTCGTCGGCACTTCGTTTCTAATAGTCTCGATAATCAGTTCGGCCAATCCTTCGCACGACTTGAGAACGGTGTTGCCGACGAACGCATCGCAAACTACGACGTCAATCCGGCTGGAGAACATGTCCTTACCCTCCACATTACCGGCAAACCACGAATGCCGTTGAAGAAGGTGATGCGCCTGTTTCGCAAAGGCATTTCCCTTGCCTTCCTCCTCTCCGATATTGAGAAGGTGGACTTTAGGATCGGCTCTTCCCATCAGCTTTTGCGCGTACGCTCTTCCCATAATTGCGAATTCGACAATGTGTTCAGGGTCGACGTCAGGACTCGCACCGACATCCAACATGACAAATCCGTCGTATTTGTTCGGTAAATGGCTTGCGATCGCGGGCCGGTGCACCCCTTCCACCTGGCGCCATTGAAGGAGCGAAGTTGCGGATGCCGCTCCGGTATTGCCGGCAGATACAAGCGCCTGCGCCTCGCCGTCTTTCACAAGCTTTGCGGCGACCATCAGGCTGGAATCTTTCTTCTTTCGGTAAGCGTCCAGAGGCTTTTCATCCATATCGACGCTTTGAGTTGCGTGGACCAACACGATGTTCGCTGGAAGTGGGTCCGGAAGCAGATGTTTGAATTTCGCCAGGTCCCCAACCAAAATCAACTTGGTGCGCAGCAATGGCGCTGCCTCAAGAGCCCCTTTTACAATGGCTTCGGGTGCATGGTCGCCACCCATGACGTCGAGGGCAATGCTCAACGCTCAGGTTCCTCAGGTTTAAGCAGACTGGATAGCCGTGTAAACTCCGGGCGGCCGGTTGAGGGCAGAGCAGCGTTTGCCCGGGATTCTGCGACGGGGCAGTTTCCTTCCCAGCCAAATTCGCAAAGGCTCTGCATGGGCATTGACAGCAACAGGCTTTGTCTCAGAAGCTGCTCGACGACAAGGTTGTTGCCTTCAAAAAGGGGAAAGGGTTCGTCTGAAACGACCCGAGCATAGTCCTGCGGGTTGAGCGAGCTGGGCGTACCTTCAACCGGGAACTGCTCGTCGAGTTCGAAATCGACGTCGACCTCAAGCGGCCCGCTGCAACGAGCGCATTCGAGAACCGCTCGCGTACTGAACGAGCCGGTAATCAGCAGAATGTTTCCTGTGCTGACTGCCTCAAGGTACCCCTCGAGCGGCTTGAGCAGGTCGACATCCAGTTCCTCAGGAAGCTCCGTGGATATATCGACTGCCAACTCCCGTCCTGGGTGCTGCAGCACATCATTCAGGTCGAGGAGGTCGTCCCTTTTCATGATGTGGGGTGGATTGTACCGTGAAGACCCTCGAACCGGCGAATCTCGCTGCAAAAACACCGGCGTGAGTCAGATTGTGTGACCTTTTTGGGTCGCTTCTCGCGTCGAACACAACGTCAGCCAAAGTTGCTATACTGTTCGGCAGGAAGCCTGGCTAGGTTCGTCTGGTGTGTCCACGAGGTGAATGGATTTTGAGGAAATGGGCCTTTTTGTATTCCGCCGCGGCGATTGCTGTGATCGGATGTGGTGGAAGTGGAAATGGGAGCAGCCATGCCGTTGGTGGCGGTGGTGGGGTCAAGAGCAATGTCGGGATTGTAGTCCGGCTATCCACTCTTTCCACGACGCCTCCCGGTGCTATTGAAGTCGCGTATTTGACTGGTCAGGGCAGAGCTCCTGGAGATCTCACCGCCGTTGTTCAACGGCTGCTGTTTACGGACAGCTACGGCGAGGTCACGAATCCGTTATCGCCCCTTACCAACTGCGTTCTGAGCGGCTATCAGAACAATGTGGTCCACCTTGACGTGAATTTTTCCACTCAAGCGCCGGGCGTGCCTTCTAGAATTTTCACGAACTTTCTTCTCGACTTTCTACAGTTCGATGAGGAGACCGATCAGCCTGTGCAAGGCGATTATACGGTTCTAAACGAGCCTGTGGGCTTTCCGAAGTCTTATCCGGCCATCGTAAGAGTTTTCCCGGGAAGAACAACAAGTTTGCCTGTGTTTATCGACGACTCGATGTTCTCCGTTGACGCATCGAATCCGTTGCTCGTCGACTATAACGAGAGCCAGTTCTTGCTTGCGAATGGAGCGACCTCTGCAACTCCGATGCAGGGCTTTATCAGCGACTACATTTCGTTCAACCTAAACAAGGTTCCGGCAGGATCTGTCCCGACGTTGATCCCGACGGCGACAGGAGTTCCAGCCGCACCGGCAGTCAGAGTGTTCTTCAGCGGTGATGTCTATGCAGTGTCGTCCGCAGCGTCAGGCGGACCCAACTTTGAGGCTTTGACCTTGAACCCGACCCAGCCTATCGGTGGAAACCTTGGGCCGGCAGGCGTTCTAACCGGTCCTGGCGGAACATTGCCGCACGCAGGAACCTATTCGCTCATCGCGCTGAACCCGACCGACATCACGCAGACGGCTCACATCATTGCCTTACAAGGCATTTGGAGAGAGCACAGCACGGTATTGGTTTCGCCAAACGGCGCAGGATTGGGCGCAGGTTCGTACGTGGTGACTTTCCCGAGCAGCAGCGACAACAACATGCAGGAGATGGTGGCGTTCAATCAGGACGGAACCACAACGTCTACCGGTGTTCCGAATATCACCAACCTGTACTTCGGCTTCATCGATATGGACGCCCTGACTTTCAACCTGTATCCGGTAATCGACATCATGACGGGTGCGACAGCGGGCGGATTGGACGGAACGATCGGGCAAATGCTTACGAAACAAGGAACCGTCACCCAGGCGCCAGACATGGTCCACAGCGGAGCCTATTCGTTTAACACGAGCGACGGATCCGCATCGGCTGCTGCCGCGGCAGGTCTCAAGAACGGAACGTTCTACGTCTTCAGACTGTAGTGCGGCGTATCCTCTGCGGCATCGAGACGGAGTACGGACTTCTGATCGGAGATCGGGGAGCGGAGGAGCAAGTTGACGATGCCATGGCACTCGTCCGGGGTTATCCCGGCGAGTGCCATGTCGGTTGGGACTACCGGTACGAATCACCCAGGGCAGACCTCCGAGGCTTTAAATTAACTCGGCTGGCCTTCGATCCTGAAGACGCCAAGTTCGATTCCGGAAGAACCTACGGCGAAGCCCATGAGGTTCGATCGGATCGAGTCCTGCCGAACGGTGCCCGATTCTACAACGACCATGGTCATCCCGAGTACTCGACGCCCGAGTGCTGGTCGATCTTTGAGGTGGCAAACCATGACTGCGCCGGCCAAAAAGTCGTGATGCGGGCTGCCACGGCTCTCGCCAATAAACATGGATTGGCCGTAAAAATCTTTAAGAACAACACAGATTTTCACGGCGCGTCATACGGAACTCACGAAGGCTATCTGATACCTCGAGAAGTCGGATTTGAACGGCTATTTCAAGACCTGCTCCCGATGATGGTGGCTCGGCAGATACTGGTTGGAGCAGGCAAGGTAGGCAGCGAGGGCTCTCGCACGGTCGGATTCCAATTGAGCCAGCGAGCCGACTTCCTGACCGAAAAGGCAAACGCCGAGACGCTCTACCGCCGCCCGATCTTTAATACTCGAGATGAGCCTCATGCCGATCCGCAGGAATGGATTCGCCTGCATGTGATCTGTGGAGACGCCAACATGATTCCGGAGGCAACCGCCCGCAAAGTCGGCCTCATGAAACTGGCAATCGCACTGTGCGACATCAAACAAGCGCCCCTCTGGAGATTTAAGGATCCCGTTCGCGCTTTCCAGGAGATCAGCCACGATCACACCCACCAGTTTCGCGTGGAATTGGAGCAGAGAAGCTGGACTACGGCCTCCGAAATTCTGGAATCGTATTTTGCCGCCGCCGAGCAGTGCCTTGAACTCGACAGTGACATGAGGTGGGTGATCGATTCTTCTCGCAGCCTGCTGAAATCGCTACACAACGATTTCGACGAGTTTCGACGCCATGTAGATTGGGCCGCCAAGAAACACATCCTTGGCCAGTTCGTCGATGAGCAAGGAACGGATTGGTCTGACCCCCACTTGCGGGCGTTCGACTTGGAATATCACAACGCCGACCCCGACGAAAGCTTGCACGCCGCTTTGGCTCAGATGGGCGAAGTTGAATCTGATCCGTCCGAAGCAGACCAGTTGGCGTGCCTGGAAGGGGTTAATGAGCCTACACGGGCATTCGCACGCGGATTGGCGATTTCGCGATTTAACAAGCACCTTTTAGGCGTTTGTTGGCGCACACTTACTTTCAACGTCGATGGCAATCCGATTGAAGTCGATCTCCCGCCAAATGCGGAGTATCCGCCGCAACTACGGGACGCAACCGACGTAGGAACGTTTATCAGTATGTTGAGAGGTATTCAATGACGGATGGGGATAGGCTAACACGACCGCTAACCCGCGAACCTGGGAAGCAGGGCGGCGATGAGGGAGGTCCAAGCGCGCCGGATGTACGAAAGCCGGAAGGCGGCAACGAACTGCTGCGACGCATGAAGAAGATCGATCCCGACCAAGCGAAGAAGTATCGCCAGCGGTCTGGCCAATGATGGCCCAGGGCTTACGAGAGTTCAACGATTTAACGGGGTTTCAAACCGAGCGGCATGCCGGAGTCGGTTCACGCCCAGACCCCGCGTTTGAGACCCACGGCACCACAGTGCTCTGCCTGCGTTTCGACAAGGGTGTTTTGACCTTGGCCGACCGCAGGGCTACAGCGGGCAACCTGATCATGTACGATCAAGCCGAAAAGATCGTGGCGTTGGACGATTCGACGGTGGTTGCCATTTCCGGAGCTTTCGCCAAATCGATCGAAGTGTGCCGGTTCCTGAAGCACTCATTCAAGTACTACCGTCGGACCGTCCTTCAAGAGATGTCTCTGGAAGGAAAGCTGACGGAGATTTCGCGTGCTCTAGCGGGGAACGCGCCAATGGCTATGCAGGGCATCGGATTGTTTCTACCGATCGTCGCCGCGCACGATAAAAAGAAGGAAGAGTTTGGCGTTTACTTCTTCGATGGTGCGGGCGCCCGTTTCCAAAATGGATCATACGCCTGCGCAGGTTCCGGTTCGGAGCGGATAAGGGGTGTGTTCGAATACATCTCGCGCATCAAAGGGCGGTTCGAAACAAGGCCGCTGGAAGATGTGCTTGCAGATGGGCTCCAGATGCTCGATATCGCAGCCGATTTGGATTCCGCCACTGGTGGGTTTAACAAGACCTTGCCAGTGACACGCGTCTTGGACCGCGATGGAAATCGCGAGATTCCTGAGGAAGAGCTTCAGAAGGCCGCCGACGCGGTTCTGGACTGGAAGTTGGGATAAAACAAAAATGGGCTTCCAAATGACTCTGGAAGCCCATTGATCTCAGTACGTTCGCTTAGAAGCGATAGCCGAGGTTGATCGTGACGGCGTTTGCGCGCGTGCCGCCTGCCTCATCCGCGACATAACCGGCCAACTCTGCAATGATGTTTGGACCGAGTTCGATACCGATTCCGCCACGGGCGCTGATTGCGGCAAATGTTTGGTCCGTTACGTCCGTCCAAGTCATTCCAATGCCGATGAAGTAGTAGCTTCTGCGACCTGCCGGGTTGGTGCCGGTGTAGAACCGCTGATTGATAGCGACGGGATACGCCACTACGCCGTTCCAATTCTTGAAGAAAGCGTCAATTGAAAGGTACGTGTCGCCGCCCCTAATCAAGGAATTGTTGAAATTGTATTCGAGACCAATATTTGCAAACGTGCTACTGACGTTACTCAAACTTTGATCGATCGGAAGCGCGACGCCACCACGAATGGTGATGTTGTTTGGACTCGTGTCGATCATCGACGTTTGAGCGCTGGCAACACCGCAAACCCCTATAGCGGTAAGAATCGCCGCAGCCGAAATTATTCTCCTCATTGTCTATCCTCCTGAAAGTGCGGCCCGAGCGTTCGCTCGTTCCATGAGCAGCCTCATTGTAACCTTTCGCGGCGATCTTGTCCAGCGCAACACCGGATCATAATTCATCCAATGCCACGAGTCAAGCTCGACCCACGACGTTCGCTGCTGGTTCTCATAGACATCCAGCCATCACTCACCAAGACTATATTCGAGATCGACAGAGTTCTTGCTCGAACAATGTTTCTAACGAAAGTGGCGAATTTGTTAGAGATCCCTGTATTCGCAACGGAACAGAACCCTTCGCGGATGGGATTTACGGTTCCTGAGTTGTCGAATTTGCTTGTTTCCCACGCGCCGTTTCCAAAAATGAGTTTCAGTGCATTGGCTGAACCCAAGTTTGCCGATGCGCTCAAAGAGACACAACGGACCCAAATTGTGCTTACGGGTTTGGAAACGCATATTTGCGTAAGTCAGACCGCCCACGGGCTGATCGATCTGGGGTACGACGTCGTCGTCTGCCCTGACGCTGTGTCTTCAAGGACGCTGGAAGCGCATAAGCTCGGCATGGAGCGCATCCGCGATGCCGGTGCGGTTCCCGCCCATTCGGAAGCGGTGGCGTATGAGTGGCTTGGGACGGCGGATCAGCCCGTCTTCAAACAGTTCTTGGCAATTGTCAAAGGCGAGGCGTAGGCGGCCTCAGCTAACCATCTGCCGGCGCAGCCGATTCAGCGCCTCTTCCAACTCAACCCATTCCGGAGCCACACCACCCAAATCGGCTCCGTTGGAATCGAAGTTCTCACGCGGATAGGTTGTAATGGCCCCGGTGGCCGCATCCACCTTGTCGGCGAGATATTGCAAATTGGCCACCGTTTCTATAAGTGCCTGGTCAGCCTGCTCGTCCGTCAAGCCAGATTCCGAAGTTGAACCGCACTCCAACACCACTATGTCTTCCATCGCGCTGTGGGCGGCAGAGTTGATTCGAAGCATGGTTCCTTCTTGACCGTGCCAGGCGTGAGCCTGAAGCGCATGCTCGATTCGTTCCCATTGTTGGGCCGAGGTCTCAAGAAAGGCCAACGACTCGGGCAAAATGGCGTCGTCGAGCCCCGCATTCCTTCTGACTTCGTCAAGCTGGCGAATGAGGCGCGACCGGCTGTGGCCGTAAACTAATTTGTCTTGGGTCAGTGTGGCAAGAAACGCAAGGGCCAGCGACGTCCAGCCGATTGCGATAAACGTACCGCCGAACGAAACCAATTCGCCGAACAAAAAGCCTGTCAAGAGAAATGCAGCACCGGCGATCGCCAGAATGTGGCTTGCTTCATACCGAAGCAGCAGGGGAAGGTTGTGGCGCGCAATCGCGACGAAGGCAGACAGGCACCTTGACCTTGCGGCCGGCACTGGCGCAAAGATCTGGCTGATCATTTGGGGCCTAAAGCCAGTTCTCATGCTTATTTATACGGCGGAAGTGCGAAAAGTTGCATATCGGGTAGGTCGCAGGGCCCGCCAAAGTCAAGCTACAATCGGTCAATGCTCCCGCACGAAGTCTGGGAAGGTTCCGGCGTGAAGGCGCGCACCCTCCGAGTCATCGTAACGCCGCTCTCCTGGTTGTATGCATTCGGTTGGCAGGCTTACTTAGCCACATACGCTATCGGAGTCAAGAAAGCCAAGAAACCGCATTCCCCGATCATTTGCGTCGGCAACCTGGTCGTCGGAGGCAGCGGGAAAAGTCCACTGACCATGCACGTGGCACGACTCTTGCTCGAAATGGGTAAGCAGGTGGTTGTAGGCTGCAGCGGTTACGGCGCTCCCCATGCGAAAGAGGCAACAATTGCACCGTCTGGCCCATTGTCGGCATCCGAGTGGGGCGACGAGCCCGCGATGATTCGCTGGCTCCTTCCTGAGGTATCTCTGGTGGTCGGACGAAACCGGGTGTTAGCAGCCGAACTGGTACATGAGAGCTTTCCGAGGGCAGCGTTGGTTATGGATGACGGCTTTCAACATCTGCCGCTCGCCAAGCAACTGACGATCGTGCTGGACGAGAAAGATCCGCCCAACACCAGATGTCTGCCTGCGGGACCGTATCGGGAACCGAGGCGCAACCGGCAAAGGGCGGACTTGATCGTTCCAAAGGACTTTGAAGTCGTTCGCCAACCGATGCGCATCGTTAAGCCGAATGGAGAGGAGACTCTCCCCGGCAGGTACGCCGTCGTGTGCGCATTGGGCGATCCAACTCGATTCCTAAATGAGCTTGATAGGCAGTTTCCCAACGGCCTTAACGAAACACCACGTCGTCTGTTGCCAGACCACGACCCGCTTGTAGCGGCTGACCTGTGGGACACACTGCCGTTGGATTATCCAATCGTCGTGACAGCGAAGGACTGGGTAAAACTTCGCGAGCGACCTGACATCGATCAACGCAATATTCTTATCGCACTGCAAGAAGTTGAATTGGAACCGAGACGGGAATTTAGGGTCTTGATAGAAAGAAGCTTTGATGAGTAACTGGCAGAAAGCGGTTTTGAATAGGTTTGGACTGGCTGCCTTCAATGCCGGGCAAAAAGTGTTCCTTAAGCAGGACGTCACCGTCGCGGAGCGAAGGGGCGAAATGTTCGGCGAACTCGCGTTCCGCGCGCTCAAGAGCCGTAGGCTGCGGACTGTTTCCAATCTGGAACTGGCGTTTCCCGAGTGGTCGGACCAACGCCGGCTTGAGACCGCAAGGAAAGTGTTCCGTCATTTCGGGCTTATCACCGCAGATTTCATGCGCACCCCGTTGCGGACCAATGAGGAGCTGCTTGCCAACATGGAGATCGAGGGCTTCGAACACTACGAGGCAGCCGCCGCCGTGGGGAAGGGGATTATCGCCTGTACCGCGCATCTTGGAAACTGGGAGCGGTTTGGCCACTGGCTGATTGCGACGGGTCGAAAAATATCGGTAGTTGCCCGCGACGCGAACCAAGGCGCCATTCAGGAGAGAGTCTCGAAGATTCGGGATCTCACGGGGGTGCTCGTTCTATCCCGTGGAGATTCGGCGAGGCCGATCTTGGTCAAGCTGAAGCGGCAAGAAATCGTGGGCATTCTGCCTGACCAAAATTCTGACGAGTCGTACGTGCCCTTCTTTGGAAAACCGTGTGGCACTGTTTTGGGCCCTGCCGTGCTTCATCAGCGTACCGGCGCAGTGCTTTTGCCCGCGTACTGCGTTCGCACCGGTCCAGGAAAGTATAAAGTGATCTTGAGGGAGCCGATCGACATCGAAAACGCCATCAAAGATCCGGTCGAGATCATGGCTCAGATCAACGCGGTTCTGGAGTCCGTAATCCGTGAGTATCCGGAACAGTGGCTGTGGATGCACGACCGATGGAAGAACGCGAGGAAGAAAAACCTGTTTTGAGTCAGCCTCGATTCCTCATTAGCCGCCTTTCTGCCCTGGGCGACACGATTTGCTCTCTCCCTGCCGCAGTCGCCTTGAAGCGCGGGTTTCCCGAATGCCGAATTACTTGGGTTGTGGACCCAAGGTTTGCGGGCATAGTCGAGTGCTGTGAAGCAGTCGACGATGTATTAATGGTAAGGCCATCGCTTAAGAACATTCCTACCTTCGACGAGAGATTTGACGCCGCCCTCGATCTCCAAGGGTTGCTGAAGAGCGCCCTCTGCATTGCAAGGGCAAAGGCGGATAGAAAGGTCGGCTATCACTGGCGACGGGAGGGCGCGTGGTTCTTCAGCGAGCGCATATTGCCGGACCCGACTTCGTTTCATGTCGTCGACCAATATGTGGATGTCGCCCGAGAGATTGGGGGCCAGATGGACCGAGCGGAATTCATGCTGAAAGCCAAGCCGGAGGACGTTGCGGCCGTTCAGCAAAGGCTGGCGGAAAAGGGAGTCACCGGAGCTTTTGTGGTCGTTAACCCCGGTGCCGGCTGGGCCACAAAACGGTGGGTTCCGGCGTATTTCGCCCAAGTCATCGACGCACTGGCGGACGAAGGCATATTTAGCGTTTTGATTGGCGGATCTTCCGCTTCCGACAAGTCGGCTGCCGGTGAAGTCCTCTCCGCATGCAGAAGCAATCCGGCAAATCTTCTCGGGTTAACGACGGTTCGCGAACTGGTCGCATTGATCGATCGGTGCTCGGCGCACCTCGGGGGCGATACGGGGAGCACGCATTTGGCGGCGGCCCTAGGGAAGCCGGCGATCGGGCTATATTCCATTACCAAGCCGATTCGCACCTGTCCCTACGGCCAGATCGGCCGGTGTTTGTATGACCCGGTCAGCCTTTCGGCGATTCGCCCAGAACCTGTTATGAACCACCTGCGAGAAGCCCTAGCATGACCATTGAAGAAGCGCTGCGGACGAGAAACGGAAAGAAGCTTGTGTTTACAAACGGCGTCTTCGATATCCTACACGCCGGACACGTGAGGTATTTGGCCTACGCTCGATCGCTCGGCGATATGCTGATCGTGGGGATGAACAGCGACGCGAGCGTGAAGACGCTCGGGAAGGGGCCCGGACGGCCGGTCAACACGCTCGATGACCGACTCGAAGTGTTGGAAGCTTTGCGATTTGTTGACGGTGTCGTTCCTTTCGAGGAGTCGACGCCGGAGGAACTCATCAAGATCCTTCGCCCGGAAGTCCATGTCAAAGGTGGCGACTACAAAGTAGAAACGATGGTCGAGGCAAAGCTCGTGGCAAGTTACGGGGGGCAGGTGATCATCGCGCCGATGGTGGAGGGACGGTCGACGACAGGGGTTTTAAGGAGGATCGGGTTGGAGTGAAGGTCTTTTCCACGGACCCGGCCCTGACGTGGCTCTTCTGCATGACCCACCCTGACGACGAAATCTCGATTTGCGCGTGGATTCACCGGTTGGCGGCAAACGGCAATCGGGTTTATATGAGTTGGACGCACAGCAACCCCATCCGAGAGCATGAGGCACGCAAAGTTGCAAAGCTTCTAAGCGTTCCCGACGATCACCTCTTCTTTTTTCAGGCCACCGACGGTTCCGTCTGCGACGAGGTTCCGGCGCTCCTTCCGAGGTTTCGCCAGATGATCGAGTCGATCAGGCCGGACCGAGTGTGCTGCGGCGCCTTTGAACAAGGGCATCTCGACCACGACGCAACGAACTACCTGGTGGCCCATTCATTTGACGGCCCTGTCTTCGAAATCCCGTTCTATCACACGTATCTGACGCGCATTCAGAAAATCAACCGCTTCAGCTTTCCGGATGGAGAAGAGGTTCACTACTTGAACCTGCAAGACCAGCTCCTGAAGAAAAGAGTCGCCCGCCAATATCCGAGTCAGAACATTTGGAGTGTTCTGCTCTCGTACGAGGTGTGGCAACGCGCGCGGCTCAAACCGATCGAGCTGGCGAAGTCTGAGCGGATGCGGCTTCAGTCGCATCGCGATTTCCGAAAGCCGAACCATCCGCCGAGACTGGCCTACCGAATTAGGCGCTGTAAATCGTGGCGGCGCTGGCGCAAGGCACTGCGGGCTGCCATGAGAGCGGATGCTCATCGCCCCTCTCGAAGTTAAGTGCGTCCGTGCTAACCTCTTGAGCGTATGTTCAAGCGCTTGATGGCTCGCGTCGACCGAATGCTTGGCCGTGGCGTGATCGACGACGAGTTTTACGATGAGTTGGAAGAGGCGCTGCTCCAGGCCGATACGAACCTTACAACTGCAACTGACATTCTCGCCGAGTTGCGACAGGCAGTTCGCGACGAGAAAATAACCGATGCCCAAGGGATGAAGCTCAGGCTTCAAAAGGCGATCGCAGACCGATTTCGGCAGCAGGGCGAATCGGGCTTGGACATTAACGACGAGGACCCGACGGTCTTTGTTTTTGTGGGAGTCAACGGCGTCGGCAAGACGACTACGATCGCAAAAGTCGCCAGACTTTTGACCAAGCGAGGTTTTAAGGTGGTCTTAGCTGCCGGCGACACATTTCGAGCGGCGGCAATCGAACAATTGGAAGTGTGGGCCGAACGCACCGGGTCAGAAATCGTTCGTAATCAGCCGGGATCCGATTCCAGTTCGGTTATTTTTGACGCCATCCAGGCCGCGAAGGCAAGAGGTGCAAACTTTGTACTTGCCGACACCGCGGGCCGGCAGCACAGCAAAGGCAACTTGATGGCCGAGTTGGGCAAAGTGCTGAAGGTTACGGAGAAGGCGCTTGGGCGAAAGCCGGATGAAGTGCTGCTGGTTCTCGACGCCAACACCGGGCAAAATGCAATCCGGCAAGCTGAGGAATTCAAAAAAGCAGCCGGTGTGACCGGTCTCGTCCTGACCAAGATCGACGGAACGGCCCGCGGTGGCGCGTTGATCGGCGTTTATGACCGGTTGCGAATCCCGATCAAACTGATAGGAACCGGCGAAAAGGTGGACGATCTCAAGGATTTCAAGCCAGATGAGTTCGCGGCTTCACTTTTCGACTAGCTTTCTAAATTGGTGCTTTCCAACCCTTAGGGTCTTGCCGAGCATCTCTTCAATCGGCATTCTCGCCGTCGGGTCAAGCAACTTGTCGGCATTCAAGGACACAGCGCCCGCCTGGATATGCCTCCTTGCGTCGCTGTTGCTTTTTGCGAGGCCCAACCCGGCGATAAGGCTTGCTAGTAACACTTGTCCGTTTTCGACCGCAGAATCCGGAATTCTCACCTCTTCCGCCTCCACAGGCTGCTGACGTTTGCTGAACGTGTTGATAAAGTAGTCGTCCGCCTCTCGCGCTGCGTCCGGTCCATGGTAGAGAGTGACTATCTCGCATGCCAGGCGTCTCTTGACGTCTCGCGGGTTCGGCGTCTCTGCGATGAGTGTCCGGACTTGATCCATCGGAACATCGGTTGCCAATTCGAAGTACGTTTCAATCGCGGCATCCGGAATGGACATCGTCTTGCCGTACATGTCGTTAGGCGCATCGACTACTGAGATATAGTTTCCGAGCGACTGGGACATTTTTTCGACGCCGTCCGTCCCGACCAGAAGCGGACAGAGCACGACAACCTGAGGCTCTTGCCCGAACTGCTCCATAAGTGTGCGGCCGACGAGATTATTGAATTTTTGGTCGTTGCCCCCGATTTCAACGTCGGCGACGATTTCGACCGAATCCATTCCCTGGCACAAGGGGTACATGATCTCGTGCATAGCGATCGGCTTATGCTCCGCAAGCCTGTTCGCAAAGTCGTCGCGTTCCAGGATGCGGGCGACGGTATATCGCGAGCATAGCCGGATGACGTCCTCGAACGTCATTTTCCCCAACCAATCCTTGTTGAAGTAGATCTCGGTCTTCGACCTGTCAAGAATCGCGCCGATTTGGTCCATGACGGCGTCGACGTTCGCTTGGATCTCGTCCCGAGTCAGTTGAGGTCGCGTTTTACTCTTACCCGAGGGGTCCCCGATCATCGAGGTGAAATCACCGATGATCAGGCAAGCAGTATGGCCGAGGCGCTGAAAGTCCCTGAGTTTCCGTAAAACCACGGCCCACCCGAGAGTTACATGCTTCGCGGTCGGGTCGACTCCCAATTTGACACGGAGAGGAACGCCCTTTTCGAGCTTCTTTTTGAGATCAGCTTCGCTGATGATCTCCGTCGTGCCACGTCGCAAGATGGCCAACTGCTGTTCGATAGTCATTCGGCTGAGGATTTTACCGGCTACGGAATACTGCGGGTACCTCACCTGAATGAAAGGCATGGTTGGGCCTTTCGTCCCGACCATGCCCATCCTGCCCCAAAAATCTACACTTCTGTCGCGGTCGAAGATTTGTAAGTTGCTTCGTTCACGAATTTGAAGAGTTTGCTGCCCTCGAAAGTAGCTGTGAGAGCGTAGCGGACTTGCTCACCCGACTTGGTTTTTCGGGTCATTTTCATTTTCTTAACATCAGAATCCGGAATTTCAACGTGCGACCGCGTTTTCAGATTATAAAACTGCATTTTCCCTCCATCAGTCGGTTCGCACAACTTGCTTCCCGAACTGTTCGGGCTTGATCATATCATAAAGTCAGGTTCAACGGAACCTGATTTTTCTTAAGTTATGGAACCTCTAGTTGTTTAAGCCATCAAATGGGTTTAATGGAGGAAAGGATCAGCGGATTTCGACAAGTATGATAAATTGTCAAGAAAATAAGGCCAACTGTCGAAAATCAGCGTCCTACTTTATACAACCATGAAAGAAAGAAGATCTCGAGAACACATTGCACACAGCCCGACGGCCCTGACCGGAGCCAAGATTTACGAAGAGCATTCGCTCAAGGAGCTCCGAAACGCCGGTTATCGAATTACGATGCCGCGTGTTCAAGTGATCCGCGCATTGGCTGACACGAGCCGTGCCCTCAGCGCCTACGCGATTCACGAAAAAATCATTTCCGGAGGCGGCAAGATTGACGTAGTGAGCGTCTATCGCATCCTGTCCACGCTCCAGGAAGTTGGTCTAATCCACCACATCGGCGTCGTAGACGGATACTTCCCATGCCGAATGGCAGACTGTACCGGTCGCCGCTCAGAGGTTATGGTCGACGAGCAGACAGGCGACGTGATGGAACTGAAGTTGCCGCAGGTGGTCGCCGATGCGATCGACAAGCAGGCAGCCGAGCACGGCTTTGAGGCATCCACGATCAAAGTAGAAATCACTGGCGCTTTAGTCGGCAAACGATAAAATTGCTACCGTGACAACAAGAAACGCCCTTCCTGAAGTTCAGGAAGGGCGCCTTTTTGTGCGAAGCTCCCGGATAGTCCGGGAGCTTTTCGTACTGAGTTTAGAACGTAGCGTCCATTTCGTTGGTGACCATCGAGCCATTGCCGTACCGAATGAACCTAATCTTGCGGACATCGCCGTGCTTGACGCCTGCAATCGCATCAGTCAAGTCCTGAGCGCTCAAGATCTGCTTGCCGCCAAAGGATTGGATGACGTCGCCCGGTTGGATACCAATGTTGTCGGCAACCGAACCTGGGTTGACGGAGGCAACGACCGCTCCCTTTGCACTCGCAGGGATCGAGAACTCCTGACGAGCGTCATCGGTTAGGTTTCCGACGCTCACTCCGAGGTGAGGCTTGCCATCAGAATCGCTTGGAGCCGTTCGTGTCCGAGGTCGGTTTCCGAGGCCCGGAATCTGCTGGAGATCGGGGAAGTCCTTGAAGAAGTCTGGTCCATCGCCTTGGCCCTGCGGAATTCTGTACTGACGGAACTGTTGACCGCCGTTCATCTTCTGCTGATCCTCTTCAGTGACTTCTTTGTGTGCCTGAAGCTTGACGTTAAACGTCTTGTGCGCGCCGTTTCGAATGACTTCGACTTCGACTGACGAACCCGGAGCGTAAACCAGCATCGAATTGCGCAAGTCGATTTGAGAGTTGATCGGCGTATGTCCGATTCGAACAACGACGTCGTCCTTCATGATTCCGGCCATGCCTGCGGGTCCGCTCTCTGGGGCGTCTTGGATAAGGGCGCCGCCATTAAGGTGCCGCTGCTGCTTTTGGTAGTCGCTCAGATTCGCTGGAATCAAGCCGATTTGGCTGCGAACGATCTTGCCGGTTTCGATGAGCTTGTCGACGATCAATCGAACCTGATTGCTCGGGATGGCGAAGCCGATGCCGGCGCTCGCTCCCGACGGGCTGTAGATGGCCGTGTTAAGCCCGATGACCTGACCATCGATGTTGCACAGAGGTCCACCGGAATTGCCCATGTTGATCGCTGTGTCCGTCTGAATCATGTCCGGGTAGTAGCGGCCCTCAATCATTGTGCGGTCTCGTCCGAGGGCACTAATGTGGCCGAAGGTAACCGACTGCTGAAATGCGAAGGGGGATCCGATCGCCATTGCCATCTGGCCTGGCTTTAGCTTGTCGCTATCGCCAAATGCGAGTGTGGGAAGGTCTTTGGCGTCAATCTTTACCAACGCGATATCGCTATCGTGGGCCCGAGTGACTTTGCCCGGGAATTCCCGGCCGTCCTTCAGGATGACCTTGACGTTGTCGAATCCGCCGACCACGTGGTCGTTTGTAACGATGTAACCGTCCGGGCGCAGAATAAATCCTGAGCCTTCGCCGCCCATCGCCGGCATTCGTTCGCCGTCAACGGTCTGCTGACGGCCGCTGCTCGATTGGATGTCGACAACCGCCGGGCCCACAAACCCCGCCAGGTTCGTGTAGAAGTTGTCAAGGTTCTTGACCTCTGCTACGCTCTCTCTGCTCGGGGCGCTGATCGTCCGGGGTTGGAAACTGGGTAAATGGGTGTCTCCGAAAGCCTTGGAAATGGAAATGCCGCTGTTTAGGCCAACCATGCAGATGGCGCCTAGGGCAAATCCAACTCCGAGGGTCGCGTAGACGCTCTTGGGTGATTTGGAGTGTCGATTCATGTTTCTTTTCCGTTGATGTCTTGTTTTAGGAGTGAGCCATTGCCGGCTCGCTAATTCTTGCTAACGCCGCAGTTCGGGGCATCAGTTCCTAGGATTTTGGAATTCTCAGGAACGGAGATGTTCCCTGATTATCCGGCATATGTCGGGCTGCCCCAACAGGCATTCCCGATAGGCTAGCGCGGGCCGAAGTTCGCCGCGGAAAGGATCGGTGCATTACCGAATCCGTCGCCGCCGAAAGGCCCATCGATCGCTATTTGCGATTGGCCGTTTCCACCACGTGCCGCCGTCTGCGAGAGATGTCGGCTGACTCCGTAGTTGAGGACCAATAACGTCGCCAACATTGAACAGGCGGTCACTCCGGCAAACATAAGGGCCGAAACGCGCACGATCTTCCGTGGCTCTTCATATCGCTGCCGCAACATGTTCGCCGTCAGCTTTTGTTGAAGATCTTCGGGTGGCTCGGGACAGTGAATTCCGCCCAGAAGTGATTTTAGAACTCGCAGGCCTTCTGCTTCGCACCGGCATTCGCGGCAGACGGACATGTGCGCTCGCATTTGAAGCAGCTCATCTCCGCCGAGTTCGCGATCAAGGTACGCCGAAAGGCGACTTTGTACAGACTTACAATTCATCGCTGAAACTCCTGTAGGTTTGAGGCGCGTGCTTGAGAAGATAGTTGCGAATCTGCTTCCTCCCGCGATGAATGCGAGAACGGACCGTTCCAACTGAGGTTCTCATTATCTCAGCAACCTCTTCATACGCTAGCCCTTCTACGTCCGCAAGCAGTACTGCTGTTCGGAATTCGGCCGTCATCGAGGTTAACGCCTTTTGCACGGGTTCGTCAAGCGCATTGAGCAGCATTTGACGATCGGGCGATGCTTCGCTGTCAGGCAGATCCCAAGTTGTGGCTCCATCCGTGCCGGATGCCTCCAAACTTGTGGTCTTGATTCTGCCGCGGCGGCGTACCATGTCGATGTGCGCATTGGTCATGATGCGATACAGCCAGCTTGTAAATGGCAATGTCTCATCGTATCGATGGAAAAATCGATATGCGCGAACGAACGATTCTTGAACGAGGTCTTCTGCTTCCGCGACATTCCCAGTTAAACGATAAGCAAGCCCGTAAGCTTGCTTATAGGAATCCTGAATCAAACTCTCGAAAAGGAGAGCGCGATCGCCGACCGTCGTTGTCCTTTCTTTAGTCGCGGAGAAGAGCATAACGCAAAAACCCTGGTGACGAAGTTTAGTACGACTGTCGACTTCTGGGAGGTTCCCGTCGCGGAGGGAATCTGAACACAATATCGCGCTTCGTAAACTGGGGCCCGTCTTTGCCGAAGTCCCGGCCTCTCGCAGTGATCGAGAATTCTTTTCCTTCGACTCGATATTCGAGCGGATCTCCCCAAAAAGGATTGATGGACGTGTCTCCTACAATGGGGAGTGCCGCGGGGAATTTCCCGGTGGCATGGTACTGGCGAAGCACAGCAACTCCCTCTAAAACGAGGCGTTTCTGCATCGTCGCCCAGGCGAAGATCAAAGGCGGAATCGGCGGCAACCAAAGCACCGCTTTGGTCAACACATTATCTACCGTCTGATCGTCGGCAATGCTTTTATCGATCTGTTTCAAGGCCGCGTAAACGGCAAGCCAGTCGTCGGATCGCTTCGGCAGTGCTGCAAACGCTCGCAGATAAGTCTTGAGCAAGTTGGCCTTGAAGCCGTCCCGAACACCCGGAGTTTGGTAAAGAGTGTTGACCGCCCTGTTAAATACGGCAGGCGTATTCTTGTCCAGGCCGATTTCCTCCAAGTTCTTCGTCCTGCCGATCGTTTCGAAAGCATAGACAAAGTCGGTCTGGATTGCCTTATAGATATCGGGAGGGTTTAGTTGGCTGGCCAGGTGCTCCACCTGACTCAGCACAGCCATGTCAGTCGGATTACGCGAGGCGATCCAACGCAACTGGTTGAAAATGCCCGTTTGATCGAAGCCAAGGGCTGATGATCTCGACAGGCGGTTGTATTCGCCGCTATGCCTAGCCAATGCGATTAGAGTGGTTAGGTCCCTGAATGCCCCGGCAAAATCCTTTTGGACCACTTTCATCTGCGCCTCTGCCCCGATGTACGCGGATGCATCCCGGAGAATGGGTCCGTCAGCGCTGGTTATCTTGTGCCAGATGGTCCAAACATTTTCGCTTTCCGAAAACTCGTCCCGATAAACGCAATAGGGAAGGTCGTTTGCTCGTTCGAGAATGCGCAGAGTCGGTTGGAAAGACTCAATTGCGCGGGCTCTTCTTTGTCGTTGCTCGATCGAAGGGTTGCGACCGATCCATAACTCTCGCACTTGATTTTCTGGGAGCTTCTGAAGCTCCCGCATGGCCTTAAGGTAAATCGGCGCTGCATTCAATGAATCCGGTACTGCCGCGGTGAGCTTCCGCAAATCCGCAAACGTTACGGGCAGGCCGCGTTGGTGTGCCAGTTCCATGTCGGACGGAAGCATGGCCGAGTCTTCCCTGAACATCCGCGCGATCATCAGGAAACCGCCAAACCCGCAGAAGAGTACAAGCACGCATCCAGAACCAACCACCGAGCCAATCCGGTTTTTCGTATTTTTACGGCCGAATCGACCGGGTGGTTTGCTCATTCGAAGTCAGCCATCCAACTTCTCGGCGCCGGCCTCAGAAGTTGTACTTGTCGATATTGGACTTGTCAAATGTCAACATGGGTCCGGCAGCGACGACATTCAGTTTTCCGATTGTGCGTTTTCCGAGTTTTCCGGCTGTGAACTCGACGCCTTCGGCCGGTTTCAGCTTGCCGCCATGAATCTGCTGACCGAGGAACGTCGCAATGTATCCCATATCGTGCGGGCTCCAAAGCTGGAAGGAGGTGACCGTGCCGTTCTGAACAAACTTCTTAAGCTGGTTCGGCGTGCTGAGCCCCGTCAATTGCACACCCTTTCCGGCGGCATGCGGTCCACCCGGGTACTCACCCGAAAGCTGCAGTGTCTGGGCAGCCGATGCCAGGCCAACGCTGGTCGGCGAGATAATGCCGCGAAGATCGGGGTACTTGGAGAGCAGAGCCTCGCAAACCGTAGTGCTCTTTTGTGAGTCGTCGTTGCCGTAAACGATGTCGACAAGCTTCATCTTCGCGTATTTAGGCTGCTTAAGCGTCTCCTTCATCGTGGCGATCCAGGCGTTCTGGTTTGGCGCGTCCGTAGTGGCGCTTAGAATGGCAAATGGCCCTTCGTAGCCGGTCAGTGATCCGAGCAGTTCGACTTGGCCCTCGCCGAGTTTGCTGAAGTCGGTGGGCAGCACGGCGGCATCTCGGTGAGACTCGTTGCCCGTGAGGTCGGCGTCAACGGTTATAACCGTAATTCCTTTCTTCCGTGCCTCGTCCAGCGCAGGATTTAGCGCGTCGGGACTGTTCGCAGAGATGGCGAGCACGTCCACGCCTCGTTGAACCTGATCCTTGATATAACTGATTTGGGACGTGGCATCGCCTGTAGCCGGCCCTATCGTTGTGAAATCGGCATTGATCTCTTTGGCAGCATCTTCAAAGCCATGGATCACATCCTTGAAGTACACGTTGCCGGTGTCCTTCGGAATGAAAACGATCTTGAGTCCGGCTCCGTCACTCTTGGGGGCGGTAGTCCCCGTGACAGGCTCCTCTTTTTGGCAGCCGACGATGGCCAATGGGAGACCGATGAGCAACAGCTTTGAGTGCTTCAACATAATTGTTCCGCAGTATACGACGCGCCGCAATTCAATTCCATTCACGCTAAAATGGGGTCATGTCCGTCCAGGACCTACACGGTCTCCTTTCCAACATGCAGCGGAACCCCGGCATGCCCTTGGATTTGGATTGGGTCGACTCGATTCGAGTCAATCGGAGCGCGGTCGAGCGCCGCGCATCCACCCTTCCCGCACGCCGTACCGTTAAGAAAAAGTTTCAAGTTGCCTGGCTCCTTCGCGCTATCTCGTGCATAGACCTTACGACGCTTGGTGGAGACGACACGCCGGGCAATGTGCTGCGGCTGTGCGCAAAGGCGTGCAGGCCGGTTCGACAGGATCTCATTCAGGCGCTGGGGGTTGAGGCATTAGGCGTTCGGGTTGGCGCGGTTTGCGTGTATCACGCGATGGTGTCGACGGCGGTGTCGGCTTTAGATGGCTCCTGGATTCCGGTTGCTGCGGTTGCCGCCGGATTTCCGCACGGGCTCAATCCCTTTCCACAAAGAATCGAAGAGATCAAGGCCAGTGTCGCGGAAGGCGCGTCGGAAATCGACATCGTCATCACGCGTGCCCATGTCCTAAACCACGATTGGCGTGCTTTGTACGATGAGGTAGCGGCGTTTCGCGAGGCATGTGGCGAAGCGCATTTGAAGACGATTCTCGCCACTGGAGAACTTGGAACCCTTACCAACGTGGGGAAGGCCAGCGCTGTTGCGATGATGGCGGGGGCCGACTTTATCAAGACCTCGACTGGAAAGGAAGCTGTCAATGCGACCCTGCCGGTCGGCTTGGTCATGGCTCGGCAGATTCGCGAATACGAGGAGCAGACCGGATTCAAAGTTGGTTATAAGCCGGCTGGCGGCATTCGAACCGCCAAGCAGTCATTGGACTGGCTGATATTGATGAAAGAAGAGCTTGGCGACCCTTGGCTAACTTCCAACCTATTCCGCATCGGGGCGAGCAGCCTGCTTTCGGACATCGAGCGGCAGTTGGATCATGCTGTGACCGGCCACTACTCCGCCTACAACCGGCATCCGATGCCTTAGCACTATGTCTATTCTCGAGATTTACGAGCAGATGAGTTGGGGCCCCGCGCCGGAGGGGGCGGAAATTGCCATTCAGTGGCTGGAAGATCACCGGCGGCAGTTCGGTCACTTTATTGGTGGTGGATTTGTCGCTCCGTCCGAAGGCGGCAGGTTCCAGACATTCTGTCCCGCAAATGGCAAGCCTTTGGCAGAAGTTGCTCAAGGTTCAAGCGCCGACGTGGATGCTGCCGTCTCCGCCGCACGAACGGCGCAGCCATTGTGGTGGGAAATCGGTGGGTACGAGCGCGCGAAATACCTCTACGGAATCGCACGTCTCATCCAAAAGCACTCGCGCCTGTTTGCTGTATTAGAAACTCTCGATAACGGTAAACCGATCCGCGAGACGCGAGACCTTGACATCCCGTTGGTGGTTCGGCACTTCTACCATCATGCCGGATGGTCTGAGGCAATGGCCGACGAACTACCCGGGTATGAGCCTCTCGGCGTTTGTGGGCAGATCATTCCCTGGAATTTTCCGCTGCTCATGCTGGCTTGGAAGATCGCTCCTGCCATCGCCACGGGCAATACCGTCGTTTTGAAGCCGGCGGAATATACATCTTTGACCGCCCTACTCTTTGCTGAGATCTGCGTGCGCGCAGGTCTTCCGGGCGGAGTCGTCAATATCGTTACCGGCGATGAGGAGACGGGAAGATTGATCGTCGAGCACGACGGAATCGACAAAATCGCCTTCACAGGCTCAAGCGAAGTCGGTCGAATCATCCGCAAGGCAACCGCCGGAGCCGGCAAAAAGCTGTCGCTGGAGCTTGGTGGCAAGTCACCATTCATAGTCTTCGAGGATTGCGACGTCGACAGTGCAGTCGAAGGGCTCGTCGACGCGATTTGGTTCAACCAGGGGCAGGTCTGCTGTGCCGGATCAAGACTGCTGGTTCAGGAAAGCGTTGCCGAGCGAGTCTTCAAGAAGGTCCGGGCCAGGATGGAGAAGCTTCGAGTCGGTGATCCGCTGGATAAGAGCATCGACATTGGCGCCATAATCGCGCCTGTCCAGTTGGAGCGGATCGCGGGCCTCGTCAAACAAGGCGTCGAAGAAGGCGCAGAGATATACCAGCCGGCATGCGCTTGCCCAACCGAAGGTTGGTTCTATCCCCCGACGTTGCTGA
>Ga0206814_10032_pt1 | contig 36384 bp, 31 predicted proteins | sample Alteio_BWOrgCont_90_FD_152850 | JGI IMG/M metagenome (GOLD analysis project Ga0206814, IMG submission 152850) | Enriched cells from forest soil in Barre Woods Harvard Forest LTER site, Petersham, Massachusetts, United States -... | ecosystem: Environmental > Terrestrial > Soil > Temperate forest >...
TAAGCCTTGGGATCATCGACAGTGACCTGGATTTCGAGGTGTCCGAAGTCGGGGCGCCGGATCTGCTCCCGCACTTTGGCTGCTTCAGTCAGCACACTTCCATTCCAATCGATCCACGTATCGTCGCGCACTCCGATTGTGTCGATCACCAGGCTATCGCCAGACCATTTTCCCGACGAGTATCCTTGCAAGGTCGGATTCGGGTCTTTAGGCAGCGGCCGTGCGTCCGTGAATACCTGGCGGTACCCGGCGTTCAGTTCATTGAGCGTCACCAAAAGACCCGGCGTGTGGACGAATTTCAGCAAATGCGGCATGCCGTAGGCGCGAAGAAAGTTATCCGGCCAACAGCGGATGTGGGGGTCGTCTTTGGCCAGGTTATCGGTGCGCTCCTTGACAAGCGGCGCCAGCCAAGGTTGATAAGGCAACCCTCCTGGAAGATCGATACCCATATTCGCCATTTGGCGCGAGCCAACGATTGCAGTGGGGTCGCCAGGACTCTGCGCGGCATTGGGATCCTTCGGGCCTGCCAGATCCTTGGGACTCGACAAGCCGCGCGATCGGCGATCAAAGGGCTCTCCCGTGGTCCAGATTCCGGAAAAGTCAGGCTTGCCATCCGCCATCCGGGGCGTGGGGGCCGACATGTCCACCTTGCCATCGGCCTTCCGTGGCACTCCCGCTGTCGGATACTTCAGCCACTGAGCGGCCAAATGAGTTGATGCTAATGGCGCAGCTAGAATGACGAGAGCGGCGGCTACCAGCCCTTCGCAGCGTCGAGAAAGACAGGGCATTGGGATAGGATACATCAGTCTGGCTTAGAGCCTCAGTCTAGCTTAGAGTACGTCGTGCTCGGGGCGCGATAAATAAGCGACACTAAGGCCTTTTCCAACCGGAATGATCGTTCGCGAGACATGCTCAATATCCGTAACCCGAGCAAGGTAGGCTGCGATCTGGTCGGGATGAGAAATCGCATTATCTGCTAACAACAACGCGGGCAGCGATAGCTTGGGCAATAACACTTCTAGCTGTTTCGGAGCGCTGACACGGTCCGCATCAAAGAACACACAGTCGAAGGGGCCGGCGAGATGGGCAGCAATCTCGGTCGCATCACCAAGCTGCAGATCGACGTAGGGGAGCAGGTTCGCAGCGATCAGATTTTCGCGTGCCATCGCGTGTTTCCGCGGATCTCTATCGATGCTGGTGATGCGCCCGCCCTGGGGGCCAATGGTTGCCGCCAGCCAAGTGGTGCTGTAACCATTCGAGGTTCCTATTTCCAGCAGATTCCGAACGCGAGCGATCTGCAACAAGATGGCAATGACTTCTGCCGTAGCAGGCTCAAGGTTTAGAAGTTTACGCGAATGCTCAGTTTCAGTCGCATCGTGTTTCAGCCCTTCTGCTTCGAGCCGCAGGAGTAATTTTTGTACGTTGGCGTCCATGCGAATCCTTTAGAAAGCATACTCTGCGAAGCGGTCGGGCCGGGCCGCGTGTCACCTATCATGGGTTCATGAGCGCACCTTTCCTGGAAGAATGCTTATCTGTACTGACGCGCACTCCCTTAACGCTTGACACACTCCTGCGCGATTTGCCGGAAGCCTGGACAGCGGCAACCGAGGGACCCGGTACGTGGAGCCCGTATGATGTGATTGGCCATTTGATCCACGGCGAGAGAGTCGACTGGATGCCGCGCCTTGCGATCATTCTCGAGCATGGCCCGGCGCGACCGTTTGATCGTTTTGACCGCGAGGCGCAATTTCGAGAGAGCGATGGAAGATCCCTCGCCGCGCTGTTAGACGAATTCAGCTCGTTGCGGCACGAGAATCTGGCGCGACTACGCGCCTTAAACTTGCAGCCCTCGCAATTTGAATTGCAGGGGACCCATCCGGAGCTGGGTCCAGTCACCGTGCGGCAGCTCATGGCGACATGGACGGCGCACGATCTGGCGCACATCCTGCAGGTGAGCCGCGTGATGGCCAAGCGCTTCAAGCAGGAAGTGGGTCCGTGGGCGGAGTATCTGTCAGTAATGAAATGAGCCACTGGGTGATTGATTCAGCAGGCCCGCGACTGGACATTGATCGCTCAGCAACCTGTCACAAGCATCAGAACGGTTGGAGCTTCGCCAAGCCAAACACCGCGTGGAGCCGTTCACAGTAAATAGCCACGGCGTCATACTTGTTCAGGTCCGTGACAGCGGCAGCGGGCAAATCGTAATTCTGATCGCCTTGATTACTCTTCAGCGGACCAAGATCGATGCGATCATCCTTGCCGACGTCTTGCGCCAGGTTCTGATCGTCACTTCGTGCAAGCACGACGTGAACATCGCCGCTATTCGAGGTTGTGAAATCGCTCAGGCGAAGATATTCTTCGCCACCCGGCTTCTTATAGATAGTTGCGCGCCCGCTCGTTTGCTGCGTTTTGCCTTCAAATCGTCCGGTAAGGATTGGCTGTGGGCCACCGCTCGTATCAAATGGTGCGGGCTCATTCACTTTCTCATTGATCCAGAGTTTCTCGGGCCGGAAGGCCCACCACAGAGCAACGAGAGCCGGAAGGCCAACTGAAACGAGTATCCATTTCCGCCTGCCCATCAGAACTTCTCAAGCGGGGCCGCGCCGAAGTTCGCATTGAACCGCTCGCAGTAAATAGAGACGGTTTGAAACTTCTTCAGATCGGTTCCAGCGGGTATTTCGTAGTTTTGGTCCCCTTCATTCCCCTTAAGCGGGCCGATCTCGAGCTTCTCGGTGCTGCTCTTGAGAAAATTCGCGTCGTCGTCCGCGTCCTTCGCCGCGATCAACACCACGTGAACATCCGGCCCATTGGACGTCTTGAACTTCGTGAGCCGAAGGAGCAACCGCCCATCGGATTCCTTGTAAATCGTGGCGCGGCCCGATGTATGGTGCACCTTTCCATGGAAGGCGCCGGTTTCGAGAGGTTGCGCCTTCTCTTGGCCGAAACCCGTAACGCATGTGAGCATTGCGAGTCCACCTGCAATCTGAATTGTTCTAAACATTATCATTCTCCTTTGTCTGTACTTGTGTCTTTAGATCCCCTTAATTTCGCCGCCATCCATCCGAACGGAGGCGCCCGTGAGCCAGCGAGCTTCCTTCGAAACCAGGTACGCCATCAGGCCCGCAATCCCGTCCGGTTCCCCGTAGCGAGCAATACCGGCCTGCTCGGGAAACTGCTTCATGGCCTCTTCCACGCTCATGCCGTGCTCTGGCGCCCAATGGTCGAGGAAAGATCGGCGACGGCCCGTCATCACAGCACCCGGTACAACGCTGTTGACTTGGACTCCATCCCGAATGCCTTGCTCGGCAAAGGCCTTCGCGAGGGCGATGATGGCAGCGTTGATGGTCGCTACGGCCGCGAAGCCCGGCTTCGGATCAAGAGCGGCGCTTCCGGAGATGAGCACAACAGCGCCTTTTGAAGCTTTGAGCGCATCCCAGGCTTGTATCGTCAGACGGCGCGCACCGTGCAGCTTCAGCGCCAGGCCGTCGTCCCACTGCGCGTCCGTCATCTCGAACAAATCGATCTGCGGCACCGCGCCTGCAATGTTTACCAGAGCGTCGATTCTGCCAAAGCGGGCAAGCGTGCCTTGGACGAGGGTCTTGGCGGCGCAAGGCTCGCGCAAATCCAGCGCGTAGGTCAGGGGTTCGGCGCCCGCGGATTTTACTTCAGCCGCGGTTTTCTTGAGTTCGTCCTCTTGCCTCGCGGCCAGGACAACGGCTTCGAAATCGCGCGCCAGGCGTATTGCGGTAGCACGGCCGATTCCCTGGCTTGCGCCAGTGACAATGGCAACGGACTTTAGCATACGAGCGTCTCATGTGCCGCTTCCAGAATCACGCCAACGACTACATCGGGCGCCGTATACATCGGACTGTGGTCCACCTGGTGCGCCCGAATCTTCGCGCCCATTCGCTGCGCCATATAGCATTGCGTCTCCGGCGCAATCATGCGATCCTCCTCCGCTAACAGAAACCACGATGGCTTCGTTTTCCACGCCGGGACGGGAGCTTTCTCTTGAATGCACTTCACCGCGATCGGGCGCTGTACGGCTTCCAGAATCGCGGCCTGGTCCGGTGAGGCCTTGTGAGCGACTGCGTGTGCAAAACCCCCTTCGGGCATCCAGATCAGCCCATGCGCATCCGGCTCCAGATGGGGCGCCTGCGGATGCGGCTTGGCGCGATAAAAGACGTCCGCGACCGTTTCACCATCTGCAGGAGCCAGAGCAGCCACATATACGAGCGACTTTACCCGGTCATCCTTCGCGCCGGCGATCACCGCGCCCGCATACGCGTGTCCGGCCAGCAGCACCGGCCCACGGGTTCTCCCAATCACGCGTTGGAGGGCGGCTATGTCCTCGGTGAGCGATGTGAGCGGGATTGGCGCACACGTTGCCTTGAGACCTTCTTTTCGCAACGGCAGAATAATATTGCTCCAACAGGAACCGTCGGCCCAAGCACCGTGGACCAACACGACGGTGGCATTCTGAGCAAGACTCATTGCGCCGCCCCGTTCGCTGCGAGGAACTCCTTCATCGCGGCCGCGATTTCTACCACGTGCGTCTCGAGGGCAAAATGCCCGGTATCCAGAAACTCTACCCGCGCGTTCGGTATGTCGTTTCGAAATGCCTCGGCGCCGGCGGGGATGAAGAAAGGATCGTTCTTACCCCATATCGCGAGCAACGGTGGCTTGGCTTTCCGAAAGTAATCCTGAAATGCTGGATAGAGCTTCACGTTCGACGCGTAATCGAGAAATAAATCCAGTTGAATGTCTTTGTTCCCAGGACGCTCCAGCAGGGCCGCATCCAAGGTGTACGATTCAGGCGGAACGCTCTCCGGATTGCTTACACCATGCGTGTACTGCCAGCGCGTTCCTTCCAGTGTCAGAATATTTTTGCGGATCGTCTCTCGATTCTCCAGTGTTGGCTCCGCCCAGTATTTTCGGATCGGCGCCCACGCATCGCCCAGCCCTTCTTCATAGGCGTTCCCGTTCTGTGAGACGATCGCTGTCACTCGATCCGGATGAGCCAGCGCCAAGCGGAATCCGGTTGGGGCGCCATAGTCGAACACATACAGTGCATAACGCCTGAGTTTGAGCGCTTGCGTGAACGAATTGAGCGTCGCGGCCAATCGATCGAACGAATAAACGTATTTTCGTTCTGGCGGAACTTCCGTGAATCCGAAGCCAGGGAGGTCGGGCGCGATCACTCGGAAGTCGTCGGCAAGACGGGGGATAAGTTCGCGGAACATGAAGGACGATGCGGGGAACCCGTGCAGGAGCAGCACTACGGGGGAAGTTGGATCACCGGCCGCCCTATAGAAGACCTTGACTCCATCCGCCTCGACGGTGTGGATAGATGTAACAGGCACAGAGGACTGGGGGACCTTCGCCGTTTGCGTGGAACGAGCTTGACTCATGGGCATTTGGCTGGCACACGACAGGCCAAAACAAGGACATTGCAATAGCGAACCAATCTCGGCTCCAACTGACGAACTCGCGACGGATCTCCAACACGCTGACAGAGATTGGTCGCGGCGTTCGTCGCTGTGACAGGGAGAGGGCGATTTTATTCGGAGCGGGTCGGCTTGCTGATGTGAAGTTTTCGCATTCGGTAAACTAACGATGTCCTCTTCATTCCCAATCGCTCGGCAGCGCCATTGCGGCCACCCACTACCCAATTGCTCGTTTCCAGCGCTCGGACGATATGGTCTCGCTCAACTTCTTGGAGACCCGTCATGGAAAGGTTGGCCTCCCTCGATGGGTGGAAGGGTTCCAACTCGGAGGTTGGGGCGCGCAACACAGCGTGCGGAGACAGAATGACGGCTCGCTCCATGAAGTTTTGCAATTCCCGAACGTTGCCGGGCCACGAATATCGCACTAGCGCATCCATGGTCTCGGAAGGGATTTCGTCGATTCGCTTGTTCATTCGCCGGGCGTAGAGATCTGTGAAATGCCGAACCAGTTGCGGGATGTCTTCAGCGCGCTGCCGCAACGCCGGAACGTTAATGGGAAATACTTTCAATCGATAATATAGGTCCTCGCGAAATGTCGACTGCTTTACCATTCCTGATAGATCGCGATGGGTAGCGGCGATTAGCCGGACGTCAACTTTATGAGTCCGGTTGCTGCCGAGTCTCTCAAATTCCTGTTCTTGCAAAACGCGCAGCAATTTCGCTTGAAGTTCCAGAGGGATGTCGCCGACTTCGTCCAAAAAGAGCGTGCCCTTGTGCGCCAGTTCAAAGCGCCCTATTTTTTGAGCGATGGCTCCAGTAAATGCTCCTTTTTCATGACCGAACAGCTCACTCTCCAGAAGGCCGAGAGGAATCGCGGCGCAATTCAATTTAACGAAGGCGCGCTCGCGACGGGCGCTCAAATCGTGTATCGCGCGGGCGATCAGCTCCTTACCCGTTCCGGTCTCGCCCAAGATGAGCACGCTCGAATCCGTAGGGGCGACCACGGAGACTAGCTGCAGCGCGGTCTTCAAAGCGCGGCTCTCTCCGACGATTTCCCCACACTGAACGCGAATTTCCTCCTCGAGGTAGAGTCTCTGTTTCGTTTCTTTGTCTCGATCCTTGGTCGCCTTTTCGTACGCCAACGTGTTCTCGACTGCGATCGCTACCTGACGCGCGACCTGCTCGAGCAAGATGACGTCGTCTTTCTCAAAAGCATTGTCCGAACGCCTGGAGAGCATTAGAACGCCAACCACGTGCTCGCGACCTACCAGCGGAAGATAACAGCCCGCTCTGAGGCCTTCCTCCATCACGTGCTCATAAAGACGCTGGCCCTCCGGATTCCCATAAATCTCGGGATCGTCGCGGACCTGTTCGAAGCTATCGATCCGGATGCTCTTGGCCTTCCGCATTACCTGACCCGATATCGAACTATTCATCGGCACCAACGATCCCTCGCGGAAGGGTCCTCTTGCGTCGGGATTGTACAAGGTGGTGACGCGCAACTCGCCGCTCTCCGGGTCAGGTAGCAGCAAGACGGACACGTCGCATTGCATTACCCTGAATAGATTCGTCGAAAGTGCCTCAACCACTTCCCGCAGGTCCAACCTGGAGGTCACGCTGTTTGTGATTTCCAGAAGCAAGCGTAGCCGCTCGCGCTCATGCCGCAACGCCTCTTCATGATGGTGCCGCTCAATTGCGATCCCTGCAATGTGGCTGGCGTTCTCGATCAACTGCAGGTCGATGGCGTCTGGATTGCGCACCTCACGATAAAGGATGGCGAAAGTGCCGAGGACCTTACCTTCACGCGTGAACAGGGGTCGCGACCAAACGGCCCGAATTCCATAAGGTGAGACCAAGTCACGATAGTCGTCCCAAATATGCTCCCGGAGGATGTCGGCGACATACACCGGCTCCCTCCTATAAACGGCCGTACCGCAGGATGCGCCTTTCGGGCCAACAGACATGGACCCTACATTTGCAGCAAATTCAGGAAGACTGGGAGCGGCTGCGCAATGGAGTTTCTTTCCGTCAGAATCGGGAAGCCAGATGGTGCATAACGTGCCGTTGCCCTGAGATTCGACCAATCGAGCAATGAAGGTCAGGACCTCAGACAACTCAGATCCGGCGAGAATCAAACTTAGAATGTTTAGAACGGACTCGCTGGAGAAGAAACCCGATTCGTTATGTGCGGGAGATTGCGTTGCCGACTTCATACCCAATACCTCCCGGCTGGAATGCGCGATTCATGGCCGGATATTCCGTCGAAAGTCGAATCAGTCCTCAATCGGCGGTCGACAGGCAACTCCGGGGAAGGATCTTTTTCTAGCTTACACCGGTGGGTGGGTGACTCATCAGGGTGCCGTTACCGGTGAGCTCTTGTCGCTCAAGTGATTGTACGGCGGTCTTCCTATTGAATAGCCTGATAAGCCAATCTCTGGAATTGCTGCGCGGCCTGATTGTTCGGCGGCAAAATATTAATCAGGAAAATCCCGAACATATTCTCTTTCGGATCAATCCAGAAGCTTGTTCCCGCCGCTCCGCCCCACCAGTAGGAACCTTCCGAAGCCGGCTCGCCCGATTTACCCGGACTTGGGTTAATCGCAAAGGTCAACCCAAATCCCGCATACGCCGGCAGCACGCCCAGATGCGGCATTCCGCCCAGAGTTTCGGTGCGCATCATCTCAACCGATTTCGGACTGAGAATCCTCACGCCATCCAACTGGCCGTTGTTCAGCAGCATTTGATAAAAACGCGCGTAATCGTCCAGTGTAGACGTCAACCCCGCGCCTCCCAGCAGCAGGTTTGGTTTCGTCTTAAAACTATCTTGTGCCGGCGCCACCGATTTCTGGATGCCCCTCGCGCCCTCCGGCTTGGGCACATACAGCGTAGCCAGGCGGTTCCATTTTTCCTCGGCTACGAAAAATGCGGTGTCTTTCATCCCCAGCGGCTTGAAGATCTTGTCCTCGAAAAATTTGTCGAGCGTGGTTCCCGAGAGCACCTCTACCAACCGTCCCAGCACGTCGATCGAATATCCGTAATGGAACGCTGTTCCCGGCTGCTCATTGAGCGGAGCGCTGGCCAGCCGCCGGGTGGCCTCCGCCAAGTCGAAACTGACGAGCGGAGCCCCGCCTGTCATTTCAATCTTGCGATATACATTCTCACCTGTTTCGTCTTTCGGGCCGGCATAATCGAGGCCAGTGGTGTGGCGGAACAGATCTTTCACCAGAATCGGATGATCCAAGGGCACCGTGTAGAAAATGCGTTTACCTGCAGCATCCGTCCCCTCCTTGCCCACCAAGGTCTTGCCAAATTCCGGCAGATACTTCGATAGTGGATCGTTCATCGAGTACAGCCCGTCCTCATAGAGAATCATGGCCGCAACGCCCGTCACGCCCTTGGTCATGGAGTACATTCGGACGATCGTGTCGGGCTTATAATCGCCCCACGTAGCGCGAAAGACGATCTTGCCGTTGCGCGAAATCAGCCCGGAAGCTCCCGCCAGATCCCCGTCTTCGACGTGCTTGTTCATCACGCCGTTAATGCGATTCAGGCGCTCGGCCGACATGCCATTCTGCTCCGGTGCGCCGGAGGGAAGCGAGGCTGAAAAGCCGAGCGAAAGAGCAAGGAGAGAAAGAACGAGGCGCTGTTTCATGGCTGACGAGTTTATCAAACTCTCAGTACTGACGCGTGTATACTGGTCGCCTGGGGCGGAACTATAATGCCCGGAACTATCATGCGTTTGGCCACGGTGTTCTACCTCGCGTTTCTGTTGCCGCAGCTTGTACTCGCCCATCACGGCGGATCCGAGTACGACATGAGCAAGACGGTGGAGTTCAAGGGCAAGCTTACGCGGGTTGAAATGATTAATCCACATTCCTGGATCTATTTTGACGTCACCGAAAAGGATGGAAAGGTCAGTCATCATCGATGTGAGATGCGATCGGTTCATGTTCTACGGCGCTCCGGCTGGACCAAGGAGAATTTTCCGGTGGGCCAACTCATTACTGTCGAAGCTGCGCCGAACAAGACCGATCCCGACTCGTGTTACCTGGAAACCATTGTGGCTTCTGACGGAACCCGAATGGACCGGTATGGACAATACGTCAAGGCGCCACAAGGAGGCGTCCAGGAGGTCAAGGGTCCCATAGCTGCGCCCAAGGCCGCGCGTCCGCCGCGGCTTGCTTCGGGTGAGCCGAACATAGCGGGCGATTGGGCGCCGGTGCAGCTTGTGATGGTCAACGCGCGCGGCACCGGCGGCGGGTTAGTGCCGCTCGATAAGTTGACTGAATACAAGCCAGGCGATCGGCCAGCGATTTCATTTGCAGATGTGTCCCGCACAGGGCCGCGGCTCTATGGCGGAACGGAACTGACGGAGGCCGGAGAAAAAGCCGCCAAGGAATTCAAGCGCGAAGATAATCCGCGGTTCCATTGCGAGACCACCAGCATCCTGTTTGACTGGACCTTCGATGGACCGGTCAACCGGATTACTCAGAACAAGGACAACATCGTGCTGGAGTACGGGCAGTTCGGGTTGAAACGCACGATCTACCTGAACATGAAAGAGCACCCGCATAGCGTGAAGCCGAGCCGGGCGGGCCACTCTATCGGACATTGGGAAGGCGACACGCTGGTAGTGGATACCGTGGGATTCGCGCCGGGGTTCCTGAATCCGCCAGCGCGTAATAGCGATCAGCTTCACGTGGTGGAGCGGTTTGTTTTGGACCCGAACAAAATAGCGCTGACGCGTAGTTATGTCGCCGAAGATCCGGTATATCTGAAAGGCAAATACACCGGATCCGACACAATCCTGGTGGCGGATGCTCCCTATAATCCGGGTAAATGCAAGGAGTTGAATTTCATCGATTATTCTAAGGAACAGAAGCACTAAGGCCACGCGTTGGCTTGACTGCGATAGACTGCTCAACATAGCATCGATACCGGACTATGCGGAAACTTGTTCACATTATGATTGCAGTGGGTTCACTGTTGCCGGCTGGCGCTCAGACTTATCGCGCGCCGCGCGCGGCGGATGGCCACGCCGATTTGAGCGGTGTCTATCAGGCTCTCAACACGGCCAATTGGGATTTGGAGGATCATTCGGCGCAGGGTGGAACGTTGTGGCAGACTGGCACGATCGGCGCCGTTCCGGCCGGCGAGAGCGTGGTAGAGGGCGGGACCATTCCGTACAAACCGGCGGCTCTTGAAAAGAAGAAGGCGAATTTCGCCAGCCGCCGCACGAACGATCCTGAAGCCAAGTGCTACATGCCTGGCATTCCGCGCGCCAACTACATGCAGTATCCATTTCAAATCGTGCAGTCGCCCCGCGGCATCATGTTTGTTTACGAGTTCGCCAGCGCGAATCGGCTGGTCAACATGGGCAAGCCGGAGGAGGCGGGCTCCGATACCTGGATGGGAACGAACAACGGGCATTGGGAAGGCGACACCTTAGTGATCGACGTGACGGGTTTGAACGGGCTGGCCTGGTTTGACCGCGCCGGCGATTTTGCCAGCAAACAATTGCACGTAGTGGAACGTTTCAGCCGTCCCGATCCGTATCATTTGAACTACGAAGCCACCATTGAGGACCCATCCGTGTTCACGCGGCCTTGGAAGATCAGCATGCCGCTTTATCGGAAGGTGGAAAAAAACGCACAGCTTCTAGAGTTTAAGTGCGTGGAATTCGTCGAAGAATTGCTGTACGGACAATACAAGAAGCAGCCGGCCAAATAGAGAGTTGATTTCGATGAGCGTCCGGGTTCTTCTCTTCATCAGTACGATCGCGGTTTCGGCCTGGGGCCAGGGTTTCAAAACGCCGTGGGGAGATCCCGATCTGCAGGGTATGTGGCCGGGCAACATGGGGGTCCCATTGCAGAGACCCGAGAGCCTTGGAACCAGGACCACCCTCACCGACGCGGAATTCGCACAGAAGGAAGCCCAGGCGAAGAAACAGGCTGAGGCCGATAGCCAGTCCACCGCGACTAGCGATAGCAAAGCAACCATCGGTCCGCCGTCGTACTGGGTGGAGCGGGGCACGCCCAGCCGGCAAACTTCTTTGATCATCGATCCGCCCAACGGACGATTGCCGCCCTTGACGCCCCAGGAGCAGAAGCTTCGTAAAGAGGCTCGCGGCGGGAGGGGATTTCCAGGGGAATGGCGCGGCCAGGCCGATACCTTCGACGATCTGAACATTTACTATCGATGCATCACGCGCGGGGTACTGGGATCGATCATTCCAGTCATCTATAACAATGGAAATGAAATTTTGCAGGCGCCGGGGCTGGTCATCATCCGTCATGAAATGATCCATGAAACTCGCATCATTCCACTTGATGGGCGTCCGCATTTGAGTCCTGAAATCCGCCAATACATGGGGGATTCGCGCGGGCACTGGGAAGGCAACACATTGGTGATCGAGACCACCAACCTCACCGACAAAGACGCGATCGGGTCTAATGGCGCGGGCTATCCGGGCGATCCCGGCCATCACAGCGCGAATTTGAAGCTGACCGAGCGTCTGACCCGCGTGGACGCGAATACGCTCAACTATCAGGCCACTGTTGACGATCCCGAGACGTGGACACAGCCCTGGACCATCCTGATCCCGTTGAAGCGGGACGATAAGTATCAGCTTCTGGAATATGCATGTCACGAGGGCAATATTGCCATGGGCGATATTTTGAGCGGAGCTCGCGCGGACGAGCGCAAGGAAACGAAATAAGCCGGCGCAGCCGATCCCCAGCGACAGCAATCAATCCAATTTAGGATAGAATTGCTGGACAGGAGGGCGTTCGGAAATGCGGACAGGGTTGGCGGTTGTGGCAGCGTTGGCGGGTGTACGTCCAAAGAAGTCGCCTATTTTGAGTCGTGTAACAATGCTCGCCGCAGCCTTTGCGCTTCTGGCGGTGGCGCCGGCGTTGGCCCATCACGCGTTTCAAGCGGAGTTCGACAGCGGCAAGCCGGTCCATTTGACAGGCACCGTCACCGACATGGAATGGATTAATCCGCACTCCTGGATTCATATCGACGTGAAGAATCCTGACGGCACCGTCACAAACTGGATGGTGGAATGCGGCAGCCCCAACATTATGCTGCGGCGAGGGTTCACCAAGCGGTCGCTCGAAGTGGGCACGGAGCTGACCATTCAGGGATATCAAGCCAAGAACGGGACGAACAGAGCCAACGGCAGCAGTGTGACCTTCAAGGACGGCAAGAAGTTGTTTGTCGGCGGATCGAACCCGGACCTTCCGCCGGATCAAAAGTAAGAGCAAGGAGACTTCGCATGAGATATCGCGTTTTTGCGTTGCCGGTAACGGCGGCGCTTTTGTCCTTGCCTGCGACGGCGCAAGCGCCCGCGGCCAAAGTGGTTTCCTCATCGGCCAAGTCCTCCTGGACGCCGCCCAAAACTTCCTGGGGCGATCCGGACCTTCAAGGGCAGTGGCCGGCGACTGCAAACATTCCCATGCAGCGGGCCGTCACCCTGGGCGAGAGAGCAGAGCTCACCGATGCGGAACTGGCCGAGCGGGAAAGCCGGGCGAAAAAGCAAGCTTCAGAGGATGGCGAGGAGTTCGCCAAGGGCGGCGAAGTCACCATTAATCCTCCTTCGTACTGGGTGGAGCGCGGCAAGCCGGTCCGGCAAGCGTCGCTGGTTGTGGATCCTCCCAACGGCCGAGTTCCTCCGATGACTCCGGAGGGACAGGCGGCGGTGAAGGCGTTGCGCGGCGGACTCGGCCCGGGCAGCCACTTCCCCGACAAGGTGGACTCCTGGGAGGATTTCGACATTTACAGCCGCTGTATTACGCGTGGCATGGTTAACAGCATGCTCCCGACGCTTTACAACTTTGGCAACGAAATCATCCAGGCGCCGGGCTTTGTCGTGATCCGCAACGAAATGATCCATGAGACGCGCGTGATCCCCTTGGATAAGCGTCCGCACGTGGGCAAAGGCATCGCGACATATATGGGCGATCCGCGCGGGCACTGGGAAGGCAACACGCTGGTGGTGGAGACAACCAACTTGAAAGACCAGCCCGGCGTGGGCGGCGGACTATTTACCGATGCCGCGGTGTTGACTGAACGCTTCACGCGCACTTCGCCGAACGACCTGAGTTACGATCTGACAGTGAACGATCCTAAAACGTGGACTAAGCCGTGGACCATTCACATGCCCTATAAGCTGGATCCGAGCTACAAGATTTACGAGTACGCCTGCCACGAAGGCAATTACATGATGTTGGACGCGCTGACTGGGGCTCGGGATCTGGAGAAGAAGGGCCAGTCGACCAAGGTGGAACGATAGGCCGCTACGTAAATGAACACGCTGGCCGATGAGCGAAACTGAGAAATTCGCTGATCGCATACGACAAGCGCTCCCAAACGTAAAGAGCGGGACTCTGCGGTTCTGGGGCGAATGGTTCGGCAAGCCATATGACAACTGGCATCAACTCGTGAGATGTGAAGCCAAACCGGATGTCTTGCGGCTGTTCTTCAACGAGGACGAAATCTTATCCGTGTGGGCTCCCGGCAGATTGGAAGTAGACCGCTCGACGTTCCGAATCTCAACGGCAGATCGAGTGCGATGGGAGTGGTTCTACTACGGACGTCCGAAGACGGCATCGAATCTGTACTTTCAGGATTTCGTAAGGTCCAGCGCAGGAATTTCGGCAACCACCAACGTCGACTGGTACAAGGCTAAGCTGAAACCAAGCGCCCGCGAAGCAGCAGTTGAAATCCTATAGCATCCCGGCGACCCCTCTCGCAACGTTTCTATGCGCTGGGGCGGGGATAAGGCCGGCCCAGCGTCATGCTAGAAGTGGAACTTCAGTGCGAACTGAAGATTTCGCGCGCCCTCCGATGTGTTGATCACGCCGAAATTGCTGCCTCCGAACACGTCCGTCACGTAGCCTTGCACCAGCAAGATGGGCGTGTTGAAGGCGTTGATCGCTTCGGCCCGGAACTCCACGCTCTGGCGTTCGGTTATCCGGAAGAACTTGGAAAGAGCAAAGTCCACGTTCTTTAGCCCTGGGCCGCGCTCGGAGCTGACGGGGCAATTACCCAAAGTTCCGGGAGCGGGGTGCGCCATGGTTGCAGGATTGAACCATAGATATCCGTTCTGGCCTGGGTTGGGGTTTTCGGCATAGGGTGTCTGCTGGGAAGGAGCGATGCAATCCGGCCTCGGTTCAGCGGAGCCGGTGCCCGAAGGATCGCTGAAATCATAAATCGAAATCGGGAAGCCTCCGTGCAGCGTAACGATGGCGTTGGCCTGCCAGCCGCCTAGCACCGCGTCCACCACCTTGTTTGCGTTACTTCCGAACTGCCGCCCGCGCCCGAAGGGGAGGTCATACGTGACATAGCCGGAAAAGTTGTTGGTGACGTCGCGATCGCAAAGTCCGTAATCGAGATTGAGATTATACGCGTATTCCTGAAACGCCTTATCGGCGCTGGCTTGGCTGGCGGTGGAATCGCCGTAGCGTCCGTAATAGCCCATGGCATTGGTCAGGCATTTCGAAAAGCTGTAGTTGAGCCCGTACATGAGCCCTTTGGAGAGCTGGCTCTGCACGCGGATCTGCAGTGCATCGTAATTCTGGACTCCCGTGGTCGCGTTGAGGCGCGCCTGGCCAATTTCGTTCTTGAGCGTCGGATTACCGGACAAATATGGTCCGGGCACGGCCGTCCCGTCCGGTAACAGCACCTTCTGATTGGCGAACAGAATGTCGGCCAGATGATCGGAGTGCTGGCCAAGATAAGTGGCCGAAACCGTGGTGGAACTGCCGAACTGGTGCTGGATGGTGAGATTCCACTGATTAGAGACGGCCGGCCGGTAGTTCGGATCGGTAATGTGAACCCGGATGCCTTTAAAGCACGCAGCCGGAGCGGAGGCGACGTTGGCGGTTGAACATCCTCCAGTGGATCCCAGACCGGCGAAGCCTTGATCCAGCGTTACCTGGTTCGCGGGGATCCCGCCGTTGGCGCCTGGCGTCGGCTGGTTGACTAGATCGACATTCCACGGAGCGTTGGTTGCCAGGCGATTATACTCGCCGGTGCCTTCCTGAAAACTGGAACGGCTGAATGCGGCGCGAATGACGGTGTTCTTGCCGAAAGGAGTCCACGCGGCGCCGATGCGAGGCAGGAAGTTAGCGATTCCGTTGTATTGATTGTAGAGCGCGCGGCTGTTGCCGGTTTGGCCGGCGAGTTCAATCTGACCCGTGATTTCGTTGAAGTTGGTCATGCGGTTGCCCACTTCATAGATCGGGGTGAAAAGCTCCCAGCGTAAACCCATATTGAGGGTCAGGTTGCTGGTGACGCGCCAATCGTCCTGAAAGTACGCGCCGATCGCACTGTTGCGCTGTCCCACTGTTCCGGCGAATCCTTGGCCGTACGCCATATAGGATGGCAGGCCAAGCAGAAAATCCGCTTCGGCGTTGCCGGTGTATTGTCCACTGAATCCGATTTGTCCGGCTGCGCCGTCCGCGCTGGTGGCGGGCACATAGTCGTTGCGGTAACGCTCGAATTGAAATCCCGTGTGCATGGTGTGGGCGCCGTGGATCATGGTGAGGTTATCTTCGAAGGAGATGGTGGTCTGATGGAAAATCTCAGGGGCATCTACTGTACCGAACGCGAAGGGGCCATTCTGCGATCCGCCGACGGGCGCGCCGGCGAAATAGAGGCCGGGTAGGAACGAGGTCGGCTGGCCGGGGATCAGGCCCGCGGTGTTCGTGCCGGCCTGGCCTTGAACGTTTCCTTCCGCCGGGAAGTAATTCGCGCCCGCGCGGAATTCATTGACGATGGACGGCGTGATGGTACGGGTGTAATTAAGGACGCCGCTCTTCAGCGGAAAAATATTGTTTCCGTTGCTGTTGTAGAGCAGCGGCTGACTGTTGATGGTGGGCTGCGTGATGTACTGCTGGGAGTAGCGGGCGAAGAGGTGGTCGCGCTCGCTCGGGTTCCAGTCCACTTTGGCATCTCCCTGGTCGCCATTGACATAAGTATGCTGCGAGTTCGACAGATTGTTTTGAGTGCCATTATTGGTGCCGGGAAGATCTGGTTTCGGAAGAACGCCGAGAATCTTCAGGGCGGTCGGACTTAGGCCTGGGATGCACGGCGATGAGCCGAACGTTTGTCCGGCTCCGCAGACGGCAGCCTGCGAGAGATTGGCCGGCATCGGCACGTTGGTCCCGGGATAGTGCAGCGAGATGCCAGGGATATCGGAAAGATTTCCCGAGACCTCTTGAGTGGTGAAGGTGGAGACCGGGGAGGGCGTGGCCGGTGTGTCGTACCTTGATCCCTGGTAATCGACAAAGAAGAAGAGCTTGTTCTTAATGATGGGGCCGCCCAGTGTTGCGCCGAATTCGTTCCATCGTAAGTTCGCCGGAGCGCTATTGACCGCGGGATTTGGACTAAAGTTGCGCGACCATTCATTTGCGTTGAAAAAATCGTTGCGCAGGAATTCGAAAGCGACGCCGTGAAACTGATTACTGCCGGACTTGATGCTGGCGCTGATCACGCCGCCGAGGAAGTGGCCGAACTCCGCGTCGGGATTATTGGTGATCACATTAAACTCTTCGAGCGCGTCGACACTAGGTGAAAACGCTACGTTATTGTCGACGAACTCATTGTTGTCGATGCCGTCCAACAGGTAGTAATTGGCCTGCTCACGGTTGCCGTTGATATCGGGGCGGCCTGAGTTGAAGGTGGAAAGCCCCGAGTTGCTGAAGGCCCCAGGACTGGTAGTCACCGCGCCAGGTGTCAGGAGCGCTAGCTGATTATAGTTGCGCGTCTCGAGCGGCAGACTCGTGATCGCGTGAGCGTTCATCACGGTACTGAGCTGCGCGGACTCGGTTTGCAGCAGCGGCGCTGCCGCTGTGACTTCCACCGACGTCGCGACGTCGCCCACCTTGAGTTGAAAATCCAGCCGGGCCACCTGGTTGAGAACCAGGGTGATGTTGGACTGCTGGGCGCCTTGAAATCCCGTATGCTCCACTTTGATGTTGTAAGTTCCGATAGGAACCTGGGGAAGATCGTAGATGCCGTCGGAGTTAGTGGTTGTCGTTACGGCCGAGCCACGTTCAGTATCGATGGCCGTGACTTTGACCTCCGGAACCGCCGCTCCCGACGGGTCTGTCACTTTTCCGGTGATCGACGCCATTACTTGTTGGCTATGGGCCAGTTGAGGCGTCACAAGCGCAACCCATAGCAGCAGAGCCGCTGCGATTCCGAACCTGATGGCAGTGATTGATTTCATGGAGACTCCTGTTTTGCTCATTCTGATAACCCCGATGGAACACAGTCTGACAGAAACGATCCGACGCTAATGCTGAGCCGGTTCCCCTTAGATGTCCAGTTCAGAACGGTTGCAAAGCCGTTAAGGATACGTTCATTACCGGATCGAACATGCCCGATGTGAATCATTTATTTACCTCAATTTCCGCTGGGCGAGATGTATTGCGCGAGATGGCATTCAGCAGAATCCGCACCGGCCGGCCTGCTCCGAGCTGAACCTCCGCCACCGGTTTTTCCATCCCCTCGATGACCTGGAGTTGCTGGGCGGGCCAATCCGGAGCGGGGGATTTTCCATCCGCCAGAAATTCCAAAGCGCGTAGACCGATAAATCCCAAATTCGAAAGATTTCTCGAAAGTGGAATCAGCTCAGCACTTAGAAAGTTATCGGACATTTGTAAATCGTTCGCCGTCCACTCTGTAAACGCGGCACGCAGCTCAGCGATTTGAGCCTTGGAAGCATTCGGATTGGAGGCTGCCTTCTCCGCCGTCTGCGTAAGATGACGGACCATGGGGCTCTCGGGGGGAACGGCATCCACGAACCGGTTCAGCGGAACCAGGCTAGTGTACTTGCGGGCGTCGCGCCGGCCCTGGATCTCGAGCGATTCCGACGCATCGGCAAGAACTCGGAGGGCAGCCCCTCTGCCGATGCGGTCCAGCATCCTCTGTTCGTTGACACCGACACCGATCGATGTGAGAACCCGGCTGATCGCATCCAAGCGGTCATACATCGACGCGACGTTGGTAACGTCCCTGGGTGACCATAGGCGCTCCGCGATGGCTGCCGTGCGCGGCCAGATTCGCGAATCGATCGTCTCCTGGCTCGTAAACTCCGTCCACATGCACGCTTCTCCGCCCAGAATCAGCTTAGAGGACTGATCATCAAGCTGGGGGTCGACGGCGTAATGGAAACTTGCCGGATTCATGTGATCCAGATAGTAACCGAATGAAAGAATGCCGCGATATCCCTGCTTCGCGGCGTCAGCCAGCGCCTGAGGGCCGCGCCAGGATTGGATCACTGCATCGGGAGCCAGGCCCGGATGCAAGATTTCGTCCCACCCGATCATTGTTTTACCGTATTTCTTCAGGATCACCTGAGCGCGCTGCATAAAGTACGCTTCGATGTCGTCGGGCGTTGCAAAATGCCGCTCGTGGGCGAACGTCTGGATGGACGCGGATTGATTCCATTGCGTGGGATCCACTTCATCGCCGCCGAGGTGGAAGTAACGGTCGGGAAATAGGGCGGTCATCTCGCCTAGGAATTGATCGAGAAACTTGAATGTTTCCTCGCGGGCCGGATCCATGGTGGGTTGAAAAATTCCCCACTTGCGCTCAATCGTATAAGGCCCTGGGGCGCTGGCGAGATCGGGGTATCCGACGAACCAGCTGGTGGTGTGGCCGGGGATATCGAATTCCGGGACCACCCGAATCCCACGATCGCGCGCGTACGCGATGACGTGCCTGACTTCGTCCTGTGTGTAGAAATGCCCGTCGGAGCCGAGCTGTTGAAGCTTGGGGAAGCGCTTGCTTTCGACGCGAAAACCCTGATCGTCGGAAAGATGCCAGTGCAGCACATTGAGCTTGACCGCGGCCATTGCGTCCAGGTTTCGCTCGATCACTTCCAGCGGCATCCAGTGGCGTGAGCAGTCGATCATGAGGCCGCGCCACGAAAATCGGGGATGATCTTCGATGTGAACGCTCGGAACTTGGAATCCATCGTGGCCGGGTTCGATCAACTGCGCGAAGGTTTCCAGGCCATGCAGAGCGCCTTCAGCGGTGGATGCCGCCAGAACCGCTTTATCGGAGGAGATATCCAGTTGATAGGACTCGTCGCTTCCGTGAGTGGCGCTCTCGACAATCAAAATCGTTTTGCCGCCAACGATGGGGATGCCCGTTTGACGTGCGATGCGCGCCGTAAAGCGATGAACCGCGGCGTCCACGCGCGGGTCTGAGAATCCGCGTACCTCTACGGCAAAGCTCGAATCGATGGTCAAATGTCCCACGGCGGGCATGGATTTCCACGGCGCGGGCATGGGCGCGGAGAAGAGCAGGGGAACGAAGAAGGCGGACAGCAGAAGCTTCATCCGGTCACCGTGTTCCATCCTCGGCGGGATAGATCGAAATAGATGACGGCGCCGCCGGCCAATCCGAGCGCGAGCATCCCCAAGCCTGTTCCGGTTTCGCCCAGCAGCAGCTTGCCGGTGCCAAACAGCACGCCGTAGATCAGGATGCAGCCACAGATCCAGTCGATAAAATTGTGGGCTCCGGCGCGATCCGCAATAACTTCGGGCGCCAGCCGCGCGATAGGCTTCCAGCCTGCGATTCCGGGCCGTGCCCGCTTATAGAATTTCACCAGCGTCTCGTTTGATTCGGGCTGCGTAGCAAATGTGACAGCCAACCAGACCACCGTCGTGATGCTCACCGTGATGATCATGATCCAGGCGAAATCAACGGGTTTGTCGCTGTCGAGCCGGCCGACCGTTTGCAGCGCCAGTGAGGTGATGAACGCGGTGATCATGGCTGAAATTTCGCTCCAGGCATTGATTCGCCACCAGTACCAGCGCAGTAGCAGGACCAGTCCAGTGCCCGCGCCGGTGACCAGCAGCATCTTCCACGCGCCGGCGATGGAGGTGAGGAAAAAGGTGACGACGATAGAGACGACTGTCAGCAGCACCGTGGTCCACTTCGAGACCAGGACGTAGTGTTGGTCCAGGGCCTTCGGTCTGATAAAACGGCGGTAAAAATCGTTGACCACGTAACTGGCGCCCCAGTTGAGCTGCGTCGCGATGGTGGACATGTAGGCGGCGGCGAAGGCGGCCAGCATCACGCCACGCAAGGAAGCCGGGAGATACGCGATCATCACGCGGACGTATCCGCTTTCGGGATCTTCGAGCCCGGGGAACAGCACCAGCGATGCGAGCGCCACCAGGATCCACGGCCACGGCCGTACGGCGAAATGCGCGATGTTGAACCACAGCGTGGCGAGCAAAGAATTCTTTTCATCCTTGGCGCTGAACATACGTTGAGCAATATATCCGCCGCCGCCCGGCTCTGCTCCCGGATACCACGTGGCCCACCAGTTGAGCGAAATATAGACGAAAAAGGTGATCATCGGCATCCAGGGCGAATTGAGATCGGGGATGAAGTTCAGCAGCGCTCCATCATGCGCTCCGCGCGTGTGGTCGAGCAAGGCGAGCTTCGCCTTCAGCGCTTCCATCCCGCCGACGGCCTGGACCGCGAACACGGCGAGCACCGTGACCATGGTCATCTTGATGACGAATTGCACCAGATCGGTGACCAGCACGCCCCACAAGCCGGAAAGGGTGGAGATCAACGACGTCACCACGATCAATCCCAGAACGATGATCAGCGCTTCCACCCGCGTGACGCCAAGCGCGAGGCTCAGAATCTTCACCATCGCCAGATTGACCCAGCCGAGAATAATGCAATTGATCGGGATGCCGAGGTATAAGGCGCGGAAGCCGCGCAGGAATGCCGCGGGCTTTCCGGAATAGCGGATTTCGGTGAACTCGATATCGGTCATCACGCCGCAGCGGCGCCATAGCCGCGCGTAGAAAAAGACGGTCATCATGCCGCTTGCTACCCAGCTCCACCACAACCAGTTGCCGGCGATTCCACCGCGCGCCACCATGCCGGTAACAGCCAGCGGTGTATCGGCTGCGAAGGTGGTAGCGACCATGGATGTTCCGGCCAGCCACCAGGGGACGTTTCGACCGGAAAGGAAAAATTCGTCGACGTTCTTTCCCGCCCGCGAGCGATAGTACAGGCCGATGGCGGCGTTGACGGCGAAATACAGCGCGATGTACAACCAATCGAGCCAGGTGAGCTGCACTACATGGTCCTGGTGATCTTGTTCAACGTTCGCGGGCTGTCCGCGTTCAAACCTTTAATCGACGCCAGGTGCGCGGCGAAAAGCTGCACGGGAACAATGTAGGGGATGGGCGTGTAGAGGTCCTCAATTCCGTTCTTGAATTGCGCGGGAAGCCGGATTAGACGCGCGGCCTTCGATCGCGCTTCGGCATTGCTTTCGTCGGTGATGATCAGGGTTTCGGCTTTGAGCTCGCGCAGACGATCCAGCACGGCGGAAATAGACGGCCAAGTGACGCCGCCGGGTGCGAAAACGAAGACGGGAAACGCGCGCTCCACCAGGGCGATGGGGCCGTGCATCAGGTCGGCGGCGGAAAATCGTTCCGTGACCACGTAGCAGGTCTCCATCAGCTTCAGCCCGAACTCGAGCGCGTTGGCGTAGTTCAACCCGCGGCCGACGGTTACCGCGCGGGTCATGAAAAAATAACGCTCGGCCAGGTCCTCGATGTCTTCTTCCAGGCGTAGAGCCGCATCCGCCCATTCGGGCACGCGCCGCAGGTCGTCCAGCCGCACGTCGCCGGAAAGCGCATAGGCGAGCAGATAGACCATCATGAGCTGGCAAGTATAGGTCTTGGTGGCCGCGACACTTTTTTCGCCACCGGCTTGGATTAGCAGCGGATATTCCACCAACTTGGCCATCTCGCTGCCCGGTTCGTTGGTGATGCCGACCGTGGTGGCGCCGCGTTCGCGCGCGTCGGCGAGGACGGCGTTGGTGTCGGTGGATTCGCCCGATTGCGAAATGCCGACCACCAGGACATCCCGCAGATCGAGCGGGCTTTCATACAGTGTCAGGATGGAGGGCGCGGCCAGGGATACCGGAATACGCGTTGTGATTTCGATGAGGTACCGGCCAAATTGCGCTGCGTTGTCGGAGGTGCCGCGCGCCACCATGATGATCAGCCGCGGGCGGTGCTCCTCAAAGTGATGACGAAGCTCGAAAATCGCGCGCAGCCCGCTTTCGAGCGTTTTTGTCAACGCCTGGGGCTGCTGGCGGGTCTCTTCGAGCATTTTCGACATGGTTGTCAACGCGGAAAGATCTCGTCCAGTTCCTGCCGGGATGCGCGCCGGCCGTATTCACAGACTTGGAACGCTTCGGCGTAGTGAATCTCCTCTGGTCCGTAGCGCCGTGCGAGCGCCGCGCGGGCGCATTCGCTTAACGGATGTCCCCACGTTTTCGATAACCACTCAGGCCGGTGATCGGGCGGGACATCCCGTCCTTCGACCCAGGGGAGCCATTCGTAGAACTGAGAAGCATGCGCGTCCAGGGCATCAATTTTCTTTTGAAAGACATCGTCTATCGCCACCGCGACATCGGGGACGAACGGCGCCGGCATCCGAAATGCATCTTCCAGATAGAGAAACAACGGATTGTGGCGCAGGGCCGGGGTATCAGGGCACAGGTGCGGGACCATCACCAGGTAGGCCGAATCCTGGACAAGTTGGCCGGTGTAGCGGTGATCGGGATGATAATCCCAGGGGCGATGCGACAGAACGATGTCGGCGTTCCAGCGCCGGATGCGGCGAACGATATCTTCCCGGGCGCCCAGGGTTGGCAGCAATTCGCCGTCGTTGTAACCCAGGATTTCAGTTTCGGCGATGCCCAGGCGGCGGGCCGCTTCTTCGGCTTCGCCCTTTCGGATTGCGACCAGTTCCGCGGCCTGGTGCTGGTGGTGACCCGCCGCTCCGTTGGTGACCGAGAGGAACTTCACGGCGTGGCCCGAGGCGGCAAACTTGTAGGCCGCGCCGCCGAACTCGATCTCGCAATCGTCCGGGTGCGCCCCGATGCAGATGATCCTCACCGTACCGAATGGTGCCGCCGATCGGCGCCGCTGTCCAGTTCACAACGGTTGCAGCGGGCGTATGCTATGTTCGTTACTCGACCGAACGTTTTTGTTTTCAGTCACCTTGGGACATGTTAAAATCAGAGCTAATTTGATGACGGGGGTGCTCTGATGGTTCAGGGGCAGGCTCCCGGCGAGGGGCATACGAAGACGCCGGCGGGACCGCAGCCAGTTCGCGTTTCCGAAGAGGCGGTTCGGGAAGAACTCACCCGTGTGCTTTCCTGCCATGAGTTCCGATCGAGCAAACGCAGCCAGGAGTTTTTGCGCTACGTAGTGGAGCACACGCTGGCCGGGCAAGCGGACATGCTCAAGGAACGGACCATCGGCATCGAGGTATTCGGCCGTTCCACCAGCTATGAGCCAAGCGACGATGCCACGGTGCGGGTGAAGGCGGGCGACGTCCGTAAGCGGCTCGGGTTGTACTATGCCGAGCAGGGCTCTCACAATCCGGTGCGAATCGAGATGCCGGCCGGGACCTACGTGCCGGAGTTTCGATGGTCCGATGTGCACGAAGCCGTGACGCCGCTTGCGCAGCCGGTCACCGTGCCGGAGTTAGCCACGGTTGCGCCGATTCCAGTTAAGCCGCGATCTTTCGGCCGACGGTATATCGCCGCGGGGGCAATTCTGGTGGCGATCGCGGTGGTGGCGGCGGTCTGGATGCAATCGCGGCCGTCGCACACGGCGCTGGATGAATTCTGGGCGCCGGTGTTGAAGGGAGCAACGCCCGTTTCGCTGTGCGTGGCTTTCGTTCCAGTTTATGGCCAGAACCATGGCGATTATGTACTTTTGACGGATCAATTCGTGGGCGGAGGCGATCTGATCGCCACGTCGCGCATATCGGCCATGCTGGCGCGGATGCAACATCTTTATCAGTTGAGGATTGGCAGTGATGTTTCGTTCCAGGATCTGCGCTCGGCGCCGGCGATTCTGGTGGGGTATTCTTACACACGATGGAAAGAGATCAGCAACCAGGCGCGATTCTTCATTGATACATCGCGGGAGCCGGTTGGGATCACCGATTACGGCAAGCTCACCGAATTCACGCTGCCCAATCTGCCAGCCGACCGGCGGACCACCGAGGATTACGCGATCGTTTCCCGAGTGTTCCATCCCGATACCCACGCGATGTTGGTGGAATTGGCGGGCATCACGCAATACGGGACCGAAGCGGCCGCGGATCTGGTGACGAATGCGGACTTGATGACGGAAGCGCTGCGTGGTGCTCCGGCGGGTTGGCAGAGCCGGAATCTACAGCTGGTGCTGCACGTGAAGGTGATTTCCGGGACGCCAAGTTCACCGAAAGTTGTGAAGACGCATTTTTGGTGAGTGTGTTTCGCCAGTGGCTTACTGTTGTTTGGTGATATCGATCATGTTGTCGTCGGCGATGCGGTCGATCAGTTTGTTGTATGGGTCGATGCCCGCGCGGGTGGGCTGTTGGTCGACGACGATGGTGAAGGTCTGGTGCTCCTGGGTGAGCTTTTCTTTTTTCATGTATAAAGGCTTCTCTTCATCCTTCTTACCGCTGAAGACGCCGATATCGATGTAGTCGGCCAAAGGCATGGGGGATTCCACGCCGTTTCCGTCGGCCTGGACTTTGCGCGCCTGCACGTTGAGAGTGACTTTGTACTTCCCGTCCGGCATTTTCTCGGAAACGGCGGAGATCGCCTTGTTGTCGTAGAGCACGATGCGGTTAAATCCGTCGTCGACCAGATAACGCAGATCGGGCGGTGTTTGAGCCATGAGAGCGTCCACCAGCATGCGAGTATCGGGGTAGGCTGTGTCCACTTCATTGGTGGCATTGGCGTAGCGATACTGCATCAGGAAGTTCTCAAGAGCGCGGTCCACCTTGTCTTCGCCAATATAGTCGGCCAGAGTGTACATGATCTGGCCGCCCTTCTCATACCAGACGTAAGACTCGCGCTGCACCAAAGAGAGCGGAGGCTCATGGCGCACCTCGCCGCTCCGGCCGCGCAGATAACGGTCCAGGAAATGGCGCAGGACTTTATGCATATAATCCTTGCCATATTTCTGCTGCATGACCATGTAGGCGGAATACTGCGCGAGGGTTTCCGACATCATATTCGATCCCTGCACCTGCGCTCCGATCAGCTGGTGGCCCCACCATTGATGTCCAAGCTCATGCGCGGTGACGAAGTAGGTGAGATCCACATCATCTTTGTGCTGCATCCGCTCGATGAAACCAATCCCTTCAGAGAAGGGGACGGTGTTGGGGAAGGACTGCGCGAAAGTGCGGTAGCGCGGGAACTCCATGATGCGATACTGCGTGAATTGGTACGGGCTGAAGTGGGCCTGATAATAGTCGAGACCGGCTCGTGACGACGCGAGCATGCCGTCGATGTCGTAGTTGTGAGCCGGGTCGTAGTAGACCTCCAGGTTGACGGGGCCGTGAGGGCCTGAGTAGAGCTCCTTGCGAGTTGTGTAGCGCCCGGAGAGATAAGCGAAGAAGTCCGCGATATGCGTGCCGCCCATGCTGTATTCGTAATAGTGGCGGCCATCGCGCTGCCAGCTCTTCACCGGATAGCCGGGAGCGATCGCTATCTGCTGGTCCGAAGTGCTTACCACCGTGTGATAGGTGATCCAATCGGATTGGGCGGTGAATAGATTGATGCGGGAGTGGACGGGCTCTCCGCGCGGGGCCATCTCCTCCAGCGCTGGAAGTTTCTCTTCGCGGCGCCGGCGCGGATCGTCGATCTCGAAGCCCTGATCGTAACCAATCTGTGGGAAGTAGCCGGCGTCGAAGAAGGTGCCGTTGTAGGCGAACTCGGCCAGTTCGTTTCCATCTCGGAATCCGCGCGAGATGTGCCCGACTGAAAAAGTGAGAGTCAGGACATCGCCGGGCCCGAGCGGCCGATCGAGCGAGTAGACGGAATAGAGATCGCGGGGGGCTCGGCTTTTCAGGTGGAAAGGCCGGTCGAATTGAACGTTCGATACGGACTCGCGCTCGTCGGTGATGTGGACCTCCGAGATGGGTTGAGTGGACTTGTTCTGCAGCGTGAAGCGGCCCGTACCATCGAAGGAGCGGCGCTCGGGATAGATATTGATAGTAGCGTCTACGGCCGTAATCTTGGGTTGGCGAAAAAGCTCGAATTTCTTGAAATCGCGCTCGTATCCGGCCTGGATGTGGCGGCGATCCTTGGCCGTTAGATACTCGTTCAAAACGTGAGTGTTGTAGAAGTACCAGACGCCGGAGCCGGCGGCGATCAAGGCGCAGAACGCGGCTGCCGGCGCAAGGCGCGGAGCGCGGCGTATGGCCAAACGAGTACGAGCTGCCAGCGAATCCTCCGAGCCGCGGCGTGTGTAGGCGATGGACACAACGGCGAGGAAGGCGAAAATGGAAAACCAATAGGCTATGGACCAGAAGAGCGCGGGCACGAAGTGTCCGTAGCCATTCATGTCCGAGTAGGTGAATGGCGCCGTCGAGCCAGGCAGGTAGAGGGTGCTTTCCCAACCGAAGTTGAAAAGGATCGGTTGGAGGACGAAGACTCCAATCACAATGCCGTGGCCGATGAACTTGTTGGAAACCATGGTCTGGACGAAAAGTGCGAGGAGAGCGAGTGCCAGAACCTGCGGGAAAGTGACGAGGTAAAGCTCCTTCAAATACTGGAGGAGTTCGTAGTGGTAGTATCCGGCAATGGTCTGCATCAAAATGCCGATCAGCATTGCCACGGCCAGCAGGAATATTTCGACCAGCGCGATGGCGGTGAATTTGGAAAGCCAATCGGTGCTCTCGCTCATGGGCAGCGCGTCGTGAATGCCCTCGAAGTGGTTGTCGCGCTCGCGCCAGACCAGTTCCGCGGCGTACAAGGCGGCAACGATATATAAAAAGAGGGTCGCGCTGCCTTCCACAGCCTGGAGCATGAGATAGGTAACAGGCCACACGTTTTCCCCGCCCACGCGTCCGGCGAAGTGGCCGTTATTAACGCCGAAGGCGATCAGCAGGCCGACGATTGCCCAGAAGGGAACCTCGCGAAAAATTGTGGCGATGCGGAGCCTGGTGAGAGAACGGTATTGCGCGAGCACGGTTGCGGCGCCAAACCGCTGATGCACGCGGGGCAGGCGGGCTGCAACCAGAGATCGAATCGGCCGGCTTTCCTCCGCTTCCTGCATGCGCGCTTTGGCGGCGCGCTTTCCCTGGGAGCGTGCGGTGAGAGTTTCGATGGACATGGGAAAGAACGCCCACAGGCTGCCCAGTGAGATTAGACCGGCGGCGGTCCAAAGAATGCGGTTGTAAAGGAAAATGCCAGGCGAATTACCGCTGAAATCCCAAGGGAGCAAGAGCGTATTTTTTTCGATGACGGTCCAATAGCGAGTGATATCGTCAAACAGGATAAAGCCGACCGGATCCAGGATGCCGGACCAGAAGTGCTCGAGCGAGCGGGTAGCGGAGAAAACGGTAATACCGATGACGTACAGCACGAAAACGGCGACACCCTGCAGATAGACGATGAAGATCTTGCGCGTGAGCGCGCCGATCATGAAAAACAGCGAGCCCATGAAGAAGATCTGCACGACGATGATTGACAAAAACGGCTGGAGATACCAGGAGAGATGATTGGGGCCGATGCGGGCGTGATCGGCCCAGGGTGCCAAGGTGCCGAGGAATGTTCCCAGCAGCATCCCCGAGAAGGCGAAGACGGTAGTGACGAAAGAGCCGGCCCAGCGTCCGCCAAGATAAGCGAATTTAGAGACGGGCTTAGTGAAGAGGATCTGGTATGTGTCGCGCTGAAAATCTCGCAGGATGGACGTGCCGAAAATCGCGGCGATGACGATGGTGCCAAAGAGGGAGGAGTAAAGATCGTTGAAGGCGTTGGCCCATGGGCCATTGAGGAGGACTTTGCCGTTGGTAAAACCAACTGGGCCGAAGCTTTCCGACGCGACGGAGAGAAAGGAGAAGGCGATCCAGACCAGAAAATAGACGTAGGTGGAAACACTCTTGGCTCGGAAGCGAATCTCGAATGTGAAGAATTCCCAGAACATGGCCATAGAAATATTCCCTATGGGTCCTTAGTTTTTCGCGTGACGGGAGAGATGGAGAAAATAGACATCCGCCAACTCGGAAGGTACGGCACGGAAACCGGCGCCCGGCGCGGAGGCGGCGAAGACGCGGATTTCGTGCTGTCCACCCGAGAGGTGCGTGCTAATGACGGGGAACTCGGATTCAAGCCTGCGAAGCTCGTCGTCGGTGGCAACGATTCGGGACCAAATCTGCCCCTCCAGAGCGGCCAGGGTCTCCGAAGGAACGCCTTCCAGGAGCACCTCGCCCGATGCGATGATCGCCATTCGCGAGCAGAGTTCGCGAACGTCATCCACAATATGGGTGGATAAAATGACCGTCACTTCGCGTCCAATGGACGCGAGAAGATTGAGGAAGCGGTTGCGCTCGGCTGGATCGAGGCCGGCGGTCGGTTCGTCGACGATGATCAAGCGGGGATTGGCCAGCAACGCCTGGGCGATGCCGAAGCGCTGCTTCATTCCGCCGGAGTAAGTGGAGAGAGCCTTCTTACGAACATCCCATAGGTTGGTCTGCTGGAGCAGGGCTTCCACCATTTCCTTGCGCTCGCCAGGGGCCGTGACGCCTTTCAGAATGGCGAGATGGTTGAGCATGTCGAGGGCGGACAGCTTGGGGTAAACTCCAAACTCCTGGGGGAGATAGCCGAGGATCTTGCGAACCTCGTTTTTTTGCGCGAGAACGTCCAGGCCATCCAAGGTGATCGCTCCAGAGTCGGGGTCTTGGAGGGTCGCGACCGTTCGCATGAGTGAGCTCTTGCCGGCGCCGTTCGGACCAAGCAGTCCGAACATATTATTTCCAATTTCCAGAGACACATTCTTAAGCGCCCGAACGCCGTTCGGGTAGGTCTTAGAGAGACCGGTGATGGTGAGCGCCATGGCGAGTTTCTCCTGAAGAAGGCGGCGTTTCTGGGGGTGCCCGTAGGAATTTTAGCATGCGATAGCACCGCCGATATAGGCCGCGATTAGTACGAGCGGTACCAAAGTAGCGCTCGCCTGCCACGAAAAGCAGGAACCGCTCTTGTCTCAAAGAGCAATCTGGGTCACGCTTTAATACACGAGATTTGTTAGTGAAGCGAAACTGCTTCCGAGGAAAAACGATGTTAAAGACGCTATTCATCACAACCGTTCTAGTTGCCTCGGCCGCTAGCCTGGCCGCGCAAACCTATCCGACGAACAGCTTTATGGTGAACTATTTTTCGAGTGACCCGGTCCTCGCTCGAATTACGAGCCAGGGGCTAGATTTGGGATCTGGGGCCGGTACCAAGAACGGCACAGCCTATCCTCCCGGGAACCTGTGCGCCATGATTTACGTATTCGCACCGGACCAACAAATGTCCGAATGCTGCGGTTGCGGGCTGACTCCCAATGCACTGCTCACTCTCGACGGGACCAATCTTCTATCCAATCCCCTGACTGGCGCCGCCCTCCCGACCGGTGTAATCAAGATCGTCTCTTCCACCGGGTATCCCGCTTGCAACCCATCGAACCCGGTACCGGCAACGGGGCTTAGCGCATGGGCGACACACACCCAAACCCTCGGTATCACAACTGAGACGCCGTTCCTGAATAGCACGCTGAGCACGGGGGAACTCAAGGACCTGGCCAACACTTGCGCGATAATTACAAAGGAAGGCAGCGGAGCCGGCGTCTGCACTTGCCCCGCCTCCATTTAAACCGGTTCTCGTAACGCGCCGCTGCTAAGGTAGAACGCGTTGACCTGTTAGTGTTGCTGTTATAGGGCTTCTCAATTGACGTCCGTCTGCGTCGTAGAAGATTGCGCTCGCGGCGCCGCTAAAAGCGTTGCCGTTCACCTTGATTAAAAATGAAATCTCACCGCGGCTGACGAACTGGTGAGTGGTTCGATCAGCGGTGACCTCGACGAACTTACCTTTAATCTTTTCGCCATCCGGGGCCCACACGCCCATTCCATTGCTATCGCTGGTGTTCGGATCTCCCGCGTCGGGATTAGATTGCTGCATGGTCCCGTCTGAATTGAAAACGAACATATGGTAGTGAAACGGCGCCTCGGGAATTTTCACAAACCACGCCCCAACGATGAGGGGCGAGTTGTTTTTGCCCCCGGAAACTTGATGGCAGGCTGTCGAGCTAAGGCATAAGGCGAACACACCGAGAACTGCCGGAGGCATGCGCATACCCATTTAGGATAGCCGGTCCGGTAAGGATAGCCGGTCAAGGGAATCCGGACAGATCAGCGCGGCCTATCGCGAATCCGGTCGGAAAGAGCGCGCAAGCTGTCTCACCCTCGGGTGGAACAGCAAGGTGGTGCATGGTGGGCATTTCTGCGGTGCAGTTTTCGTACAGGGAGCCGGCCGGCTTCGACTCGGCCGGGGCCGGCCGAACGCGTACGCATGGCCGAGGTGTGGCTACTGCGGCGTGGATTCCGCCCCTCCTCCGACGGCCACCAGTTCGGTACTTGAGTCGTGGCGTTCAAATTGCCTCCAGGGGTGGTACTGTGTTGAAGGACATGAGCCGGACAGGAGAACTGACAATGCGTGTTGGTGTTTTCTATTTTCCAACAGACTATGGAATCGACATCCGGGAACTGGCACGCGCGGCTGAGGAGCGCGGTTTCGAGTCGTTGCTCCTGCCGGAGCACACGCACATTCCGAAGTCCCGCCGCACCCCATTTCCCGGCGGTGGAGAGCTGCCCAAAGCTTATTCTCATACGCACGACCCGTTCGTCGCGCTGTCGTTTGCCGCCGCTGTAACGAAGAAGATTTTGCTCGGCACCGGCATTTGCCTGATCCCGCAGCGCGACCCGATCGTGACCGCGAAGTGTGTGGCCAGTCTGGATCAGTTGTCAAACGGCCGGTTCCTCTTTGGTATTGGCGGCGGCTGGAACGTCGATGAAATGGAGAATCACGGGGCGCGCTACGAGACGCGTTTCAAATTGATGCGCGAACGCATATTGGCAATGAAGGCCCTGTGGACCGAGCAGGACGCAGCGTTCCACGGAGAAATGGTGAATTTCGATCCCGTCTGGTCTTACCCTAAGCCGGCGCAACGTCCCCACCCGCCGATCCTTCTCGGCGGCTCAAGCGACCATACCGTGAAGCGCGTCGTGGAATTTTGCGATGGCTGGTTGCCCATCGCCAGACCGGGCTTCAACGCTAAGGAAGCGGTGGCGCAGTTACGTCAAGCGGCAGCGGCGGCTGGGCGGGACTTCTCGACGCTGTCCATCAATGTGTTCGGGGCGCCTCCCGACGAGAGGGTCCTCGCCGAATACCGCGAGCTTGGTATCCAACGCGCGTCTCTTGCGATTCCTGATCTAACTCGCGATGAAATCCTGGGCGTGCTCGACAAGTACGCGCGATTGGCAGCCTGATCGGAGCAAGAATCAGGGTCGCGAATCATGATGTCTCCTAAACCGCAACCGATTTCCGCTGCGGTTCGGAAAATGCTTAAGGAGGCCAGAGTCGCGAGACTTGCAACTTTGGATGCGAAGAGACGGCCACACATCGTACCGGTCTGTTTTGCGTATGACGGCAAGCTCTTCTACACCGCGGTAGACCTAAAACCCAAGCGTGTTCCACCAGAACGGCTGGCACGTTTGCAAAACATCCGGGCAGTATCCAGCGTGGCGCTTCTTATCGACAAATACGAGGAGGACTGGACGCAGCTCTGGTATGTCTTAATACGCGGGAAAGCCAGCCTGATTCCCAAGTCGGCGCGGAAAGAGCGTGCCTGGGCGATTCGTAAATTAAAAGCGAAATACTCGCAATATGCCTTAGGAATGCTTGCTGATGACGCGGCGATTATCCGAATCGCTCCGGAGCGGACTACATCCTGGGGTAAATTCTAGTTATCATTCTGTGATTTTTGCCAGCCTCTTGTAGGCGCGTATCGCCGTGTTTTGAAATTCCCAAGCTTGTTGCCCGGATGGCGGCGCTCCCTCCCACTCCACTTGCCAGGCGAATCCTTGGTAAAGCGGGCGCGCGACCACGCGCAAAGCGCGCCCGGCATACTCGGGATACTTTTCGGCGGCTTCCACTAGAGCAAGCCTGTTCAGCTCAGGATCGATCTCAATCGACTGCATGGGGCTATAATAGCCTCTTAGATTGCGACCCGCTACATTCCGCCATGACCGAACAGGCAACTTTCGCGACGATCGCGAACCTCTCGCGGCGCGCCTTCTTGGCTGCGGCGGTGAAGCTCGGCACATTGGGTGCCGCGGTCGTGCAAACCGATTTTTCGGCGCTTCCGCCTTACGGCAACGGAACGATCCCCGCGGGCATTCGTTCGCGCCAAATCGCTAACGTCAACGGCATGACCGTGCATATTTTGGAGGCGGGTTACGAAACGCCGGGACGGCCGGCAATCTTGCTGCTACATGGCTTCCCCGAGCTCGCCTATAGCTGGCGCAAGGTGATGCCGTCTCTGGCGGCAGCCGGTTATCATGTAATCGCTCCCGATCAGCGCGGCTACGGCCGGACCATCGGCTGGGACGATGGGTACGATGCCGATGCGGATCCATTTCGCATTCTCAACATGACACGTGACGCTGTCGGGCTGGTCTACGCGCTTGGCCACCGCTCGGTAGCAATGGTAGTGGGACACGATGCCGGCGCGCCGGTCGCCTCCTGGTGCGCGCTCATCAGGCCCGATATTTTCCGCTCCATCACGATCATGAGCTCGCCATTTGAAGGCCCGCCCTCTGTGCCCTTCAATACCGCGAACGGCGCGCGCCTCCCGCGCCCGGCGATCACAGACGACGAGCTGGATGCCGAGCTCGCGAAGCTCAATCCACCGCGCAAATACTATCAAAACTATCAGCGAACCCGCGGCGCCAACGACGACATGCTCCATGCGCCGCAAGGCCTGCACGCCTTCTTCCGCGCCTACTACTTCTACAAAAGTGCCGACTACAAAGGAAACAATCCCCATCCCTTGAAGGCGCGTACGGCCGAGGAGATGGCGCAAATTCCGACCTATTATGTGATGGAAAAGGACAAGGGCATGGCGGCGACCGTGGCCCCGTTCATGCCGCCCCCGAGTTACATCGCGAATTGCAAATGGCTGACAGAACTTGAGGTCGATGTGTACGCGACTGAATACGGCAGAACTGGCTTCACCGGCGCGCTACAGGGCTATCGCGTGCGGCGAGGCTCCGATCCCAGAAGTCTCGCTGAGATGCGCACCTTTTCAGGCCGCACCATAGACGTGCCCGCGCAGTTCATCGCGGGGAAAAGCGATTGGGGCGTCTATCAAACGCCGGGTGCAGTCGACAAGATGCGCGAGAGCGCCTGCACGAAGATGGTCGGATTCCATCTTCTCGATGGCGCCGGCCACTGGGTGCAGCAGGAGCAAGCGGAAGCTGTGAGCGCGTTACTGCTTCAATTTCTGCGCGCCAGATCCGCATAGACCAGCCTCACAAACCGCTCGTTGGTAATAGCGCCACCCATGCGCCCCTGGTCGAAATCCGCGGTTGGTTTCGAAGCCACCACTTCTTCCATGGTCTTGCCGGCGCGGATCGCGCTCAGGACACGATCACGCACCGTGCGAAACATTACCAGCTGCAGCTGAATCTCTTTGAACCCGATCACCGGCCCCAGGTGGCCTGGAACGATCTTGGTGTTCTCGTTGGCGATCTTCATTACCTGTTCGCCCGCCGCAATCATCCCGTCCACCGACCCTCCTTCATTTACTCCGATGTTATTAAACCGCAGCGATGCAGGAACGTCGCCAACTTGCATCACGTTGGCGTGGCGAAAGTAGATGATTGAATCTCCGTCCGTATGCGCCGGCGCCGGGTGATAGATATAAATCTCTTCGCCGTTGAAGTGCAGCGTCATGCTGTCCGAATAGGTCAACACGGGGAGCCCCGCCGCTGGCTGCGCGGGCATCCGCTTTAGCATATTGTCGTGGGAGATAATCACCGCGCCCGGCTTGGCCATCGCTTCATTTCCGGCCGTGTGGTCGCCGTGGACGTGAGTATTCACCACATACCGGATCGGCTTATCGCTGATTTTCGCCAACGCGGCCATGATTTTGTCGTGCATGGGGGCGTACATGGTGTCGACCAGAAAGATCCCATCGCTGCCGGCCGATACCAGAATGTTGCCCTGCGCCGGGCCCGCCATCAGCACGAAAACCCCGTCGGCGATCTTTACCGTCTCGATCTCCTGCTTCCCGAAGTCCACGCCCTGTCCGCGTGAGCCTACGATGCACCCGAGCATCAGCGCCGCGACGGCCAAGGCTTGTCTTGTGATGGGAATCGTCTTCATATCACCGATTACTATGCCACAAGACCACCAGATGTGAAATACTTCACCAATAGATCAGGAGGGTGTGCTTGCATATTCGCTGGATCACAATCTCCGCAACGCTGGTGCTGTGCGGCCCGGCGTTAGCCCAGTGGCTGCATTACCCGACACCCGGAATACCGCGCCTGGGGAACGGCAAGCCAAACCTCACTGCCCCAACGCCGCGAACATCCCATGGCACGCCCGATCTTTCCGGAATTTGGGGGTGGGAAGACAACCGGCCGTGCCCCCCGGAAGGCTGCCCGGATGCCAAAATCGGACAGGAATTCTTGAACATCGGCTGGAGCCTGAAGAACGGTCTGCCCTATCAATCCTGGGCCGCCGAACTCGTCAAGGCGCGCCGGGCCGACAACAACAAGGACGATCCGCAATCCCGGTGTCTGCCGAGGGGCGCTCTGCGAATATACACCGATGGCTTGTTCAAGAAGATTATCCAGCTTCCGGGATTGCTGGTGATCCTCGGTGAGCGCAATGCGAGTTATCGGCAAATCTTCACCGATGGACGATCTTTGCCCGTCGATCCAAACCCGTCGTGGAATGGCTACTCATCGGGAAAGTGGGAAGGCGATACGCTGGTGATTCGAACTACAGGCTTCCGGGACGACATGTGGCTCGACGCCGGAGGGAGTCCTCTGACGAGCGCCGCGAAGGTAACGGAAAGATTGCGCCGGCCTAATTACGGGAAACTGGAAATCGAAATTACGGTGGACGATCCAAAAGCCTACACGGCGCCGTGGACCATTAAACTCAACCAGCCCATAGTGCTCGATACCGAATTATTGGATTACATCTGTCTGGAGAATGAGAAGAGCGCCTCGCACTTTGTAGGGAAATAGGGAGGTCGTGATGTCGGGTATCAAACGAGATGAAATGATTGTCGTTACAATCGGGATCTTAGTCCTGACCGCAGTCAGGCTCAGCGCGGATAGTGGATCCCCTGGCCCGCTCGCCCAGTCTTGCGGTGTGCCGCCCGCTGCAGCCAGCGCCGCACAGGGCGAGGCCGGAGGCGCACGTAGGCCTCAGCAGTTTCCACCCGATCAATATCCTGTCAAGTTGCCGCCAGTGTCGCTGCAGGGCGCGCGCAATGACCTGCCCAATCCGTATCGCTCCGGCGTGAGTTGGGGACAGTTGCCGGAAGGTAGGAAGTGGGGATCGACAGCGAGCATCGCGATCGCTCCGGACGGCAAACTATGGGTAGTCGACCGATGCGGCGCTTCAGGCGCCGGGGGCACGACCTGCGGCGGCGCAAATGCGAGTATCAACCCGGTCTTCCAATTCGAACCGTCCGGCAAGCTGCTGAAGTCGTTCGGAGCCGGGATGTTTGTGAGCCCCCACAAATTATCGGTGGACAAAGAGGGGAACCTGTGGCTCGCCGACAACGGGGGACACCAGGTGTTCAAGCTGAGTCAGGACGGGAAGGTCTTATTGGCGCTTGGCAAAAAAGGAGTGGCCGGGTCCGGTCTCGATGAGTTCGACGCGCCGACCGACGTCGCAGTCGCCCCCAACGGCGACATTTTCGTTGGCGATGGGCACACTGGTGGCGGCACAGCTATTGGCAACGCGCGAATCATGAAGTTCGATAAGGACGGGAAGTTCATCCAGACGTGGGGCAGGAAAGGC
>Ga0206814_10033_pt1 | contig 36310 bp, 29 predicted proteins | sample Alteio_BWOrgCont_90_FD_152850 | JGI IMG/M metagenome (GOLD analysis project Ga0206814, IMG submission 152850) | Enriched cells from forest soil in Barre Woods Harvard Forest LTER site, Petersham, Massachusetts, United States -... | ecosystem: Environmental > Terrestrial > Soil > Temperate forest >...
GCCTTGGACACGACCGATCCAAACACCTTTGTTTCAACCGAAACGGGTCAGGTGGTAATTAAAGGCGAGACGCTTTCCGTACTTGCGATCTATGAAGTGAACGGGGATTTGACCATGAAAATTGGGAATATTGATTTTATGGGCACCGTTCTAATTCATGGCTCAATCAATGGTGAATTCAAAGTTAAGGCTGGAGCAGACGTCGTGATTGACGGCGTATTGGACGGAGGCGAAGTCATCGCCGGAGGCAACGTGACGATTAAGGGTGGCGTGATTGGTGCCAAGACCCGTGTCACGGCTGAAGGAGAAATCAATGCCAAATATATCCGAAATGCCTATGTTGAAAGTGGGTCGATCATTACGATCCAAGACACCTCGATGCACTCGACGTTGATCGCCTCCGACAAAGTTCAATTGACGGGCCGCGGGCATCTTGTTGGGGGTACAACCGTGGCAGGTTGGGAAGTCTTAGCCAAGGAAATTGGAGCCAAATCAAATACGCCTACGGAAATTGAAGTCGGGGAAGATCCGCGTCTGCGGGACGAAATGCGGCGCATCGAGTCGGAGATGAAAAATCTAAACGAACAACTCGATAAGACGAAGAAGGGGACGACATTTCTGAAGGATCTCTCAACGAAGATGGCGGGAAAGCTTCCAGACGACAAAAAAGAATTGCTGGGAAAATTGACCCGGACACAGTTTAAATTGCTGGCAGACTTGAAGCAGGTTCAAAATCGTAAGACTGAAATTGAGGGAAGGGAAACGATTGCCAAAGGTGGGAAACGACGCGCCAAGGTAAGCTGCAATGGCTTGATTTATCCGGGAACGAAGATTACTGTGAGCCGCGTTAGTAAAGCGATTACCCAGGAAACAAAGTTTTGTACACTCGTAGAAGATAACGGACAAATCAAGAGTAATTCATTTAGTTAAGTAAAGAGGCGGTCATGCGTCTGAGCGATGTTCAAAATTTGCTCGGAAAAACTTTAGATGCGCAAGCAATTTACCAGCAGTCGCTTGCACAATCGGAGATTGCAACACGACAACTGGAAAAAAATCTCGCAAACGAACGAGAACGCCAGAATGCTCAGATCGCGGAGTCGGAGGCTTCGGTCTCCGGCGATGGAGCGGGTTTAAACGTCAATAAACGGCTCGACGCGGAAACCAAGAAACGCTATCGTCTTGCCTGGAAAAACGGTCTCGGCGCCTCGATCGAAATTGAACAAAATTTGCCTTCCTCCAGATCAAGTCTGGATATCAATGCCTGAGAAATCATGGAATCTTTTGCCCTAGCTTTTCTTTTTCTGTTCCAGCTAATTTTAGCGCTGGCGATGCTGCTATTGTGGTGGCGTACTAAGGATAAAATGGCTGCCATGGAGCTTCGAGCGAGCGAAGCCCTTGATAGCCAGGATTTGATGGATTTTCAGGAGCGCATTGCATCCTTGTTGGGGCAGGTGCGCGAAGCCGGGAAGGACGTCGTTGCGATTATTGATGAACGCCGTGCCGGACTTGACCGCGAAGGGGCAAGAGCCAGAGATGCGGAAAAACGTCTTGCCGAGAAAATTAAATCTTTTGAACGTGTTGAGGAGAAGGCAAGAAAAGGTTTGAAGGAATGGGCTGCGGGACAATCGAAACGAGCAAATGCAAAAAAACAAAGCTCGAAGAAAAATAAAAGGGAGTTCGTGGAAGAGAAATCCGAGCTAGAACGCCCAGCCTTAGACGATTCCGAACGTCCTCATAAAGTGACCTATTTAAAACGTGATTTTCGTCCGGCGGAAATTGTCACTCCCGTCACTGATACTGCAACGCGATATTTAAAAGTATATGCAATGGCTGACGAGGGCCTGAGTCGCGAAGAAATTGCGAAGGCTTCGGGATACCTGCCGGGGGAAGTGGAGTTAATCTTGAACCTCAGGCCTCGTTCTCGGGGCTAAGGATTGCGTTGAATCGGCCGATAAAAGATTAGTCCCTTTTTTGAGTGATGGCATGGCGGTCAACACCTTAGGTCAAATTCTTCAAATAGTACCTGTTTCTGCGCCTGGGAATGATTTAACCCTTGGCTTGAAATTGGGGGACGTATTACAGGGCAAACTCGTTGATATTCTTCCCGATAATCGAGCTATTATTCAAATTAAAGGCCTTAATCTTCTTGCACAGCTCCCGGAAACTCAAAATGGCCAGCAATTTAACCGTGGCATGATTTTAGATCTTGCAGTGACGCAAGCACAGCCAAATAGCCCCTCCGCTGCTGCGGGTTCGAATTCGCAAAGTTCTGTTAGTTCCTCAAGTCCAGCGTTGACCTTAAAACTGACTGATATTTCACCGCAGGGCTCCACGGCCAATCAAATTAGCCAGGCTGGACTTGATCAAACGGAGGGAAGTCTCCCTCCCATGTCCCTCGAGCTTCTCCTCGGCCAGGCGAAACTTCCGGTCACCAGTGCCAATTTGCAAGCGGCGCAAAGTTTGAGCCGGTATGGGCTTCCGGTTGATGCCGCGTCTCTCAACGATCTTATCCAAACAGCAACGACCTTAAGTAACGTTGAAAATTCAGTTTCGACGTCGAAGCTTCCTGCTCCAGCAGCGAACCTGCCGCAGTCAATTCAAGAATCTCTCAATGATGCCAAAACCCTCCTGAATGTCTTAATTTCCCAGAACGGCACGGGTGTCGACCGTCCGGCCATCCAAGGAATCTTAGAGCAGATCAAGCAACTAGAAGTGCAATCGAATACGGAAGCACCCAGCGCAAGTAATCCATCGAAATTTCAAAATATCCAGGAAGTACTGACAGCATTAAATCAAAATCTAAATCAAATTTCAGACGGTAGTTCTCAGGCACTACAGAATTTTTCTCAGCTTCTGGGAAGTCTGCAAGGAGAACTTTCAACATCTCTGGGGGCAGAGACGGATCCTCCGGCTTTAGCGATGGCGGAATCGGCCCCTTCGACGACAAGCGCGTCGACTCCCCTATCTCAAGCGACCGTGACGCTTCAACGGGAAGTGGCGGCAGTCTTGATGCAATCGCTTGCTCCAATATTAGAGACGTCGACGATAAATCAGGCGGATATTTTGACGGCTTTAAATCAACTTTCCTCAAACGTATCCGTTTCTTCCTCGGCACAGGCTGAACAAATTTTGGCTTCTTCGAATTTTCAAAATTCGGGTTTTCAGAATTCTGTGGCAGGGCTCTCCTCTGCTCCAACAGAAGGATTGGCTAATTTGCAAGCGAGTATCGGCTCTATTCAAGAAGCCTTTAACGAAACGCCGCTTGCCAATCCACTGAGAAGTTTGAGTGCCTTATCACTTGAATTTAATTCAAGAGGCCTTCCTTCACCAAAGATAGCACTTTCTAGTTTACCTCTTGAATCCGTGATTGAAGCGGTGGCTTTTCTGAAGGCAAGAGGGGTTCCTCCCTCTCGGCCCGCGGTAGAGGCTGTAGCCTCTCAACTGAACGAGGGCCAGGATCTTGGTTCGCAAATGGGTCAGATTTTGAATTCGTCGCAAAATCTGCCGGAAGGCTTTCTTGAATTGCAGCCTCCACTTCAGCAAGCAATGAGTAGTCTGAATCTTTTCCTTAATCAGAATGGAATTCAACCCGATGCGAACGATGTTGCAAATCAGATGCACGCCTTCGTGTTGAATTCTGGCCTAAATCTTGAACGAAGTCTCGCTCCCAACTCTGCGATTTCAGAATCGAGGCTTCCGACGAGCAATGCGGGAGCTATGGCGAAGTCGGATCCTGCAGAATCCCTTAAAGGTAATTTGTTGCGGCTCCAAGATGCGCTCCAAGAGGCAACCCAGCATCCAGTAGCACAAGCCTCGCCGGAATTAAGTTCTCAACTTGTTGAGCTAAGTAGCCACGTTAATTCTGCAATTAATGCGATGCATACACTGCAGTTGGCAGCCCGACCCACTCCTGCTTTCGACGTCACCACCATTCAATTGCCGGTCTATTTAGGTGGCCCCTTGGGAAGTGGTCAACTATCGGTTTACTGGAAAAAAGGGCGGCCTCATGAAATTAATGAGCAAGATCCCGTAAATGTCGTATTTCTTTTAAATACTCGTGGATTAGGGGATGTCAAAGTCCAACTTCAAGTTTGGAAGCAGGACTGTCAATGTCGGGTGAGTGTCGGCAGCGAAGAAAGCCGAAATTTTCTAAGAGCGGAAGCTCCTGCATTTGAAAAGAGTTTTGCACAGAACACGCCTTTTAAATTGAGTACCTTGGATATTAGTGGCAGCTCTGGACCCTTAAAACGTGCTCTTGATTTTAGCGATGACGGAGCCTCACGTTCTGGAACCGGACTGAACTTGACAGCATGAGCGAAGAGCAGGAGCCAAAGAAACGTCAGAAGGTTGTGGCATTAAAGTACGATGCCAAGAGACAATCTGCACCTCGTTTGATCGCGAAAGGTCAAGGCGGCATTGCCGAGAAAATTCTTGCCACGGCTCGCGAAAAAGGAATTCCTCTTTATAATGATCCAGAACTTGTTGAAATACTTTCTCAATTGGACGTCGGCCTTGAAATCGAGCCAGAGCTTTATCAGGCGGTCGCGGAAGTCTTAATTTTTATATATAAAACCAACAGAAAAAAGATGGGAATGGTCAAGCAGGCGGGTGCCATGTTAACCGTCAATGTCCCGCGTCCACGCTAATGTCCACGAAAATCCATATTCTAGACGAAACTGTTTCCAATCAAATCGCCGCCGGGGAAGTCGTTGAACGTCCGGCATCGGTGGTGAAGGAATTGGTCGAGAATGCGCTGGATGCCGCTGCACGACGCATTGACGTTGATCTCGAGGCATCCGGTCTTTCTTTAATACGTGTTACGGATGATGGGGAAGGCATGGGATCAGAGGATTTGCAACTGGCTATTAAACGCCATGCCACCAGTAAACTGAAAGCGTCCAGGGATCTTTTGGAAATCGAATCGTTCGGATTTCGTGGGGAAGCACTGCCAAGCATTGCCTCAATATCTAATTTTAGTGCTGCCAGCAAAGAGAAGGGAGCTTCCGAGGGCTTTGAGATCAAGAGCCTTGGTGGGGTGGAGACGGCTCTCGAACCAAGTGCCGTGAATTTCGGTACCCGTATTGAGGTGCGAGATCTTTTTTTTAATACGCCCGCTCGACGGAAGTTTCTGAAGTCGGCTTCGACGGAAAGCGGGCGTGTGCAGCAGGATTTAATTAAATTGGCACTGCCGCAGCCGGAAGTTTCTTTTTCGTTGCGATTAGATAAAAAATTATCCATTGATTTTCCGCGGGTTAAAAATTTACGCGAGCGCGTAGGCCAGGCACTTGGAACTGGTTTTTTGTCAGAATCCCTTGCAATTGAATTTGAGGCTCCTGCGGCTAAGGTTCGCGGCTGGGCGGGACTTCCCGGTCAACATCGATCCAATCGTAGTGGACAGTATCTTTTTATTAATAAACGTGCTGTGGAACATCGCCTCTTAGGATTTACTCTTTCCCAGGCTTACGGAAGTCTGATTCCCCATGGACGCCACGCCGTCGCGATTCTTTTTCTGGAACTGAATCCTTCGGAGCTCGATGTAAATGTACATCCCGCAAAAAGAGAAGTTCGTTTCAGAGACGAACGCGCGGTTCTCGACGCGATTCGACACGCCTTGGGGGAGACTCTTTCCAAGGCAAGTTTGATGGCGGCTTATGATCTTTCTGTTTCTAATCCCCGAGCTCCAATGCCAAGCGATTACGCCTCCTATTCATTTAAATCGGCGGAGATGCGCTCTGGACCCTCGCCGTTGGACGGAATCCTTCAGGTCCCTGGCCTCGCCTCTCACGAGATATCTGCTGCCCTTGCGCCTCATCAAACGCCTTCGCAATGGATGTCTTCTTCTCAAGAAGCAAGCAAGGCCGATTGGCCGGTTCCACTTGCTCAGCTTCATCGCTCCTATATTCTTTGTCAAGAATCCGGCGGATTGGTAGTTGTGGACCAACACGCAGCCCACGAACGTGTGCTCTACGAGAGGCAGTGCCGGGCTCTTGAAAATGGCGACTTAAAAAGCCAACGACTCCTTTTGCCACAAAAATTGAGTCCAGGTCCAACGGCGGCTGTGCGTTTGCGATCCTGGATGGAGGCGCTTGCGAGCTTGGGCTTGGAACTTCAAGATCTTGGAGGCGACGTCTTTTATCTTCTTTCCATCCCGTCGTTTATGAAGAATGTCCAGGTTCCAGCCCTTCTTCAAGATCTGCTCGATGTGGTGGGGGAGGAGCTTGAAAAGGATCCCCTAGATGCCTTTCGCAGGGAAATCGCCGCGCAGATGGCATGCAAGGCCGCTATAAAGGCTGGAGATTCCTTGAATTTAGAAGAGATGCAGCATCTTATGAGTGACTTATCCCGTTGCGAGATTCCTTGGTCCTGTCCCCACGGAAGGCCTCCTTTAGTACGTTTGCCGCTGGAGGAGCTGGAAAAGTACTTTGAACGCCGTTAATCGCAAGCTGCTCATGATTGTTGGCCCAACGGCATCTGGAAAAACAGATCTGGCTCTTCGTCTCGGCAACGACTTGCCTCTAGCTCTGATTTCAGCCGATTCGATGCAAGTCTATCGTGGTATGGATATTGGTACCGCTAAGCCTCCTTCTGAGCAGCGAAAGCAATTTGCTCTCATCGATTTTGTAGAACCAGGGAATCAGTATTCAGCAGGTCAATTCGCACGGGATGCGACCCGTTGTTGTGAAGAGGCTTGGAATCGGGGACAAGTGCCATGCCTGGTTGGAGGAAGCGGACTTTACCTTCGTTCACTTCTCCAGGGAACCACGGATCTGCCCCCCATTCCGTCGGAAATTCGGGCTCAAGTGGAAGCGATGCCAACGAATCTAAGGATTGAAAGACTCATGCAATGCGATCCGGAGAGCGCTGCCAAAATTGAATTAAGAAATCCTCGGCGCGTCAGTCGTGCCCTTGAAGTCTTTTTAAGCACGGGAAGGGGATTGCTATCCTGGCAACGGGATTCAACGCGAAATGCCCTAGTGTTAGATCAGCGTTTGGGATTTTGCCTTGACCCCAAATCCGAAGAACTTCGTGATCGAATTCGCATGCGAAATAAAATAGCTATGCAGGACGGTTGGCTCGATGAAACGCGCCATTTGGCGGAACAATATGGAGCAGATCAAATCCGGGCAACGGGTGCCATTGGATATTCTGAACTCTTGGATGTGGCTGAAGGGCGCTTGACGTTAGAGGAAGCTGAAGAACGGATAGAAATACGTACCTGGCAGTATGCGCGGCGCCAACGCACCTGGTTTCGCAGTGAAGCAGGACTTCTGTGGAATTCTGATTTTGAAGAGATTGAGAAGGCAGTTCATCAATTTATTAAAGGTTAAAATGTCAAGATTGAGCGTAAATATTATTTGTGAATCTGAAGGAGTAGAGGCGCAAGGAGTTCATACGGCCTTCGTCGATATGGTTGAAGCCTTGAAGCAGCGGAGCGATATCGATGTCAAGGTTAACAGCAAAGAGATTTGTGATCTGCTGCACGCCCATACCTTTGGTCCCCGTTACTGGTTACGTCGCGGACCTTACAAAAATCACCGCCTTCTTACGGCTCATGTGGTGCCAGGATCCTTCATAGGAAGTCTCGCCTTAGCTCGCTATTGGGCTCCAATTTCAGATTGGTACCTTAAGTTTGCTTATAACAGCGCTGATGTGGTGCTTTGTGTTGCTCCGCAAGTAAAACGAGATTTGCAACGGATTGGAGTGACCGCACGCATGGAGGTGTTGACGAATCCTGTCAACGAGGCCCGTTTTTTTGTTTCAGAATCGAAACGTCCCGAGGGTCGAAAAGTTCTGGGTTTGACAGAGAACGATAAGGTTTGTCTTTGTGTAGGTCAAATTCAGCCCCGCAAAGGGGTGGCCGAATTTCTTGAGACGGCGGCCGCACTCCCAGACATCAAATTTGTGTGGTTGGGAGGCCGACCATTTAAACGTTTGACAGCCGATTACGACGCGCTCACTGAGAAAATGAATCAAGCACCAAAAAATGCGCTTTTTCCCGGAATTTTCGGATTGGACCAAATGCCGGCCCTTTATAGCGCCGCTGACTTATTCTTTTTCCCTTCGTTTCAAGAAAACTGTGCCTTAGCGATCAACGAAGCAATGGCCTGTGGGATTCCGATGCTTTTGCGGGACAATCCGGAGTACCCAGAGCTCTACGGCGAAGGGAGTTTCTTGAAAGCTCTGGATGCTAAGGGCTATGCCTCCGAAATCCGGCATTTTTTTGAAGATGATAAATTGAGGGATGAATATCGGAGCAAATCACTGGAGTCAGCAAAAAAATTCAGCGTCAAATCTTTCAGCAATCGCCTAGTGGAAATTTATCAGTCATTGTCCAAAAGCTCTGGTTGAGCTTCTTCGACAAAGAGACTGCGTGCGGCAACTTCACTCTCGTCCCGTTCATTTAGAACGGATTGGAGACGAATATCCAATTTTGCAGCGCTTCGAGCCGCTTGATCAAAGCGCTGGCGCTCGGCGTCCAGGGCTTTGCGGGTTTTCACCAGTTCATCGGCAAAGTGAAATGCCGCTAATATGGCTACACGATGGGTTTGAGCAGTTCCGGGCTGACCTAGCTCCCTCATTTTTTCATCGACCACTTTTGCAAGATCCTGCATGGCCACGGGATCGGCATCTCCCTTGAGTACATATTCGATACCAAAGATCTTGATGCGGACAATATTCTTGTCGACCATCAGCTGAGCCTCAAGTTATCAAGCGTGGCACAAATTTCATCAAGTTTTTTGCGGGTCATTTCTCGTTCACGGGCGACGATTCCGATAATTTTTTTCTGTTTGCGAATCTCTACTTTTTCAATTTCCATGGATTCTTTCATCAGATGAAGCTGTCGTAACTCCTCCAATTCCGTATTCATGGCATGTATCTGTTCTTGCCAGCCTGAAACTTCCTCTGGATCCGCAGATTCCGCAATTCGAACCTGCATCGCCGTGATGTCTCCCCTCGCTTTTTCTGCGTCGGACTGCGCTTGAGCTAACATCACTTCAAGCTCAGCACAACGCCGTGAAAGGCTCTCTAATTCTGGAGTGCGATCGGCAACTGGAAACGGCATGGTTTCTTCCCGTTCTGCCGCCAAAATCCTAAGTTCCAAGTCGTGAATTTTAATTTCAAATTCTTTCTTTTCAGTGTTGCGTCTCTGACGTTCCTGTTCAAATTGTGCGGCGAGGCTTGCCGATTCAATTTCGGCCTGGCGCGCTCGTTCCTGGGCCTCGATATCCGGGTTGGGTTCTTGGCGCAAGCGCTCAATTTCAATCCTGGCCTCTTCCAGAGCCTTTTGCAGTGCTTCGATCTCCGATTTTTTGGCGGCAGAGGATTTCGCCTCCGCAGCCAAGCCTGCAAGCTCGCGATTTTCACGACGCAGTGAATGGATCAATGCGACCGATTGTTCGAGGCTGTGGGCGAGACGTTCGAGGGAATCCATTTAATCTCGAATTTCCAGTGCCACGTTAGCTTTAAGCTTGTCACAGAGCTCGCTATGGCGCTTATTTACCTCATCGTCGGTCAAGGTTTGCTCGCCGGCAAAATAAGTAAGGGAGACGGTAAGGCTTTTTTTACCCGTAGGGAGTGGTGGGCCTTCAAAAACATCTTTTAGCACTAATTGGCGATTGGAAAAGCCTTCGCGACGAATGGCTTCAAGAAGTTTTCCTGCCTCAAAATCACTATTTACGAGACAAGAAAGGTCCCGCTCCACATGAGGAAGGAGGCTAAATCCTTGAAAATGACGTGCCCGTCCCAAGGAATCACTAGCCCAACCTTCGAGTTCCGCGACAAAGATTCCGTGACGAGCATCCAGGGCTTTCGCAAGTGCGGGATGCAAGGCGCCCATCCAACCTGAGACGGGGCCAAATTGTAGTTTGGCACACTGACCCGGATGAAGCCAGGATGGGCCAGCTAGCTCACTACGAAGCTTTAGCGTTTGTCCCAAGGAATCCGCCAAGCCTTCCAAGATGCCCTTCAGGTCATAAAAATCATAGGGTCTGGATTTTTCAGCCCAGCTTCCGTCGCCTCGTTTTCCGCTAAGAAGCATTCCCAGTTGAGACGACTCTTTGCTGGGACTAAAGACACGTCCTAACTCATAAAGCGCAAGTCCATTGGCCTGGTGTTTCATACTTTCGAGGGCACTCGTTACGAGATTTGGAAGTAGGGAAGGGCGCAGCAAGGAAAGTTCCTCGCTAATGGGATTGTCTATTTTGATTGCTTGCGTGAAATTCCAATGGGCGGCGAGAGCTGGATCCAGGTAACTTAGTGTAAGTGCTTCTCGAAGTCCGGCGCCCGATAGATGCTGCCGCAGAATCCAAGCATTGATCCATTCATCGGCATCGGGATCTGGAGTACGCACGTCGGGCAAAGACGTTGAAATGACTTTATCCAAACCACCTAGATGGGCGACCTCTTCCGCAAGATCGGCTTCAATGAGGAGATCTTGGCGCCAGCTCGGTGCCCTGACCATGAGGGTGTCGCCATCCAGCGAACCTTTAAATCCACGCCTCCGAAGCAAATCGAGCATTGCTCCGGCTTCATGAACGCTTCCAAGAAGTGAGTTGATGCGCCGGACACTTGCCTTTATTTCTGGATTTTCAGTTTTTCCTGGGCCTGCCTTCAAATGTCCGGGTGCTGCCGCCCCTCCGGCAAGTTCGATCATTAGGCTGGTCGCCCGGTTCATGGCTTCTTCGCTGGAGGCCATGTCGACGCCTCGTTCAAAACGAAGTGACGATTCTGAACGTAAGCCTAGTCGCCGACTCGTTCTCCGTACCTGGATCGGCCGAAAGACAGCGGCCTCTAAAAGAATATCGCTTGTCGCATCCGTGACTTCAGTGGACGCTCCTCCCATGACTCCTGCCAGAGCCAACGCTTTTTTAGGATCGGCAATCAATAGATCGCTCGGCTCTAAAACACGCTCTTGGCCATCAAGGGTCTTGAGATGTTCCCCAGGGCTGGCTAAGCGCACCTCAATTTGGCCGCCCTCGAGCTTCTGGAGGTCAAAGGCATGTAGCGGCTGGCCGTATTCGACGAGAATGTAATTGGTGACGTCCACCACATTATTGATAGCACGTATTCCTGCAGCGTGGAGACGTTGCTTCATCCAATCTGGACTCGGCGCAATTTTTAGTCCACGTAGTATCCTGCCCATATAGAGTGGACAAAGTTCTTCGTTTTGAATTTTTAGCTTCATGGTCCCATCCACGGCCAGTCCCGCTTCTTTGACCTGGATTTTCGGTTGTTTCAATTGCGCCCCAGTGACGGCAGCAATCTCTCGTGCTAAACCACGAATACTGAGATGATCCGGACGATTGGCTGTCGTTTCAACGTCAAAGATCGGGTCATTGAGACCGAGTGCCTCTGCGAGTGGGCTACCTTCTTTTAAGGATGGATTTAGGATTAAAAGTCCGTCTTCTGCTTTGCCTAATCCCAGCTCCTCTGAGGAGCAAAGCATACCGAAGGACTCGATGCCCCGGATTTTTGATCGTTTAATATGAAAATCACCCGGCAAAATGGCGCCTTCACGTGCTAATGGCACCAAATCACCCTCTTTGAAGTTCTTTGCACCGCAGACAATTTGAAGTGTCTGGGAACCGTCACTGACGCTACAAAGACTTAACTTATCCGCATTGGGATGCGGATCACGTTTCAGCACACGGGCCACAACGACATTTGCCATTGAAGCTCCGGGGTTTTCAAGTGCCTCCAAACCAACGCCGACCTTGATCAGGAGCTCACTAATTTCGCCGAGTTGCTCAGGTAAATCGATCCAGTCGCGCAACCAGGAAAGAGGAAACTTCATAAAGGCCTTTAATCTAAGTGAGAACTAGAACTGGAAAATTGAACAAACATAGGCAATTATATACTTTCTTCAAGTGCTTTGGGAAGCTACCTTGCGATTTCGCTTATCTCTCTTTTGCTGCATTTTTCTAAGCTTTTGGGCACTCCGCCTACAAGGCTTAGAGGGGGCATTTCAAGCCGATGATTCCCCCGAGACAGCTGCCGCTGGCGCTCTGCCAGGCATCCAACATCCCCCAGGGTATCCGTTGCCAACCTTGTTGGGGCGACTCGCGTCATTAAGTCTCCCAGGAAATCCTGCTATGGCCCAGAACGAAGCTGCCAGTTTCTGGGCCTGTCTCGTCCCCGCGCTTTTTTTTCTCATTCTGAGTCATCTTTGCGGCGACTGGCCACTGGCGTTACTTATGGCTTTGGGGCTCGGACTCATGCCTCAACTGGGCTACCAGGCGAGCTCTGCGAAGGGCGGTATCTACACCTTTAATTTAATCTTAAGCATGGGATCCCTTTTGAGTTTTTGGCTGGCCGCTAAAAGTAGGGAAGAGAAATGGGCGATGCTTGGGTTTTTAATCTACGGTGCTGGACTTGCTGGCCACTACATGAGCCTTATTCTTTTTCTACCTGCGATTTGGCTTTGGATGAAGGATCTTCCAAAGAAAACGGCCCTATGGAGTCTTCCGGGACTCAGTATCTATCTCTATCTTCCTCTAAGATCCATTCAACATCCGGGCCTGAACTGGGGAGATCCGGAAAACCTTCAGCGCTTTATCTTGACCCTGCAGCGAGCTCAATATTCCGGGACGGAAACCAAGCGAAGCATCACAGAAACGTTACGGCTTGCGGAGCATTTTTTCAGCTTGTTACCGCAGCAAGTCCCATGGCCTTTGCTTTTGCTGGCTCTTCTTGGCTTAAGGATGGCCTGGAAAAGTCGCCTATGGATGCTTCCGCCGTTGGTGATTGCTGTAACGGTTCACTGGCTCGCTGTCCTACTTTATAACAATCCTCCCAGCAGTGCTCCTTGGGTGATCGATGCTTTCTTTCTGCCGGATTTCGTGGCGATTTGGTTCTTCGCTGCTTTAGGGTTTTTTGGAATCCTCCTGAAATTCTCACGCTGGCGCTCCTGGATTCTTGCAGTTACTACTGGAATCTTGCTGATTCTCGCTCCCGCGGATTACGCCGCAACTAACTATTCCAACGATTATCTTGCCTATGACTATGCCCGTGATCTTCAGGCCAACCTTCCCAACAACGCCATATTATTGGCCGCCGGTGGAGATGACGCGTTTGGCTTTTGGTACCTACAAACGATAGAAACGCGACGCCCCGATTTGACACTCTTGGATGTCCCGTTACTCTCTGAATGGTATCTCGAACAATTGAGTCCGAGGATTCCTGAACTGAATCCAGCTTGGCAAAATCGTGACGCGGTAGTCAACGGACTGCTCGCGTCGAGAACAAAAAATCCCCTTTACTACAGTAGTCATAATCCCGGGGACCGGGGGATCCCTTTCGCTTTAGTTTCGCTTGCGCCAGCGCCGAATCAACCGATCCGCCTCAGCACGACGCTTTTAATGGCACCCTGGCTCAGCGTTCGTTTAAGATTTCTCGATGATCACGTCACACCCAGAGATGGAAACCGGACGGAGCTTATGGAATACTATCCTGCAAGCGCGTTGGCGCTGGCGGATTTTGGACAACGGCTTCACAATCTCCCCCTGCAACAATTTGCTGAAAAATACGAAAAATTCTTCGAATAAGAAAGGAGCGATCGATGAAAAGAAAGCTTGCACTGATCATGATGCTTTTCTGCTCTGGCTGTGCCCACGTTCTGCTGACTGTCGTCAATGCCACTGACAAACCAATTAAAAATGTTCAGATCAAGATGAACAAGGAGGTCACTGTGGTGAGCGAAATGGCCGCCGGTGAAAAGCATCAGCAATCCCTGAAGGTGGTCGCACCCATCGATATTAATATCGACTATGAAGATTTAGAGGGGCATCAGTTTTACACCTCCTCACCTCAATCTCTGAAACCGGGCGATGGGGGAAGTTTATCGCTGAGCGTTACTGCCGTCGGCACGCTTGAGGCCGTGCGCATTCCGTGATCATCACGCTACACTGCATGGCCCAGCCCGAGGCCGATTTCAGTTCCAGTTTGAATCGGCTGGAATATCGTGATTGGGAACGAAACCTAAAAACCAAGAGTGCCCAGCCCACGCCGCTTCCCGAGGATCCGGGTCCAGGAGCTCCTGTTCTTTGTTCTTCGGCCACCGCAGCCGTCGAGTACGCGGGACGAATTTTCAAGGATCGACGTATCGAAGTGAAGCCAGCCTTCGCGGATCCGATCCTTGAGCCACCCAATTTTAGATGGCGGATGCGCCCCTTGAGCTGGAGATTCTGGTCGCGATTAGGATTTTTTAGTGGCTGGATTCGTTCGGAGGAGTCCCCTGAACTTGTTAAACAGAGAATGGTCCAGCTTGCGACACGATTGATTGGTCTGGCGAAAGAGCATGAAGAAGCAAATTTTGTAGGAGAGCCATTTTTGATCCGCCTTTTGGCTCTGAAGCTGACAAGTATTGGATACGCCGGCCCGATGACCGGCTGTGCCCGTTATGGGCATAGCTCCGACTTCGAGTATGAGATTCCCTCGGCCAAGGACTTAAAAGCTCGCTCGGCGGAAGCGAAATGATGGGAGGATATCGACATATCCCCCTCTCGCAAAGACTGGGAATTAGTTTCAATGAAAACGGCTACTGGCGTGTCGATATGGCTGAGGCTGAGTGTTTCATGTATTTTATTGCAGGCTTGAGGCAGATATTTGGGGATTCCAATGTCCTCTATGTCGAGGGAACAGATTTTGATCAAGAGGTTGAAGCATTTTATAAGGGGTTTGCAAAGCCAAAATCGACTCAGATCATGCGCCTCTTGCGGCATCCGCGTGCGCGGGCCTATCACATGCCTCTTAGCAAAGAGGCTCACAAAACCCTTTCTCGTTTAGCGACCACTAAAACGTTTTCCGGCATCTGCGACGCACTCCTGGTTTACGAAAATGACCGCGTCGTGATGGATGGCTCCCGTATTGCAGAACGGATGGTGCTCTTTAGTGGCGAGCTTCCTGAATCGAAGATAAAAAAATTCTGTGCGACGCGAGTCCACGGAACTTACGAATGGATCGAGGACGGAAGCGAAACCTGAGCAGGGATTCCTAAAGAACCCGGCGATTAGGGATTAGCCAAGCCAGGCTTTTTTAAGGTATAATTGCAGATTATTAAAATTTGTTAATTTATTTATCGAGGACGTTATGCGCAGAAAAAATGTTTCTACAGGCTCACCTTGGGAAGCAAAAATTGGCTATTCCCGCGCGGTACGTGTAGGGGCTTCCGTCCATATTTCCGCCACCGCAGGACTGGATGAAAGTGGAGGAGCAATTGCCAAAGGGGACGCCTATTCCCAGGCAAAACGATCGATTGCGTGGATCAAGGAAGCCCTTTTTAAAGCGGGCGCTGACTTGAGTGACGTGGTGCAAACCCGTATTTATCTGAAAAATACCTCGGACTGGGAAAATATTGCCCGGGCGCACGCAGAGTCCTTTGCCGATATTCGTCCAGCGACTACGATTTTAGTGGTGGCGGGATTTATCAATCCCGAAATTCTAGTTGAGATTGAAGCGAAGGCAAAAATTGGAATCACCGAGAAAGTTGAAGAGGATGCGAAACCCGTTAAGATCATTCATGCCATCAGCCCGGAAAATGTGCAAATGGTCAAAGATCTCTTTAGCATGTACGCCCAGTTGAAGGGCTATGAATTTGACGGCGCAAATTTTGAAGAGGAGATGCACAATTTGCCGGGAGATTACGCTCCCCCATCGGGGCGTTTAATGCTTGCCACCTACGAAGGGGAAGCGGCAGGTTGTATCGCTCTGAAAAAGATGGACAAGGAACATTGTGAGATTAAGCGGCTTTACGTTCCGCCCGAGTACCGAGGCAACGGAATTGGAAAAGCGATGGTACGTGCGGTGATCGAAGAATCAAAAAAAATCGGATATAAGACGATCGTGGCCGACACGGATTTAAACATGCGTATTGCCATGGTGGTTTTTGATGAACACGGCTTTAAGCAAAAAGAAGGCAAAGGCCATTTTGAATTGACGCTTTAAGCTGTCCTCTGACTTTGCCTAAAAAAACCTCGTCCGATATCGGGCGAGGTTTTTTTAGGTCCGTAGCATTTGCGCCAAGATATTTTTTAAAGGAGCCTAGGCATGGCCATCACCGTTTGCACTGGAAAGCTTCACCGGGTCCACGTCACCGGGGCCCGTCTTGACTATGAGGGAAGCATCACCATTGATCGGCGCCTCATGAAGGCCGCGGGGATCGTGGCCTTTCAAGTTCTGCATATCAACAGTATGCGAAACGCCGTTCACTGGGAAACCTATGCGATTCCCGGAGATGCGGGAAAGGGTGAAGTGCTTCTCAATGGTTGCCCCGCACTGCTATTTCATCCTGGCGATCAAGTTATTATATTGGCGCTGGAGCAGATGACCCGGGCGGAGGCAGCTAAAATACGCCAGAAGGTCGTTCACGTAGATAAAAATAATAAAATTCTGAAAGTGGAGATTAAAAAAGCGTCGTAATTGTATCCAGAAGACGCAGGGCACCCGCAATGACAAAATCCGTTCCACGGCCTTGAGGTGACAGCGCGTCCACCGCTAAACGCATGCTACTGCAGATGCGTAGTGCGGCAAGCGCCTTTCCCTTGCGTTTGCCAAGGGGTGTGGCTTGCCCAATCTTTCCGTTCTGAAGCAGGAGCTTTTGCGCGACCTTGCTTGTGTCGTCCGGGCTGAGATATCCCGATTTCCGAAGTATAAAAGGAAAGATCGTCGGGACCGTATCCCAGGCGCTATCCGAAACGAACCTGGCACGACTGAGCTTCGGCAATGGCAGCGTTTCAAAGTGGGGATCGGCCGCAAGATGGGTTTGAACTGCGGATGAGAATTCACTAAGAAATTTTTTAACAGCACTTGAATTCAATTTTTGAAATGCTTTCATTTCTGTAAGAGCAGCTTCCCATCGTAAAAGTAATCCAATATTTGCGTCAACGATCATGGAGTTTCGAATTGCCCAGTTCCTTGGCCAATCTGCGCGCGCGCAGTAAGCGGATAGGGACGCCGGAAGATTTTTATTCTTCCAATTTCGCGCAAGTCGGCCTGGAATCAGCAAGGCTCCTGAAAATGCCGGGCCTGTGGCAAATTTAGAACCGGTAATTGCGACCATAAAACCATTTTTTATATACTCGACGACAGATGCCGCTTCCAGACGAAGCTGACAGGCGTCGACAAGGATGTCCACGCGACCAGGGTAACGCTGCAAGATTTTGAGAGCCGCACTTGGACTGGGCGCCAAGAGCCCCGTTTTGGAAAGATCGGAAATGATGAGCATGACTCGCTGTCCATTGCTGATGGCAGCTTGAGTAAAGGATTCCATGGGCTCATCAAGAAGCTGAGGGGGTATTGGCGTTCCATCCTCACCACGGCCTTTGAGTTCGGAGAGTTCTACCGTCCCGGCATCCTGGAGCATTTCTCCCAAAGGGACGCTGCCTGCTAGCGCAGCATATGAACTGGGATGGCGTGCTCTTAAGGCAGCGGGTACCCCTTGGCCCGTTTCCGAAGCTTCCAAACTCAAGACTTGCAATGGGGCGTTATCCCCGTTGCGTTTAGTTTCTGACACGCCGCTCAACTGCGCTGCGATAAGATGAAGATCCGTGCCTGATGATGCAAAAACGATTTCTGTTTCAGAGTTTGAGGAAAGTCCAAAAAACGCAGCAAGTTCAATTCGGAGGCGTTCAAATTCGTTCTCTGCCAGCGATGGATTTTCAGAACTCTCAATTGGAATGCTATCACGGAGTCGTTGTTGGAGTTTTGTGGCCGCCGCAAAAGAGTCTGGGGAAATGCTTGAAGCAGTGCAGGACGCGTACTCCAAAAGCTGGGCTTCAGGCTGCGGCGAAGCATCATAATGATTCCGACGACTTTTGGGATCAATCAGGATACGCGCATCTCCGCCCAGGCTTAGCAATTGGGAAAGCGGAAGTCCTGGATCGGAATGCCCGGATCTCACGGTAGGGTTTCGACTCGGGAAAGGAGCATGGCAGTAACTGCATCCAGGACCTTTTGGACCGGAGCACGCCGGTAGGCCCACTTTTCATCGGACGGCGGTAGCGCAATGATCATGGTCGTATTGGCCTCGAAGAGGAGGAGCTCACCGGCTTGATTTATGCTGAAATCAACACCCGCATAATCTAAATCAAGTACTTGATCGAGCTCTTGGAGTGTTGCCATCGCTTGAGCTCCCAAAACCCCCGACATCCCGGAGAGAAACGCAAAATCCTCCGCACGGTGCTCGGCGTTATCCGACATATCGGCGCTAAAATAATGAATTTTCCAGTTCTTTGAAACGGCAAGATGAAGTGGGTAGAGCTTTCCATCAATCATCATGACTCGATACTTTCGACACTTCCCGTCAAGACTCCGTGCATCCAAAAACTGAATGAGGGCAAGCTCTTGGCCGGGCAATCCTGCAAGGGAAGCAGCCAAGTCTTCTTCGTGATCAATCTTCACAAAATGTTGACCTGCGTGAAAGCCTTGGACTCTTAAAAGAAGCGGAAACTCAAATCCGAGCGATGCAATCCGTGTCAGGCCCTTGGCACCTTCAAGCTCTTCACGATGCAGGAGGATCGTACCTGGAGTTCGCAGACCAGGGATAGCTGCGAGACGGCGGGCATTCTCGGCGCGCCCGGTCAGAGCAACCTTTTCGGGAGGATTAATAACGGGAACCTGAGTCCCCTGCAAGAGCCGAGCGGCGATCTGCAGCGCTTCCGGACAGCGGTCCGCGTCTCCGATGGCATTAATGACGAGCTGATGCTCAGGAAGGGGCAGATGGGGATCATAGAATTCAGTGGCGAGGATACTGGTCTTGAATATCCTGTTGTCGATCACGCTTCGAAGCGGAATGTTACCGCCCAAGACGGAGTTGAGTATCAGCAGGGAGCAGCCGTTTCCAATTCCTTGGAAAGGAATCACCTGAACGGGGGTCGTAGAAAATCCCTGCTTCGCGTGCCCCCAGGCTGCATCAATCTCTCGACGCTCCATCAAGACAGCTGCCATGCCTTGGTGAGCCTCGTTGCAGTTTGGATCAATTTCCAGTGCTGCGTGGTAATGTCGAGCAGCTCCTGGATGATCATTATGATGCCATAAGACGTTCGCAAGATTCACGTGACCCGCAGCTTCATGGGGGTAAAGCTCAATGATACGTTTATAAACGCTGATGGCCGCTTTTCGATAATCTGTTTCGTAAAGTAAGGCCCCCATACCACTCAAGGCGCCAAGATGCGTCGAATCAAGTTTAAGAATCTCTAAATAGGCGAGTTTTGCGTCTTCACGGCGTCCCAAGCGCTTCAGGAGGGACGCATAAATGCAACGGAGTTCAAGGGACTGAGGCCCTTGGGCTAGGAGCGCTTCGATCCTGCTGAGCTCAGTTTCCGGACTCGCTTGAAAGGCTGGATCCATGGCTGGTTCTTTCAATGTTTAAAGAATTTTGCACGGACTAAAATATCGTTTTGGGCTTGTCGGAACCTGATCGACTCCCACGTTAGAGTATTTTTTAAAATTGAGCGCCTCGGGATATGGATGCAAATCTCACATTAAGAGTCCAGGAATTCATCCGCAGCAAAAACTGCTAACGAAAACCCATCGGCGCATCTCGCCCAAAGCGATATGCGATTTAATTTCATTTAAACATCAAGCGGGCTCCTGCGGGCATCTTCTTGAGCTGTTGTAGAATGGTCAATGCGGGGGCATAACCCGGCTTGATACGCAGGGCCTGATTGAGTTGCTCTTCTCCTTCACTGCGTTTTTGCAGCAATAAATCCGTCACGCCGAGATTGTAGCGCGGCTCCAAAGTATCGGGAGAAAAGCGAATCACCCGTTCGTAGGTCGCTGCCGCATGGACGAAATCGCGTTGAGAATAATAGAGATTTCCCAAATTATTCAAGGCACTCATATAGCGCGGATCGATATCCAGGACGCGATTAAAATAATCGATCGATTTTTGGCGGTCGGTCTCGAGGTGCCTCGTGTTAAAACGAACCATCGAGGTATAACCCAGATTATAGAGGGCCTCGATAAAATTAGGATAAATCGCCACGCCTTTGTTAAACCATTCCTCCGCCAAATCTGGACGGGACAGCATATTTTCCATGCTGCCCAGATAGAGATAAAGTTCAACCCGTTGCGTTCCACTCAAGCCTACATCCACGGCCTTTTGATAAAAATTTGCAGCGTCGGCATAACGATTTTGATCGCGTCCGAGATTGCCTTCTTTGAAAAGCGAGGACGCGTAAAACCAACGCGTGGGCCAGAGGGCCAGGGTGAAGGCAATCAGTGTTCCCGTTCCAATGAGTCCCCAGGGAACTGGGTTCTGGCGCTCGAGAGCTGCCCCAGGGCTGGCGAGCGCCTCTTTTTCAGTCGAACTCACGGCCAAGAGAGCAAAGGCAAGCCAACAAAGTTGTTGGGTCGCCAAGACGCGCCAGGGAAAATTCAACATCGCTGAAGTTAGGAATGCAGCTGCTAAACCCAGCAGGCCAACCCCAATTCTGCCTCGGGGCTCGTTCCAACCACTGGCAGATAAACGCCAGCTCTTGACAATAATAAAGGCCCAGAAAAGAAGAAAGGCAGCCAGACCCAAGATGCCCGTTTCTGCAAAGTTCTGTAAAAAATCGTTGTGGGTGTAGAGTTCAACATGGGGTTCAACAAACATGATCGCATTATTTCCGGAGCTCTCCCAGCCCTTCCACACTTCACTTTGCGCGGCGGCGGTAAAAAGTGCGTGATTGCCAAATCCGATCCCAAGGAGGGGATGTTCCAGGCCCATGCGAATGGCAGCCTTGTAGTAAAATCTGCGGACATTGGTCGCATCGGAACTGCTCACAAAAAAATCTTTTGAACGCTCGACGAGAGAATCCGTGACTCGAAGGGCGGATTGGACGGGCGCGATTTGTAGTAAGGAATTTTGAGGCGAGGCCATACGAAGGAAATAGGCCGAACAGAGAACAAGGACTCCTAAGGCTCCCATGATCAGATTATTGCGAAAAAAGTCGCGATGACGGATCAATATATCTTTTCCCCCTAGACGGATGGCCATCCCCAAGGTGACGAGCGCACTAACGCCCAAGCCTAGATAGGCCGCACGTCCTTGAGCCGCAATGACTAAAAGCGCGAGAAGATAGGCGAAACCGATCCAGAGCTCTTTCAAGGGGACTTTGCGGCACAGGACAAAGAGTCCGGCGGCGCAGAGCGCCCAGCTTGGATATCGGGATAGTACGGCCCCCCAAAGGTTCATATCCAAGCCGTAAGCTCCCAAAAGAACTAAAAGCGGCAGGATAAATAAAGCGGCGGCCGCAGCACTTAGGGCGGCGCGAATCCCAACGCGCCGATCGCGCCACGGCAAGGCCAACCAGAGGGGAAGAAAGACCGTAATATGGGCAGCCATATAGTCGGGATTGCCGAGCGTCGAATAGACCCGAGATTCACCAAAAGAAGTCCAGCGAATGAGATCGATAGGGATATGGGCACTCTGGCCAATGGTTTGGTCCAAAATCTGTATGAGGCCATAAAAGGCCATGAGGGCATGGCTTGCCAGGAGGCTGAAAAGGACGCGCTGGCGCGTCTGGGGGGTCTCCAAAACGAAGACGAAGGCCGCCAAGACAGCTGCTAGCATCGGCGCTAGTTTTTCAATACACAAAAGGATGTTACTCGGCAAGAGCGTCCAGGCGCTAAGCAAGGAGAGAACGCTGATGCCTAAAAGGCTAGCGGCAACGCTAAACCAGGCTTTGAGACCTCTTTTGGCTAAGGCGCTAGGGAAAAGGGGAAGCGATACCGCGAAAAGCAGAGAACTATAGATTAAAAAACCAACGCTTTTCGGGCCTTCAAAAACCTCGTGGGCCGGAAGCCAAAAAATTAGTAGTCCCGAAAAAATACCCGCACAAAGAAGTAGGCGCCGCAAAAGAAAAATTCGTTTTAGCATGGTTTCCCCTAGGTTATACTGACAGGGAATTAAATCATAGGGAGGCGGGATATGGCAATTCAAATGGGCAGCAACCTGGGCCAAATGCTGGTGGATGAAAAAGTCATCAGCAAAGAACAACTGGCGGCAGCCGAGGCTCAACGGGTCTCACAGGGCGGCTCCCTGGGCTTTCATCTGGCACTTTTGGGATACGTGTCGGAAGAGGAGGTCGCTCGCTTCGTCGCGATGGCGCATGCGCTTGAATATATTGATCTTTCTTCGACGCAAGTTGATCCGGAAGCGCTGAAACTCGTTTCTGAAAAAAATGCCATCGCCTTGACGGCCTTGGTCGTGGGCCGCAAGCCCAGTGCTCTGACCATTGCCGTCGTTGATCCGGCAGACGAACGCCTGGAACAGTTGGCGAAAGAAATTAAATTTAAGCATAATTTGAAAGTCGACTGGGCGATCGCGCCTGAATCGTATATTAAAATCTCCATTGAGCACTACTATGGCCAGCTCAAGGCCATGGGAATCAATACGGATGACAGCGCTTCAGCCTCCTCCTCTTCTGCTTCCTCCTCGTCGTCCAGTTCGGGATCTCAAAACGCGTCGGACGAAAAGTCGCGCTATCAGGAAAAATCGGCGCCTCCCGCGGCCGCGATGGACATGACCTCGATCATGGAAAAGGCCGGCGCGGATGCCGAATTGACCATGATGGAAGATAAAAAAGGTGATGACGATCTCGCCACAGAGGGCAGCCAGGACGATTCGCTCGTCATCAAGATGTGCAACACGATCATTGCTGACGCGGTGACCAAAAAAGCTTCGGACATTCATTTTGAGCCCTTCGAAAAAGAACTCATCGTTCGTTTTCGCATTGACGGCGCCTTACGCCCGCAACCGGCCCCTCCCGTGAATTTCCGCCGCGCTATTGTCGCCCGCTTCAAAGTCATGGCGAAACTTAACATCATGGAGCGACGCAAACCCCAGGACGGTCGTATCAAGATCATGGTGGCCGGACGAAAGATCGATTTGCGAGTCGCAACCTGTCCGGTACTATGGGGCGAAAAAGTCGTCATGCGCATTCTGGATCAGGAAAATCTACAAACCGACTTGAATAAACTTGGCTTTGAACCTGAAGATCTGGCGCGTTTCAAGGAAGCCATTTTCAATCCATACGGCATTGTGCTGGTAACCGGTCCCACGGGTTCCGGCAAAACGGTGACCTTGTATTCGGCGCTCTCCACCGTTCAGGATCCAGAAGACAACATCATGACGGCTGAAGATCCCATTGAATATAATCTGGTGGGGATCAATCAAGTACCGGTAAATCCTGAAATTGGCATGACTTTTCCCGCGGCACTCAAGAGCTTTTTGCGCTGCGATCCGGACATCATCTTGGTTGGAGAAATTCGAGATATTGAAACGGGTTCCATTGCCATTAAAGCTGCCATGACCGGGCATCTCGTGATATCGACGATGCACACCAATGACGCGCCTTCCGCCGTCAACCGCATGGTCGACATGGGGGTCGATCCTTTCTATATCGGTACGGCAGTTAAGGCGATTGTGGCTCAGCGCCTGATGCGTAAAATTTGCTATAACTGCAAGGTTCCCACGACGGTTCCGGATGCGGTTTATGAGACCATGAAAATTCCGCGCGATTTCTTTGAAGGCAAACAAGTCTTTGACAAAGGTCCTGGCTGCAACGTCTGCAACGGGACGGGTCATAAAGGGCGCACGGCCATTTACGAAGTGATGCCCTTCAATGACCGGGTGATCAAGGCAGTTCTGGAAAAGGCTACCGCGGCTCAGCTGAAGGATATTGCTATTGAGCAAGGGATGAACTCCCTTCGCGTGTCCGCCTTGAAAAAAGTGCGACAAGGTGATTGCAGTCTTGCGGGAGTCGCTGAAATGACGTCCGCAGACTAGATGAAAATGGCCTTTCAGTGGCCGCTCCGGCTTGCCGGGGCGGCCTTTTTATTGCTCCTAAGCTTTGGCTGCGCCCCGATTGCTCCGTATCACACCGAAGCGTCTCCGCATCCCGAAGCCATTAGCAAAGGGAGCGTGAAGCAATTCGAAATCATTGAACGTTCCGGTCTCAAGGTGCTCCTGCGCCGAGGATCCAATGGCCTCAAACTCAGTTGCGCCGGTGGGATCAAGTTAGTGGATCCTGAGAGCGGGGAGACGCTTTCCGAATTCGGTCCAGGAAGTCACGCACAGATTTTGGCCTTAAATGGCCATCTTACGGCAATGGGACGCGAACTGGGAGTTCCGGAGGCCATGCTCGAGTCGGTGCAAGAACAGGATCCTATTAAGGTCGGAGGCGTGTCCTATCGCGGTCACCTTTTTATTAAAGCCAGCGGCGCGAATCTTTTGCTCGTCAATGAAGTCAGTCTGGATGAATATCTTTATGGCGTGCTTCCAGGTGAAGTTGGCTCGAACTGGCCGATCGAAGCTCTAAAAGCTCAGGCAGTCGCGGCCCGCACCTATGCTATTTTTCGCGCACAAAATTCCGAATCAAAACTTTACGATCTCGATGATTCAACACGTTCCCAAGTTTATTTTGGTATTTCAAAAGAAGCCCAAAAGACAAGCCAAGCCGTCAATGACACCTCCGACATGATTCTCACCTGGCAGGGTAAAGCCGCCGAAACCTTTTTCCATGCCAACTGTGGCGGACACACGGCGGATGCCGCAAGTGTTTGGGGCACCGATCTTCCTTATTTGCGAGGTGTGGAAGATTCCTTTTGTGACGCGGGGCCACATTTTGCCTGGCATAGTGAAATTGATCAGGACGAGCTTCTGGCGCGACTGGCTAAAGCAGGATTGAAACTCAGAGACTTTGAACGTATTGAACTACGTAATCGAGATCGCTCCGGCCGCTGGCAACTCGTGCACTTTTCGGGAAATGGTGCTGACGCCACGATGGGGGCTCAGGCCTTTCGTATCGCCTTGGGGCCCGATGTGCTTCGTTCGACCAATTTTGAAATCAGTCGCCACGGCGACGTCGAACGTTTTGAAGGACGGGGTTGGGGCCATGGAGTAGGACTCTGTCAAGAAGGCGCCTGGGCCATGGCAAAAGCGGGATATCGCTACAAGGACATCCTCTTTCATTATTTCCCTGGCACCCGATTGCAGCGGTTGCTGCAGTGAATACGAACGATTTTGACTATGTCCTCCCCGAAGACCAAATTGCTCAGACTCCGCTTCGAACGCGGGAACTTTCTCGCCTTTGTGTGGTGGATCGAAGTTCTGGCAGCCTTAGTCACCGCCACTTCAAAGATTTAAACGAACTCCTAAAGCCCGGTGACCTGCTCGTTCTAAATAACTCCCGCGTCGTGCGTGCTCGCATTCCCTGTCAGAAGGAGGGAAGTGGTGGTGCCGTTGAGGTTTTTCTTCTGGAGCCACCGGGCAGCACAGCGCAGCGGCGATTCAGAGTATTTTTCAAGCCAGCGCGAAAAGCCCAAGCGGGTCGGCGCTTGAGGCCGCTTCTAAATCCCGAAGCCGGCTATTTCGAGGTTCTTGAGCAGGGAGGCGAGGAGCCAGGCCTAGTTGAGTGGCAAGGTAAATCTGATTTGGACGCTGGAGCTCTAGAGTGCCTGGGAGTGATGCCCCTGCCGCCTTACATTAAGCGTGAACGAATCCCCAATTACGCCCAATCAAAAATTGATTCTCGTTATTACCAAAACATATTTGCCACAGAAGCGGGTTCTGCCGCGGCAGCTACGGCGGGTCTCCATTTCAGTCAGAAACTAATTGCTCAGTTGAAAAAGAAAGGGATTGAATTTACCGAAGTAACCCTTCATGTCGGTGCGGGGACCTTCCTTCCCGTCAAAACCGAGAGTTTGGAAGCGCACGCGATGCATCATGAACGCTACCATCTGGGCGCAGACTGCTTGGCTCAAATTCAAAATGCAAAACGGGAAAAACGCCGGGTCGTTGCCGTGGGAACGACCTCGGTGCGTGTTTTGGAGACTGCATTTACGGACGGCCCCAGGGGATTGCAGGCCAGTCCTGGCTGGGCCGAAACCGATATCTTTATCAAGCCCGGTTACCACTTCAAGGTCGTCGATGCCCTTATTACCAATTTCCACCAACCGAAATCGACGCTTTTGGCGTTAGTAAGTGCATTTTATGAACGATCCAAAATACTCCATATATATGAGAGCTGCGTGAGGGAAAAATACCGCTTTTTGAGCTATGGTGACGCAATGTTCATAATTTAGGAGATCATTGCAGTTAAGCTCATGATTGACAAAATATCTTCCTTTCGCTAAATTGTTTGGGCGATTGGAAATTAGTAAGTTACTCAAAACTCCTTCATGGCTAACGGAATCCCCATTAAACGAATCATTTTGATTTTTGTGGCTTTCCTGGCCGTAGACGCTTGCCCAAGTTTCGCTGCAGGCGTTGGAACCACGGGAAGTGACTTTTTAAAAATTGCCATTGGGGCACGTCCTGCCGCGATGGGGGAAAGCTACCTGGCGATTTCCGATGATTCTGATGGATTCAATTGGAACCCTGCCGGCCTCGTCCAAGTGGAGCTTCCCGAACTTTCGCTGACACATCTGGCATATTTCGCCGATATTAATTATGAATACGCAGGTTACGCGAGCCCTTTTCACGGAAGCGGCTTTGGTGTCGGCGTCACCTGGCTCAATGTTCCTTCGTTTGATTCAACGGATGGTCAAGCTCCCGCAGTTTCAGCAGAAAATTACGATGTAACGGCTGCCTATGCCTTGCCCCTGGGGCCTCTTCTGTCCCTCGGTCTCAGTGCGCAGTTTCTCTATTCCGATCTGGCGGATAAGAATTCGGAAGGAGGCGCCCTCGATCTTGGAGCGCTCTTTAAGCCCTTCGGTCGTTCGCTTGTTTTTGCGGTCGTTGCCCAAAATCTAGGCGACGAAACCAGTTTTGATACCACCTCCGACCCCCTTCCTGTCGAATTTCGTTTTGGAACTGCGCTGCGCCTCTACAACAAAAGCGATCAAAATTATTTCAACCTTTCGGTGGATGTCGACAAAGCCCTGGACAACCGTTTTGAATTCGATTTCGGTGGTGAATACTGGCTCTTCGATACTCTGGCGCTTCGCGCCGGCTACGATTTGAGTGAAGGGGGAGACGATCTGGACAGTGAACCCGATGCTCCCGCTAATTTTACGGCAGGTGCTGGCTTTAAATATGGCGCGGCCGATATCGACTACGCCTTTGTTCCCTTAGGCGAGCTTGGAGTAACGCATCGCTTCAGCCTGAGCTGGAAGTTTAATTTCACGCCTGAACCGATTGAAAAAGAACAAATGCTTCAGAACGATCCCAAGGTCAACACGCTTGCTGACGGAAGGCAATCCGGGGTCGCCTTTAATATCGATGCCAATAAGGCTTTAGGGGGAACTGAAATACGTAACTGGAAAGTGGAGATACGGGACGCCAATGACAACCTGGTCCGTACCTTGGCAGGCGAGGGAAGGGTCCCGACAAACTTAGCCTGGGATTTGCGTGACGGAGACGGTCGCCTTGTCCCGCAGGATCAATCCTACAGTTACGACGCCATCTTGCTGGATAATAACGGCCACGCCGTCAGCACGCATGGCTTCATCGCCAAGGAAATCCGGCCGCGAGAAATGATGTCCTCGATGCCGAAATATGACGCAGGCGCCGGGGCCTTGCTGTTCCAGCCCAAGACCTCGATCAGCATTGGCGTGAAGGAATGGAAGTTGAACATCCGTGGTGCGGACGGGACCATCATCAAGACGCTTTCCGGCACCGGTGCCATTCCGCAAACGATCGCCTGGAAACCAACGGCTGCGTTTGGAGAGGCGGGCGCGAATTTAGCGGCCTCGAAACAGGTGCAGTCGATTCAATATGACCTTGAGTTTAAAGATGCTAACGGAGAGTCGAAGGTGGTCAGCGACAAAGTCCGCTTTGCGATGGGTCGGGCTGAAGAGGCAAGCTATCATCTGCCCGTCCCGGTTAAAGACTTTAAGGTCAACCGCGGGAAGGAACTATTGGTGGCGTCGATCCCGAATCTGACGGCAGCCAATGGAGCGCAGGCTGGGGCGGCGCCCTTTGTGATGGCAATCCCTGCAAACTCAATTAAATCCTGGAAGTTCGAAGTGACGGATCCCATGGGCCGTACGGTGAGGACCTTTAAGGGCGACAGCGATGTACCAGAAAACATATTCTGGGATGGCCGGGACGAAAATGGTCTGATTGTGCCCGAGGCAGAAAAATGCAGATTCAGCTTCTGGGTGATCGACAATAGCGGCAAGGAAATCCGCAGCCCTGATGGAAAGTCGATTCGCAATCCCTTTACGATATCGGGCGCTCAGGGTAAAATCCGCAAGATCTCGGGCCTTTGGTTCCGTTTCCTTGATAGCGATATCCAGGAAGCGATCCTCGGGAAATTGCGAGAAATCGCAGAAATTATCCGCAAAAACTCAAACGTTCAGGTTACGATTCAGGGCCATGCCTGGGACGAAGGCTCCCCGGAAGACACTTTACGTTTGAGCCAGGAACGTGCGGACGCGGTACTTCGCTTCTTGATTGAAGAAGAAGGCATTTCGCCTAAGAATATCTCCTCTATTGGCTATGGCAACAGCATGCCTTTGGTTTCTGGAGATAGTCCGGATGCCGCCGAACGCAATCGGCGGGTTGAAGTGATCATCATCTCGAAATAGATGGACATGAATAATGATTAAAAAAGTTTCATGGCTTGCAATTCTGCTGATCCTCTGGACTACCGGATGCGGCAGTCCTGAAAGCAATCTTAAAAAGGCCAGAGACCTGGCCGCCGACGGACGTTATTCGGATGCGGTGGATCTTTTCCAAAAGGTTCTCGCCAATCCTGCCGGTCAAGCTTGGCTCAGTTCCGCGTGGCTGGATCTCGCGCAAAGCCAAAAAGAATTAGGGCAGCCTTCGCAAGCGCGAGTATCCGCCAACAATGCGATTCAAACGGCGACCAGTGATCCCGATCGATTTGCGGCCATGCTCTTTTTGGCCGATCTCGATATTGACCTCAAGGACTATGACGACGCGTCGAAAACGCTCTATGGAATGAGCAGTGCCACGGAAAAGGATCCGCGGCGGATCGCGTTGATGACGAAGCTTGCCAAAGCCAAAGGAGCCTCACCGTTGCTTTTGGCCTCCGAGTTTATTGGCCTCGACGCGACGCGGATGGTCGTGGGTAGCGTAAAAACCGTGGCAAGCTTAGATAGCAACGTCTTCCCCTATGTGCAGCGTTTCGTCCCTAAAGGTAAGGATACAAAAATTCCATCGCCCGACGGCAAGAAGATGCTCTGGAGAGGCCTTGCTTCGGATGGATATTTTCTTTTCAGTTCCGATGCAAGCGGCAAGAACCAGCGAAAATTAAAAGACTGCAAGAATGCCTTCCAGCCTTCATGGGCTCCGGATTCCGATCACGTTATTTTTAGTTCCATCAACTGGAAGAGCAGCAAACGCGCCATCATGATTTACAGCTTGAGCAGTGGGAAGCTGCAGAAGGGCTTTGAATCTAAAAAGGGCGTGGGTTCGATGGCGGCTTTTTCAACCGACGGCTCTAAAATCGCCTTCATCTATGCCGGGGATCTCTGGATGTTTAATGCCAATGGCATTGGACTCTCCAAAGTGAATCTCAAGGATCAAATCAAGCATCGCGTGAAGGAGGCCAGCCTTCTGGCCTGGAGCCGCGACGGAAGCCAACTGGCCTACCAACCCACCGGTTTCAAGCAGATTTTCATCATCAATTTTGTACGGCGTGCGTCGTAACGAAAATTTTGGAGGTTAGTGAACATGCGTTTTGGATTCTACCACGCGCTTACGCTCGGCCTTTTGCTCATCAGTCCGAGCCTGCATGCAGGGGATTGTGACGACGATCCCACGATTACGCCCTTCGTCCGGGCCCTCCAAGCCGACCCCAAAAATTTGGATGACATGTACAACCTGGCGATCGCGTATTACAAGCGGGTCACGTCTGCAGACCCGTCCCAGCCCGATCCTTGCCTGGATAACGCCATCAGTTCCATGCGCCATTTTGTAAAAGCAGCCGCGGGAACCAATGTGCCCGATAAAACCCTAGCCGATGGCTATGGAGTATTGGGAATCCTCGAATTCCAATTTAAGGGTGAAGCGTCGGACGGTTTGGGAGATTTTCAAAAAGCGCTAAAATATCGTAGCGACGACAAGGATTCCACCTTTGGTGCCGCGTTGGCAGAAATGAAATTAGGCAATAATAAAGAGGCGTCTGATTATTTCAAAAAGACTATTTTATTAGATCCGGACAATGTCACAGCGCATTATAACTACGCCACCTCCCTGAATACGATCGATGGTGACCATCCCACGCCAGCCCAGAGCGCAGAACTAAAATCCGCTTTTGAAGGTACCGCCAGTGCTGGCAGAGGAAATGCCAGCGCCAATAAAGATATTTTACTTGTGACCTACAATCGCCTGGCGGATCTCTACGCCAAGTCCGACGAAGTGCCTAAGGCCATTGACGTCCTCAACCGCGCTATCGCCCTGGAACCCAACGACTATAATGCCCATTTTCAACTGGGCCTGATGTACCACCTGGACAAAAATTACCTGAAAATGGTGGAGGAATACGAAAAAGCGATTCAAATTGAGCCCAATGCCGAAGACGCGCGCTATAACTTGGCGGCGGCCTATACACTGCAGGAAGAATACGCCAAAGCCTACGAGCAGTTTGCCTACATTACTGACAACATCAATAAAGGCAATTCGGAAGTTTTGGCCTTGCAAGCACAAACGCTCGATAAGGCGATCGACGAACTCAAGTCTGCGGGCACCGCCGCCTTCACGGCAGAAGACTATTTCACTGCGAAAACTAACTTCGAGGAAGTCCTGAAGCTTGATCCAAGGGACAAAACTGCTGAGAAGTACTTGGACGACGCGAATAAACAAATCGAGAGCAAATTTGCCGAATATGTGAAGACGGCGGACAAATTTGCCGCACGCGGCAAGAAGACGGACGCGGCAGAATATTACGATAAGGCGCTTTCCTTAAAGCCGGACGACGAAGATATTAAGAAAAAGAGTAAGAAACTCGGCGCCGACATCAGCCTCCTCGTAAATCGATATATCAATGACGGGGACGCCGCCGCCGCACGCGGCGACAATTTTACTGCGGAAGATTTTTATAATCGGGCGGATCAATTCAAGCAGGGAAAGACCCGTGCGGAAGCTCACTTGAAAAAGCTGGGCGACAAATTCAAAGGAGATTTCCAGAAGAAGATGAGGGCAGGGAAGAACGCCCTGAGCAATGATAGCCTTGCGGCTGCGCGCACTGCTTTTAAAGCGGCCCTCGTGATCAAGCCGGGAGATCGTGAAGCAAGCGCCGGCTTGGTCGCGGCGAATACTAAAATTGAAGATAAGATCAAGCGTCTGACGGCCCAAGCCAGCAGCGCCTCGGGAAAGGCTGAACAAACTAGGCTCTATAATAAGATCCTGGCCTTGGATCCTAATAATCAAGATGCCGGCGACCACATCAAAAGCTTGACAGGCACGGAGGCCAAAGCCAAAGTGAACGCGGACCAGATCAAAGCCCTCTACTATCAAGGGGTTGACTACTACGTAAATAACAATATCAAGCAGGCGATTGCCACCTGGGAAAAACTACTGGTCCTTGATCCCGGACATGAAGACGCCATTAAGAACATCGCCCGCGCCAAAACGAAGCTGAATGCATTAGCGCAGTTGAGCAATAGCTAGAACGATTTTGGCGATTGAGTCCCAGTGAAAATCTTTCCAGGCTATTGACGAGAAGGCCTGAAACCACTGCAAGCTATTTCAAAGAAAGCATTAGCATGAAAAATTTGCGCAACTGTATTTTGATTGGTTTTCTTATTGGCATCGTCATTGGCGAGTTCTTTCCGACTCTCATTGATGGCGGTGTATTTCATAATTTTGGTGCCCAAGTTTCGGATCCCTTCAGTCGTTACCGAAATCATTTGGCGATGCATTATGGCGTGATCGGTGCCTTCATTGGGGCGATCGTAGGTCTTATTGCAGGGCAAAGCAAAGGACGGAAAAAGTAGCTTCCATTTCGATGGGGTTTGCCAGAATCTCATCGGATCTAAATCCATGCATCTTGGCAAGGGCTCGTAGATTTGCTAGAATGCGAACCCAAAAAAATATGCGGGAGTAATTCAATGGTAGAATGCTAGCTTCCCAAGCTAGATACGCGGGTCCGATTCCCGTCTCCCGCTCCATTTTCCCCTAAAATTCCCGTCAAAATTTGTTCTGTAATATGAAACTTTGGGATTGATAAATTTTCTAAAACTAAAAATCTAATGGCGAAAATTTAAAGAACTTTGCTTTGAGAATTATATCGTAGTTAGGAGAGCAAGCTAGCGCTTTAGCATTGGCTATTCACATTTCATAGTACGAGATACGAATGGGTCTTAATTTGAATCTAAAAAGCTTTATTTTTATTGATGATTGATATCATCTCCCAATTTCATTTTTTATGGAACGAAAGTCCCTCAAAAGTGTTCAAAATGAATTGAAGTGGAGTTACATATATGGATAATCTTCAAGCAAGTTAGAATAAGGGAAGAAAACGCGATAAAGAATGTCGGAATACAGGAGGCTACAAAGCTGTGGATAAGATAGCTTTGATGCTGAATACCGTTTTAAATAATCAGGAGGCATGATGCAGGCCAGCGCAAAAATGTTTATTGCAGTTTTGGTGCTTAGTGTATTAGTCGTGATGGCCCACGCATTTCCATTTTGGCTGGACTCGCCAACTCGTAGTAACAGCCATGACCCAAAGAGCCCGCTTTTTGCCGTACCGACTTTTCACCCGGCTGCAACGGCGACCCCTGATTCAACTCCATGCCCCGCATGCAGTCCGACCGATACTCCAACTGAAACGGAGCTTCCTACTTTCAGTTTCACTCCTACGCCTCCTAAAACGGCTACTCCGACTCACACCTTTACGCCTGCACCGGCGGCTTGTGCAACTGAGGATCATCTCGATCTGACTTTTGCAATCAATAATAGCAATCCTTGCACGGGACAGTTCCCACAGATTTTGTTCAATATCCAGAATTACAACACAGCGAACGCCGTCAATATTAATACCCTGACGATTGAAGGCTGGTTTAACAGCGGGGACAACACCATCGATTGGGGTGGGGATTCCTGGCGTACCACAGTTTACAATTCCACTGGCGTCAGTCAGGGCAACGCAGCCGCGACGATCACTTTCTCCAGTAGCGGTCTGGCCGCAGCAAACAAAGCCGAACTTTGCACGATTCAGTTCACCACGAGTGTCATGATTCCTGCAGGCGGTTGGGTGGCCGTTGGGACGATGGCCAGTGGAGCCTTTGCTCAGTTCGATGGAGCCGGTAACTCGCCCACCTTTGAATGGGATCCTAGCTGTTCAAATTACACCGGTCTTGGATACGGCACCTACACCAATGGTACCTACGTCCATGACCCGAGCTGGATGCTCTACGAGAGCGGTGGACCCGTATGCGAATGGAACAGCCCGGCCAGTTCGGATCCCTTTACCGGAGTTCCGGCGGGTGGATCAACTTGCTCCTGTCCTGTAGTTTCGGCGGGCAGCCCGACCACGACACCCACGCCGACTCTCTTCCAAACGCATACCGCTAGCCCGACGCATTCACCTACTCCAAGTGGTGCTGGTTGCTCGCCTGAAGACCATATGGATCTGACTTTTGCAGTCAATAATAGCAATCCTTGCACGGGTCAATTCCCGCAAATTTTATTTAATCTCTATAACAACAATGTATCTAACCCCGTCAATGTAAACACCATGAGCATCGAAGGCTGGTTTAACAGCGGGGACACGACCGTGGATTGGGGTGGAGACTCCTGGCGTAGTACGGTCTATGATTCTCTCGGCAATAATCTAGGCCAGGCTGCAGCAACCATCACCTTCTCAAGTAGTGGCTTGACCGGTGGTAAAGCTGAACTCTGTACAATTCAGTTTACGAGTAGTGTCATGATTCCTCCGGGTGGCTACGTGGTGATGGGAACCCTTGCAAGCGGTGCCTTCGCACAGTTTGACGGTGCGGGGAACTCACCCAGCTTTGACTGGGATCCCACTTGTAGCAACTACACCACGTTGGGCGCAGGAGCATATGTGAATGGTGTATTTCACCATGATCCGACTTGGATGCTGCTTGAAAACGGCGGACCGGTTTGTGAATGGCTAAATGATACAAACACCGATCCGAACACGGGAGTGCCAGCGGGTGGTTCCACTTGTTCATGCCCTCCAGCTTCTGGACCCACTCTGACCTTCACCCAAGTGAGTACGGCAACCTACACTCCCGTTGCGAATACTCCCACACCGACACCAACCCCTGGTTCAATCACCTGTACTACGACTGACCATCTGGATCTGACCTTTGCAATCAATAACAGCAATCCTTGCACGGGACAGTTCCCTCAGGTGCTCTTTAATATTGTGAACAACAACGCCACAACCAATGTGAATATCAATACCCTAAGTATTGAGGGTTGGTTCAACGCAGGTGACACAACCGTCGATTGGGGCGGAGATTCTTGGCGCACCACGGTTTATAATTCTGGCGGTGTGTCTCAAGGTAATGTCGCGGCAACGATCACCTTCTCAAGTAGCGGAACCGGTGTGGCGAGTAGTGCTGAACTTTGCACCATCCAGTTCACCACGAGTGTTGTGATCCCTGCAGGCGGTTACGTTCAGGTAGGTACGATGGCAAGCGGTGCCTTCGCCCAATTTGATGGTGCAGGCAATGGACCTAGCTTTGATTGGGATCCAAATTGCAATAACTACACTGGAATGGGATTGGGAGCGGACGTGAATGGTACCTACTACCACGACCCAACTTGGATGCTCTATGAAAGTGGCAATCCGGTCTGCCAATGGAGTAGTCCAACCACCAAGGACACGCCTAACGCAGTCCCTGCAAGCGGAGCTACCTGTAGCTGCCCATAAGAACTGTTTTGACTTTTAGGTATGGCGCGAGGCTCCCTAGAAATAGGGAGCCTCGTTCTTTTTAGTAATGCAGTAATTTGTCGATAGGAACTATGCGGCATTTGTGAATAAGTCTTTCTTCAGAGTTTCAGATAGGTTTTGGAATTTTTAGTTTCACCTTCTGATAAAATGAGGCATTTAGAAGCTAATCTTTATCGGAAAACAAGATAAGCTTGAGACAATGCTGGACGAATAAAGCGCTCTCGGTTATTAGTATCGAGTCCAAAGTGTCCATCTTTCCGCTTTAGGAACGCTATGTCACGGCAGTTACCATCCCGAGGCTCCGGGACAGCCCGTCCAGAAAACATCGTGCTGCATGGAAATGCACGTTTTACTATTTTAAGTCCAGGCTTAATTCGTCTGGAATACTCAGCAAAGAAGATTTTTGAAGATAAAGCCTCCTATTTTGCGGTCGATCGAAGCCAGCCCATTCAAACATTTTCAAAGCAAACGGATCCTGAACGTCTCATCGTTCAAACTTCCAAATTTAAAGTGATCTATCACGGACTCGCTCCATTTAACTCCCAAAATCTAAGTATTGAAGTACTCGCCGACTCAAAGCAAGCTCCCTTTACGTGGAAGCCTGGGGCCGATGATTCTAGAAATCTCGGAGGTACCATTCGTACGCTGGACGAAGTAGGTGGCCCTATGGATTTAGGAAAGGGACTCCTCTCGCGTGACGGATGCTGCCTCATTGATGATTCGAAAACGGTCTTATTTACCGACGAAGATCAGCCCTGGGCGATCGCTCGAACGAACCCGGATAACTTAGACTGGTATTTCTTCGCCTATGGTTTGGATTACGAAGCTGCCTTGAGCGATCTTTGCGGTGTCGGAGGAAGAATTCCACTGCCTCCAAAATTTGCTTTTGGCAGCTGGTATTCCCGATACTGGCCTTACAGTTCTGATGAATTCTTGGACATCGCAAGCGAGTACAAAAAACAGGGATTTCCCCTGGACGTGATGGTTATCGACATGGACTGGCATGAAGACGGCTGGACAGGATATACCTGGAATAAAAAACTCATTCCTGATCCCAAAGATTTGCTCAAACGATTGCATGACGCAGGCCTGAAGGTGACGCTCAATCTTCATCCCCACGATGGGGTCGGAAGCCATGAAGCGGCCCACGCTGAATTCAGCGCTGCGATGGGCCTTGCAGCAGCTTCAAAGGATTCGATCCCTTTTGATATCACCGATAAAAAATTTGCCGAAGGGTATTTTAGGATTCTGCTGAATCCGCTGGAGCAAGATGGCGTGGATTTCTGGTGGATGGATTGGCAGCAGGGAAGTAAAACGAAAATTGAAGGCCTCGACCCATTAATGTGGTTGAATCATTTGCATTTTCATAATCGCCAGCGGAATTCAAATCTCGCCTTTTCGGGGACCCAGTCCGTGCCACGACGCGGTATGAACTTCAGCCGTTGGGGCGGACTTGGAGATCATCGTTATCCCGTTCATTTCAGTGG
>Ga0206814_10023_pt2 | contig 36288 bp, 33 predicted proteins | sample Alteio_BWOrgCont_90_FD_152850 | JGI IMG/M metagenome (GOLD analysis project Ga0206814, IMG submission 152850) | Enriched cells from forest soil in Barre Woods Harvard Forest LTER site, Petersham, Massachusetts, United States -... | ecosystem: Environmental > Terrestrial > Soil > Temperate forest >...
GCATAAAGCGGGGATACATGACATTCTGATAAGGAAATAAAATAAAGTATTGAGAAAGAGAAAGAGTTGGAGTAATCAAGATTGCAGAGCTGATGGCTACTTTTTCTACTATTATCAGCGCCTACTTTTTTGAAAGGACTAGAAACGCTTTCGTTTAGCTTATCTTATCCGTTATTCGTGTTTATAATATTTTAAAGATAACTGTGATTATATGACTGGATTTATAATACTAATGGCTTCATTGATGTCTGTGGTTGCCATATCAATAGATGCTATGCTCCCTGCTCTTGGAAATATAGGACGTGACCTTGGGGCCAACTATCCAAATCAAGTACAATATGTGATTAGTATCCTGTTTGCTGGTATGGCAGTAGGCCAACTCATATATGGCCCACTATCAGATGCCATTGGCCGGAAGAAAGTTTTATATACTGGCCTGGCATTATATGCATTTGGCAGCTTAATATGCTATTACTCGCATAGCTTAGATCAAATGTTAGGTGGCCGTTTTATTCAGGGCCTGGGCATCGCCAGTCCGTATATTTCTACTATGGCGATTATCCGTGACAAATACGCCGGGCGGGATATGGCACGTATAATGTCTTTGGTTATGGTTATTTTTATTCTAGTACCGTGCATTGCGCCAACCCTCGGACAATTCATTATAATGGTTTCAAGCTGGCGAAATATATTCTTGTTTTATTTACTCATGATAGCTGGCATGACTACATATATATTTTGGGGATTGGAAGAAACATTGCTACCGGAAAACCGGGTTAGATTCAGCCTTTTAAATATATCCCATGGATTTAAAACAGTATTTAATAACAGACATACAGTAGGCTATACTATCTGCATGGGCCTAATTTTTGGCAGCTTTATGGGTTATCTTAATTCTTCTCGCCAGATATTTCAGGTGCAGTTCGCCACTGGCAAACTATTTACGTTATATTTTGGTTTACTAGCGTTTATATTTGGTGTTGCATCCCTGGTAAACTCGCATTTTGTTAAAAAGCTGGGTATGAGGCATATCTGTCTACGTGGAATGATTGTAACCATTATTGTATCCGTAATTTTTATTACACTTCATTTTATTATAGAAATCCATTTATGGATATTCCTAACATATGCAGCAATATTATTCTTCGTGTTCGGACTAATGTTCGGCAATCTAAATTCTTTAGCCATGGAGCCTATGGGACATATAGCTGGGCTTGCAGCAGCAGTAATTGGTTTTATTTCAACCATAATCTCAATGACAATTGGTGCTATAATAGGTCAGCTATATGATAATACCCTGGTGCCAATATCTGCAGGTTTTCTAGCCACAAGCATTATAGGGCTTATAACTATGTTTTGGGCTGAAAGAGGTAAGTTCAATTTTTAATATGACATATTTAGGATTATTAATTTAATGATTAGCAACAATAATAATCTAACAAAAAAAATACATCCAGTTATCCTTGCAGGTGGCAAGGGTGAGAGGCTATGGCCTTTATCACGTCAACAATATCCTAAGCAAATTTTGTCATTACTTAAGGAAAACAGCCTATTAGTAGAAACAGCTGCTAGAGTTTCAGATGATAAGATTTTTCATGTGCCACTTATCATTTGTAATGATACTAGCCGTTTTATTATAGCTGAACAGCTGCAAAGCCACAAAATTGCTGATATAATAATTGAGCCGGTAGGGCGTAATACTGCAGCCGCTGCTGCTGTTGCCGCACTTAAAATATATCAAGATGATAAAAATGCATTGATGTTGGTTATTCCATCTGACCATAACATTGATAATATAGATGGGTTCGTAACTGCTGTAGTTAAAGCGGCAGATATAGCAAAACAAAATTACTTAGTAACTTTTGGTATTGTTCCTGATTCTATAAAAACTGGCTATGGTTATATTCACCTGGGTCAAAAATTCTCAGATAAAAATATAGATGCATTTGTTATCAATAAATTTGTAGAAAAACCTGATTATCCGGCTGCAGAAAGCTATGTAGCATCTGGCGAATATTTATGGAATAGCGGAATGTTCCTTATGCCAGTTGCGCTGTATATAGATAAACTTGAAAAATTAGCCCCGCAGATTCTTAAATATAGCAAACTTGCCATAGATAATGCTAAACAGGATTTGCAATTTATGCGTCTTAATACTGCATATTTTGAACAATGCCCTAGCGATTCCATTGATTATGCAGTTATGGAGAAAACCTCTGATTCTGTTGTAATTCCAATTGACATTGGCTGGAATGATATAGGCACATGGGATGCTGTATGGCAAGTTGATAAAAAAGACGAAGATAACAATGTTTTAAAGGGTGATGTTATAGCCCAGGATTGTTCAGGTAATTATTTGCGCAGCGAAAATGCCCATTTACTAGCATGCTTAGGACTCAGTGATATGGTAGTAGTAGCAACCAGGGATGCCACTTTTATAGCGCCAATGAATAAATCACAAGAATTAAAACAATTAACCCAGATAATGACACAGCGCGGTAAAAGCCAGGCAATCGACCACCCTGTTGTTTATCGCCCTTGGGGACATTATTGTTCTTTGGTCATGCAGCCTAATTTCCAAGTTAAACAAATATGTGTAAAACCTGGCGGCAGGTTATCATTGCAAAGCCATAAGCATCGTAGTGAACATTGGATAGTAGTCAGCGGTACTGCAACAGTCACTTGTGGCGAGAAGAAATTTTTACTAAAGCAAAATGAGTCTACCTATATTCCAGCTGGTAAAAAACACCGTCTAGAAAACGCCCAAGATGTAAATCTGGAATTAATAGAAGTTCAATCTGGCTTATATTTAGGTGAGGATGACATCACCCGCTATAACGATGCTTATGGACGTGAAGTATAAATGCACCTTTTTATTATACCTTGTATTATGAGGAATTCAATTCCTGAAATGCAAGGTAAATTATCCTGGAGGAGGTGCTAGAATTTGTTAGGAAATGGTCAAAACTCTCATAACAAATCATTGCTTAAATATTTTATTGAACATTGTTTAGATATATGTTATAAGATCTTATGTAGCCTTAGAAATGGGAAGTTGAGACTATTACGATGGCATAACCATAGCATCTATAACATTATTTACAATTGGCACAGTACCCGTACGGTGAGGAGAAAAAATTGAAAGTAATGTTGTATCTACAGCACTTCTGACCATCTCACTAAATTCCAGCTGCCGTTTTTTAGGATAATAAATAAAAATATGTAATGATTATGGGTAGACGTAGTAAACATTCGCGGGAAGAAATGCAGGAAATGGCCATAAAAGCTGCACGAGAGATTGTTGCTGAAGAAGGTGTTAGAGAATTAAGTACTAGAAAGATTGCTGCTAAAATTGGTTATACTGTAGGTACGCTTTATCATTTTTTTAAGAATCTTGATGACATCATTATGTATGTGAACAGTCAAACACTTGATATGCTTTATGAATATCTTAAACACCGTATAAATAAAAATAAACAGACAGCATTGATAAGTCTTGCCAACGGTTATCTCGATTTTAGCAAAAAACACTTTTCTGAATGGCAGCTTTTATTTGAATATCCCATGCCTAAAGATATGCAATATCCAAGATGGTATGAAGAAAAAATTACCAAGCTTTTTAAGCTTGTAGAACAATCTTTAAGTACACAAATAAAACTTCCAAAGATTGACCTATCAAGGAAATCAAGAGTTTTATGGTCTGGAATACATGGGGTATGTTTACTTTATCATACTGGCAAATTACATAAAACAAAATCAGAAACAGCAGAAACATTAGTTGAAGATTTACTAAAGTATTATCTTGCTGGACTAAAGATGATATAGGACACTAATAAAATCGAGCATAATAACTAATCACTGTTTAATTATTATTGACAATGTGTAATGAATTATATAAACATATAATAAACATTGTTTAATTATATTATTTATATTACCAGTTATGTCCCACAATATCATTCATCTTATAAAAACCCGTAGGTTCTTACCGCTATTTGTTACCCAGTTTTTTGGAGCATTTAACGATAATTTATTCCGCACTGCTTTAGTAACTTTAGTGACTTATAAAATGACTGATATGGCTGAAGGTGAGAAATCCTTTCTGGTTACTATGGCGCTAGGATTATTCATTCTGCCATTTTTTTTATTTTCAGCAACCGCCGGGCAGATCGCGGATAAATTTAACAAAGCTAAATTAATCCAAATAATAAAATTCTGTGAAATATTGATTATGACTTTAGCTGGCATCGGCTTTGGGATACATAACCCTTATTTTTTAATGTCTGTATTATTCCTTATGGGCACACATTCTTCATTCTTCGGGCCAGTGAAATATAGTATTTTACCAGACCAGTTGTATGAGGATGAACTAATTGGCGGTAATGGACTTATAGAGGCTGGTACATTCCTGGCAATTTTACTTGGTACCATATTTGGTGGAATGCTTATGGAAGGTAATAACGCAGGACTAACAATTATTGCCCCCATATTGTTGATAATTGCAGCCCTTGGGTTTATTTGTAGTTTATTTATTAGCAAAACTAAATCAGCCGACAGTAGCATTATTATTGAGGCAAATATTGTAAAATCTACAATGGATGCCATAAATTCGTCTCGTAAAAATAGCAAAGTATTTCTAGCTATATTGGGCATTTCCTGGTTCTGGTTGGTTGGTGGGGTTTTCCTATCGCAAATGCCAGAATTTACCAAGGATGTACTGCATGCTGATCAAAATATATTCACCACTCTACTTACCATGTTTTCACTAGGTATCGGGCTTGGTTCAATACTCTGCAATAAGCTATTAAAAGGTGAAATTAATAGTAAATTTGTGCCAGTTAGTGCACTGCTTATGACCATATTTATATGGGATATTGCTTCTGTAAGCAGCGGTCTACCTGAAATTCCTAGGTTACTAACTTTCAGTGAGTTTTTCTCTAATTTTACAGGTTGGCGCATAGCCTTTAATTTATTTTTATTTTCACTTTTTGGTGGAATATATATTGTTCCACTTTATGCTTTTATGCAGGCAAAAAGTGATGTTACGCAACGCTCACGTATCATTGCTGCTAATAATATTATAAATTCTCTTTTCATGGTAGTAGCCAGCTTAATAGCTGCCGTTCTATTGGACATAGGTATAACTATTCCTGGCCTTTTTAAACTAATCGCGATTGCTAATTTATGTGTAGCTATCTATATATGCAAATTACTGCCTGAAGAAATTATACGTACAGTTCTGAAAGCCATATTTAAATTTTGTTTCCGTGTAGAAATAAAAGGCATAGAACACTACCAGAATTGTAGTAAACGCACCGTTATAATTGCCAATCACACATCTTATTTAGATGCTGCACTTATAGCTATATATCTGCCAGATAAATTAAGCTTTGCGGTAAACACTTTTATCGCCCAGAATCCAATTTTTAAACCATTCTTGGCTTTAGTTAATGCTTTCCCAATTGATCCAACTAACCCAATGTCGACAAAAACCCTGATCGATGTAGTAAAACATGATAATCGTCTAGTAATTTTTCCAGAGGGACGTATTACCGTAACTGGTTCACTAATGAAAATTTATGATGGTCCAGCTATGATTGCTGATAAAGCTGATGCAGATATTTTACCAATCAGGATTGATGGCGCAGCATTGTCAATATTTTCACGCCTTAAGAAAAAATACCGCCTGCAATTATTTCCGAAAATTACGCTTACCATACTACCTGCGCGTAAACTTAATATCCGAGCTGAAATAACTGGTAGAGGTCGTAGACGCAAAGCTGGTGAGCAGCTATACGATATTATGTCGTCTATGATGTTTGAAGGTAGTATTATTAATCAAACGTTATTCCAATCACTTATTGAGGCAAGGTCGATCCATGGCGGTAAACATATTATAGTAAATGATATTACCCGCAAAAGCTTAAATTATAATCAACTCATTACAAAAAGTTTTATCCTGGGGCGTAAAATTGCCAAGGATACTATACAAGGCGAGTATGTTGGTGTGCTTCTACCCAATATGATCGGAACCGCAGTTACTTTTTTTGCACTTCAGGCATTTTCCAGAGTTCCGGCCATGCTAAATTTTTCTACAGGCAGTAAGAATGTTTGTCTAGCTTGTGAAATCTCTGGTATTAAACATGTTTATACCTCACGGAAATTTATAGAAACTGCCAATCTGACAGACATGATTGCAGCTATTGAGAGACAAGGTATACAAATCCATTTTCTTGAAGATATAAGTAAATCTATCACTATTATGGATAAAGCTGCTGGCATTATAGCCAGTTTTGGCTCAAATTGGTATTATGGTTGTTATGGAGATAGTAATAAGCCAGCCTCAATATTATTCACCTCTGGCTCTGAAGGCACACCAAAAGGTGTAGTCTTAAGCCATAAGAATTTACAAACCAACCGTCAGCAACTAGTTGCAAGGATCGATTTTAATCCAACCGACAAAGTATTTAATGCCTTACCGATTTTCCACTCTTTTGGACTTATGGGCGGGACATTGCTGCCTATGCTTTCCGGTGTTTGCGTATTCTTCTATCCATCACCACTACATTATCGTATAGTTCCTGAATTGGTTTATGACACTGATTCCACCATTATGTTTGGTACAGATACTTTCCTTTCCGGCTATGCCCGCTTTGCTCATGCTTATGATTTTCACAGTATACGTTACGTATTTGCTGGTGCTGAAAAATTGAAAGAAGAAACACGCCGTGTGTGGTCTAGCAAATTTGGCGTGAGGATATTTGAAGGTTATGGTGCAACTGAAACCTCACCAATCCTTTCCACTAACACGCCAATGCATAATAAACCTGGTACAGTTGGTAGGTTAATGCCGGGTATTTCCTATAGGATTGAACCAGTGCCAGGAATTAATACCGGCGGGAAATTAGTAGTGAATGGACCAAATGTGATGCTTGGGTATTTACTCTCTGACAATCCTGGTAATATAAAATTTACCGAAAATGAAACCTACGACACTGGTGATATTGTAGAATTTGATGAAGATGGCTATATAACCATCAAAGGCCGTGCCAAACGCTTTGCCAAAATTGCAGGTGAGATGGTTTCCTTAACCGCTGTTGAATCTTATATATCAGAACTATGGCCTGCCGCACACCATGCCGTAATTAGCCTTCCAGATGAAAAAAAAGGTGAGCAGTTAATCCTGGTTACCGACATGCAGCCCGCCACACGTGAGGAAATAATCGCTTATGTAAAAAGTAAAGGAATCACTGAACTTTCTATCCCCAAGCAAATCAAAATAGTTGATAAAGTGCCGCTGCTGGGAACAGGGAAGACTGATTATGTTACAGTTAAGGAGATGCTGCTTGAATAAAACGCCAATTGATGCAAAACATATAAATCTTATTCATGCTCGGTATACGATATGGCTTTGTACTTGTTATGGACTTTTTATATTCCGTGTTATGGCGCAGCTTACCCAGAAATTTTACAACCTACCTTTTCTACCACCTTTTGAGGCGTGGTATAGTGGCGCACTTGCCTATAATTGGCTACTAATATCTCAAATAATAATTATTGCTATCATGGGTTGGGTGATTATGTGTTTTATAAAAAGTAGCATATTACCACGATACAGATTGGGTGTTTGCTTATTAACTTTTGGGGGTATTTATTTTTTGGCAATGTTATTCAGGTTAATTGCTGGATTTACATTTGCTGTAAACCACTCGTGGCTGGGGGCCCATATCCCAGCATTTTTTCATATCGTACTTGCGTCATTTGTTTTGTTAATAGGGCATTTTAACTATAAATACGCTAATAAAAAGGTACCCAATGAACGGTAAGTTACGAAACATTCTAACTTGGACTGTATATCCTGGCGTAATGGCCATCAGCGTGGCACTATATTATGGATTAATCCACTTTGGCCTAAGCCTTTCCATAAGTAGCTTTATAGCTGCAATTATTGGTGGCCTTGGACTCATAACATTATTTGAAATTATTTTACCTTATCGAAAAGAGTGGCTACCAAATCGTAGTGAAATCAAGAATGACCTTGTGTTTATGTTGCTTATACAAGTAGCTTTGCCAAAATTCCTAACCATATTCACAGTAGTTTATTTAATATCGTTTGTAAAAGCGCATGGAATAGATTTAAGAGATTTTTGGCCACATAATTATCCTATATGGGTTCAGATGCTCATCATGATGTTCTCAGCAGATTTTTTGCGTTACTGGCTACACCGTACTGCACATGAATGGATTCCGCTCTGGCGGATACATGCAGTACATCATTCTGTGCAGAAGTTATATTGGCTCAATGTTGGTAGATTCCACCCTATTGATAAGTCCCTGCAATTTCTGTGCGATGCTTTACCGTTCATTCTGCTTGGAGTATCCGAAGAGGTTATGACATTGTATTTTATCGTCTACTCCATCAAAGGTTTTTTTCAACATAGTAACGTGGATACAAAACTTGGCTGGTTTAATTATATAATTAGCGGTCCAGAATTACATCGCTGGCACCATTCTATAGCCGTTAAAGAATCCAACACAAACTATGGCAACAATGTCATCGTATGGGATATTATATTTGGCACGTTTTTTCTACCAAAATATATGAGTGTGGGCGAGCTTGGCTTGCTTAATAGAGCTTACCCATCTAATTTTGCAATGCAGATGAAAACACCGTTTATTAAAGACATTGATAAAGCGAAATGAGTTATTATAGCACCAGTATCACAAATGGCTTAATGCAGCTGAAAATGCTATTGGTAAAGCATCTGATTTTACATCAACTCATTAAAGATGGTGATACCCCAGACACATGCCAAGCAGATGTTTTGAAGCGAATACTGGAGAGAAATAAAGATACTGAATTTGCTAAACATTATGATTTTACTTCTATAACCAATATAAGTGATTTTATAAAACGTATTCCTATTCATGACTATGAAGAACTGCGTCCATATATAGAAAAGCAAATTGCAACTGGTGAGTATTCCATAATTCCAGGGAAGCCAGTTATGTATGCACAGACTAGTGGCACTACAGGTAAACCTAAATATGTTCCGATTCTAAAGAGTACGATTGAGTCTTACAAGCAGACACAGCGTATTTCTTCCTATACTCAATATCGTGACATTCCTGGTATTTTTTCAGGTAAAATTTTAGCTATTGTTAGTCCCGCTATTGAAGGACATTTAAGCAATGGTACACCTTATGGCTCTATGTCAGGTCTGGTATATCAAAATATGCCGGACGTTATTTTATCGAAATATGTCCTGCCTACAGAAATATTTGACCTAACAGATTATGAGACTAAATATCGACTGATAGCAGCTTTTGCGCTGCGTGAAAATGATATCTCCTGCTTAGCAACCGCTAATCCTTCAACGTTGATTAGAATAAGTGAAGTTATCAATCAGCACAGTGAACAACTGATAGAGTTTGTAAAAACTGGCAACCTTGATGTACTTGGTATTGCACTTAATAGTGAACAGAAAAACCAATTTACTTTATATCGTAATCCTAAACCACAAAGGGCTATACTGCTTAAAACCCTCCAAGAAGATAAAGGAGAGCTTCGTTTCTGTGATATATGGCCATGTTTAAAAGGCGTTGTGACGTGGACAAGCGGAAATTGTGCTCTTCTGCTGCCAAAGCTCAGAAAGCAGTTATTGCCTGAAATAAGAGTTGTTGAAATGGGCTATCTCTCCAGCGAATTCAGGGGAACTATAACCATTGATTGCGAACAAAATTTCGGTATTCCTACAATACAAGACAACTTCTTTGAATTTGCTGAGGTGGATAGCTGGGATAATGGTAACCAGAATACTTTGCTACTATCTCAATTGGAAGCTGGCAGAAAATATTACATTATAGTTACCACACCACATGGTCTCTATCGATATTTCATCAATGATATTATCGTAGTCACAGGATGCTTTCAAAATACACCCACCATTGCTTTCGTGCAAAAAGGGAAAGGTTTTACCAATTTGACAGGGGAAAAACTCTATGAGAGCCAAGTAATCGCTGCCGTTCAAGAAACTGCAAAAGCTCATGGTATTGTAGCTGAATTATTTATAATGCTAGCGGATAAGAATGATTTTTCCTACAGGCTTTATCTTGAATCTACCTATGTATTTGATGTGTTAGATTTTGCGCGGCAACTGAATACATATCTCGGCGAACTAAATATAGAGTATCTATCAAAAGCGCAGAGTGGCAGAATAAAATTTGCAGATGTAAAACGCTTAAAGTCAGGTACGTTTGAAGCCTATAAAGCTTTCTGCATTAAGGCAGGTCAACGTGAGGGACAGTTTAAAGTATTAAAATTACAGTATTATTCAGATGTACAGTTTCCATTTGAGGAGCATATAGAGCCATGGAACTGAAACGTATCGAACTCAAAAAACTGGAAATACCGTTTCGTGTGTCGTTTAAACATGCCTTGGCAGAACGCACTGTTACAGAAACTGTTATCGCCATAGCGCACTGCAATACTGATTTGAAAGGCTATGGTGAGGGCTGTCCAAGGCATTATGTCACAGGTGAGAGTATAGAATCATGTATGGACTTTTTGAAAAAAAATAACACCAATATTTTGCAAATAAACAGCGTTCAGTCACTTCAAGATTTTGTATCTGATAACCGCTTAGATATAGATAATAACCCAGCTGCCTGGTGTGCTATTGAGACGGCCTTCCTGGACTTGTTTGGCAAAATAGAGAGAAAGTCTATTGAGGCGGTTATTGGTATTCCTGAAATTCAAGGGAACTTTCACTATACTGCCGTGCTTGGTGTATCTAACCCTAAAGTTTTTCAAGTGCAGCTAGCGCAATATATCCAGATAGGTTTCAATGATTTTAAGGTTAAAATATCTGGCGATAGCGCAGCAGACACATCCAACATTGCTGCCATACGTGCTGTAATACCAGATGCTAAAATTAGACTCGATGCCAATAATTTATGGAGCAATGTGGATGAAGCAATAACCTATCTGGCTAGTCTTGCTCCCAATTTTTGGACAATAGAGGAGCCTATTAAAGTTAAGGATTATGCGGGGCTTAAAAAACTGGCAGATCATTTACATTGCAAAATCATCCTTGATGAGAGCTTCTTGCGGATAGAAGATTTAGGTAAAATTCAGGATAATCCTAAGATATTTATACCGAACATTCGTATTTCTAAGATGGGTGGATTACTGCGTTCGCTTGCCATAGCGGAAGAATGCAGAAAGCGCGGCTTTAAATTTATAATCGGTGCACAGGTTGGTGAAACCAGTATTCTCACACGTATTGCCATTTCTTTGGCAAATTCTTACCGTGATATGCTAATAGCTCAGGAAGGTGCTTATGGTTCGTATCTGCTAGAACACGATATTACAGAGCCACCCATTATGTTTGGAAAAAATGGTACGGTAAATTTGAGTGCGAACAATATAAACGGCTTGGGGTTAAATTGGACATTGTGAAATTTACAAAACGCACCCTAAAAATAGTTAAATTAATGACAGTATTTGCTATGCTTTCCAGCTGTACAACTACCTCTACGTTTGTTGCAAATAAATTCCTTTTCACATCAGAAGATGTCAGGTCAGCAAATTATAGGGTAACAACCAAAACTGACTCTTTTACTACTAACGATGGCATTAAACTTGTAGCTGATATTTATCATCCTGAAGGACTGCAAAAAACACCAACGATTTTAGTTCGTATTCCATTTAGCAAAACATTCAGCACCCAAATACGCTCCTCTATCATTGCTTGTTATTGGGCCAGTAGAGGATACACTGTTGTATTGCAAGGTGCTCGTGGAAGATACAAATCAGGAGGCAAATTTTATCCGCTTATACATGAGCGTGAAGATGGGATTGAAACCCTTAAATGGCTAACCAAGCAATCTTGGTATGATGGTCGCCTTGCCATGTGGGGTGGTTCCGCATTTGGATACACACAGTGGGCTGTTGCTGATCAAACCAATCCAGGAGCAAAAACTTTCTTTATACAAATTGCTAGCACTAACTTTTATAAAATGTTTTATCCAGGAAAAGCTTTTTCTTTAGAAAGTGCTGTATATTGGGCCATCCGTAGCCACGGTGAAAAAGACAGGGACGTTAATCCTAAAGCTTTAGATAAAGGTGTAAATCATCTTCCTATTATAGAATCCGCTGATATAGCCATAGGCAATACGGACTTTTATAATGACTGGGTAAACAATACCAAAGAAAATGAATATTGGGAAAAGATAGATGGGATAAAAAGAGCTGAAAATATCCAAGCTCCGGTATTATTAATGGCTGGGTGGTTTGATCCATTTTTGCCTACACAGCTTGATGATTTTAAGACGATTACCACAAAAGCGAAGGCATCAATAGCTAAGGAAACTCGTTTAATCGTAGGACCATGGGGACATGCACAATCTATTAAATTACCAAATTCAAATAAAGAATCTCCTTATAGAATTGCAAGTGTTTTCCCAAGTATACCATGGTTTGATCATCAGCTTGGAGTTACCAATTTTCCCTTGAAAATGGCTAAAGTAAGAATTTTTGTTATGGGAATAAATAATTGGCGAGATGAAAATGAATGGCCATTAGCCCGTACAAAATATATTCCATTTTATCTACATAGTGGCGGCAAAGCTAATACTGCTGATGGTTATGGTAACATTGATATAAATATCAGCACTGATAAATCAGAATATGATACCTATACTTACGATCCGAGTAACCCTGTACCCACCGCAGGTGGAGCAGTACTGGATGATAGATCAGGAATAAAACTACAAAATAAAATAGAAAAAAGACAAGATGTGCTTGTATACACAAGCTCCGCATTACCTGAAGACCTTGAAGTAACAGGTCCGCTTAAGGCAATTCTATATGTTTCAACTAATACGCCTTCAACAGATTTCACTGCAAAATTGGTGGATGTTTATCCAGATGGTTTGGCATATAACCTTTCTGATGGAATATTACGCCAAGACTACAAAAGAGATAATACCACTCCCACTAAAATCGAAATTGAGCTATGGCCTACCAGCAATGTTTTCTTCAAAGGCCATAAAATAAGACTCGAAGTATCAAGCAGCAATTTTCCCCATTACGATCGCAACCCAAACACAGGAGAGTTCATGCCCACCGCAACAAAAACAAAAATTGCGAACCAAACAATATTTCATTCTAAACAATATCCTTCTCAGTTGATATTGCCAATTATCTCCAAAACTAAAGAATTTGGTTTTTAGGTTAAAGATAGTTATACCTGTAGTACAAATTGATGCTTACGGGCACCTCTAAGTAAATATATTATCACATCGTTGGCAGACCCACGATGACACCAGTGAGGCAATAAATAATGGCAGCAAAAATTCAGTTTGATTGGTAATTTCTAAAAGCAATACTGCTGCAGTTAAAGGCGCATTAATCAGAGCTCCGATACAAGCAGCCATACCAGAAATAATGAACATCCTGGCATCTAATAATGGTAATAATTTACTTACTACAGAACCTATACTCCCGCCAATTGCTATTGCTGGCAGTACAAGTCCGCCTGCACAGCCCGCAGATGTGGAGGCTATAATATTAATAAGCCTGCCAAGGGACTCCTGGATAGTTAATATGGAATGGCTTGATCCTAGTGATTCCTGCATAGTCATTATACCAGAACCAAAAGAATGACTTCCTATTAAAACACTGACCAGCGCCACTAACAGACCAAATGATATTGGAATAAAATACCATAAATTCCCAGTAATAGAATTGCGCCATTTTTCTGTTGCCGTAATTATTTGTTTAAGTATCCATGCCGCAACCCCACATATAGAAGATACTAACAATAATAACAAAAAGGTTTTAATATCCCATAAAAAATGAATTAAGGGAAAATCAAATAAAACATAATAGTTAGTTAAATATTGTGCAGTTACGCCAGCAGCTATAACAGCAAAAAAAACACTTATTTTAAACCGTGAAAACTTTTGTTCAAAATGAAATTGTGGTAATTCTTCTATTGCAAACATTATGCCTGCCAGTGGCGCGTTGAATGCCGCCGCAAGTCCTGCTGAACTTCCCGCAGTTATCCATGAACGTAAATCAAAATTTGGGATAAATCGTTTTATTTTATTAGCTATAATAACAAAAATACATGCCGAAACCTGTATTATTGGGCCTTCACGGCCAAGTGCACCACCGCCAAGAATGCTTATTAAAGAGCTAATAATTGTTATAAGCATAGTTTTAAAGCTGAGATATTCTTCTACACCTTCGTGGCGGGTTTCTGGTGCACTTAATTTCTTAAGTGCAGATAATACATGGTATGTACCACTACCAGCCGAATTAGGAGCAAATTTCCTGCATAAATATGCGCTTACTAAAAAGAAAGTGGGCACTACCAAAAATACTATAGAGTGATTTTCTATAAACCTTTCTTTGGCAATCTTTGAACTTATCCAGAATAGTTTATTATATAATACTGTAGTAAGTGCCACTGCAACTGAGGCTAAGAAGATGACGAATATTAGCGAAAGTTTTTCTTTAATAAAAATATTTGCTATTTTCTTAATAGAAAGAACAGATTTTAAGAAATCTTTTATCATACTAACCTTTCTTATGATAGGCGTGATATTCAGTAGGCACATGATGCCCTCGCCTGATTAATTTTTCAGTCATAATGGTATTTTTCATCAGCAAGGCAGAAATAAGATAGGACGCTGTGCATCCAGCCAGTAATGGCAACAAACCATTATACTGCCATGTAGTTTCAAGTGCAAAAATAATTGATGCAAATAAGGCCCTTGAAGATCCAGCAAAACAGCTTGCCATACCAACTAAACCTGCAACTTTAAGGTCTATACCACTACTCGGAAAAATAAAGGATATAACCTGGCTAATAAGGACACCAAGCCCACCACCTATTGTGAATATAGGTGCAAGTGTGCCTCCTGATGTTCCGCTACCAAGCGCGATAGACCAAGAAATAAATTTCAGGATACAAAATATAGCTAAAGCCTTACCAATAAATACCCCACTTAAAACTTTATCAATATTATCATAGCCAACCCCAAGTGTTTCTGGCGAAACAAACCCTATAATACCAACTACCAATCCACCTATGGCTGGCCACCACATCCAATGAATTGGCAAATGTTCAAAGAAATCTTCAATTAAATAAATAGATTTTGTAATAAGCACGGCAAAAAAACCCATAGCAAGCCCTTCAATTGTATATCCAAGCAATGCATCACTGGATACACCAGGTAACACCGCCAGCTTAAACATAGGCCCTACACCAAATATCATTGACCTGATGGCCATTGCTGTAATAGTAGCAACTGCCACCGGAATGAAGGAACGTGGCCTAAATTCAAATAGTAACAATTCTATAGCCAGCAGAATTGCTGAAATCGGACTACCGAATATCGCGGTCATGCCTGCAGCAGCACCAGCAGCAAGTAGGGTTTTACGCTCATGAGCAGAAGTTTTTATAATTTGACCAATAAGCGAGCCAAAAGCTCCGCCAGTTGCGATAATTGGACCCTCTGCACCAAATGGCCCACCAGTACCAATTGCAATTGCTGCAGATAGCGGCTTTAGGAATGTCATTCTGATCGCGATTTTGCTATCATTAAGCAATATTTGTTCCATAGCTTCAGGAATACCATGGCCACGGATAGCTTTTGAGCCATATCGCGCCATAAATCCAACAATAATAGAACCAATCACAGGTACAATTATTACAAAATAGCCAAGATGGTTATTAGCAGGTGAAGAAAATACATTTGATATTTTTCCGTAAAAAGCAATATTGGTAATAATACCAATCAAGTAAACTAGTAGACGTGCTATAGGCGTAACCAGCAAAGCTATTAAGCTTGCTAATAATATAATAAATAAGGTCCTTTTATCAATTAAAGTTTCATGCTTGATAATATTTGCCTGTTCAATGACTAGACCCATAGATGGCGCAATTGGTAAGCCTATTGTAGTAGACGATTTCTCAACTTCATGGTCAGTCATTAAATTTCCTAAATTATTTATTTATATCTTCAAAAAATAAATGTGCTTCTTTGTCTGCAAGACCAGATTTATTTATTAGCTTAGTCAGTAATTCAGCTAGTTTATTAATTTCTCCTAAAGAAAAATTTTGTAAAACATTTATAAGATTTTCCTGTGCAGTCATAAGGCTGGATTTTAATTTTGCTTTTCCCTTATCAGTAATAGAAAGCTCTACTCTCCTTGCATCATTTGCCGATCTATTTCTTTTAACTAGGTCCATTGACTCTAACTTACTTACAACTTCTGATACACTGCTTTGGTGAGTATATGTAAGAGCAGCAAGCTCTTTTATAGATAGATTTTTTTTTAATTTAATATGTTTTAGCACAAAAAACTGGGCACCGGTCAGTCCTGAAAACTTTACACATTGGTTGGAAGAATGGCGGAGAGATTGCACTATCCTCCTAAATGAATCCATTATAATTTGTGTATTTTGTAACGGTTTATCCATTTTTACTCATCAATATATATATGGGAGCCCATACATCTACTGTTTAGTTTAGCTTTTGTCTATACTCATCTAAATAAAATAAGAAGATTATATGCGTATAAAAGCAGGCATTTTTAAAAATACATGTTTTAAGGATGATAGTTAATGTAATGTATAATAAATAATATAAGCAGGACTATTTAAGGATGAACGCCATGCATAACAACCATTCACATAATCATGGGCATAGTCATACCCATTGCTATATGCCCGCAAGTTATGGCCGGGCTTTTATTATAGGTATAATAATAAATACCTTATTTATTATCGCTGAAATTATTTATGGCTTAAAGGCAAACTCGCTTGCGTTGCTTGCGGATGCGGGACATAACGCTGGTGATGTATTGGGATTATTTATGTCTTTAGGGGCTATATTACTGGCAAAACGTAAGCCATCAGAGCGATTTACTTATGGCTTACAAAGTTCTTCTATCATTATTGCACTGGCCAATGCGGTATTTCTATTAGTTTCCATCGGGGCAATAGGCTGGGAAGCTATCCTGCGTTTTAATAAACCTGAGATAACCATCGGGACTATAGTAATATCAATAGCCGCTATTGGCATAGTCATTAATGGCTTTACTGCCTGGCTTTTTATGTCGGGTAGCAAACATGATTTAAATGTTCGCGGAGCATTCATTCATATGTTGGCTGATACGTTGATTTCATTAGGAGTGGTTATATCAGGTGCAATAATTTTAAAATCTGGTTGGTTATGGCTTGATCCCCTGGTAAGTCTTACCATCTCAATAATAATTATAATCGGCACTTGGGGCTTGCTTAAGGATGCATTAAACCTAGCATTACATGCTGTACCAAAAGGCATTGATCCTTTGAAAGTAAAGAATTACCTTACCAGTCTAGATGGAGTTAAAGACGTCCATGACTTACATATATGGGCAATGAGCACAACACAGGTTGCGCTTTCGGCCCATCTATTAATGAGAAACGGTCATCCCGGCGATGATTTCATTAAAAATGCTACCAACGAATTAGAGCATAATTTTAATATAGGCCATTCTACCATTCAAATCGAAATAGGTAACTCCGCAGCAGAATGTAAATTAGCACCTGATAATGTTATATAGCAAAATGTTTGACCAGCTGAAATATTCTTAGGCTTTTACATAGCGCACCATTTTCCGATGCGCTATCATAAACTTCCAGAACCATAATTATACAGTCTGTTTATTAGTGACCTTGTCCTCTCCTATCTTGCTCGTGCTGCCTAGATCTGCTTGCATGTTGGAGATTTGAAGAAGGAGCTCCTCTCCTAGAGAATAAACAACATAAACAACAAAGTAAAACTAAACCACATACCGCCATATCCACCGCGGATACAATACCTATAGTATTTAGCCCACCACCGCTTGGATTACACGGAGCATTAGGTTCAGCAGCTGCTTGTGATGACCCTTGACAAGGCCCAGTAGGCTCTATTCCCTTAACCAACAACGTAACAAGACCGCCTACAAGACCGACAAGACTAGCTCCAACAGCCCAAGCCTTCGCTCTTTTGGTGGTGCAATAATCTTTGCTTTCCTGTGGTGCACTAACACTAGCTTCAGAACTTTTCTTATGAGATCTATGATGATAATATCTATGATACCTAACATTTTTGACCTCAGAGGTAGCAGAGGCACTAACCGCTGCACTATCGTCAATATCATGATCTACTACATTAATTTTTTAATAATTTTTTATGAACCAGATTTTTTGATAGTTATACTCATCTTTTTTGAAGATAACTTGTTATAAGCTGCGGATTTTTGTTGTAGGAAAGGATTATCGATGAAGTAATCTTGTACATATTCCTTGGTTATAGCAATATATATGTTGCATTTAGTTAATTGTTATTATCTTGGTCATTATCCTGAGATGATGGTAGGCTATTATAGTAATTTTGGTTAGTTTTTTGTTGGTAGTTGATATTAGAATTGCCTACAGGCTTTCTGCGGCTTGAGTAATCTTCAAATTCAGGTTTGGTAAATATTATGTTATTTGAAAGGAAGCTACAACCTGTGGTTAGTAAGGTTAATATAAAAATTTTAATGAGTAATATTTTTTTATACATATTTACTTAAACCTAATTGCTACACCGGCCGTAAGCTCAATGGGACTATCATTAAATTTTTGTTTAACTGGGGTATTTAATCCAAGTGAACTATATTCTTTCGTATAATCGGCAGTTATACTGTAAAAGTATTTTCTTACGTCAAAATTTAGCCCGAAAGTTTTGTCGTACCACCAATCCACCCCGCCATTGATAACTGGTCCAGATGGGCTGCTATAATCAATGTTACTAAAACTTGAAAGCACAAAATCATGAGCAAAACCGCCACCTATATAAGGCCTGAGAGCACCGTAAGGTGCAGGGTAAAATTCTATTAGACCAGTTAGTGGCAATTCGGTCGTATGGCCTGAATCTGTACCTACTGTAGTGCCGAAAGCAGAGAAAATTTGAGTATTTGAAGAATGTGACTTGTAACCTAAAGAAGCACCGAAAGAAAAATGGTCAGTAATAAAATAACTAGCGCCTATATCACCAATAAAACTACTGTTTGCTGTAGGATCTTTCGTAGTTTGAATGTTAGTGCTTTCTATGGAATAATCCGGTAATGCCGCGCCTATATTGGCCCTCAACACAAACTTCCCCTCATCTTGTGTATAAACATAAGGGTCTGCCAAAACTGGCGTAGAAAAAAACATAGCTATAAAAAATATATAATTTTTTATTCTGTTTTGGCTAAAGATCTTCATGTCGGTCTTATTAATATATTAACTCTCATTGCCCACGATATTTATATATTTTATAACAGGTTATGTCAAATATTATTAACCTGAACTTAAAGATAATCCTAATAATTACAATTTATATATGTTGTATATCAGGCACTTACGCTACTTGCATATTGTTTATTCCGTGACTCCGGCATGAAGAAATAGAGGATGCTAAAAGCACCTGACGCAATCACTGCAAGAAATAGAAAGCCCACGTTATAACCAAAATGAAGTACAATGCAACCGGCTATAGTTTGGCTGAGAGCGGCACCAATACCAACTGCCGTATTGATGGCTCCGAGGGTAAGATTAAAGCGGCCAGAGCCTTGAGTGAGGTCTGCGATCACCAGGACTGATACAACACCGAATATTCCAGCTCCTATACCATCTAGAATTTGAATCACAATCAATGCAGTGGGATTGGTGGTAAGCGTGTAGAGGACGGCACGAACCGGCAAGACTCCGAATGCAATGAGAAGTAGTGGCTTTCTTCCCCATGTTCCGGCTTTGCGTCCCCACCAGGAAGCAAGCAACGTAATGACAAGTTGTGTAGTCACTACGCATGCCGACATAAACATCATCGAACTGCGCCCTTTTCCCTTGGCCAGCATTTCACCCAGAAGAGGCAGCATTGCAGCATTGGCAAAATGAAACATAACCGCACAAATAAGGAAGATGACCAAAGGTCGATCTTTGAGTAATTCCATCACTACCACAGGCTTACCATCTTCATCTCCTTCCTTCACGCCGCGTGCCAGCTTATAATTGATCTCATCAGGACGGATGAGCAGTAAAGCTATGATGGTAGGAATTGCACAAAAAGAAACGAAGAAAAATATGCTGCGGTTGGAAATGTAATAACCCAGTAACCCCATCGACACAGCGGCCATAACATTACCGGCTGAGTTGAAAGCCTGGTTACGTCCCTGACGGCAATCAAATAAATGGTACCCAACAGTGCCTAAGGATATGGCACAGATAGCCGGGTTAAAAATACTTGAAGTACTGCCAATTAAAATTTGAGCTGACATTACAGACCAGAAGGCTGGCATGAGAGCAATCAGCAGCGCACCTAGCACTAGTACGACAAGGCTAGTAGCGATCAATGCTCGTTTGAAACGGAGTTTGTCTACCAGACCACCTGCCGGAGTCTGAGCCAATATGCCGGCGATTCCTCCTATGGTGAGAGCAATTCCTACACGCTCTTCGTTCCATCCATATCCTGCAAGATAGATGGCAAGGAATGGCCCGACTCCAGTCTGGACATCAGCAAGAAAAAAGTTCAGTAAGTCCAGACCCAGCAATGTTCGTGCAGATGGAGTTTTTTCATTCCCTGCTTTTGATACTTTCGGATTATTTACGCCTGGGGAATAAGACAAAGGCGCTTACTTATTTTACCAGGTAGATATGTTATGCTTCCTTGATCAAGATTCCGACGGCATGACATAATATCATCCGCCATAGCAGAAACGGATATAAACGAAAACCTTGATATCACAGGTATAATACGGGCGATATGCATTAAATTCTCCTCGAAAATAATGGTTAAGAAGATTCTAAATTCAAAGTAAAGGTTATTGCTGCTATCGCCATTTTTCAATGCGAAATCAAAGCTATTTACATAAGGAATTAGTAAGTTTTAAACCTTATTCACAGCATAAATCAAACTCCTTGCAAGTTCGATTTATTATTAAGCATTGTTAAGAAATTAAATGGAATCAGGATAATTTTTTTGTTAATATACTTATAATTACTGCAAACAATATTGATGACAACATGGCTTAAACCATATTAGACTATATTAAGAAATCTATGTTATTATCCTTACCAAAATGATCACCTACCAATCTCCCATTGCAGAAAAAATTGCATTATTCCGCTCGCTGTTTTTGGGACGTGATGATGTTTATCCACGCCGCTTTGAAAGCCGTAAAACTAAAAGATCTGGGTATTCACCAGTCTGTGGTAATGAGTGGGTGATAGGCGTTTGCGCCAAACCAAAAATTAAATGTCTTGAGTGTCCGCACCAACGCTTTTTACCGATCACTGATAAAGTGATCGAGCAACATCTTTTAGGCATAGATGATTCTGGCCGAGATTTTGTTATGGGAGTTTATCCCATGTTACTGGATGAAACTTGTTTTTTTCTTGCCACAGACTTTGATAAAGCAAACTGGCAGCAAGATGCAACTGCCTTTTTAAATACTTGCTATAAAATGAATTTACCTGCATCACTTGAGCGCTCACGCTCCGGTAAAGGGGCACATGTTTGGTTATTTTTTGCGGAAGCGATCACAGCAACCCTTGCAAGAAAATTAGGTGCACATATCCTAACTGAAACTATGGAACAAAATCCTGAGATTGGGCTGGAATCTTATGATCGATTTTTCCCTAACCAGGATACCCTGCCTAAGGGTGGTTTTGGTAACCTTATTGCCTTACCCTTGCAAAAAGCTGCGCGCAAAACAGGTAACAGTGTATTTCTTGATCCACAATTGATGCCCTATAAAGATCAATGGGAATATCTTGCAAGTTGTAAAAAAATTGATAGGACCAGCATTGAAGATATTGTTCGTCAAGCAGAGACCAATGGTCGTATCACGGGTGTGCGCTTGGATGTCCGTGAAGAAGATGACCAAACGCCATGGAAGAATTCACCGTCGCACCGGACCACGTTGCCGGTTATGGATAATTTACCGAACAAATTAGATTTGATTCTGGGTAATGAAATTTATATTGACAAAAGTGTGTTACCTGCACCGCTAAAAAACCGTTTGGTCAGGCTCGCTGCTTTTCAGAATCCTGAGTTTTATAAAGCCCAGGCCATGCGCCTCCCGGTATTCGACAAGCCACGTATAATTAGCTGTGCCAGCGATTATCCGGACCATATTGGATTGCCACGAGGTTGTTTTGAAGAGATTTGCCAGCTTTTTACTGAGTTGAAAATTAAAATTTCTGTCCAAGATGCATTAAACCATGGACAACCGCTAATAACTAAATTTACTGGTGAATTACGTGCTGATCAGCTTTTAGCTGCCCAAACAATGCTCCAAACAGATATGGGTGTACTCTCCGCCAGCACAGCTTTTGGTAAAACAGTTATTGCCGCATGGCTGATCGCTAAACGTGGGGTAAACACGCTAGTACTGGTGCATAGGAAACAATTACAAGAACAATGGATAGCACGGCTGGCAGCTTTTCTTGATGTACATGCTAAAGACATTGGTCGAATTGGCGGTGGACGCAAAAAAATGAGTGGTATTATTGATGTTGCACTGATCCAAAGCTTAATCCGCAAAGATACTGTGAATGATTTGGTTGATCAATATGGGTACGTGATCGTTGATGAATGCCACCATTTGCCTGCGCAGAGTTTTGAAAAAATTGTTCGCCAGGTTAAAGCTCAATTTATCACTGGCCTTTCTGCTACAGTGACGCGTAAAGATGGACACCACCCAATTATTACCATGTGTTGTGGCCCGATACGATATATTGTCAATGCTAAAGACCAAGCGCTTCAGCATGCGTTTACGCACACTGTTTTTGTCCGCCCAACCAGTTTTCGCCCACAAAAAATCAGCCATGAAGATTTACGTATCCAATTTCAAGAACTTTATGGAGAAATTATTAATGATATTCTGCGTAACAAATTAATTTGTAATGATATTATTCAATCAGTCCAAAATCATCGTATCCCAATTGTAATCACAGAACGTAATGAACATCTAGATTGTTTAGCTCAATTATTAACACCGCATATTCAGCATATCATTGTCCTACGCGGGAAAATGAGTACGAAAAAAATGAAAGAAACACTACAAAAAATGCGAAAAATCCCGGAAGATGAAGGACGTGTGCTGCTTGCCACTGGTCGGTTTATTGGCGAAGGGTTTGATGAGGCACGGTTAGATACATTGTTTGTTACCCTACCAATCTCATGGCGTGGGACTATTGCGCAATATGTTGGACGGTTACATCGCCACCATGACTTAAAAAAGGAAGTCCAGGTTTATGATTATGCCGATCTCAATGTACCGATGTTAGAACGCATGTTCAACCGACGTTGCCGCGCTTATGAAGCGGTTGGATATAAAATTATATTGCCGGCAAGTGCTACTCCTGGCTGGCCACAGCAAGTTATGTTACCAGTTAATCCACAATGGAAAGCTGATTACGCTGGTACAGTACGGCGATTAGTTCGCGATGGTGTGGATGAACCTTTGGCAGATTTATTCGTACAAATAGCACCACAAACCCCAGTTTTAGATCAAGAAGGTGTATTGCGTGCACGTAGCGCTACAGAAGCATTTCTTTATAGGCGTTTGGCCACGCTCCCACAAACTGCAGGATGTTTTCAGTTGAATGTTGAATTGCCAATCCCTTTCGATGGTCTTGGACGTATGGAGGTGGGTTTGCTCTGTACAATGCCACGAATAGCCATTGAAATTGATGGGGCCCAACATCTTGCAAGTGCAGAAGCTTATAGGCACGACCGACGAAAAGATTTATTGTTGCAAGAAAATGGCTATAAAGTATTAAGGTTCCTGACGGAAGATATTAGTAAAAATCTTGATGATGTACTGGATGTTATTATTCGGGCAATGTCAAAAGTAATTATCCAGTAATTTATAATTGTTTTTATTACTGACTGGCATAATAGGTTATGCATTATATGATGTTGCAAATGGAAAATGTCATTATTTATCTTCTTGGTTATCCGGGCGTTGGCAAATTGACGATTGCCAACAAAATATCCACTTGCGTAAAAAATACACATGTTGTTGACAACCATAAGATCAATAACCTTATTTTCCCTTTTGTAGATTTATCTAAAGACTTAAATGATCACCCACTGTGGCCTTATATTGGGAAAATCCGCGATGTAGTTTTTCGTTTTATTGTTAATGAGGCTGATGCAAAGCATAATTTCATTTTTACGGCTTTTCTTTTAGAAGAGGAAAAACATAAAGTCGCCTATAATAAAATGTTAAATTTGGCTGAACAAAGGCAGGCAAAATTTATCCCGGTAAAACTGCTATGCGATAAAGATATTATCAAAAAGCGCATGCAATCAGAAGAACGTAAACAAAATTTTAAATTAACTGATACTAAAATATTGGATGATTATTTTATAAACCGTCCTGGATTGATTAATATAAACCACCCTAATCTATTAAGCTTGGATATTACAAATCTGAATAAAACGGCGGTAAAGGATAAAATTATTACATGGGTAGAATCTTGTAATTAACCGATGGTGCGTTATATTTCTGGCATCAATTAAACACAAATCAAGATATTCACGTTTACTGATTTTTCCTTCAATAAGTAATTGTATAAGTCGTTCATCAATAGGACTATACACAATCAGATATCCATTATTCTTAAGTTTCTCCAGCGTTGGCTTCACCCCTGTGTACAAAAGACAATCCGTAGAAAAATTATTAATATAATCCTCTAATAATTCCTGCCAGGATATGTTCGTAATAGTAAATCCAGCAAGCAGGTCTTGATAAACTTTATCTTTCCATACCATACCGTATGCATCTAATTCTATAAAACTCTCTGAATATGCCTTCTCTGATATATTACCAAACACTGGCTGGAACCTTTTATATTGCTTGGCGACAAAATTCTTTAGCGAGCGCTCCCTATCCAGCAATGTACCATCAAGATCAAACAGGATTGTTTTTGGATGTAATATTGATTTTAACATTTACAGCCGTTACATAATAAATCAAAACCTATAGCAGAAAAATTTGGGTTATGATTAAACGTCAGGTTTAAAATTGTATATAAAGGCTTACCTTACTAATTCAGGACATACCATCGGTGTATAATCATTAACAGATATGTTTGCATCATATCCAATAAACCTTGGTTCCCATATATTAATCGGAGTATAAATCACACCTTTTTCTAAGTACCTAATAATATACACTTTCCCAAGAGACTCTTTTGTATTTTTAAAGTCAATTTTGGAAGTAGGTTGATAAAGCCTGTATTTACCTTTATCACAAAGATCTTGACGATGCCTTATTGAATATTCAAAACCATTTAACTCAGATCTTATTATGATAATCGAGAATGAAATACAAATAAACAAAAATGCCCATATACCAATACCTTTATTTACAAATTCAAACAAATAACTTAAGTCATACCACTTAAGTTCCTCTTTATATTCCTTCATAGTTATATTAATCAAATAAACTCCTACAGAAAAAATTATAACAACATTTTTGTCAGGTATAGTATTAAATAAAACATAAAATAATATATATAATGGAGGCAGAGTAGCCATAAATACAATTGAAAAGATAATAGGTCTGGCAATCTTATTAAATTTATCTGAAGCTTTATGTGATATATCTAACAAACAAATTAAGAAACCTATTCCAAAGGCTGTTTGTATCAAGCCATCACTAATACTTACTACGTAATCTTTCAATGTGAAATATCGAAGCAACCCTGGATTCACATGCTGGAAGAAAAAATAATTATACCCTGATATCAATACTATAGGTATGTATTTTATTGGAATTAAGAAAGTAATTTTTCTGTTCTTTTCAGAACGATTTTTTACAATATCCATATTATTTTATACCTTATATTAGTTTCGGGCCGGAGTGGTAATGGTGATATAATAAATTGAATTATCTCGATTAGCTAGTTCGGGTTTTATGTTGACACCCCCAAAAATACCCCCAGGAAATTTTTGTTATCCCTCAATATTCGTCACAGAAATAATACATCAAATTACTATACTATTCAAAACAGATACTCTCGAGTCTTACGAATTTATTTTCTCCAGTTTTGATAGTTTTGTTTTTGAAAGAAAATGCTTTAGCAAATTCTCCTGACGATAATCCAAGCTTTGCACAAATTTCCTTCATGCCTACAGTTTTACCATTACACATGAATAAAACATTGCCTTCCGTAGGTTTGCCTAGTACAAAATCAAGGGTTTCATTCAAGCCTTCCAACACTTCACGCCCTACCCTCGACATTTTTGGTAATTTATTTTTAGCTTTTCTGGCCATGTTCATACCCGTCTAATTTATTTTCCTCTATATCTTGAGATTTTTTATCTGTATCGCTTATCTGAAAAAAGGAACACATAGAAGGAAGGCCCGCACCTATATCATAATCACCTTCGTTTTCCACATGTTTTTCATACCATTCTTTTGATAAATTAAGCTCCATAATGTCACCTATTATAATAACCTGAATATAATCTAGAAATTCAATTTATCTATAGCCTTGTTAAACAACTTAGATATCAATGAATAATCCTGTTCATGAAATGCCTTAATAACTGCTTGCAACAATGAATTAACATCAATCTTCTCCCAATTAATGTTATAACCCATGCGACGAACGATTTCATCAAAAAGCAATTTTTGAGTACGTCCATTTCCTTCACGAAATGGGTGCAAAACATTTAATTCGCCAAAATAGTAAGCTAGGCGTGTAACAAATAAACTCTGATCCAGTGATTTGAAATTTTCATTATTTAATTCATTAAAAATTCTAGTAGCCTGTGAAGTTATATGTTCCGGCATAGCAAATACTGTAGTTCCTTTAGCAAGTTGAACTGTTCGTATTTCTCCGGCCCAATCATAAATATCTTGAAAAAGGATGCGATGAATTGTCTGCCATAAATTCATATCTATTTTAGGTTCTGCAATTGCTATAAGTACCTCATCTAGCCTCAAGGAGGTAGCACGTTGTTCAAATATTTCAAGCAACTTTATATCCTGAATATCAGGAATATTCCTTAATACCTGTGAATTTGTATATTGATATGGATCGGATTGGTTATTCCAGTATGAGTCAATCATTGAATTGTACTGCGGGCATCAATTAGGCACAAATCAAGATATTCACGCTTAGTTATTTTTCCAGAGATAAGTAATTGTAATAGTCTCTCATCTGCTGGACTAGTTGTAATACCTTCAAATTTATTTATAGCAGAAAAATGTTTATACATAGAAGCACGTCGACGTTGCTCTGCCCCTGCCAAAGTTGCTGGCCGCTTCTCAAATTTCTGAATTTCTTTTTCAAATGGCGTCATAATTTAATTTTAACAAAAACTATAGAAGATTGGAATTAATATTTTGGTTAACCATTATATTTGCTATATATCATATACTTATGTCACTTGTATAAACACATGGTATTCTCTAAAATAACTACTGAGCAAAAGCAAGTTCCTTATATGTGGGGCTCCGTAGGTTTCTCGTAAATAGCATATAAGGCGTTTTGCTCGACTGTTTTAGAGGATTTAAATGAGTTATCTACCAATAGTCATAAACGCTAGTTATGTTAAAGATTATAAAATCAAAGTAACATTTGATAATGGGAAAAAGAAAGTAGTGGATTGCGAAAAATGGCTTGATGGTGGTATTTTCGAACCTCTGAAAGAAAAAGAACAGTTCAGAAAATTCTTTGTTGATGGTTGGACGATTGCTTGGCCTAATGGGGCGGATATCGCACCGGAGACTTTGTATAGAGGTTAGCTTACCGATTAGACTTTTAAATTAATCTATGTCGCCCTAGTACCTATGTGGTACCTAAAGCTAAAATTTGACTACACTGGGATGATATCTAACCTATTGATAAACTTGGCTCCCCTTAATCAGCATATTACGAACGGAAAGGCAAGAAGAAGTTGCTAGCTTTTTTGGTTATTATTCGCAATTAAACTCAGGCAATCTCTACAGCTTGACCATAATAATTTGACCGTATAAATAATTATAATATTGATGACAACATTGCTGAAACCCTATTAAACTATATTAAGAAATTAATTGGGATAAACGCAGGTTCTTTATTAATACACTGATAATCAATGCAATTCTAATTAGGGCGAATTCGCCCCAATTAGAATTTATGAGGTAACTATATGTTTTTTAGTAAGAAAAAAATTGAACTTACAGTATAAAAATAGCTATTACTCTCAAAAATGGCAACAGTTGAGGATATAAAAGAGATTGCAGCATGACAAACACCCGTCAAAAACCAGAAAACAGCCAAATCCTGCTTTATGAAAACCAAGAAGGAAAAATCAAAATTGATGTACAGTTACAGGATGAAACGGTCTGGTTGACTCAAGATCAGATGGGCACCCTTTTTGGCAAGGCAAGAAATACTGTAACAGAGCATATAAAAAATATATTTTCTGAGGGTGAATTAGAAGAGGCTATGGTATGTCGGGAATTCCGACACACCACTCAACATGGCGCTATTGAAGGAAAAACTCAGAATGTAAAGGTTAAATATTATAACCTTGATGTAGTAATTTCAGTTGGTTATAGGGTGAAATCCCAGCAAGGTACTCAGTTCCGAATTTGGGCAACAAAACGGCTTAAAGAATATATTGTAAAAGGATTCATGCTAAATGACGAGAGGTTTGAATCTGGCAATTCAATGAATTACTTTAATGAATTACAGTCGCGTATTCGCAACATCCGCTTATCTGAAAAATTCTTTTATCAAAAAATTAAAGATATTTACACCACAAGCATTGATTATGACCCAAAAAGCAGCAAAACCATTGAGTTCTTCAAAATCGTTCAAAACAAACTACTATGGGCAATAAGCAAGCAAACCGCTGCCGAACTTATATACAGGCGGGTTGATGCATCACTTCCGTTGCTAGGGATGCAATCACTTGATAAAAAAGATAGCTCCATAATAAAAAAAACAAGTGTCAGTATTGCAAAAAACTATCTGGATGAAGATGAAATAAAATTACTTGGATTGATTGTTGAGCAATACCTTGCCTTTGCCGAAACAATGGCACAGCAACATAACCCTATGTATATGAAGGACTGGGCAAAAAAACTGGATGACATTTTGCAACTTAATGGTAGGGAATTGCTTACCCACGCTGGAAAAATCAGCCATGAAATGGCAGTAGATAAATCCAGCAATGAATTTGCAAAGTACGAAAAAGAGCAAAAGAAAATTGCAAAAGAAAATAGTTTAAAAGAAATAGAAGCTGATATTAAAAAACTAGGGAAATCCATCAAAGAATAAGTTTAGATCATATGAAATTTAAGAATGGCAGTATTACCTATATCCCATTTTTTATGATATATAACCAAGTTGCCTGAACTCACTAATAACATCTTGGTATAATTTACGCATATATGGCACAATAAGGAAAGGGACGCTACTAGACTGGATCCATTTCCATTCCATGAATTCAGGAGTTTCAGTATTTATATCAATATCGGAATCTTCACCGGTAAATTTAAGCACAAACCATTTCTGGGTTTGGCCACGGTATTTGCCACCCAACAGTTTAACCCTTAATTCTTCTGGTACATCATAATTGTACCATTTATTACTTTTGGCAATAATTTCAGCCTTATCAGTACCGATTTCTTCCTTTAGTTCACGCATAACAGCTTGTTCTGGATGTTCACCACCGTCAATACCACCTTGTGGCATTAGCCAAACTTCACTTCTATTATTTTTGCACCGCCCAACAAATATCATCCTGCTACTGTTTAGCAACATTATTCCAACGCATTTCCGGTATGGTAAATTATCAGCCACTTCTACTCCTATTCTTAAAAAATAATTTTAACCAGACGTATTTGGCCTACTAGACACAATAGGAGGGTAGCTCAATTTTTTGGCAACATCTACAGCAATTTTAAATTAGAAACATCAAGTCATAAAATCCCTTATAGGGTTAAACTGTACAAAGCCATGCCTAATTGCGTTTACCATAAGCGTTTACATTTATGAATATCAATAGAAATTTAGGGACGTGAACGGATACCAGTAAAGCCTTAAAAATGTCGGTCGCCAGTTCGTGTTATTGTTTTGGATTTAAACAGTCCTTTACTAAACAAAAAACTCCTTTTAGTTGATAAATACTTAATTATTTCAGCTATATATTGAAACAATATATGAAAGCGTAATTAAATATTAATATTAGTATGTTAGACTTAACTTAGTGTTATCGGCTATATAAAATGCAAGAAAGAGAATACTAATACGCAAAATTAAAAAGTAATTTATAGAATACTAATTATGGCACGTACAAAAAATAGGCATTTTTACACCTTCTAATGGTTCAACAGATCAGTTATCCATAGAATCCGATTATTGGCGAAAGATGCTTTCAGGAGAATTACAAAAAAGGGGTTATGAAGTTGTACCTTTAGAGAAATATCCTATACCAAACCCGCCAGATAAAATAAACGCACCTTACCTTCCTCAATCCCCTAAACAGGCAGCAGCTGAGTTTATTAGGATGGTGCATGAAGATAGGCCTGATGTTATGTGGGCTATGGGTGGAGGCTTTCACGCTACCGCTATGGCAGACGAACTAAACAAATATGCAAGTAATCCTGCAAAATATGTCTCAGATAATCCAAGCTTTGATTTTGGAAAAGGCGCAGATAAGGGTTTTGGAGTAGTTGATCCTAAGCCGTTAATAATAGGCTTTAGTGACGTTGCACATATTCAAATTGCTATGAAACAATATGGTTTTCCATCTATCTACGCTCCTACCTTTGATGTCACGCATGATTTTGTGGGGAGTGAAACTATAGAGAGAAAAGACTTACCAGCGGTGCTAACACAAAGAAAGGAATCTTTATACCATGTAAAAAGCACCGATCTTTTAACTCATAAATTTTTTCAAATAGAAACAGGCGATAATACTAAGGAAAAATTGGATAAAACACTCGCATTAATTAATAAGGCAATTAAAAGCAGGCATGTTGAGGAAAAGATGCCTGCTCAAGATTCATTTGATAAAGCAATTAATGGCGAAGTTTTTGTTGCTCCAACATCAATGATCGCCAATAGTCTCGGAACACCTTGGGAATTAAGATTTGTTAAGCCAACTATATTAATGCTAGAACTTATGGGAAATGCAGATTGTAAATTTATTGATGAATTGGATTTGATGCAAAAAGCAGGAACGTTAGATAAAGTACAAGCCATAGTTTTTGCGGATCCTCCAGAAAGCCCACAAAAACATGATCCCAAGGTTAATCAAATAAAAGAAAAAGCAAAGGAGCTTGGTATTCCTGTGTTTATTTTACCAAAACAAGAAACCTTTGGACATTTTGAGAAATGGGATTATCAAAATTTTAATCCAATTCAAAACGGTACTCAAGCTACAATCAACCTTTCCGATTCTAGTATGCGACTAGGAGATAGGAATATAGAAGGTCTTGAGCATATTACCTTTGCAAACCATGAAAAAAGGAAGGGACGAACAATAAAATATACGCCTCAAGATGGTAATAGGGCTGAATATACCTTAAAAGAATTATTTGAGCTAAAATCAAATCATAGGCTTGATTTTAGAGGTAAAGACCTAGTTGTCGATTTATCTGGTAAACAAAGTTGTGAAAAAGGACACGCACCAACTTGGCTTCAAGGACTCCAAAGTGCAGGAATTTTTGATAATACGCATTCTGTAGAATTTATTGTTGCAAAAGAAGATTCTATATTTGGCACCAGATATATCGATTATTTTAAACAGCAGTTAAGAGAATCTGGAAGAAATGTTGGTAAAATTTCTATAACTAATTTAAATGCTATAAAAGGTATTGATGCTATTGACCTTGCTACCACAACACCAATTTCAGATGAAGTAAAACAAAAAGCCCGTGAGTTGGGTGCAGCAATTTTTGCAAAACCACCTTTAGATTCAGAAATAAAGGATAGGACAGAAAAAAGTTGGATAGAAAAGATGGCTTCACGGACACCACAAGGAAGCAGAGAGGTTTAATATGTAAAAAGCGTAACTTCCTAAGTATAAGTCGCTGGCAAATTATCTTGTTAAGTAAAGGAATTTTTGACTGATTAAATAAATTATCAGATATAACCTCTTGAAATATATTATCATCATACCCAGATAGCGGCATTTACTAAATTTTCTAATTTTATAAAGATGTAATGAACTCCCAAAAACCCAAACACTTCTCAGACCACTTCAACCTTGATAAGGCCAAGCTTAACGAACTGGGCGTTTTTGACCCTATTCTTAATTATGATACCAAGGTTTTTGTTGAACCTCTTTTATTGAAAGACAGCTCAAGCTCAATAATAAAAAACTCATACCAGAATTTTAAGAAATACTTTGCTAATTTACTTATTTTATTACAAGAATCTAAAGAATTAGGTGACAAGTGCTGGATAGCCGCTAAAAAAATGGTGGATTTTCATGAATATGAATATACTTGTCTCGGTTATAGTTCAGCAGACACAGAGGGACGAGGCTCAGGAATTAAGTTTAATGATAAGATACTACAAAGCTCAATTGAAATTATCGATAAAGCCGAGGGCAACCCTGAAATATTTCTGCTCTTACCTTTGCTTGAGGAAGGCATAGCTGGCGATAGGATCAGTGATATGGCTCAACATATCATTGATGAGGATATTTGCCTTTATACTAAAGATATAATGGTTAAAATTGGCATAGAAGGTAACTGTAACCACACAACACGAAGCTATAACAGTTATAAACTTCTTCGTAATCCATATTCAAATGTGCCTATAAAATTAGTTCCTAAAGATATTCTTTTAAATTTACCAGTAGCAGATGACATTGATTCTCTGGTTGAGGAAATGACAACCTTTAATCGCAGGTTACGTGATATAGTAAACATGGATATAGGCAATATATGGCATGATACAACGAAGAAAAAAAGGAAAGAGGCTTTATTAAACGAACTAAAATCCAACAAAGAGTTTTTTGTTGAAACCCTTAAAGCCCTTAAAGAATATAAGTTTGAACATTATGATTTTAACGAATTTTTTCAATTTCTTTCCTTTTATTATGCTTAAAATTCTCAAATTGCTTTTTAAATTGCTGATCAATCCAGCTTTTACCTAAATATCGAAAAACTGCATATGAGGTTCCCGCCGCTGATATTATTACAGAAAGTATTCCAGTCCCGATAATAATTAAAACATTATGTAATTCCAATCCAATGATCATTTTTATCCGTAAGTATTAAATTATAGCCTCTATAGAGACTGTCCTATAAAAGATGTTTTATTATTCTAAATTACCTGGAAAAAATAAAATTCTTTGCCAATGTGGTGGCATACCATTCCACCCTGGCTTAACGTAAACTTTAGAAAAGATTTTCCAATCACGCATTTTATCAAATTTATTGTTTGGATTATTAATTTCATCAAAATCATGATTATGTCGCATAAAGTTTTTTTCAAAATCAAGAGTTGATACGTAGTATTTCACTGAAACAATTCTTGTAGTTTGTCGAAGAAAATCTTCAGCTATTCTTCTTATCGCTATTCCAAAATCTGATTCTTTCTTCCAATTTGACGGTAATTTTACAAACAATATTCCTGGTTTATTTTCAGGTAATTGTTTTTTAGCCAATTTAAACATATTCATTATACCTTTTTCTGAAAACTGCGTACCCTCAATTTTGCATTTAACCTCTGCACAGGCAGTTGTGCCGTCCGAATAAAAAATTTCCACATCATAATCTAACCCTTTTACTCCCCGAGACATAATATATTGAAAAGGTACAGAATGAATATAAAGTAGTCTCCCAAGGTCAAGTTCTGCATATGTCGATTCAAGGTTTCCATCACGCATTTTTGTAATGCATTCATCAAAACCTGAAGTATTTTGAAGATTATAAAGTACTTCCGCAAGATCAACTATGCGAAACAACGATTTTGCTGAACGTTCTTGTGACAAGTCTTTGTCAGAATCATCAATTGAAAAAAAACCTTTTATATGACGATCCGAAATTACGTATTTAGTTACCCATCCTTTTCCAAGAAATTGTCTTACAACTTTAATGCCAAGAGAAATTGATGATGACACTCTATCATTTTTTACTTCACCAGGTAGGTCATTAAACATACAGTGAAGTGATTCAAGATTAACTATATTTTTTTTAATCATTTTTTATTACATTTAAGGTTGGATTTATTGTTTCATCACCCAAACTTCACCTCAATCACATTATCACCTCCAACAGTAATGCTCTCAATGTAATTACTCCAGTCCTGCATCATTTTTCTGCGCTGGGTTAGATATTTAGCTCGGTCATAAGCAGCACCGAGTGAAGTACGTTTGGCATGGGCAAGCTGGGCATCGACAACATCGAATGGGTATTCTAATTTCTCTAGAATTGTTGTCATTGCTAGAGACCTAAAGCCGTGACCGGTCATACGGCCTCGATACCCCATGCGCTCTAGGGCTTTGAGAATAGCATTATCACTCATATGATCTAATGGCCTTGTAGCACTGGCAAAAACCCATTCATAATTGCCATTATAGCGTTTGAGGTCTTCAAGTATACCTAGCACTTGGGTTGATAATGGTACTATATGTATTTTCTTCATTTTCATGCGGTTAGCGGGTATTGTCCATGTTGCCGATTCAAAATCAAACTCTGACCACTTGGCTTTTATTAATTCTGTAGTTCTAACAAAGGTATGTAATATGAATTCGATAGCATAACGTGTAGTTGGATACATTCTGGCATCATTGCGATATAGGTCTTTTAAGAATTGCGGTAACTCGCTTGGCTCTATTGAAACTTGATGTACTACCGGTTTAGAACTAAGGGCTTTCTTATCTATGCCTGACGTTGCATCATATTCGACTAGCCCTTTGGTAATTGCGTAGCGAAAAATCTGCCCGCACATTTGTTTCACCCTACGGGTTATTTCATATACACCACGTTTTTCAATATCCTGAAGAACTTCAAACATTTTAACCGCATTAATGCTATTTATAGGTAATGAACCCATTCTATTAAAAACATCAGCCTCAAGCCTAGTCATAATGGTCTTGGCATATTTTTGAGACCAGCCATGTTTATCTTTTGAATATTCATGCCATTTGCGGGCGACAATTTCAAATGTGTTGGCCGCTTCTGCTGATCTTTTCTTTTTTTCCTCTTGTTTTTCAAAGGATGGATCTTTACCTTCCGATAACAGCGTGCGCGCTTCGAATCTCTTTTCCCTGGCTCTTTTTAGTGAAACTTCTGGATAAGCCCCTAATGCAAGTAACTTTTGTTTACCCTCAAAACGGTATCTTAGACGCCAAAGCATTGAACCATTCGGCATAACCTGTATAAACATACCTTCCCCATCAGCAATCTTGTATGTTTTTTTCCTAGCTTCTAAGCTCTACAGCTTGATATCAGTCAGTGTCATAAGAGTACCCACATATTTATTACACGATACCACCACATGCTAAAATACCACCATCTACCACCACTTGGTGGTAGATGGTGGTAGATTATAGTGGACGATAGTGGAATAAGCTAATAGCTAAACTTTAGATTTGTCAAGGTTTTCTAGATGTTAGTGGATTGTAGTGGAGGGGAAATGGCTCCTCGGGCCGGACTCGAACCAGCGACCAAGCGGTTAACAGCCGCTTGCTCTACCACTGAGCTACCGAGGAACACAGTTTCGCCCGCCGTATATAGCAAATCATATTTTAATTCGCCAGCGTTTTATTTAAAAATTAGAAAATTTATTACTCTTAATATTCTTGATGCGCCTGTTTCCAGTATTATTCAATCATTTAACCAACTTGGGGCATTTAACCAACTTGGGGGTAAAATAGACTTGAGTTGTGTATCCGCATTGAAAAAAGTGATTTTTAATTTTAATTTATCGGGCTCCAATCCCCAAATAGCCTTTATACTTTGTTTAGCAACTTTTGGTACGGTATGATCGTTAAAATTACGTGATGTTATATATAAATATGAGTTGTCATCAAGAAAGGCCATAAGACTGGTACCTTTAGTAATATCAACCCAGATATAGCCTCTAGATGAACATTGATGAGGAATACAGCTTTCACTTTCAGCATAAAGTTGATCTTTACTAGGGGATGGAGTAGCAAGAGTCTGAGGCGGGTCAAGTTTTACAGGTTCGGCTAATTTCTTCTGACAAGCCGATTTATTAATCGTGATCGCCTTGTGTAAGTCAG
>Ga0206814_10003_pt3 | contig 35488 bp, 32 predicted proteins | sample Alteio_BWOrgCont_90_FD_152850 | JGI IMG/M metagenome (GOLD analysis project Ga0206814, IMG submission 152850) | Enriched cells from forest soil in Barre Woods Harvard Forest LTER site, Petersham, Massachusetts, United States -... | ecosystem: Environmental > Terrestrial > Soil > Temperate forest >...
GAAGTGCGACGTAAAGCACGAAAAAAACAGCAAGCGTTTCATAGCGCATGTGTGCGACGTTTACCGTGTTTTCCGCCACATATTCTGGTTCCGGACGCCCAATTAAAACCGCCGAACCGTACCGGTATACTGAGCCTCGACGAACTGCCCGACAACGATCATGCGCCGGTCCAGGTCGGCGCCGACCATATCGCTTATATCGAATTTACGTCGGGCACCACCGGCACGCCGAAAGGTGTTATGATTTATGCATCCGGCCTTGTCCGATACCTGGCGGTCATTCAGGATTTATACAAAATCACCGCCGAGGATCGCGTCGCCGAAACAGCCGATCTCAGTTTCGATATTTCCGTGTCAAATATGTTTGGTGCGTGGGGAGCAGGTGCCGCATTGCATATCATCCCGGCAACACAGGCAATGGCGCCGGCGCGTTTTATTCAGGATAACGCGATCACCTATTGGTATTCAGTGCCGTCCATCATCACATTTCTAAAATCGATGAAAGTTCTGACGCCGAACGCCTTCCCCACTCTGCGCTGTTCGATTTTTGCGGGCGAGCCGTTTCCGGAAAGCTCCGCCCTTGCCTGGAAACAAGCGGCGCCGAACAGCATCGTCGATAATCTTTATGGTCCGACGGAAGCGACAGTCGTGTGCCTTCTCCAGCGGCTGACCGAACCGCCGACCGTAACGGCGCAGCGTGGCATTCTGGCCATCGGCAAAGCTTTTCCGGGAACGGAAGTCACGATTTTCGGACCGGACATGCGCACATGTGCGCCCAACCAAGAAGGCGAAATCGCCCTTGCCGGCGCACAGCTTGCAGCCGGATATTTCGGCCAGCCGGACCTCACCGCCGACCGTTTCCGCATGATTGATGGCAAACGCTGGTACCTGACCGGCGATAAGGGATATTATGAAGCGAATGGCGTGTTCCATCATCTCGGCCGCTTCGATCATCAAGTTAAAGTTCTCGGCAATCGCGTCGAACTTGAAGAGGTCGAAGCACATTTGCGCAAGGCGGCCCAGACCGAATTAGTCGCTGCGGTCGCGTGGCCGTCCGCACACGGCGTTGCCAGCGGGATCGTCGGGTTTGTATCCGGCGCGCAAATGTCGCCCGCACAGATTAAAGATAGGCTCAAGAAGCAATTGCCGGTTTATATGGTGCCGACCGTCGTTCATGAGATCAGCGATATGCCGATGACGACCAGCGGCAAAGTCGACCGTAAGGCGCTGATTGCCCGTCTCGATCAATCCAAGGCGAATTGAGGCCACATGACAGAGCCGAGACTGCCGATGTCCGCCCTGAAATCGTTACTTCTTACGGATTTGTCCGACAATCCGAAACTTCTCAGCCTCGCCGAAACATCCGAAGGCAAAATTCTTTTGCTCAGCCTGTTCGGCATCGTTCTGGAAATCGGCAATCCTGGCCTCAATATGCCGGCATTTGGCGTGGTTTTTTTGACCGTCGTCGCATGCACATTTTACGACAAGCACCGCATGAGTATTTTGCCGACCGCGGTGCTCCTTTTGCTGGCCGCCGACCCCTTTCCTTATTGGTTCACTAACGATGTTTTGAAGTTGGCGATCAGCCGGGAATTGCCGGCGGAAAACACGGTAAACGTCGCACACATGCGCTATGAAACGCTTGCTGTTTTTTTCGTGCTTTACGTCGCACTTCTTCATGGCGCTCTGCGTTTTCGCGATCTGTTCATATATCGTAGACCGCTTGTTTTTCTTCTGTCGACTTTTTTTGCGCTTCTTTTCTTCGTATCGGCCAAAATTCTGCATGGGCTTGCGCAGGTATATCTGTGGTCCTTCGTCAGTGTCTTTGGCACATATCTCTGGTTTATGGCTTACGCCTTGACGGACTTGCAGACGAAAGATCATAGCCCCTTACGCCTACAATTTGGCCTCCTGCATCCGTTTTGGGGCTCCAGCAGCGTTCCACATGGCAAGGGCGCTGCTTATATCCGTAAAGTTATGTCGAGAACACCGCAGGAGCTGGCTCTGTCCCAGGTTAAGGGCATGAAGCTGCTTTTGATCTGCCTGTTTTTTCGCGGCGTGAAATTTGTTTTTGATCAGCTTATGCATGGTTATTTTCATGTGCCGCAATTTGTCGACGCCATAAAAGCGCAAGTCAACGGAACACCTTTTTCCGGATCTCTATGCTGGGCGAGCCTTATTTCGGCCTATTTCGAGTGGGTCTTTTTCATATCCATAATTGGGAATACTTTTGTCGGCTGCGCCCGGATGTCGGGGTTTTATCTTTTACGCAATACCTATAAGCCGATACGGGCAACAAGCATCGCCGAATTCTTCAATCGATTTTTCTATTACTTCAAGGAACTTCTGGTGGACATGTTCTTCTTCTCCACCTTTGTCCGGTATTTTCGTAAGCAAAAAAGATTGCGCATTGCCTTTGCTACTTTCATGGCGGCGGGTATCGGCAACATGCTTTACCATTTCGTGCGCGATCTGGATTGGATCGTCGGCATGGGGTTTTGGAAAGCACTCATAGGTTATCAGACTTATGCTTTTTACTGTGTCGTACTCGCGGCCGGCATCATATCGTCACAGCTCTGGCCCTATAAGCCACGCTCCACGACATGGTTCGGCGCAAAATTCGTTCCCTGCTTCGGTGTTTTCGTATTTTACTGCTTCCTGCATATATTTGATGATACCGACCGCATGCGTACGCTCGGGCAACATTTCGATTTTCTGTTTCATCTTTTTGGTTTAACTTAAGGCTTATTTTGAAAAAGGTCCTGAATGAGCGATATTCGCACGCAGTTGCGCGACCATATGCAGGCTTTTCTGCAATCCAAAGGCGACAGCGCGCCGTTTGCGGATTCGGAGCCTTTGTTTACCAATGGCCGTCTGAATTCCCTGGACGCAATGGAAACGGTCATTTACCTCGAAGAAAATTTCGGCATCAGTTTTGCCCAAAGCGGGTTCGACCAAACCTATATCGACTCCATCGAAGCGATGGCAAAGCTGGTTGAAGCGCAGAAGACAAACTAGCGCATCAGGATATATTTCTTCCTATTCCTATATGGATTATTGATGTTCCGCCCGGCTGATTAATCGTTGGGGGATATTTTCATGGATGTACGTCTCGACACTCAGATCGCTATCGTTACCGGCGGGAATTCCGGACTCGGCCGCGCTACGGCTTTGCAGTTTGCGGAGGCCGGCGCGGACGTCGTCATCGATTACCATTCCGAGGAAGACAAAGCCGACGAAGTGGTCAGAATAATCGAAGGCATGGGTCGCAAATGCATCGCCGTTCAAGGCGATATGTCGAAGGAGGCTAATGTCGAGACATTGTTCAAAACCACAGTCGATAAGTTGGGCGCGGTGGATATTCTTGTTGCCAATGCGGGCATTCAGAATGATGCGCCGATTGGTGATATGACGCTGGAAAAATGGAACAACGTGATCGGTGTCAATCTCACTGGCCAGTTTATGTGCGCGCGTGCGGCAATCCGGCAGTTCCGTAAACAGGGCGATCGTAAAGTGTCGCGTTCCATCGGTAAGATCATCTGCATGAGTTCCTGCCATCAGCTCATCCCGTGGGGCGGGCACGTGAATTACGCGACGTCCAAAGGCGGCATCGCGATGATGATGAAAACGCTGGCGCAGGAAGTCGCGGGCGAAAAAATTCGTATCAACGGCATTGCGCCCGGCGCGATCAAGACCGCCATTAATGAGAAAGCGATGGAAGGCGACGCCTTGCCGAAACTTTTGAAACTTATCCCCTATGGCCGCGTAGGCGAGCCGGAGGATGTCGGTTATCTGGCACTGTTTCTGGCGTCGGATTTCGCGGATTATGTGGTCGGGTCGTCGATGTTCATCGACGGTGGGATGACATTGTATCCGGGGTTTCAGGATAATGGTTGAGCCTTATTGTTTTTCGCCCAACATTTTCTCGATACGCGGATCAGGCACCAGCCATAAGGCGGCGACAAGCGCATAAATGGCATCAGCGGCCAAGGGATGAATGAAGGCCCACGAAATGCCCGCCACATAGAAAATGGCTGAAACTTTACCTTTAAAATCGTTGCCGATGGCTTTGGCCAGCAGAGAATCCGGTCCCTGAGAACGGATAATGCATTTTTGTAAAATCACATAGGCGACTGCGGGAAACAGCAGGATGATGCCGTAAAATGCCGTCGGCACCACGGCCAGTTGGTTCTCACCGAGCCATGCCGTCGCAAACGGGATCAGCGATAACCAGAAGAGCAGATTTGTATTCGCCCACAAAATCGCGCCATTCACACGCTCGACGGTTTGCAGCATGTGATGGTGATTGTTCCAGTAAATCCCCACATACAAAAAACTGAGCGCATAGCTGAGAAATTGCGGCAATAGGGGCTGCAGATCGCCCCATTGTTTGCCCTGCGGGATTTTCAACTCCAACACCATGATTGTGATGATGATGGCGATGACGCCGTCGCTGAAGGCGGCTAATCGGTCTTTGTCCATGGGATCAATTGAGCGGTCCCTGCCTTAGCTGTCAAGCCGCGGCGATTTGTTCAGCGATGGCTTTCGCCTGTTCGCGCAATTCAGGCACGGCGACGGATTCATAAAGCCGTCCGCGCAGCACTGTGCCGAGGGTGTAAAGATTGGAGACGTTTTTACCCGTGGCGTCGGTTGCCTGGAAAGACAAATTCGTCGAGATGCCAAGCGCGAGCGGATCGGGCGCAATCAGGCCGGATTTCAGTAAATTCTGCACAAGCTCATCTGGCAATTTACGGAAATCATTCTGCGGGCCGGTGCAGCGGACAATCTGGCGGACGAAAAATGTTTCGTCGGATTTCTTACCACGTGGATGCCAGGTGACCTTCCACCCCTGCCCGCCGCGCGTTTGCGCGATGATCGATCCCGCATGCAATCGCATACGACCGTCGCGTTCGAGCGTGCGGTAAAACTCCATAATCTCCGGCGCGCAGCGATGGCGATGAGAATCCCAATAAGGACGTAGATGGCGCAAAAATCGCCGCTTTTCGGTTTGATCGAGCGATTGCCAGATCAGCTGTGTCGGCGTACGGAAAGAGTCGATAATATTTTGCCATGGCACATCCGGATGCGTGGCAATTTCTTTCCGTATGGCGCGCAATAAACCGACGACGGTCTTCGGATGAGGCGGCTGCCATTTCAATGTATGTGATCCGGGCGCGGTATGTTCGCGGGGCAGCAATCCGCGACGCGAAAGCAGACGGATGATCCCGTCTTTTTTCGTCCGCGATAGCGTCACAACGAGATCGAGACTGGTCAGGCCGGTGCCGACGATCAGTATATCGCCCGGCTCGGACAATTGTTTCCATGTTGCTGGCGCATAGGGATCGATGACTTCAGCATCGTTCGACAAACGATCGGGCGGAAAATTGCCGAGCGCGAGGACGACAAAATCGGCGATGATCGTCTGGCCGTCTTTTGCGACGATTTCGAACCGTTCATTAGTGCGGCGAATATCGACGATATGCCGATTTAGAACCTGCACCCCTGAATGCGCGGCGCGGGCTTCGGCGAGAATTTCTTTCAAATACTGTGCATAAACGCGCCGTTGCACGAAACTGTTTGGCGTGGCGCCGGTGCCGGGATGTTTGGACAGCCATTTCCAGAAGTGATCCGCCTGTCCGGCAAATGCGCCCATATTTCCGCCGCGCACATTAAGCAGATGATCGGGATCCGGCGTGCCGTAAGCCAGTCCCGGCCCCACGTCGGCATTACGCTCGATGAGAGCGATGGGCATATCGGGCGCCATCTGCGCCAGATTGACCGCGACCATGGTACCACAAAAACCCGCACCGATAATCGCTACCTTGTAATGGGGCGCGTTCAAACGCCGCCCATCGTGCAGATGATTTTCCATTCGGCGGCCGTCACCGGCTGCACGGATAAACGCGCAGACGTGACCAGCGACATTTTGGCGAGTGTCGGTTCGGCTTTAATCACGGCCAGGGTTACCGGCTTCGGCAAAGGTTTGATTGCCTTGAGATCGACAACGACCCAGGGGTCGCCGTCTTCGGCGCTTGGGTCGGGGTAATACTCGCGTACCACCTCAACAATACCGACAATGTCTTTGCCTTCGTTGGAGTGATAGAAAAATCCCTGATCGCCTTTTCTCATGCTCATCAGGTTTTTCTTGGCGAGATGATTGCGCACGCCTTCCCAGGCAATACCCTTAGCGCCAACGGCAACTTGATCCTTCCATGACCAGGCGTCCGGTTCGGATTTATAGAGCCAGTAGTTTTTATCCTTGCTCACCAGCCCCCCGTTTTCGGTTCAGCGCTTGGCGGCAGCCTTCGCCAAAGCCTTCACGATGGAATCGCACGCTTCGTCGGCGTTACCCCACCCTTCGATTTTGACCCACTTATTGTCTTCCAGGTCTTTGTAATGCTCGAAAAAATGGGCGATACGGCGGACGATGTTTTCCGGCAAATCTTCGTAGCTTTTGATGTGATTGTAAATCGGCGTGATATGTGGAGACGGAACCGCGACTATTTTCTCGTCGCCGCCAGCCTCGTCGGTCATACGCAGAATGCCGACCGGGCGGCAACTTAACACCGCCCCCGGAATGATCGGACGGTGATTGACGACCAGAACATCGGCCGGATCGCCGTCATCCGACAAAGTATGCGGAATAAACCCGTAATTTCCCGGGTAACGCATTTCAGTCTGCAGGATTCGGTCCACCACCATGGTGCCGGACACTTTATCCATTTCATATTTTATCGGCTCGCCGCCGACGGGAACTTCAATAATGACATTTACGTCATGGGGTGGGTTTTTGCCTGGGCTGATGCCATCGATGCGCACGAACGGCTCCTTTTATTCTTTCTAAAGATGAAAAACGGCCCAAAATCTGCGGGCCGCGCCCTATCTGTCAGCTAAAACATATCGTTTTCAAGAAAAATCGCACATACTCAAGCGCCCGAACGATTGCCGCATGCCTCCGAAGGACGGGAAAACTATTGTTAGCAAAGGGGTTTCAGGCTATTAATGCGTTCTCACACGAACCAGAGGTTTTTCTCAAGCCCATCATTGGTTATGTATAATATCTCTGACGAGCCAATCCTTACCGCACGCTTTTAACCATGAAAATTGATACGACCACAAAAGACGGATTGTTTCTCCTCGGCGTCGCGGTTGTTGCGATTATGTTGTCGTTTTTCCTGCTCAAGTTCAAATACGAGCATACCATTGAAAAACATTGCGAATATATCGCTCGCGAAGTCAGCGATCTGGGCCCGCCTGAAAAGGTCTGTCCCCGCGTGTGCGAGCGGCATAAAACAGAATATGACGTAGCGTTTTCCTATTCCGAGCGCAAATTGGGCACCGAATGCAATTGCTGCAGCAAGGAATTCTTCCTCGGCAATGAAAATTCGACGCCGATTACCATTCCCGAAGCGCCACAAGGCGATCGTGAATCTGAACCGGCGAATGAGAAATAATCGTCGCTTCTTTGACATTTTGTATTAAAACCGGACCGGTTTTTCGGCGATGACATTTCCGCCTCAATTTCTCGACGAGCTGCGCGCACGCCTTCCGGTTTCGGAAGTGGTCGGCAAACGCGTACGGTTGATCCGCGCCGGACGGGAATTTAAGGCGTGCTGTCCGTTTCATAATGAAAAGTCGCCAAGCTTCACCGTCAACGACGAAAAGGGATTTTACCACTGCTTCGGCTGCGGCGCGAACGGCAACATCATCAGTTTCTCCATGCAATACGAACGGCTGAGTTTTCCGGAAGCCGTCGAACAGCTTGCCGCCCTGGCCGGTATGGAAGTTCCGCGCGACACCCCTGTGGAGCGCGAACATTACGACCGGCAAAAACGGCTCTATGAATTGCTGGACCGCGCGACGAAGTTTTTCGAAGAGGAACTATTCGCCCCCGGCGGCCGTGAGGCTCTGAATTATCTGCGGAGCCGCGGATTAAGCGAGGACGGCATCCGCCGCTTCCGGCTCGGCTATGCGCCGAACAATGGACAGGCGCTGATCCGCAAAATGCTGGCGGAGAATTACAAGCTCGACGAGATGATCGAAATCGGTCTTGCCAAAAAATCCGACGAACGCGGCGAAAGTTACAGCTTCTTCCGCAATCGCGTGATTTTTCCCGTCGGCGACCGCAAAGGCCGCACGGTCGCTTTCGGCGGCCGCGTGATGGGCGATGGCGAACCGAAATATCTCAATTCGCCCGATCACCCACTGTTTCATAAGGGTAAGCTGCTTTACGGACTATCACGCGCGCGCACGGCGATAAGTCAGAACCAGCCGCTTATCGTCGTCGAAGGTTATATGGACGTCATCGCCCTGGCCGAAGCCGGGTACAGCGGCGCAGTGGCGCCGCTCGGCACGGCATTGACGGAAGATCAGCTGATCGCGCTTTGGAAATTGTTGCCCCCGATCGAAAGCCGCGACCCTTCCCAGGATTATAGTCCGATCCTCTGTTTCGACGGCGACGCCGCTGGTCAACGCGCAGCGATAAAGGGGATGGAGCGGGCTTTGCCGATGCTTTTGCCGGGGCAGACCGTGCGCATCGCCACTTTGCCGCAGGGGCAGGACCCCGACGACCTTATTCGCCAATCCGGCCGCGCGGCGATGGATGGCGTGCTAAGTCAGGCGAAGCCGATGATCGACATGATCTGGGATACAACGCTTGCAAACCGGCGCATGCATACACCGGAAGACAAAGCGGCATTCCAAAATGCCCTTAAACAGAAGGTCAGCCGGATTTCGGACGCGGGCTTACGATCGCACTATCTGGACGACATTTCTAAGCGTCTCGAGGTCATATTCGGCCGGAACATAGCCCAACGGAACAGATCCCGGCCCCAAAACCGCAGTCTCACCCCTTATAAGGGGAAGTCAAAAAACTGGCAGGACGAATCACCCCAAGGGTTAACCCCCGTCTCGCGCAACAAGCCCCCATCGGCCCAAAGGCTGCGGGAGAAGACGTTTTTGGCCCTTATGATTAACTATCCGGCTTTATTCGACGAATTCGGCGAAGAATTCGCCCAGATGAGCTTCGCCGCCCCCGAATTCGAGGTCCTTAAACAGCGGCTGGCCGCCATTCTGGCCCTCGATTCGTCTGAACCCCTTGACGTGGCGGGACTTTATCGCCATCTGTCCACTAGCGATGACATGAATTTCGGATCGAATTTCGACTCTGCCGCTGCCCGAAAGAGAGTGTTGGACGATGTTCTGTCCGAAAACACCTACATGCACACCAGAGCCGCGCATCCCGGTGGTGCCATCGAAACGGCGCGGCATGCATGGAAGTCAGTTAATAATAATTTATTGAAAGAAAAGCTAAATAACGAACTCGAAAAAGCCAGACTGGTGCATATGCAGGAAAATTCGGATGAGAGCTACGCGCGCATGATGGCCATTCTGGAACAAATTCAAAGCCACGTGAACGACGACAGCGAAACCGGATTTACCGAAACACATAGGAACTCTGGGGTTCAGGAAAGTTGAGACATGACCGGTAAACATAAGAAGCCAGCCAAGCCCGCACCCAAAGCGAAAGCCAAAGCCGTCGCAAAGAAAGCGCCGCCGCCGAAGGCTGTCGCCAAGAAACCGGTAGCACCGCCCGTCAAGGCGAAGACTCCGCCGCCGCCTGCCAAAGGCGCGAAACCAGCTGCGCCTGCCGTTCGCGGGGTTCCGTTCCAAAAGAAAGTCGTGCCCCCTGCTCCGCCCGCGCCGCCGCCGAAACCGGAAGCGAAGGCCGGCAAAAAGCCCACGGCCGCAATCGATCTGAAGATCGACGAGCCGAAGCCAGAGGAAGATAAAACCGAAGCCCCGATCATCGAAACGGCGACCGAAGCCATCAAGAAGATGATTAAGAAGGGCAAGGAACGCGGTTACGTCACCGTCGACGAAATCAACGCCGCCTTACCGCAGGATAAGATCAATTCCGATTTGATCGAAGATACGATGGCGATGCTGTCCGAGATGGGCATCAGCGTCACCGAAGGCGATGAAGAAGAAGCGCCGAAAAAGGAAGGCGAAGAGGAAGAAGAATCCGGCAACGTCAGCTCCGATGAGCTCGGTCGCACGGACGACCCCGTTCGCCTTTATCTGCGCGAAATGGGTTCGGTCGAACTGCTGAGCCGCGAAGGCGAAATCGCCATCGCCAAGCGCATCGAAGCCGGGCGCGAGATGATGATCGGCAGCATCTGCGAATCCCCGCTCACCATTCAGGCCATCCTCGGCTGGCACGACGCGCTGAACGACAACAAGATGCTTTTGCGCGACATCATCGATCTTGAAGCTACCTATGGCGGCGGGCCGTCAAGCGAAGCGGAAATGCTTGGCGAAGGCGATAGCGCCACGCCACAGCCGGAAGTAGAAGAGGAAAAACCCGAAGCCGAAGGCGCCGAAGGCGAGTTCGAAGCCGGCGATGACGAGCAGGAAAACCTGTCGCTGTCGATGCTCGAAGAAAAGCTCAAACCGCAGGTCATGGAAACCTTCGGCAAGATCGCCAGCACCTATGCACGCCTGTTCCGTTTACAGGTGAACCGCCATACGGCGATGCAAAAGGGCGAAGCCCTGTCACCGCAGTCGGACAAGAAGTTTCAGCAGGTCAAGGACGAACTGGTCGATCTCGTTCGTACCGTGCGCCTCAACAATCACCGGCTCGAACAGCTGGTGCAGCAGATGTACACGCTCAACCGCCGCCTGGTCGGCATTGAGGGCCGCATTATGCGCACCGCGCTCGACAGCGGATTGAAGCGCGACGATTTCCTTGCCCGTTACACCGGCCACGAGCTTGACCGCAACTGGCTGGAAGAGGTTTTCCATCCGAAGCCGCAATCGGCCAGCGCGGTGAAGTCGCTGATCGAAAAGATCACCAAGAAGCGCGAAGATAAGGCCAAAGGCGTCAAAGCCGCGCCTTCGGGCCCGTCCGCACCGCCGCCGGTGAAGGCCGACGTCAAGGCTTGGACCAAATTCGCCGAACGTCACGGCGAGGAAACCGATCGTCTGCGCGCCGAAATCGCATCGATCTGCGACGAAGCCGGCCTGCCGCTCGGTGATTTCAAGCGCATCGTGATGACGGTGCAAAAGGGCGAGCGCGAGAGCAACAAAGCGAAGAAGGAAATGGTGGAGGCCAACCTGCGCCTCGTGATCTCCATCGCCAAGAAATACACCAACCGCGGTTTGCAGTTCCTCGATCTCATTCAGGAAGGCAATATCGGCCTGATGAAGGCGGTCGAAAAATTCGAATACCGCCGCGGTTATAAGTTCTCGACCTATGCGACCTGGTGGATCCGTCAGGCGATCACGCGCTCCATCGCCGATCAGGCGCGTACGATCCGCATCCCCGTGCATATGATCGAAACCATCAACAAGCTGGTCCGCACCAGCCGCCAGATGCGGCATGAAATCGGCCGCGAGCCGACGCCGGAAGAACTGGCCGAAAAGCTGCATATGCCGCTGGAAAAGGTGCGCAAGGTGCTGAAGATCGCCAAGGAGCCGATCTCCCTCGAAACGCCGATTGGCGACGAGGAAGATAGCCATCTGGGCGATTTCATTGAAGACAAGAACGCCGTGCAACCGCTGGATTCCGCCATTCAGGGCAATTTGCGCGAAACGACGACCCGCGTTCTGGCGACGCTGACGCCGCGCGAAGAACGCGTGCTGCGCATGCGTTTCGGCATCGGCATGAACACCGACCACACGCTTGAAGAAGTCGGTCAGCAGTTCAGCGTCACCCGTGAGCGTATCCGCCAGATTGAGGCGAAGGCGCTCCGCAAGCTGAAGCACCCGTCGCGGTCACGGAAACTGCGCAGCTTCCTCGACACCTAGAGCGAACAACGGCATGACAACGGCTGCCGTCGTATTCGTTATCTGTTTCGCGTATTTCGTTCAGGCTGCGTTCGGCTTCGGCGCGGGGCTGATTGCCCTACCACTGCTCAGCCTTATGATCGATCCGAAAACGGCTGTGGTCATTCTGGCCATTTTTCCGGTCCTGACTTCCGTAGTCCTTATCCCCCTGCGGCACGATATCGATTGGAAGAAAATCATCAGGCTGGGGCCGGGTATAGCCATCGGTCTTCCCTTCGGTTTGTTTTTATTTGCCTCTACGAGTGGAAAGCTTATCAGCATATGTCTCGCCCTATTCGTGCTTGTTTATGTCGCCGGCAATTTCACCAAACGGAATTTTTTTGCCGCCATTGAGGACAAGCTGCCAGCGCATATGCAGCCCTTTGCCGTGGGGCTGGCGACGGGCATTCTTTCTGGGCTGCTGGGCAACGGTGGCCCGCCCATGGCCGCCTATCTGCAGAAAAACACGTCGTCGGCTGTGGTTTTCCGGGCAACCCTTCTGGCCATTTTTTTATGCGTGAATATTGTGCGCTGTTTCTTCCTGGGCATGACCAATTTCATTCGGGGCGACGTCATCCATTACAGCTTAATAGCGCTGCCCTTTTTTGCCGTTGCGATTTTTGCGGGTTATCACGTTCCGAAGAAAATAAGTCAGTCGTCTTTCGACACCGGCATCAATGTACTGCTGCTTCTGTCGGCGTTTTCGATTTTAGCGAAACAGATTCTGTAACAAACGGGTTTTCGAGAAATCAGCGCGACGCAATTTTGTCGTTGCCGGCCGTATTGATTGCATAACCCTTATTATTCATACAGGCCGTGAAACGCGCCTGTGTATCGTTCGGCAGGCTCTGGCGCTGTGTATCCTGGTCGCGCGGGTCGCTGGGCGACAGCGATGCGATAATATGGGACCACATCACCAACTCACCGTTGCTGGAGCAACGCGTGGCCCATTCGTTGCGTGTCGGCGCCGCCCAGTTCTGACAATAAGCGAGATCGGTACGGTACGCGGGCTTATTGTCCGATTGCGCGACGATGTTGTTCGGCATCGGATCGTTGCTTGCGCAACCCGCAAGCAACAGCAGAGCGATCAGGAATGAACGTCTCATAGCAATCACCTTTTGAAAATGGGCTATTTCAAAATCTTGCGGGCTTTGGCGATCATCTCGTCGCATTCCTTGCGCGTGATCACCGAGATGTCTTCCGCCCGCACCTGCATGTCGCGTGCGAGGGCGGCGATTTCGTCGTGGGTGGCGTAGAAAGCCGTGTCGGACGGTTTGCCGTCATGCACGCTTTCTTCCAGACGTTCACCGGGGAGAAGATCGAAGTAACCCGCCGTCCGGCCGTCGGCATAAACACCGCCGATCGCCGTCATGTGACAGGTGGACGGAATATCGTCCGCTTTCGAAGGAATAACGTGGATGATCCGTTCGCGCGGCGTGCCGGGTAGATCGACGAGGCGCAATACATGGCGCTTGTCAGCCTGGTTCAAAGGAATCGAGGCGGCGGTGCCGACGACGTAGGATAAATCGATCACCCGCGCGACTCGCCCGGGCGAGCCGGTGCGCTTGTGATGCTGCACCATGGCCTCCAGAAGCGCTTCTTCGCCCATATTGATCAGTTCCGCGACGAAAGAGGCCGGCATCGGCGAAAATTTGGATCCAATGCCCTGCGGACCGGCGAAATGGCTTTCGAGGAATCCCCAGAGGTCCGGCGATTCGGCTGGCTTGTAATGGAATCCCGCCTTTTCGAGATAACGCACGGACTCGCTATGTTGCATGGGAATATCCCTGAGACCTTGAAAATCAAAGCCAAGGATAAGGCGGTGCCGCTTAAAGGGCGTTTAAATATATCTGCAATTTGATTGAATAATGGTTGTTTTACGTTTCGTTGATATATGCAGGAATCCAAGTAAAACTGGCCTGAATCGCCGTTTTTTTCAAAAATAAAAACACCCTTAAAAACAAAACCCCTGTTCAACTTGCCTGCATTCGCGAGGCCTGTCGAACAGGGGCATGTTTGGATTTTTATAACCGCCGAACGGCGGATAGGTTAGATCTTCTTCTTCTTGGTGGCGGTTTTCTTTTTGGTTGCTTTCTTCTTGGCAGCCATAGTGACCTCCTAGCTAGAGTAGAGACGCAAATGTTGTGGCGACACACACATAGAGTCAACAAGTTTCTCGAATTCGAGCATGGAATCACCGACGCACGCACGCTATCGCCTCTTGCGTTGCATGCTTGCAACATTTTTCGCCGCTTTGAGAGAGAATTTATACGATGCGAAACGATCTTTTATCGCGCAGACAAAATTTTCGGACGCACATCGCCAAAAAATCGTGCGAAGAAAATTCCGCAGCACGCCAAATTGCGCGCGCAAGGAATACGAAAACTGTTCCTCGGTCTTCAATCAGGATTGCCGTGTCTTCCGGGACCGTTAAACGTAGTCCGAGATAGCCGGGAGCTATTTGCTGATTTCCGTTTATCCGTCATCATTGCGTCCCGGTTCGATTTTCATTTTCGAATGCACAGGGGTCCGAGATCATGAACGTCAGATCACCGGTTATCGCTGCCGCTATTTTCGTCTTGCTCAGCGCACCGGCGCATGTAGCTCTGGCTGCACGGTCTCAAGAGGTTTCCCCACCGTCACAATCGACATGCGATTTGAGCGACAACAACGACATAGAGTATCTGATTTTTGGGTCACCGCTTCCCGGCAATTATCTTCCCGATGTCAATGGCATCAACGGCCTTGCGGCAAAATTGGGAACGACGGGCGACGGTAAGACCAGGCAGCTTGGCGTGGCCGACGGCATTCCTGTCTGGGTGAGTGATGATGCAAAGATTGTGCAAAGAATAAAGATGCGATTTGAGATGACGAAACAAACGAATGGCGCCGTACATTTTAACATTGACGACCATATTGGCTTGGACGAGCGACCGGATTTGTGGAACTGGTACGATCCAGAAAAAAGGGATACAACCCGGACAATAAAAAATACGGATTTCAACCGCTGTATGACGCGCTCGCAAAGCACGGGAATCCGGTCTGGGGAAGTGTCGAGGCGAACAATGCCGCTTTCGTCAATCCAAACGCGCCCGATTGGGAAACATATCTTGCGTGGCCCCACAACCGCGGCGCAAGGATTGTCCAAGTTAATGTCGGAGCATCCGATCCGTCGATCATGGCAAGTCTCATCAATGGCGCTTCCGGCGACAAAGCCATCGCCGCGTACAGAAAGTTTTTAAAAGGAGAAAAACTGATTGAGTAACGCCTCATCGACACGACAAAGGCGATGCTAGAAGCATGTCCAGTGGTGGGCCCGGTAGGACTTGAACCTACGACCAATCCGTTATGAGCGGATCGCTCTAACCAACTGAGCTACAGGCCCGAATTTTTTGGCAGCACTTTTACCGGCGCGAGTGTTCGACCACGCTCATCAACTGATTGTGGAACATCTGCGGGTCGGAAATCAGGTCGATGGGGGAAAAATCGCTGCCCGCGCCACGAACAATCACTGTGCCGTAGCCGAGAATACGGCCGCCAATGGTCTGGTCGAAATTCACGCCGGTGACGCGATTGATCATGATTTCGAACGTCGCACGCGAGACGAAACCGTATTTGGCGACCACGCGCATATTGGTAACGACCAGTTCCGTCGAGCTTTGCCGCACATAGGCGCCCATCATCAGCGATAGGCCAGCAAGCAACAGCAAGGCGGCGACAATGCCGATAGGCTTATGCATATTCGCGGCTGCACCGGGGACAGTGAAAACCGCATCCACCACCTTCGGCAGAAAAAACGCCAGCAGGCCGCCGGCGATGACGAACATTAATCCCTGTAGATAGATGACCCAATGCAGGGTCGCGGCATAAACCAGCCGTTCATCCGGCGCCAGCGATTTCAGTACATATGAGCTCATGTTCTGCCCTTAGTCTCAGATACGGACGGCCGTAATCTAGACTCAGCGGCAGCAAACCGCAATTGGTCAAAGCTAACCGGCTTTGGCGGTTTCCCGGCGGTCGAGCTGAACATGGTCATGAGCGCTGGCGAGGAACTTTTCGGCTTCCAGAGCGGCCATACAGCCCATCCCGGCTGCCGTAACGGCCTGGCGGTAAACTTTATCCTTAACGTCCCCGGCCGCGAAAACCCCCGGGATATTGGTTGCCGTGGAATCAGGTTTTGTGATGATGTAGCCGGACTCATCCATATTAATCTTACCGGCGAAGATCTTGGTCGCCGGATCATGGCCGATAGCAACGAACAGGCCGGCCACCGGTACGTCGCTGGTGGCGCTGGTCTTTACGTTGCGGATGCGAACGCCCGTTACCGCAGGGGCGGGCTTTTCTTCGCCGATGACGTTTTCGACCACGCTGTCCCAGATAACCTTTATCTTTGCGTGGGTGGAGATGCGGTCCTGCAAAATCTTTTCGCCACGGAAAGCGTCGCGGCGATGGATGAGGGTGACGGTGTTGGCGTGGTTGGTAAGATAGAGGGCTTCTTCCATCGCCGTATTGCCGCCGCCAACGACGGCAACATCCTTGCCGCGGAAGAAAAACCCGTCGCATGTCGCGCAGCCGGAAACGCCGTAACCCTGAAATTTCTTCTCGCTGTCCAGACCAAGCCAGCGTGCCTGCGCCCCGGTCGCGATGATGACGGTATCGGCGAGGAAAATGTCGCCGGAATCCGCCGTGCATTTGAACGGGCGCTTGCTGAAATCGACGTCGTTGATGATGTCGAAAATAACTTCGGTACCAACCTTGGCGGCCTGCGCCTGCATCTGCTCCATCAGCCAGGGGCCCTGAATGGTTTCGGCGAAGCCGGGATAATTTTCGACGTCCGTCGTGATCGTCAACTGACCGCCGGGCTGCATGCCCTGAACCAGAATCGGCTTCAGATTCGCGCGTGCCGCATAAACGGCCGCCGTATATCCGGCCGGTCCGGCGCCGATGATGAGGGTCTTGGTGTGGTGGGTTTTGGGCATTCTCTATAGATAATCAATTATCGGAGGGAAACAAGCAGGTTAAAACCCGAACATATGGTCAAGGCTAAACGCCGCTTCCCCGCTCACCAGCCCGTGATACCCGAACAGGCGGCAGGTGGTGTCGCGGATCAGGACGTAGCCATGCTTGCCGGCAGCCTGGAGTTCGTCTTCGGTGAACATCTCGCTGACGCGCCATAGCAAAGAACCGCTGCAGGGAATGCGTATATTGCGGCGGGCGCCTTCAACGCCTTTTTCCGATGTAAGGATCAAAGACGTATCCGATGTCGCATGCCAGGGCGTCGATGCCGGGTAAATCAGATGGCACATCGTATCGTAGGGCGACGGGCCGGTGCGCAGGAACAAACGCGTGCTGAGGCCTGGCGCCCTGCCCGCATAACTTTGCGGTTCGTTTTTGTAAACCAGCGCCGTGTTGAACACATGAGCGCCGAAGCTGGTTTCCGCCGAATGACCGGATTTGCGGTCTTCGTAACGAAACAGGCTGTGCAGCCAGCCGTCGACTTCATGCCCGGCCGAGAAATCATAAATGATTTCCATATGACCGTAGCCGCCGTCGAGCTTCATATTGCCAAGCAACTCATTCGCGTTGACCACCGATGCGTGATTGCGGTTAAGGTTGCCGAATTTATGTTCTTTCACCTGCGTGCCGTGCGCGTCATAAACCAGTAGCTTAACCGGCATATGCGTTTGTGCCGTGGACATCGGCGTCGGCAAGGCCCAGCTGGTGAAGCGATCTGTCGGCAGAATAGGCGCCGGGACAATATGCAGCTTGCCGAGTAATTCGCCGAGATCGCCGAGGCGTTTATCGGCTTTCAGATCGCTACGCTCGACATTCGGATGCGAAATGCGGCTATGGCCATTCTTTGAAAAAATTTCGTAGCGCGGACGGACGAGATTTTTACCGGCCTGAATTTCGATCTGCTGCGGCCAGCGTGCTTTCGGCAGGAGTTCGGCAATGTTGAGGCGATAGCTGCCGAACGGCGGAATGACCTGTTTCATCGGCACAAGTTTATCGTCGCCCATCAGGTTCAACGAAATATCGCCCGCCGGAATGGTGCGCGGATGGCTGTTCTGGATCCAGAGAACGACTTCTTCGTTTTCCGTCGGCGCGGGCAGACCGGCATAGAGATCCGACGGCCAGGCGTTGGCGTCGTGTGTGCAGGACAGAACCTGCGCATCGTCTCCATAGGTATCGAGCGCATATTTCACGACATCGTGGCCGGCGGCATGGATGACGTGCATGAAGAGCTGCCCGGTGAAATCCGGTAATTTGAAACGCTTGCGGATTTCGGCGCTGTCGACCACGACGCTGGCGTTCGCTTCCGGCAGCGGGTCGGTCCATTCGGCAAGCTTGTTGCCCTTCTCATCGACCAGCCAACACCACATCTGAGCATGCTTGGCGCCGTAGGAGCCCCAGTAATTCGCCGTCACGATACGCGTGTGATGCCCACCACCGTCACGGAAGAAGGCGAAGTTGGTGGCGAAATTGATGTTGGCGAGATAATTGCGCTTATCGGTGACCATTTCATCCGGTAAACGGAATGCGTCGAAGCTGAACCACGGCGTATTGGCCGGCAACAGATGGCGCACATGCCCGACGACCTTCTCGGCATCGAACGAGGCAATGAGAATGGACTTGCACTTACAATCCTGAATCTTCGTTATCGGCTGCGCGGCATGATTATGGAAAACGCGGCCGATCTGATCGACGTCCTGCACGAACAAGCCGGCAATTTCGACATCTGCCAGCGGGAAAAATTCGGCGTAGTCGGCAAGCTGATTGGCGGGATCGTAAATCGCCACCGGACCGGATTTCTGCAGATGCACGACCAGATGCCGCGCCTTCTCGGCTACCAGCGGATGCGTGACCGCCTTATAGAAAGCGTTGCCGCCGGATTGATTGCTGAAAGTGGAGATTTTAATGGCCATTTTAGTATCCCTTGCGAAAACCTTTAAAGAACGCGCTGATCCGGTGCCGTATTTGTTCCTTGCGCACCACGGCCATGTCGCGGACCCAATTGAGCTGAACGGCGCGTCGCGGGCCTTCGTATTTTTCATGGCCGTGCCATGCGTTCGGCTGATTGCGGAAGGCGAGCAAGGTGCCTTCGTCCGGCGGCACTTCGGCGACCATGTCATTGAGATTGTCGGGTGAACGCAGCAGACGCAGGCGGCCGCTCGGTTTTTCCCATTTGCCGTTGAAGTAAATCAGTACGGTGATGAGTTTGCTGGTGCTATCGGTATGAATGCGCCCGTCGGTGGCATCGGTGCGGCCACGGACGGTGACCATGGTCGGACGTTTCGACAGGTCGATACCAAATTTTTCTTCGATCGCCGCCGTCATTTCCGGTCCCTGGATTTCATCCATAAGGGTTTTGAAGGTGGTGCCGGATTTGACGGATGCCAGCGGGAAGCTGCCCGGCTGATCGACTGGCGGATAATCGGTCTCGATTGCCTTCATCATGTCCGGACGCACGAAATGCGGTACGATGACGTAGGGAAAAGGCTCGCTGGCGACCTTGGCGGATCGCAGGGCGTTGATGTCGATGGTGCTGATGGACATAGAGGGAAGATAGGCTTTGGCGGGTTTCGGGTCAATAAATGCCGGCTTTTCCTGCTTTCAGAATCCCCTTTGCGCCATGGCATGTTTAACGCGCGCCGCAACCATTGCCATGTCGTCCAAGGGCTTATAACTGTAATTTTCTAGCTTGCCCTCAAAATCCCGCGTGAAGTCTTCCTGCCGCATCATGTCATGAAAGCGGCGGAATTTATCCGAACCGCCGGGAAGATCGATGACGAGAACCGGTTTACCGGTGCTGCAGGCTTCGGTGACCATATTGACGCTGTCGCAGGTCGGCAGAATATAATCGGCGAGAGCCAGCAACGCGAAATAAGGGTTCTCCCCCTCCCCGTCCCATATGTAGGACGGCATATTGCGCAGAGCCTTTTTTAAAATCGCGATATTCTCATCGCCTGTGCGCCGTGAGGGCGTAATGAGCAGACTGCCGCCGGTCGTCTTCGCCAGTTTCGCGAGTTGCTTGGCGAGCGGCGTCATTTCAGCCGGCGTTAATTGATAGACGGCGTTGGTGCCACCGATCAGAACCGCAATGAGCGGCGCTTTGAAATTAGAAAATGTCGATGCGAATTTTTCCGCTTCGGCTTTTAGAACCTCCGGCGTCACGCGATGCAGCGCCCCTTTTGTGACCACCACATTCGGCCCGCGCAGTCCGTCATGCTGTGGAACCACGACCAAATCGAAGTTGGCGGGAGCAATGACAGGGTCCTGCAACTGAACCGTCAGCGTTTTGCCGCCGCTTGCTTTCCGTGCCAGAAGGGATGCCGGAATCGATTGTCGGCCGGTGGCGATCAATAAATCCGGCCATGGCGGCGCTATTGCGTCGCTCTGGGGGCTGAAGGCGGATTTGAGCCCGACCTTTAAATATGGGGCTAAAGCGGTCCACGGAAAGCGCAGTTTGACGCGCTTGACGCTGGGCGCTAATCCTAGCGCGGAGGCAAGGCCGAGGCACTGGTTCTCCATCCCGATCTTGCCATCGGTGACGACCCAGCATGATGCTAGGGAATTCATGGGCATAGCGTTATCCAATAAGCTCGTTCCCATACCTCAATAGAGGCAGGCATGAAGCACGTCAAACTCGACCGTATCGACCTCCGAATCCTTCGCGAACTGCAAAAGGACGGGCGGATGACCAATGTCGACCTTGCCAAGCATGTTGGCATTTCGGCTCCCCCCTGCCTGCGCCGCGTGCGTGCGCTGGAAGAAGCGGGCTTTATTCGCGGATATCACGCCGATGTGGCGGCCGACAAACTGGGCTTCGGCATTACCGTATTCACCATGGTTTCGCTGACCAACCATGCGGAAAGCGATCTGCTGAATTTCGCCAAACTATGTGATAGCTGGCCGCAAGTCCGCGAATGCTACATGATGACCGGCGACGCCGATTTCATCATCAAGATCGTGGCTGAAGATTGGGAAGCTTTCCAGAAGTTCCTGACGCATCAATTGGCGGGCGCGCCCAACGTTGCCCATTATAAATCAGCTCCCGCAATGCAGCGCACAAAATACGACCCGGGCGTGCCGATCGACGATAAGAACGGTGCGGCGCCACTCAAGAAAGAATAAAGCGGCGCACCAGCCTCATGAAGGCTAATTTATCAATCCGTAAGCGAAAAGACTCATATAAAAGTGGCGATAATAAGCGGTCGCAGCAAGAATCAATAAATTATCGCTCTTTTATTATGGCTTGCTCTATTAACCGGATTTCGTTTTTATCTGTCTGAACAACTGTCTTTTTCCGGAGCCGCACTTGCTCACGTCCCTAATTGTCAGCCTTGTTGATCTCAGCCGCCGTCTGGCGTGGCCCCTTATCATCGCCATTCTCTTGCTGACGGCATGGATGGGCCTTTATGTCGTGGGCCACTTCAAGATAAACACCGACGTCAATCAGCTGCTGGCATCCGATCTGCCCTTCCGGCTGCGCGAAGCGGAAATCGAAAAGGCGTTTCCGCAGAATGTCGATAATCTCGTCATCGTCGTCGACGCCGATACGCCTGACAATGCCGATTACGCCGCCACCGCCCTGACCGATAAGCTGAAGGTGATGACGGACAGGTTTTCGTATGTCGAGCAGCCGGACGGTATTCCTTTCTTCCACAAGAACGCTTTTCTGTTTCTGTCGAAAGAAGAGCTTAATCGCACGCTTGGTGATCTGGTGCGAGCGCAACCAATGCTTGGCGCTTTGGCCGGTGATCCGAACCTGCGCGGCCTGTTCGATATGATCACCAATATGGCCCGCGGCGTCTTGCATGGCGATATCGATTACAAACAAGTCGACAAACCATTCGAAGCGCTCGGCGAAACTTTGGATGCCGAAGTGCGGTCGCAATACAAGCCGCTTGGATGGCAAGGCCTGATGTCGAGCCGGAAGGCGTCAGACAATGATCTGCGCAAGATTATCATCACCAAACCGGTACTCGATTATCATGCGTTGCAGCCCGGCAAAGTCGCCGCCGATATAATCCGCAAGACAGTGCAGGATCTGAATCTCGTTCCGGGCAATGGCATCCATGTGCGTCTGACCGGTTCGGTCGCGTTGAACGATGAGGAATTCGCCAGCGTCACCGAAGGCACTAAAACGGCGACCATATGGTCGGCGGTGCTTGTGATCGTAATCCTGTGGCTGGCGTTGCGTTCCGCACGGCTGATCGTCCCCATCCTTATTTCGCTGGCGGTCGGGCTGGTCATTACGACCGCGGCAGCTTTGATGTTCGTCGGGTCGCTTAACCTTATTTCCGTTGCCTTTGCCGTTATGTTCATCGGTATCGCAGTCGATTTCGGAATTCAATTCGGCGTGCGTTACCGCGCTCAACATTTTGTCGAACCGGATCATGCCAAGGCGATGACGCGTACCGCGCGCATCGTGGCCCTGCCGCTGGCCATGGCGGCCGGTTCGACGGCGCTCGGCTTTTTATCCTTCATGCCGACCGCTTATCGCGGCGTATCCGAACTCGGCTTCATAGCTGGTATCGGGATGATCATCGCTTTCGTTCTGACGATCATTTTCCTGCCCGCGCTGTTCTCCGTATTCAATCCGCCGCCGGAGCGCGAACGTATTGGCTTCCGCTGGATGTTGCCGTTCGACCGCGCTATCGATGCCAATCGCAAGTCGATTGTTTTTCTCGCGCTGATCCTCGCCGTCTGTGCCGGCTTGATGTGTTTGAAACTGCGTTTCGATTTCGATCCGCTCGATCTCAAGAACCCGCGCACGGAATCCGTATCGACCCTGTTCGATATAATGAGTGATCGGAATTCAAGTCCCTACACGATCGAAATACTCAGCCCGTCGCTGGCTGACGCGAATGCGACTGCGGATAAACTTAAGGCCCTTCCCGAAGTCGATCACACGATGACTCTCAGCGACTTCATTCCCGACAACCAGGACGCCAAGCTGACCATGGTTAGCGACGCGCGCACATTATTGGATCCGACCTTTAACCCCGCCAGCATTCAACATGCGCCGACCGACGAGCAAATTCTCACCTCCATGAACCAGGCGGCGGCTGTACTCCATCAAGTGGGAGCCGACCATGTGAGCGCGGAGCGTTTCGCGACCGCAATCGACGGCATCATCGCCCGTCATTCGCATGGCATGATCCAGCATGTGAATGACGACCTCGTAAACGTTATTCTCGCGCGCCTCGAACTTGTGCGCGAAGCGTTGAAAGCGGATCAGCACATCACTCTTGATTCCATCACCGACGATCTGCGCCGCGATTGGGTCACGCCGGATGGCAAGGCACTGATCAAGGTGTATCCGAAAGACGATCCGCGCGACGGACATACGCTCGATGCGTTCGCGGACGCCGTGCAGCGAATCGCCCCGGATGCCAGCGGACCGACGATTTCGATTCGCGAATCGGGACGCACCGTAGCGGGCGCTTTTATACAAGCCGGTTGCTACGCGATTGTGACAATTATGCTGATGGCACTTCTGATGCTCCGGAATTTGCGCGATGTGTTGATCCTGATCGCACCGCTGATTCTTGCCGGAATCTTAACTTTAGCTACAATTGTAGTTATCGGGTTGCCGCTTAATTTCGCAAATATTATCGCCCTACCGTTGCTTCTTAGCCTCGGTGTTTCATACGCTATTTACTTCGTCACCTATAGACGTTCGGGAATGGCGGATCCGCTGCAATCGAGCATGGCGCGCGCGGTTTTATTCAGCGCATCGACGGCGCTTGTGGCCTTCGGTTCGTTAGGATTTTCTTCACATCCGGGCACCGCCAGCATGGGGAAATTATTAACCGTTGCGTTGTTATATTCCCTCACCTGTACATTTTTCGTTCTGCCGGCCTTGCTCGGTAGTCCCAAAGTCGATAAACAAACTAAGAAGTGATTCCAACTACTCCCGCCATGAGTCCCCTGAACTAAAAATAATCACAGCGACAACGCACCGCAACCGAGGTTTTTATGTCTCCTCTTCGTCGACTGGTAACAACAACAGCAATCCTCGCCGCAACGCTCGCCATGACGGCGTGCGCCGACGTGCCGAAACCGTCCGGCAGCGCTCAGGCGAACTATGATAGTGCCAACGATCCGATCGAAGGCGTCAATCGCACTATTTTCGACGTCAACGACTTTCTCGACCGCTTGCTGATCCGACCGATCGCCGAATTGTACCGCGCGACCATTCCGCCGGGCATCCGCGACCGCGTGGCCAATGTGCTCAGCAACATGAGAGAGCCGGTCATCTTCGCCAACAACCTGATGCAAGGTGAATTCAGCCGCGCCGGCGTCACCGCCGAACGCTTTGCCATCAACACCACCATCGGTATCGGCGGTGCCTGGGATTGGGCCAACGAATGGAAGCTTTATCAGCAGGTCGGCGATTTCGGTCAGACACTCTATACGTGGGGCTTCGGATCCGGCCCGTATCTCGTTCTCCCGCTGTTCGGCCCGTCCGACGTGCGTGATGCGATCGGTCTTGGCGTCGATTCCGCCATATCGCCCTGGCAGTATCTCGCCGATATGGGCCCGAGCCAGACTTATTGGGAATTCCAGTATGTCGACATCGGCATGGACGGCGTGACCCGCCGCGAACAGAATATCGAAGGGCTTGATGCACTCCGCAAAGGCTCGCTCGACTTCTACGCTCAGATGCGCAGCGTCTATCGTCAGTATCGCGATAAGCAGCTTGGCATCAAAGGCACCGCCGAACAGGCGCCGAAGTTCGAGGATTACGAATAACGATCTTCAGACACGTTCGTCTAGTACTTTCATTCCCGCGAAAGCGGGAATGATCGTTTTTGGGGTTTGGTTTTTTAGGAAGACTAGACTTAATAGCCCAGTGTTTCGTAATGGCCGCCCGTCGGCTTGCGCTTGGTGTTGGCAAGAATACCAAACCAGCGGCCGCACATCGTCAGCTCATTGCGAACGGCATCGTGGCCGATGCTGGCCTCCGGATCGTCGCCCCACTTCTGTTCCTGGAACGTAATATCGAGTTCGGCCGCCGTATAGACCTGTATGGCGTTCAATTGTTGAAACGCAAGCGCCAGACCCAATACCAGCGATCCCGACGCGGTGACCGCCTGCATAAGGCCCGTCAACATAAAATCATTCATGCTCATGACGGTGCGGCGCAGAGCTTCTATCGTTTCCGGCGCCTGTTCGACTGGCATGACCCCGACGCCAACCTTCAAATGCGACTTGATGCGCTTGCCGCACCAATCGAGGATCGGTTGCCATACCCTTTGCTGTTCCTTGACCAGAGCTTTCGGCCCTTCGGCACGGTGGCAAAGAAGATCGCTTTCCGCAAAAGCCATGATCTGTTCAATGACTTCGTCGCGCGCAGGATGGACTGCATCGATGGCCGTTACGGTCAACTGCATCAAAGGTGCGCGGCCAGTATCCCGCTTGGTGCCTTTGGCGAGGATTTCTTCAACGATTTGCTCGCCCAGAAAATAATTAGGAATGATCATCGGCGCCCCGCCGGGAGTTTCGATGGCCATACCGTTTTGGCAAATGGCGAAGCCGTGGGCCGCTTCTTCGATCGTATATTCGGATATACCAGTTTCGTAGGTCATTTTTTGGCTAAGGAACGAGTTCATAGGTTGCGCGCATATAGTCTGCAATCCGAAATATCGTCACCGAATTATATAACAATTCCGGTTACGCGGGCAACGTAACTTATTAATTTCAGCATTGCAAATAGGGGAATTGGGGGCGGTTTTCAGTGCCCAAACAGTCCCTGCAACAATTGTTTTCCCGCATCTTTGGCTTTGGTTGTGGCCTGGCCGGCAACATCCTTAACGCCGTTATTACCTTGTTGCGCCGGTGTTGAGGACGCTGTCGCCGCCCCCTTATGATCCAGCGTATAGAGGCAGGCATTCTGGCCCTGCGGAGCCGTGGCTATAGCCGGAACACCGCCGCTGGTGGCATCGCCGCCCCCGCCAAGAAGACCACCGAGAGCGCCTGCAATTTTATTACTGCCGTTCTTGGCCAAGACCCCCGCGACATTTTGTGCGACGCTGGCGGTATCGAGACCGATACCCGGGCTCATTAGCGGGCCGCTGATTTTGATGGCCGGCGTAATGCCGGCGGTGCTCACAACCTTCGGTTTAGCTGTAAGTGTCATGCCCACGGTTTCGTCCCGCAGATTGAAACCGCCGGAACCGGCAACGGTCGAGGCGCTGCTGTCGGCGAGGATGCCGTTATCCTTGGCAACACCACCGGTAACGGCGAACCGCACGGCAACGCAATTAAGCGTCGGATTGCCGCTGCCTGGCGCGAAAATCTCGCCCAGGCCCTGAGCAATACCCCCCGCGCTGGCCGCCGAAATGGTGCCACCGTCGGCAAGAACTTCGATCTTACCGTTGGTGTCGCTGGCCATGTCATGCAGGCTGGCCCCGGAACCGGACAATTGGATATCCGCGTCACCCTTGCCGGTCATGAAAGGCTTGGTACCCATCATTTCCAGAAGCGTGGCGATGTCAACGCCGGGAGCCTTGAAGTTCAGGCTGTATTGGGGTGGCTTGCTGGCTTCGAGCTTGATATCGCCGGTCATTGCACTTTCACCAAGTGATGCCTTGAACGGCGCGATGGCCAGATTGCCATTGGCGAGCGCCAGCTTGCCGCTGACCTGCTTCAGCGAACCATTGGCTACGACCACTTCGCCAATATTGACGTCGAGATTCGCACTGGCCGAATTGAGCGCGCTGAGATCAAGCGGCGTTGTGCTGAACAACGGCTTCGACGGCGTAGCGGCCGGTTCAGCGGCTGGAGTGGCTTCGGGCTTCGCGGCTTCGGCTTCGGACGAGGCTGGTTTGAAATCGGCCGGGTCGAGCTTGTCGCCCATGATCGAGCCATGCACATCGGCCTTGGCGCCGCTCATGTCGGCTGTTAATTGACCATGCAGCGCCGATCCGCCGGCGGAAAGCTGATAAGGATTCATTTCGAGCGACTTATTACGCACATTCACGCGGCCTTGCGCGTTGAGGTGATAATTCGCGTAGGTCAGATCGGCGGTATAGGGCCAGTTGGTTTCGGCGATCAGATCCGGTGAAGTGGATTTGAAAGTCAGTTTGATCGGCGTACCGTTGAAATCGGCGGCGACGGTGATCGCCGTGCCGTGGTCGGACGGTGCCAATGTCAGTTTTTCCACCTTAAAAGTGCTGGTCTTCCCTGTTTTATCGCGCATGGCCAGCTGGCTGTTGACGACCGACAATTCATTGATGCGCGGCATGATCGGCGCGGCGGATTGGGTCGAGGTTTTCGGCTGAGCCACCGTCGTTTTCGGCTCCGTCGTTTCGGTCGCGGCTGCGGCCGGTTTCATGTCCCAGTTATGTTGATCGTTCGCGTTGGTTTCGAGCAGGATGTCGGCGTTGCTGATATCCAATTCGCTGATGACGATTTGATGGCTCATGAGCGGCATCAATTCGACGCCGATCTGCAACTTGCCGATGCCAGCCATTTGCGGGCGACTGGCCCAGGACGGATTGCCGATAGAAGCGTCTTCGACCGCAAGGCCGACGCCGTGCATCGAGAAGGTTAAATGAATGGGGCCGCCGAATTTGACGGTACGTCCGGTCTGTTTGCTGAGCGCATCGGCGATCTGGCCTCGATATTGGTTAATGTCGATTGTCGAAACCGCGATGGCGGCACCCCCGACTACGAGAACGACCAGAACCACAAGGCCGACAAAAACTTTCGCCACGATGCTCATTATTATCCTCCGTGATGCAGCGGATCAGGCGTCCGAAAAGTCGGGATCCGCGTTGGGGTCAAAACCAAACCAGGACCATGTTTCTCGCATGTCCGGCGGTAGGGGCGCAACTACGTCGATCACGCCGCGGCGGGGATGCGGCATAATGATCCTTCTTGCGTGCAGATGCAGTCCCTTACCGATTTCATCCACAGGCATGTTAGAGGGCATTTCACCCCCATAAAGCCGGTCGCCGACTAAGGGATTTCCTATATAGGCCATATGCACCCGCAATTGATGGGTGCGGCCCGAAATTGGGAACAGGGCGACGAAGGCGGCAAGGCCCTTGGCGCTTTCGACAACCTGATAAATGGTCGTCGCCGATTTCGCCTCTTCTTGTTCCTCTTCATCCTCGGCGACTTTCATCAGCTCGCCCTGCTTGATCAGTGGCGCGGAAATTTTGCCGCGCACCATTTTCGGCACGCCCGCGGTGACGGCCCAGTAAATTTTCTGCGTCGTACGATGGCGAAAGGCTTCCGTCATCTTCGCCGCCGCGAAACTGGTACGCGCCAGCAGCAGCACGCCGCTGGTATCGCGGTCGAGACGATGAACCAGTTTCGGTTTCCCGTCGCCTTTACGTGCAAGGCCGATCAGCATATCGTCCAGATTCTCACGCAATCCGGTACCGCCCTGCACGGCAAGGCCGCGCGGTTTGTTGATGACGATGACATCGTCATCCTCATACAGCACCGCCTTGCCGAGTTTTTTGATGTCGGACGCCTTACGTTTCGGATCTTGGACGTTCGCGGTCGCATGCAGCGCCTGCGGCGGCACGCGGATGCTTTGCCCGGCTTCGAGCCGGTCGGCCGCTTCCGCCCGTTTGCCGTCAACGCGTACTTCACCTTTGCGTAGCAGTTTCTGCAATTGCCCGTGCGTCACTGCCGGGAAATGCCGCTTGAACCAGCGGTCGAGCCGGATGCCGGCTTCGTCCTTGTCGACCAGATGTACGCGAAGTTTGGGGTTACTCATGCGGGAAGCCATAGCATTCAAGAGATTGTTCGGAAAGCGGTACTATTAGCGGCGCCGACGCTCGGGAATGCTCGTATATTGAAATATATTTGTCACCCCTAATAAACGCCTCTATAGTCCCGGGATCATGGCTAAAAAATTTTCGCACCGTCATTTGCTTGATATCGAACGGCTTTCGGCTGGCGATATCGATACCATCCTCGCCCTTGCCGAGAGCAATCTGAAGTCCCTGAAAAACACGCCGAAGAAAGCGGGCAAGCTGCAGGGAAAAACTCTTGTCAACCTGTTCTTTGAACCGTCGACCCGCACGCGCACCTCGTTCGAGATCGCGGCCAAGCGTCTTGGCGCCGATGTGGTGAATATTCTTATCGACCAGAGTTCGACCAAGAAGGGCGAAAGCCTGCTCGATATGGTCGAGGCGATCGATGCGCTCGGCGCTAACGCGCTTGTCATCCGCCATGCTGAGGACGGCGTACCGCAATTCGTGGCGCCGCATGTGAAGGCTTCGGTTGTTAATGCCGGCGACGGCAAGCATGAGCATCCGACGCAGGCCTTGCTCGATGCGCTGGTGATGCGCCGTCATAAAAAGAAACTGAAAGGCCTTACGGTCGCGATCTGCGGTGATATCCAGCATAGCCGCGTGGCGCGTTCCAACATACACCTGCTGAACAAATACGGCGCCAAGGTTCGCATCATCGCGCCGTCTTATTTTATGCCACTCGATTTCAAAAATATGAAAGTCGAGGCTTTTGACGATCTGAAAAAAGGCATCGCGGGCGCCGACGTTATTATGATGTTGCGTATTCAGCACGAACGGCTGGGCGAAGGCGAATTTGCGGTATCTCTGAAGGAATACAGCCGCGATTTCGGCCTCAATCACGACAAGCTCAAAGCTGCCAAGCCGGATGTCATCGTCATGCATCCCGGCCCCGTCAATCGTGATGTCGAGATTTCGAGCGATTTGGCGGATGATCCGAAATTCAGCGTTATTCGCGAACAAGTTCAAACCGGCGTCGCCGTCCGTATGGCGGTGCTGGATCTTCTGATGAGTCAAAAATCCCGATAAAGAAAGAAAGTAGGGCAGCGAAGTGACTTTGCTGGTTCTCGTCTCCGTCTTCATCATTTCCGCCGTCGCGCTTTACGGTGAACGCAAGGTCATCCATAGCTATACTGACCTTGCCGATTTCGCTGTGCGTATGATCGGCTATTTTACATTCGTCGCTCTTTTCATCAGCGCGATGTATTGGTTGACACAGATCATTCACGGCTTGCACATTCCGGCGGGCACCAAGGCGCAGGTTGTTTTTCTGGTGTCCTATCTGCTGGGCAGCATCCCGTTCGGGCTCATCTTCACGAAATTCAGTGGCTATGGCGATATTCGCAAAATCGGTTCGGGCAATATTGGCGCGACTAACGTTCTGCGTACGGGAAACAAGGAACTCGCGGCGCTGACATTTTTTATGGACGCTGCGAAGGGCATGGCGGCTGTCCTGGTGGCCGATGAAATCAACCCGGCGCTCGGCGCGGCGGCCGGCATCGGCGCCCTGCTTGGCCATCTTTATCCGATCTGGCTGGAGTTCAAGGGCGGCAAGGGAGTTGCGACGGCCATTGGCGCCATTACCGCGCTCAGCTGGCCGGTCGGCATCGTCGTTATCGTGCTCTGGATTATCGTCGCGGTACTGTTTCGCTATTCGTCGCTGGCGGCGATTATTTCTGTGGGCGCCGCGCCGTTTCTTGGCATTTCCCTGGTTGCCGACGGTGAAGGCGCGCAACTACTGTCTATTTTCGTCATGGCAATTTTCGTTTTGATGCGCCACGTAGGAAACATAAGGCGTCTGCTTAAAGGAGAAGAACCGAAAATCGGCGATGACATAGATCCAGAGACACGCGCTAAATGACGCCGAACGCCACGACTGGCTACGGCTGGCGCGAACGGAAAAGTCGGCCCGATCACTTTCAGACATTCAATCCAGCGCTTCGGCGACGCCGGCAAAGCGCTCGAAGCCCTTCCCCAGCTTGCGGCACGCGGCGGACGTAAATCCTTCAAGCTTTCCGGCATCGCCGCCGATGGAAGACAAAATCGAACGTACGAAAAAAATCGGGTCGCAATTGATCGCCATTTGCGAGACGGTTCCGCTCGAACTGGGCGGGCGATTGAAACGGCCGGCGGGCAATCGTGCGGCGTTGATCGGTGGCTTTGCGGCGGATAAGAAAGAGGTCGCCTAAATCAAATTCTTCTCCGCTAATTCATCCTTCAGATACGCATAAAAAATCGGCGCGGCGACAAGGCCTGGCAATCCAAGAGCTGTGTCCATCACCAGCATTGCCAGCAGCATTTCCCATGCGCGTGCATTGATCTGGCTGCCGATGATCCTCGCATTCACGAAATATTCGAGCTTGTGAATGAGTATCAGAAAGATCAGCGCCCCTGCCGCATCCACCGGTGAAACGCCGAGAGCGATAAGGACGATGATCGTATTCGATATCAGATTGCCGACGACCGGCAACAGACCGACCACAAAAGTCACCGCAACAAGCGTTTTGGCCAGTGGAATGGGCGATCCAATCAACGGAAGAACCGCAAACAAAAAGATTGCAGTCAAAACCGTATTCAACGCCGAAATGCGGATTTGCGAAAACACCACGCGGCGGAAAGCAAGCACGATGCGTTCCATCCGTTCCGTCAAAGCTTCCGTCAGCGGTCCCGGCTTTTTCTTGCCGACATGCTTGACGGCGACCAGACCGCCGATGATGAGGCCAAACAGAACATGCGTGACCGCCAGAAGCGCACCGTGACCCATGGCGCCCATTTCTTTCGCGTTCTCACGCAGCCAATCGGACACCTGCGTTTGCAAATCGTCCATATCGGTCGGCAGATAATCTTTCGCCCAATCCGGCATATAGTTCCGCATCTTGGCGACGACGTCGGCCGTTTTATGCAGAACGGCGCTGAGACCTTCCGGACCGGCCGTAATATGCGATACCAACCCGAAGACACCGAGCGACAGTGACAGGATAAGGAATATGAGTATGGCAAGCAGGACAATTACGCGTCCTTTGCCTTCGGATATTTTGAACCGCTCCAACCGCTCCGCCCCCATGACGACAAGCAGATAGATCAGCAGCCCGGCCAGCAGCGCCGGCAGCAGCCCCATCAGGAGAACTCCTAGGAGGCCGAGGCCCGCAAGGATGTAGGAACTTGTCTGGATTTTCGCGGTTACCGTCACCATATACCTCTCAGAACGGGATGCGGCAGGTTTATCCAAAACCGTTTTTAAGGCAACCGACGTTGCCAACCACCGCAAGGTCCGGCAAGCAAGAACGAATTAACATCAATCATTACAATGGGATAATGCGATTATTTGCTTCGTTATTGTTTTCGCAACCCAATATACATACTTTAGCCGCGATTTCCGCCCAAGCGGGAATAACCAAATATAAGGTGCCGGCTCACATCAGGAACCATCGTGGCGCAGAAAATAGTCGTCGTTGAATCGCCCGCTAAGGCGAAAACCATCAATAAATATCTCGGCAAGGACTTCACGGTTATCGCCTCGGTTGGGCATATTCGCGATCTGCCGCCGAAAGACGGGTCCGTGCGCCCAGACGACGATTTCGCGATGGATTGGGAGCTCAGCGAGCGCGCCAGCCGCCCGGTGGGTGAAATATCAAAAGCCGTCAAAGGTGCCGATGCCCTCTATCTCGCGACCGACCCGGATCGCGAAGGGGAAGCGATCGCCTGGCATGTTCTGGAAGTTCTTCGCGACAAGGGATTGACCAAGTCGATCCCCGTGCATCGGGTGACCTTTAACGAAATCACCAAAAAGACAGTTACCGACGCCATCGCCAATCCGCGTGAAATCGACAAGGATATGGTCGAAGCCTATATGGCGCGCCGCGCGCTGGATTATCTTGTCGGTTTTTCGCTGTCGCCGGTTCTGTGGCGCAAATTGCCGGGATCGAAATCGGCCGGACGCGTGCAATCGGTTGCGTTGCGCATTATCTGCGAACGCGAAAACGAAATCGAAAAATTCAAGCCGCAGGAATTCTGGAGCATCGAGGCGATTTTCAATACCGCCAACAATGCCGCGATCCCCGCCCGGCTGACGCATCTGGACGGCAAGAAACTCGATAAGTTTGCCATTCAGACCGAAGCCGAAGCCCAAGCGGCGCTATCGGTCATTAATCAACTGTCGTGGAAAGTCGCGGCGGTCGAAAAGAAGCAGGCGCGCCGGAATCCATATCCACCCTTCACGACATCAACTTTGCAGCAGGAAGCTTCGCGCAAGATCGGCCTCGGCGCTACGCGTACGATGCGGACGGCGCAGCAACTTTATGAAGGCGTCGATATCGGCGGCGATACCGTCGGCCTTATCACCTATATGCGTACCGACGGCGTTTCACTGTCGACCGAGGCGATTGCCAGTGCGCGCGACGTGATCGGCAAGGAATACGGCAAGGATTACCTGCCAGCCGATGCGCGCGTTTACAAAAACACCTCCAAGAACGCACAGGAAGCGCACGAAGCGGTTCGCCCCACCGACATGAGCCGCAAGCCGGAAAGTGTCGCGCAATATCTGGATCAGGATCAGCTGCGCCTTTACACCCTGATTTGGCAACGCACGATGGCCTCGCAGATGGCAAGCGCGGTGCTCGATCAGGTCGCGGTCGATATCGCCGGCACCGGCACCAAGGCCGTGTTCCGCGCCACCGGTTCCGTCGTCGTGTTCGACGGCTGGCTGAAGGTTTATCAGGAAAGCGAAGACGACGATAAAAAGTCCGACGACGATGACGGCTACGGCAATGTGCGTCTGCCCGCGGTCAACCCGAACGATCCGCTGACGAAGAAAGACCTGAAGCCCGAACAGCATTTCACCCAGCCGCCGCCGCGTTTTAGCGAAGCGAGTTTGGTCAAACGTCTCGAAGAACTCGGCATCGGCCGCCCTTCGACCTATGCAAACATCATGCAAGTGCTGCAGGACCGCAATTATGTGCGCTTGGATAAAAAGCGTTTCTTTCCGGAAGATCGCGGCCGTATCGTTACCGCGTTCCTGGAAAACTTCTTCGGACATTACGTCGAATACGACTTCACCGCCGATCTCGAAGAAAAGCTCGACGATATTTCCGGCGGCCGCATCGAATGGAAAAAAGTCTTGCGCAATTTCTGGACTGATTTCTCCGCTGCCATCGACGGCACCAAGGACTTGAAAATCTCCCACGTCATCGACGCGTTGGACGAAGCGCTCGGCCCGCATTTCTTCCCGCCGCAAGCCGACGGCAGCGATCCGCGCCTGTGCAACGCATGCAAGAAAGGCCGTATGGGTTTGCGCCTCGGTCGCCACGGTGCCTTCCTCGGTTGCTCGAATTATCCGGAATGCCGCAACACCAAGCCGCTGGCCGTTTCCGGCAGCAACAACGATAATGCGCCACAAATGCAAGGTCCGCGCGAACTCGGTCCCGATCCGAAAACGCAATTGCCGGTGACCGTTCGTATCGGTCCTTATGGTCCGTACGTTCAGCTTGGCCCAATACCTGGACCACCGCCTCCGCCGCCGGAACTTGACGAAAACGGCAAGCCGAAAAAGAAAAAGAAGAAAAAGGATGACGGCCCGAAGCCGAAGCGCATGTCACTGCCGAAAGGCCTTGATCCGAATTTGATTGATCTAGCGACGGCGCTGAAACTGCTCAGCCTGCCGCGCGATGTCGGTGAACATCCGGAAACCAAGGAAATGATCACCGCCGGCCTCGGCCGTTTTGGGCCCTACATCAAGATCGGCCCGCGTTACAAATCACTGACGCAGGATGACGATGTTCTTAATGTCGGCCTCAACCGCGCCGTTGTACTTCTGGCCGAACCGGTCAAGGGCGGCTTTGGCCGCGCCGCCACACCTGGCAAACCGCTCGGCGAACATCCCGACGACGGCAAGCCCGTGACGCTGAATACCGGCCGCTTCGGACCCTATGTTAAGTGGGGCAAGGTGATGGCGACAGTGACGAAGAGCTACGACTCCGAAAACCTGAATTTGAAGGACGCTATCGAAATCCTCGCCGCCAAAATCGCCAAGGGCGGCGGCGGCAAACCACCGAGAGGCGGTGGAAAGCCATCTAACGGCAGCGGTCGGGAATCGCCTAAAGGCAGCAAAAAGCCAAAAGCGAAAAACGTCGAAAAGACGGAAGAAGACGCTCCCAAGGCCAAAAAAACGAAGGCGAAATAACGTTGCCTTGCTGCCGCCTTGTTTATATGGCCAATTCGGCTAAGAACAATAACGAATGACCGCCGACCAAAATTTCAAACTCCGCCCCTTCGGCCAATTCGATCCGCCTTCGCCGACGAAGCTTTTCGTGCTTTCGGTCTGCTCGCTCGGCTTTTATCAGATGTATTGGCTGTACCGCTGCTGGGCGGCAATGCGGGAGACGGGGTACAAAAAAACCATCCCTTGGCTGCGCGTCCTGCTTTACCCGTTCTTTGCGCTGAGCTGCTTTCGGTGGATCGAAAGCGTCGCGTCCCAAAATGGCGTGAAAACAAAATGGAGCGCGGGATTTCTGTTTTCCGCATTCTTCCTTCTCACCGCGTGCAGTCTCTTCGACTACCCGCTGGGTCTTCTGTCGCTGCTAAATTTTCTGCCGATGGCCACCGCCAACCTTCTTGCGGTTGATGTCAACGAACGGGAAATCAGCGGATACGAACCCGACAACAGATACCCGTTCGGCGATTATCTTATCATTACCGGCGGCGTGCTTTTCTTTGCTCTCGAGTATGGTTGCACCTACGCGATGAATTATATGCTGAAAGACGCGCCCCAATTTTTTGATCTTGTTTCACCGGACATACATCAACTTCTCAACATATATTATGGAAACCAATGAAAAATCGTAACGCCAACAACAATCCCAATCGCAGAAAACATCGTGAAAACG
>Ga0206814_10007_pt4 | contig 35441 bp, 27 predicted proteins | sample Alteio_BWOrgCont_90_FD_152850 | JGI IMG/M metagenome (GOLD analysis project Ga0206814, IMG submission 152850) | Enriched cells from forest soil in Barre Woods Harvard Forest LTER site, Petersham, Massachusetts, United States -... | ecosystem: Environmental > Terrestrial > Soil > Temperate forest >...
GTGCGGAAGACATAGCCGTCGCCGGTCCGCTCCTCCATCATCCGCACCAGCGCGCGGGCCAGCCGGGTGAAGCCGGTGCCCATCTCGTCGGCATCGCCGCCGCCGACGCGGCTATTGTCATAGAAGATGACCAGATCGATATCGCTTGAATAGTTCAACTCGCGCGCGCCGAGCTTTCCCATTCCCAAGATGACCAGACCTTCGCCGTTTCGCGGCAATTGCCGGAATTGCGGTGTCGCCAGCAGGTGGATGACCGCCCGTTCGAGCGTAACCTCGGCAATCCGGGAGAGCGCGCCGGTGACGGATTCGAGCGGCCAGATGCCGGCGATGTCGGCGAGCGCCGCAAGCAGCGCCGCCTTGCGCTTGGCCCGCCTGAGCGCCTTCATGACTGCCGGCGTCGGCATGTCGGCGACGGCCAGGTCCGCCGTCTCGGCGACCAGCCGGGCGAAGAGGGCATCGGCGCCGATCTCGACCATATCGCGGACGAAATCGATATTGCCGGCCAGCTCCTGGGTCAGGAACGGGCTGTTGGCGAAGACCGAGCGCAACAATGCGCCAATCGCCGCATCCGCCAGCGATTCGGTGGCGAAGCCTATGATTCTTGCGTCGCCGCTGGCATTGGCACGGTCGAGCCACTGCTCCTCGCCGCGCCTGACCGTCAGGGGGTCGTTCGTATGTGGTAGCGTGTCGGAGAGAATCGTGATCATGACAGGGTTTGAATGAACCGCGCGTGCGCTGGCTGATGATATACCGGCCTATGATACATCGGACTGGCCGTCTTTTGCTTGAAATTGCCGGGATTGCGATCGGCGGTGTCCTGGTGCTGGCGGCGATCGCCGTCTGGCGGCTGTCGACGGCGCCGGTCGAGGCGCGTTTCATTCGTCCCTATCTCGAGCAGGCGATCAACGACGCCCATCTCGGTTTCGACGTCGAACTGGCCGAGACCAAGATCGAATGGCACCGGTTTCGTCCGGTCCTGGGCTTGAACTTCCACGGCGTCAGCGTTCGCGGCCCGGGCGGCCAGCAGGTGGGCACGTTGCAGGACGGGACGCTGGGCCTGTCGCTGCCTAACTTGCTGTTCGGCCGGATCAGCGTTGTCGAGATCGACCTGCGCCGGCCGGAAATCACCATCGTTCGCGATAAGGACGATCATTTCTCGCTGCGGGTCGGCCATTCGGACGAAGCAGGCGGCAACGATGCCGATTTCGGCTCGGTGCTGGAGCGGTTCATCGAGGAGCCGAACGACCAGAGCCAGATCGGCCGCCTGCGGCGGGTCCATCTCGTCGACGGCAAGGTTTCGATCGATGACCGCAAGCTGGGCATCACCTGGTCGGCGCCGGATGTCGACGTGGATATGGGGCGCTCGGCGGCCCAGACGGTGGCGAATGTCAGCGTGCTGCTCGACCTGCCGCATCACACGTCGCGGCTGTCGGGGCAGGCCCGCTATATCCGTGCTGAAGGCAAGATCCATCTGGCGCTGAATGTCGATAATTTCGACGCCGCCGCGGCCGCTCCGCTGGCGCAGGCGCTCTCGCCGCTTGCGGCGCTCGCCATTCCGGTCAGCGGCAAGGTGCATGCGGTGCTCGACAAAGGCGGCGAGATGCTGAGCGGCGATGACGATCTCTCCGGCGAGCGGGGACAATTCGTTTTTCCGGCCTATTATCCCACGCCGCTGGCGCTGAAGACCGTCGCGCTCAGGCTGCATTTCACCAGCGCGCCTCAGCATCTGGTGCTGGACCAGATGGCGGTGGACCTTGGCGATGCGCGTTTGAAGCTGACGGGGACCGCCGATTTCAAGGGCGCCGCCGTGGCCATCGATGCCCGCGCCGATGTCGCCGACATTCCGCTCGGCCGGTTCGACGCGATCTGGCCGCAGGGTATGGCGGTCGGCGGCCGGGACTGGGTGACGGCGCACATCCCGGACGGCGTCATCAAATCCGGGACGGTCCATGTCGTCGCGTCGGGACAGCAGAACGACCCCGCGTCAATCCAGGCGACGACGGTCGGCGGCGCCTTCGACTATACCGGGATGGAGGTCCATTATTTTCCGGCTCTGCCGCCGATCCGCGCGATTGCCGGCCATGCCACCTTCGACGCCGGCCGGATGGATCTGACCATCGACAGCGGCATGCTGAGCGACCTCGCTTTGTCGAAGGGCACGCTGGCGATCACCGGCTTGGACCAGGACGACCGCGCCATCGATATCGGACTGACGGCGCAGGGGGCGGTGAAAAGCCTGCTCACCATCCTGGACATGAAACCGTTGGGTTACGCCCATGACCTGGGCCTGGCGCCGGAAGGGGTTGGCGGGCGGTTCGACCTGCGGGTCAATTTCAACTTCCCGCTGGTCAAGACATTGTTGTTCCGCCAGATCGCGCTCAGCACCAAAGGAACGCTCGACGGCGTCGCCGCGGCCGGCGTGGTCGGTCCGCGCAACGTGACCGATGGCGCGCTCGATATCGCGCTCGACAAGGCCGGGATGACTTTGTCCGGCACGGCGCGGCTGTCCGGCGTGCCCGTCGGCTTCGATTGGCGCGAGTCCTTCATCGCCAGCGACAAAATCCGCAGCACTATCTCGTTTACGGCCGAGCCCAACGAGGCCGATCGCGCGGCTCTCGCACTGATCCCGCCGGATGGGGTGGCGGTGAAGGGCAAGATCGCGGTCAAGGGCGCGGTCACCATCGACCGGGCGCATACGACGACGCTGGACGCCACCGCAGACATCACCCAGGCCGACATCGCCATCGACAAGTTCGGCATCCGCAAGCCGGCGGGCGAGGCCGGAACCACCGATCTGTCGCTGATCTTCGACGGCGATGCCGTCAGGCATGTGCCTCGGGTAAAGGTGGCGGCCAACAGCTTGAACCTGGCCGGCCAGGTCGATTTCGGCTCCGATGGCTCGCTGCAGCATGCCGCCTTTTCCCGCTTCGCCAGCAAGCGCAACGATTTTGCCGTGACCCTGGATGCCAAGCCTGGGGCAGCGCAGACCTATGTCATGGCGCTCAAGGGCGCGCAGCTGGATGTCGCGCCTCTGCTCAACGGCAAGCCTGACGGCCAGCCGCCCACCCATACGCCGCATCTCGAACTGACGGTCGGGCTCGATCGTCTGCTGACCGGCGCCGAGACCAAACTGGATCAGGTCTCCGGCACTCTGGCCTTGTCCGGCGGCCGCCTCGACCGGGCCGACATCAAGGCGGTGGCCGGCGGTCCGCTGACGCTGAGCTATCTGCCGGAGGGCGACACCATCGCGCTTCATCTCGCCGCCGACGATGCCGGCGCGGCGCTGTGGGGGCTGGGCCTGACGCGCGGCGTCAAAGGCGGCACGCTTCATCTCGATGGCACCACCGATCCGAGGCGCGAGCCCTGGGTCACCTCCGCGACCCTCGACCTGCGCGATTTCCGCCTGACCGACGCACCGATCGCCGCCCGGCTAGTCAACGCGGTATCGCCGACCGGCTTCATGGACCTGCTGCGCGGCCAGGGCCTGGCCTTCGACCGGCTGAGCACGCGGATGGACTATGCCAACGGCAAGATCACGCTGCGCGACGGGCGGTCCGCCGGCGCGTTCGGCATCAGCTTCGAGGGCGATCTCGACATGGACCGGGACAAGATCGCGCTCAAGGGCACGATCGTGCCGGTCGACACATTCAACAAGATCGTGGCCGCGATCCCGCTTATCGGCGATGCGCTGACCGGGGGCAGCCGGGGCGGATTCCTCGGTGCGACCTATAACGTAGCCGGGTCGACCAACGATCCGCAGGTTTCGGTCAACCCGCTCTCGGTTTTCGCGCCGGGCTTCCTGCGCAACCTCTTCTTCCTGGGGCCCGAGCAGTCGCAGCCGAAGGACGGAGCCGCCGACACTCCGGCGGCCAGCAAATAATTGGCACTGCCGATTTGGCAGTAATGCAGTAGATAGAGCGAACAGGGTGTTTGGGTTCTGAGGGGGAAGACAATGCGAGCCGTGCGCTGCGAACAGGGACATGTGCATCTGGTCGAGGTTGAGCGGCCGCGGGGCGAGGGCGTGCGCGTCAAGGTCGCCGCCACCGGGATATGCGGTTCCGACCTGCATCTGCTGACCTCCGGCTTTCCGCTGCCCGCGACCCTGGGCCATGAGATCGCCGGCATCACCGAAAACGGCACGCCGGTGACGATCGAGCCGATGGCGGTCTGCGGCATCTGCCCGGCCTGCCTGTCCGGCAACTACAATCACTGCGTGCTGGGCGCTGGTGTCTTCACGATCGGCATCGGCCGCGATGGCGGCTTCGCCGACGAGCTGATCGTGCCGGAACGCTGTCTGGTGCCGCTGCCGTCCGGGCTGCCGGTCGGCGATGCCTGCCTGGCCGAGCCGCTGTCGGTCGCGGTCCACGGCATCGCCATGGTCGACCTTAAATCGTCCGACAAGGTCGCGGTGGTGGGCGGCGGCTCGATCGGGCTGTGCGCCGTGGCCGTCGCCAAGGAGGTGACGCCCCACGTCACGCTGATCGCCCGCCACGATGCGCAAAAACTGGCCGGTGAGCGGCTGGGCGCCAGCGCCGAGGCCAGCGGCGACTATGACGTCGTCATAGAATGCGCCGGCACCTCGTCCTCGATGGCCGACGCGGTACGCCTCTGCCGCAACCGGGCGACGCTGCTGATGCTGGCGACCTATTGGGAGGGTCTGACCCTGCCGGCCTTCGAGGTTTGCGGCAAGGAACTCAAAATCCGCAGTTCGGCGTCTTATGCCCGCAACGGCGCGGTGCGCGATTTCGATGTCGCCGTCGCCATCATGGCGCGCAACCCGGCGATCGCCTCCAGCATCATTTCCCATCGCCTGCCGCTCGACGCCGCGGTCGAGGCCTTCGACGTGGCCCGCAACCGCGCCGCCGGCGCGATCAAGGTCGTGCTGGCGCCGTAAAGGAGACCGACCCATGAAAATCTGCGTGGTCAATATCATCCCGGTGCCGGACGAATACCTGCCGATCTCGCGCCAGAATGTCGAGAATTGCTGCCGCCGGGTGCTGCATCCCGACACCGAGCTTGCTTTCCGCGCGCCCAAAAAGGGTATGAGCCTGGGCACTGACGGGCTCGAATATCACCGCAATCCCTATTACGAATTTCTGATCTCCGGCGCCGTGGTCGACACGATCGTCGAGGCGGAGGGCGAGGGGTTCGACGCCTTCGTCATCAACTGCTTCGACGATCCGGGGATGAAGCAGGCACGCTCGGTGGTCGAGACGCCGATCTTCGGGCTGGTCGAGCCGACTTTTTTCTGGGCGGCGCAGCTCGGCGCCAAGTTCGGCGCGCTGGTGCCCGACATGCCGGGGCAGGTGTCCTATGTCACCAAACAGATCGAGCAGCTGGGCCTCGGCCACCGGCTGATTGCCAATGGTGTGCGGGCCGAGCGTAAGCGCTTCGTCGACAGTTTTGGTGAGGCCTTGACCGACACGCGCCCGATGATCGAGCGCCTGAAGGCACAGGCGCGGGAAATGGTCGATGAGGGCGCGGATGTGATCGTCGTCGCCTGCGGCGGGCTGGGCCAGATCTGCGGCAACGCCGGCTTCCACACGCTGGATTATCGCGGCGCGCTGATCCCGGTGGTCAATCCGCTGACGACCGCGGTCAAGACGGCGGAAATGGCGGTCATGATGGGCAAGGGCCTGGGCTACCAGACCCCCAGCCGCGTTCATGCCGGCACCCGCCTGACCCCAGAGGAGCGCAAGCGGTTCCGGGAAGCCTTTTAGGCCGGCGGCGTATCCATGAACACGCGCAGCGCCTTGAACTTACCGGCTTCGTTGAACACGAAAATCTGAACGATGGTCGAGGTGACCGGCGGGTTGCCGGCGACCCCGGCAGTGGCCTGGGTGATCGACACCGCCTCGTCCCCGTTCACCATGATCTTCTGCGGGACCAGTTCGATGTCCCAGCCGCTGGCCACCGTCGCGACGAAATATTCGTTCATCGCCGCTTTGCCGACCAGGGGTGGAGTGCTGACCGGATCCTCGAAGCTGATATCGTCGGCGAACAGCGCGATGCGGGTCGCCACATCCTTGACCTTATAGCTGGCAAGGAAGGTTTCGATCGCCGCGGTCTTGGCCTGGTTCGACATGGGATAGCTTTCTTTAGTGGCTGAGTTTGTCTACCGACTATATTCGTTTTAGCGGGACAGCGATGGATTTCGTAGGGCGGATTAGCGTCAGCGTAATCCGCCAGCCGGGCTTGGCGCGGCATTCGGCGCCAGTGGGTGGATGCGTTGGCGGATTACGCTTCGCTCATCCGCCCTACTGTTCTGATGAAATCAGGAAATCGTCAGCAGCACGTGCCGTTTCTTGCCGGCGCTGAGCTTGATCGCGCCGTCGCGCAGGTCGGCGACGGTCAGCTTGCGCTGTTCGTCGGTCACGACTTCATCGTTGACCCGGGCACCGCCGCCTTTGATCAGGCGACGCCCTTCTCCACTGGAGGCGGCCAGGCCGGTTTCGGCCAGGGCGGCGAAGAGGGGCAGGCCGGTTTCAAGCTTGGACGCGTCGATGGCGTGCGTGGGCAAGCCCTCCGCCGCCTCGCCCTCTTCGAAGGTCCGTCGCGCGGTTTCGGCGGCTTCGGTCGCGGCGGCCTTCCCATGCAGGACGGCGGTGGTTTCGAAGGCCAGAACCTTCTTCGCCTCGTTGATCTCGGCGCCTTGCAAGGCCTCCAGCCGGGCGATTTCGTCGAGCGGCAGCAGGGTGAACAATTTCAGGAAGCGGCCGACATCGCCGTCCTCGGTGTTGCGCCAGAATTGCCAGTAATCGTAGGGCGACACGCGGTTGGGCGACAGCCAGATCGCGCCGGACGCGGTCTTGCCCATTTTCGCGCCCGACGCAGTGGTGATCAGCGGGGTGGTCAGGCCGAACAGTTCGAAATCGCCGATCCGGCGGCCGAGATCGATGCCGTTGACGATGTTGCCCCACTGGTCCGACCCGCCCATCTGCAGCACGCAATCGTGCCGCCGCGCCAGTTCGGCGAAGTCATAGGCCTGCAGGATCATGTAGTTGAATTCGAGGAAGGTCAGCGGCTGCTCGCGCTCCAGCCGCATTTTCACCGAATCGAAGGTCAGCATGCGGTTGATGGTGAAATGCCGGCCGATATCGCGCAGCAGCGGGATATATTTGAGCTCATCGAGCCACTCGGCATTGTTGACCAGGATCGCGTCCGTCGGGCCGTCGCCGCCAGATCCTTCACCAAACCGCACGAATGACGAAAAATTCTTGCGGATGCCGGCGATGTTGCCGGCGATGGTCTCGTCGGATAGCAGTTGCCGGCTTTCGTCCTTGCCGGACGGGTCGCCCACCTTGGTGGTGCCGCCGCCCATCAGTACGATCGGGCGGTGCCCGGTCTGCTGCAGCCAGTGCAGCATCATGATTTGCACCAGACTGCCGATATGAAGACTGTCCGCGGTCGCGTCGAATCCGATATAAGCGGTGATCTTGGCCTTCGCCGCCCGCGCATCGAGCGCGTCCGCGTCGGTCAGCTGATGGATAAATCCCCGTTCGGAGAGAACGTTGAGAAATTCGGAGCGAAAAGCGGTCATGATGCCTGTTTCGGCGCTATGCGGTGTGGACGGGTCGCTTAGCATACTCCGCCGGGCCGGCAAATGAGTGTGGCCAAGCCGAAGGACGGTCTGCTGGCGGCGATCGGCCTGATGTCCGGCACATCGATGGACGGAATCGACGCCGCTTTGGTGTGGACGGACGGCATTTCGGCCGTTAGGACCGGCGCCGCGCTGACCGTTCCCTATGGCGTTGCGTTGCGCCGCCGGCTGCAGCGCGTGGTGACCGATCGCGGCGCTCTCAAACAGGCCGCCGACAAGGTTGAGCGCGACATCACCCTCGCCCATATCGAGGCGGTCGAGCGCCTGCTGGCCGCGACCGGTCTCGATGCGGGGTCGATCGACGTCATCGGCTTTCACGGTCACACAGTGTTCCATAATCCTGCCGAGCAGATCACCCGCCAGATCGGCGATGCGGCGCTGCTGGCCCAACGCACCGGTATCGGCGTCGTCGGCCAGATGCGGCTGGCCGACGTGAAGGCCGGCGGGCAGGGTGCGCCGCTGGTGCCGCTCTATCACGCCGCGCTTGCGTCCAAGCTGGAAAAACCGCTGGCGGTGCTCAATATCGGCGGCGTCGCCAACGTCACCTGGCTGGGGCCCGACGACGGGATCGTCGCCTTCGATTGCGGGCCGGGCAATGCGCTGATCGACGATTTCGTCCATGCCAGGACGGGCAATCTCTATGACGCTTCCGGCACGCTCAGCCTGTCCGGCACGGTCAATCAGGCGGTGGTCGCCCAGCTGCTCGACAATCGCTATTTCGACAGGCCGCCGCCCAAGTCGCTCGACCGCAATGCGTTCGATGCGTCGGGGGTCGAGGGGCTTTCCACGGCCGATGGCGCGGCGACCCTGGCGGCTTTCACCGTCCAGGCGGCGGCGCGGTCGCTGCTCACGCTCGGCACGCCGAAACGACTGCTGGTCTGCGGCGGTGGGCGGCTCAATCGCGGGATCATGGCGGGCCTGGCGGCGGCGCTGCCCGATACCGAGGTCGCGCCGGTCGAGCAGGTCGGCTGGCGCGGCGATGCGCTGGAGGCGGAGGCGTTCGGCTATCTTGCGGTCCGGTCGCTGAAAGGCCTGCCGCTCAGCCTGCCCTCCACGACCGGCGTGCCGCAGCCGATGCCGGGCGGAGAATACACGCCCGCGCCCGGACGTTTGGCGCCCGTCAGCCGCGCAGCCGCTTCGTGATCTCGTCCGCCAGCGCCAGAATTTCGAGTGCCGCCTTGGTCCGTGGCGCGGTCTCGACCACGCCCAGCCCCTCCATCATCGAGGCGGCGAAGGCGGTGCGGTTGCCGATGGTCGATTCCGCGACCTCCGCCCCCAGATCGGCGATGTGGCCCGCCAGCGTTTCCGATAGCTTGATGCGCGTCTGGTCGCGATTGATGACGATCAGGGCCTTACGCTTTTCCGACCGGGCCAGCGCCAGGGTCGGTTCGGTCGCCCACAGGTCGAGCGGGCTCGGCTGGATCGGCACGATGATCAGGTCGGCGACCCGCACCGCGATCTTGGCCTCGATCTCGGCATGGGGTGCGCTGTCGACCAGGATTAGGTCGTTGGCGGCTTTCAGCTTCTCCACCGTTGCCTGGGCGCGCCAGCCGGTGACGGCGGTGAGAGTAATGCCCTTGGTCTTGCCTGCGGCTTCTCGTACGTTGAACCACCGGGTCAGGCTGCCCTGCGGGTCGATATCGACCAGCGCGACGCTGCGTCCCCCGGCCGCGAAGGCAACGGCAAGCTGGGCCACCAAAGTGGTCTTGCCGGCGCCGCCTTTCTGCTGGGCCAGGGTCAGGACTTTGCCGGCCATGGTGAATCTCCGATTGCTCCCATGGAAGCATGCATGCTTTCAGGAGTATGGGAAAGAGTTATATTGCAATGCAGCATAAGCAGTATCTCGCCGTGTCCAACATCGTTCCGGCGACGCCCGACACCATCGCCCAGGCCGGTGCGCTGATCGCCGCGGGAAAACTTGTCGCCTTTCCGACCGAAACGGTGTTCGGCCTCGGCGCCGACGCCACCCAGGGCAAAGCGGTCGCGGCGATCTTCGCCGTCAAGGGACGGCCGTCGATCAATCCGCTGATCGTCCATGTGCCGGATGTGGCCCGCGCCGAGCAGCATGCGCTGTTCGATGCCAGGGCGGAGGAGCTGGCGACCCGCTTCTGGCCGGGGCCGCTGACGATGGTGCTGAAGCGCAGGCCGGGTTCGCCGATTTCGGAGCTGGTGAGCGCCGGACTGGACAGTATCGCCATCCGCGTTCCGGCCCATCCGGTGGCCCGCGCGCTGCTCGCCGCGGCCGGCCGGCCGATCGCCGCGCCCAGCGCCAACCGTTCCGGCCGTATCAGCGCGACGACCGCGATCCATGTCGCGGAGGAACTCGGCGAACGGGTCAACCTGATCTTGGCCTCGGGCAAGAGCCAGCTCGGCCTGGAATCGACCATCGTCGATCTCACCGGGCCGCAGGCCGTGCTGCTGCGTCCCGGCGCGATAACGGTGGAGGAAATCGAGGAGGCGATCGGACCGGTCACGGTCGGCGAGGGTGATCCCGACCGGCCGAACGCGCCCGGCCAGCTGCGCCGCCATTATGCGCCCGCAACCAAGCTGCGCCTCAACGCGGCGATGGCCGATCCGGGTGAGGCGCTGCTCGCCTTCGGGCCGAACCCGTTTGCGGCCAAGCACGCGGTCAAAGTGCTGAACCTGTCCGACACCGGCGACCTGAATGAGGCGGCGGCCAATCTGTTTTCGATGCTGCGCACGCTCGATGGCGGCGGCTATCACTCCATCGCGGTGATGCCGATCCCCGCCAGCGGTCTCGGCATCGCCATCAACGACCGGCTGGCCCGTGCCGCCGCGCCGCCTGACGGAGACAGCAATGACTGACGCCGCATTGGCATCGCTGCGGGCCGCGGTCGATGCGCCCGGCTGGATCGATGATCCGTCCGACATGGCGCCGTATCTGATGGAACAGCGCGGCCGGTTCAGTGGCGGCGCGCTGGCGGTGGTGCGTCCCTCGACCACCGAGCAGGTCGCCGCGGTCGTAACCGCCGCTCGGGCCGGCCGTATCCAGATCGTGCCCCAGGGCGGCAATACCGGTCTGGTCGGCGCCTCGATGTCCTATCCGGGTGAACGCGCCGTCGTCCTGTCGCTGCAGCGGATGAACCGCATCCGCGAACTCGACGTGCTGGATTACAGCGCGACGGTCGAGGCCGGCTGCATCCTGGCCAATGTCCAAAAGGCGGCCGAGGACGCCGACCGGCTGTTCCCGCTCAGCCTGGGCTCAGAGGGCAGTTGCACCATCGGCGGCCTGCTCTCGACCAATGCCGGCGGTACGATGACCATCCGCTACGGCAATATGCGGGAGCTGATATTGGGGATCGAGGCGGTGCTGCCCGACGGCCGGATCTGGAACGGGCTCCGCCGCCTGCACAAGAACAATACCGGCTATGACCTCAAGCATCTGTTCATCGGTGGCGAGGGCACGCTGGGCATCGTCACCGCGGCGGTGCTGAAGCTGTTTCCCCGTCCGCGCCAGATCGAAACCGCCTTCGTCGCCGTGCCCGACCCCAAGGCGGCGATCGAACTGCTGGCCCGCCTGCGCGCGGCGACGGGGAATTCGCTGTCGGGTTTCGAACTGATCCCACGCATGCTGATGGATTTCGCATTGAAGCATATCGAGAAGGTGACCGACCCGCTGGGCGAACCGCACCCCTGGTACATTCTGGCCGAGGCCTCGACCGGTACCGAGGGCGACATGCTGCGCAGTGCGATCGAGCAGGCGCTGGGCACGGCGATGGAAGACGGGCTTGTCCTGGATGCCACCCTGGCCGAAAGCGAAACTCAGCGCGGTGCGCTGTGGTTCATCCGCGAGGCCATCGTCCAGTCGCAGAAATTCGAGGGCGGCTCGATCAAGCACGATATCTCGGTGCCGGTCAGCCGCGTGGCGGATTTCATCGCCCGGGCCGGCGCCGCGGTGACGGCGGCGATGCCGGGCATCCGCCCCGTTCCGTTCGGCCATGTCGGCGACGGCAATATCCACTTCAACCTGACCCAGCCGGTCGGCGCCGACCAGAAGGCCTATATGGCTGAATGGGAGCGGATGAACCATGTCGTGCATGAAGTCGCGCTCGACCTCGGCGGCTCGATCAGCGCCGAGCACGGCATCGGCCGCTTCAAGCGCGATGAGATGCGGCTGGTGAAGAGCCCGCCCGAATTGGATATGATGCTCGCGATCAAGGCGGCGCTCGACCCAGAAGGGCTGATGAATCCCCACGCGCTGCTGCCCGGACCTAACGGAGACGATCCTAAATGACCGACGCCCCCCAGGGACCGGAACCTGCAGCAGTCCCGGCCCCCAGCCGCGCCGCCTTCGCCTTCATCTTCATCACCGTGCTGCTCGACATGATGGCGATCGGCATCATCATCCCGGTGCTGCCCAAGCTGATCAAGGCGTTCATGAACGGCGACACCGCCAGCGCGGCCCATGTCGTCGGCTATTTCGGCTTCTTCTGGGCACTGATGCAGTTTGTCTTCCAGCCGGTGCTGGGCGGCCTGTCGGACCGGTTCGGCCGCCGGCCGGTCATCATCCTGTCCAACCTGGGCCTCGGTCTCGATTACATATTAATGGCGCTGTCGCCCAACCTCTGGTTCCTGTTCGTTGGCCGGCTGATCTCCGGCGTCACCTCGGCCAGCATCTCCACCGCCGGCGCCTATATCGCCGACGTCACCGCGCCGGAAAAGCGCGCTGCGCGCTTCGGCATGCTGGGCGCAGCCTTCGGGCTGGGCTTCGTCATCGGCCCGGCGGTCGGCGGCGTGCTCGGCGATATCGACCTCAAGATGCCGTTCTGGGGCGCGGCGGTGCTGAGCCTGGTCAACGCGACCTACGGTTTCTTCGTGCTGCCGGAATCGCTGAGCGCCGCCCGGCGCGCGCCGTTCTCCTGGCGGCGGGCCAATCCGATCGGCTCATTCAAGCTGCTCGGCTCCAACCCGATGCTGGCGCGGCTTGCGCTCGCCGGCTTTCTGCAGCGCTTTGCCCATGGCTCGCTGCCCAGCATGTTCGTGCTCTATGCAGATTATCGCTATGGCTGGGACGCCAAGACGGTCGGCGCGGTGCTCGCCAGTGTCGGTGTGGCGCAGATGATCGTCTCGGGCGGGCTGGTGCGGCCGGCCATTGCTCGGCTGGGCGAACGCGGCACAATGATGCTGGGCCTGGTCAGCGGCGCGATCGGCTTCGCGCTCTACGGTTTCGCGCCCAACGGCACGATCTTCATGGCCGCCCTGCCGCTGGTGGCCCTGTGGGGCCTGGCCAACCCGGCGATCCAGAGCCTCGCCACCCAGCGCGTCGGCCCCGCAGAGCAGGGGCAGCTTCAGGGCGCGCAATCCAGCCTGGGCGGCATCGCCGACATGCTGGGCCCGTTGGCCTACAGCCAGATATTCGCCATCGGCATCATGCATGCCGGCCTGATCCACCTGCCGGGCGCGCCCTATTACCTGGCGGCTGTGTTCGTGACAGGGGCGCTGTTCGTGTGCTGGCAGATCGCCCGGCCGCCGGTGCCGGTGCTGGCGGAATAGCCAAAGGGTAGGATGGGTTTCGCTGCGCTCTACCCATCCTACGATTTCAGCGCTAGAGCCCGACAATCTCTTTATCGAACGGGTTTTCGCCGTCGCGGGTCTCGACTTCGATGACCCACAGGTCGGAATCGCGGTCGACGGCGCGGTCGACATAAGCGTCGGCGTCCGGGTTCGGCAGCACCGCGCCTTCCTTCACCCCCATCCAGGCCAGCTTGCCGTTCAGGTCGCGGACCTGGGTCAGGATTCGCGTGCCTGCGCGTTCGACCAGGCGGACCAGCACGGTGCCGCGCTCAGCATCGCCCCGGCGCAGCAGATAGGCGCCGGTGCCGGACGCGGAAAACCGGCGCAGCTGGGCTTGCACCCACAATTCGGTGGGCAGGCGTTCGTTGCTCATGGTGGTGACATTTAGCCGGTCGGCCGGCCGGATTCCACCGCCGCGCCGATAAAGACGAATGGCGCGGGTTGCCCCGCGCCATTCGCCCTGTCGAGACCCGGTCCGGCCTATTTGTTGCTCTGGTCGTCCGGCTTCTTTTTCTGGTTGGCCGGCGCGGGGTGCTGCTGCTGTTGCTGCGGCGCCGGGCGTGGCTGCTGCGCCTGAGGCTGCGGTCGCGGCGGCTGGGCCTGCGGGCGTTGCTGCTGTTGCGGAGCCGGGCGCGGTTGCTGTGCCTGCGGTTGCGGCCGGGGCGGCTGTGCCTGCGGCTGCGGGCGCGGTTGCTGCTGTTGCGGCCGGGGCGCCGGCGCCGGGCGGGTTTCCGGGCGCGGTGCCGGCTGCGGCTCAGCCTGCGGGCGTGGCGGGCGCGCCTGGGGTTGAGCTCCGGTCTGCGGCGCGGCCGGCGCCGGCTTGGCTTGCGGGCGTGGCGGCCGCGGATTGTCGGCGGCCGGGCGGTCTTGCGGCTTGGTCATGGCCGGGCGATCCGCCTGTGGCCGCGCCGGTGCGGGCTTGGGCGCAGCCTCGGGCTTGGCGACGTCGGGCTTCGGCACCGCCGGCCTGTCCATCGCCGGCCTGTCCATCGCCGGCCTGTCCTTGGCCGGGTTCGGCCGCGGCTGGGCGGGTGCTGGGCGAGCGCCGGCCGCCGGTGGCGTGGCCGCCGGCTGGTTGGGCTGCGGACGCGCCGCCGGTACGGGCGGCTGTCCGGGACGCACGGCGGGTGTGCCGGGAGCAGCCGCGGCGGGCTGCGCATTCGGCCGGTTCGGCCCGCCGCCGCGCGCCGGCGGCAGGGCCGGACGGACATTGACGGCCTGGCGCGGGTTCGCCGGCCGGGCGATCGGGCCCGGACGCGCCGCCGGCCTTGCCGCGGCAGGTATCGGCTTGATCGCCCTAACCGCCCCGGCGTCGACCCGTGCCCGCTCCAACTGTTCAGGATGGACCTGGACGGCGGCCTGCGCCACCGGGCGGCGCCCGGCGACGGCATCGGCCGGCACCACCGTTGCGAAGCGCCGGTTGGCGAAACCGGCCATCGTCTGTGGCTGGGCGTTCGCGCCGAAGCCGCGCGGGCCTGCCCCAGGGCCGTAATTATTGATGACCGTCTTGTTCACGATGGTCGTGCGGTTGATGTTCTGGATATAGGTGTTGTTGACGCGATAGGGCGGGCGATAGCCTTCGCCGGGCGCCAGCGGCACCCAGCCGATCGCCCCGCCGCGGCCGAAGCCGCCACCGCCGCCGATCGCGATCGTGGCGCTGAACCCGCCGCCGCCGACGAAGGCGACCAAAGCGGGGGCGTAGACCGGACGGCGCACATACTGGCCGGGCACCCAGCCCCAGCGGCTGCCGATATAGGCCCAGCGTCCGTAATGGAACGGCGCGAAGCCCCAGGGCCGGTCGTCGATCCAGGTCTGCCCCCACGGGCGGACATATTCCCAGTGGCCAAAGCGATAGGGCTGCCAATCGGCGGGCACGTCGCGCGGATACCACACCGCGCCATAGTCGGGGGCAGTTTCGAACGAGCCGTATTGATACAGATCCTCGGCGCCGGTCATTTCCGGGGCGACATAGCGCTCGGTCTCCTTCACCTGGACCACGCGTGGCTGTATGCGCCACGCCTGGGGCGGTTCGCCGACATTGCTGTCATAGGAGTATTGCGGGGCGTCGGCGGTGCCGGCGATCACCAGAACCTGGCCCTGACGTACGGTGACCGCGGTCGCGCCGTCGCCCAGCCGGGCCGATCCGTTCCACGCGGTGACGCGGGTCGGCTGGTCCTCAGTGCCGGCGTCGATGCTGTACTGGCCCACCTCGGTCAGCCGGACGGTACCGCGCGGCGTCGCGATCGACAGGCCGTCGGCGGTCGGCAGGTCGGAGATGCGAAGGTCGAGGCTGCCGCTGTCCAACCGGATGGTGCCGGCATCGTCGTCCAGCGCGGCGATATCGATCTCGCTGTCGGATTTGAGGTCCAGGTCGGTGGCGCCGATCTGCAACCGTGCGTCGCCGCCCTCGGTCGCATAGACGGCGTCGCCGATCGTAACCGGCTCATTGATGCCGGCATCGACCCAGTCCTGGGCGTCGGCGCGCTGCATCGAAACCGCGCCGCTGATGGCGGCGATGCGGCCGACCAGCGCGGGCGGGCTCGAGTCCGGCCCGGAATCCGGCGCGGAATCCTGGGCCGCGGCGGTTCCGGCCATCGCGATGGCAAGCAGTGCCGGCGTCAGGCCGCGAAAGGCGGTTCGTAAGAATCGGTCGCGAAGGTGGTTGTGGGTCTGGCCAGTCATGATAATCCCCGGTTGTTGTTTTCTGAATCTGTATCGGCTTTGTGGCCGAGACGTGGCGCGGGCGTGATCATTTTGCAGCGGAAGCGTTATATTATAGCGCATCCGCGCGCCACGAACTTACATTCTGAAACGGGGAAATGTTCCGGGCTACGGAAAACTTAAACCGGGCGGGCCAATGCGATGCCGTCGCCGACCGGGATCAGGGCGAAGTCGACACGGTGATCACCGCGCAGTTTCGCGTTCAGTGCACGGATCGCGACCGTTGTTTCCTTGTTGTTGGCGGGGTCGGCGACGGCGCCGTCCCACAGCATGTTGTCGATCGCGATCAGCCCGCCCTTGCGCACCAGGACCAGGCACTGTTCGTAATAGCGGTCGTAATTTTCCTTGTCGGCGTCGATGAAGGCGAAATCGAACGTCCCGCCCTGCCCATCGGCGATCAGCCGGTCCAGCGTGTCGGCGGCCGGGGCGATGCGCAGGTCGATGCGGTCGGCGACCCCGGCCTGGGCCCAAGCCTTGCGGCCCATATCGGTATAGTCCGCGCTGACATCGCAGCAGATCAGCTTGCCGTCCGCCGGTAGCGCGGCGGCGACGGTGAGCGCGCTGTAGCCGGTGAAGGTCCCGATCTCCAGGCAGCGGCGCGCGCCGATCAGCCCGACCAGGAAGGCCATGAAGCTGCCTTGGTTGGCGCCGATCTGCATGCCGGCATTCGACATTGTGCCGGTATCGGCGCGCAGCTTCAGCTGGGTCGGCGTCTCCGCCCGGTTGGTGGCGTCGAGATAGTGGGCGAGACGGTCATCGACCTGGATCGTCGAACGGGACATGCGTTGGCTCCTCGATAAATTCCGTCTGTGATATCGGATGGGTGGAGCAGATTGCTACGGCGAAGACAATAAAAAACGGCGCCCGAAGGCGCCGTTTTCGTCGGTCGAGAAGGCTTTAGGTTATTGCGCTGCGCGACGGCGGCGGCGAACCAGGCCGAGTGCGGCAAGCCCCGTGCCCATCAGGAGCATGCTCGCCGGCTCGGGAACCGCGTTAATGGTGACACCGTCGAGCAATGAGAAAGGCGGCTCGCCGTTCGGCGTACCGGAAGCCAGGAACGACAGAGTGTCGCTGCTGCCATCCGCGGTGAAGGTGAACACCTCGTGGTTCCAGCCGGTGAAGCCGTGGCTGACATCATTGAGGATGGGCGTCGACTGTGCCGTCGCGGCGTTGTTCCCGAGATTTACGATCCACTTCTCGCTGGTGTCGCCGCTAAAGCCGGACTGCTGCGCACCAGCATAGTCGAAGCCGACCGAATATTGCTGACCGGCGACTAGGCCGGTTATGACCTGCGAAATCGGCCCCGTCTGGAAGGCGCCGTCGGCTCCGATATAGTTACCGCCATCGGGGCTGGCGCCAAGTGTGTTGCCGGCTGCGCCTCCATTCTGCGCGCCCCACAGCTGAAGGTAGCTGTTATTGTCACCACCGGTAGCGGAGAAGATGAAATTATAACCGGTCGAGGTCCAGCCCGTCGCATTCGTGGTGGCGCCTGAGATGGTGCCCATCTTACCCGGGCCGTTTGTCGTCTGCTCGAAGTTTCCGTTGGTGATCAAGTCTGCCTTGGCGCTCATTCCCGCCGCGCACATGGCAAAGCCGCCGATAATCGCAAAAAGTTTGACAGCCTTGAACATCGAAAACTCCTCACTGCATTCGCCTGCAGCATTTGTAAGACTGCGTCATATAGGCAAAGTCTGTGCCAAAAGTGGAATGCATTCCATTTCAACGAATTAGCTGGTAGGTGGCAAGAGAACCCGCCTGCTGTGTAAAGAAACCTGACGATGCGCTTGTACAATTTTAGCGATCCGATCCAGTCATTGTACACGAAACGCAGTTGCTGGCGGGAAACGCCTTCGACACCATCTTAGTATCCATGACGCATCAACCGGATATAGCTTCCTCGATGGGTGAAACGCACAGCGTAACGAATCAGCCGCCGCCCTTGGCGGATTACGATCTGTTCTCGACCGACCCGGCGCTGCCCGGTGCCGTCGTCGCTGAAGGCGCCGATTGGGCCGCCGGTGGTTTGGCGGCTTTTGGCCGGGAATTGGGGACGGCGGGGAGTTTTGCATTGGGCGACCTCGCCAACCGCAATTCGCCGATCCTGCATGCGTTCGACCGTTACGGCCATCGGATCGACGAGGTCGAGTTTCACCCCGCCTGGCATCGGCTGATGACGCTGGCGGTGGGGCAGGGGCTGCACAGCGCCCCTTGGGCGGAGCCCAAGCCGGGTGCCCATGTCGCCCGCGCGGCCGGTGTCTATATGATGTGCCAGGTCGAGGCCGGGGCGCAGTGCCCGGTCACCATGACCTATGGCGCGGTTCCGGCGCTGAAGCGCCAGCCGCAAATCGCCGCGGAATGGCTGCCGCGTGTCTATTCGCGGACCTATGACCAGCGCTTCCGTCCGGGCGCGGAGAAATCGGGCGCGCTCATCGGCATGGGCATGACCGAGAAACAGGGCGGCAGCGACCTGCGCGCCAACAGCACCCGGGCCGAGCCGGTCGGTGCCCGCGGCTCTGGCGAGCCATACCGCCTCACCGGGCATAAATGGTTCCTCTCCGCGCCGATGTGCGACGCCTTTCTCGTGCTGGCCCAGGCCGCGGCCGGCCCGTCCTGTTTCTTCCTGCCGCGCTGGACCCCGGACGGGGAGCGCAACGCCATCCATATCCAGCGCCTGAAGGACAAGTTGGGCAACCGCTCCAACGCGTCGAGCGAGGTGGAGTTCGACGGCGCGCTGGGCTGGCTGATCGGCGACGAGGGGCGCGGCATTCCGACGATTATCGAGATGGCGAATTACACCCGCCTGGACTGCGCGCTCGGCTCATCCGGGCTGATGCGCCAGGCGGTGGCCCAGGCCGCGCATCACGCCGCGCACCGCACCGCCTTCCAACGCAAGCTGATCGACCAGCCGCTGATGCAGAACGTCATCGCCGACATGGCGATCGAGGCGGAGGCAGCGATGCGCCTGTCGCTCAGGCTTGCCCGCGCCTATGACCGGCCCGACGACCCGTCAGAGGCCGGCTTTGCCCGCATCGTGACGCCGGCCGCCAAATACTGGATCTGCAAGCGCGGTCCGATGCTGGCGGGCGAGGCGATGGAGGTGCTGGGCGGCAACGGCTATGTCGAGGAAAGCCCGATGCCGCGCCTCTATCGCGAGATGCCGGTCAATTCGATCTGGGAAGGATCGGGCAATATCATGTGCCTGGACGTTCTGCGCGCCGCCGGGCGGTCGCCCGACAGCCTGGATGCCGTCATCACGGAATTGAACGTCGCGCGCGGCGTCGACCCGCGCTTCGACCGGTTCTGCCTCAAGCTGACCGACGATCTGGCCGGCGGCCCGCCGCATGAGGGCGACGCCAGGCGGATCGTCGAGCGTCTGGTGCTGGCGCTGCAGGCCGCCCTGTTGCTGAAGCACGCAACCGTGACCGTCGCCGATGCCTTCTGCGCCTCCCGCCTCGACCGCGACAGCGGCGGCGCCTTCGGTACGATGCCGCGCGGCATCGATGCCGGCCGGATCGCCCGGGCCGCGGCGCCGCTGTGATCTTTCTCCGTCATTGCGAGGAGCGTAGCGACGCGGCAATCCAGGGCCTCACCGATCGGTTCAGGGCCTTTGGCTCTGGATTGCTTCGCTGCGCTCGCAATGACGGGGCCAAGATTACTCTGGCATTTTTCCTGTTCACGGGAACGGCGCAAGCCCAGGCGCCGGACGCCTGCGCCTATCTGTCCGGCCTGATCCCGGTCGATGGCGGGCCGCTGTTCCTGCCGTCCTATCCCACGGCCGAGGAGGGGCCGCTGCGCAGCGTCGCGTTTCTCTATGACGATGCAGTCGCGGCGATCGCGCTGGTCGGCTGCGGCGCGGCGGATCGGGCGCGGCGGATCGGCGATGCAATGCTTGCGGCGCTGGATCACGACCGCGCCTGGCATGACGGGCGCTTACGCAACGGCTATGCCGCCGGGCCGGTCGAAACGCCGGTCAGGCTCGGCGGCTGGTGGGACAAGACACAGAATCGCTGGCTGGAGGATCGCTATCAGGTGTCGAGCGACACCGGCAACATGGCCTGGGCGATGCTGGCGCTGCTTGCCTTGGACCAGGCGCTCCACGACCCGCGCTACCGGCAGGGTGCGATCCGGATCGGCGATTGGGTCGGCGGCCGCGGCGACCGGCGCGGGGCCGGCGGCTATAGCGGCGGCTTCTCCGGCTGGGAGCCGTCGCCGGCGGCGCTGACCTGGAAGTCGACCGAGCATAATACCGACCTCGCCGGCGCCTTTGCCCTGCTGTCCAAGGCGACCGGCGATCCGGCCTGGTCGGACCGCGCCCGCCAGGCGGCGAATTTCGTCGGTGCGATGTGGGACGATGGCTGCGCCTGCTTCGCCGTCGGCACCACCGGCGATGGGGTGACGCCGAACCGTATTCTGGCGCTGGACGCGGAAATCTGGCCCCTGCTGGCGATCCCGGCCATGGCTGGTCATGCCGATGCCGATCTCGTGACGATCGACAGCAAGCTCGCGGTCGGCGACGGCTATACCTACAGTGACGCCGGCCATGCGCTGTGGACCGAGGGCACCGCCCAGGCGGCGCTGGTTTTGGGCCTGCTCGGCCACGCCGACAAGGCAGCAACCGCGGCTGGGGCGGTGGAGGGACAGCGCGCGCCGCATGGCGGTTATTTCGCCACGCCGGAGCTCAGGCTGGCGACCGGCTTCGCCAACGCGGCCGATCCCGGAACCCAGCGTTTTTACTATCACCTGCCCCATCTCGCCGCCGCGGCCTGGGCGGCGCTGGCCGAGAAGCATTTCAACCCGTTCACCGATTCGGCAGCCCTTCCGTGATCGGCGATGCCGTTGGGCGACGGGTGATTGACTTGGTACAGTATCCTCGCTAGGCACGTCGCTGCATGGCAATACGGCGCGCATCTCGTGGTTTGAACTTCGCGGCGATCTTCCGCATCGCCGCTTTTGTGCTGCTGATTGCCCAGCTGGGCATGGTGGCGCACCGGATCGAGCATTACCTCACGCCGGAGCATATGGAGTGCGGGGAGGATTCCTGCGACGCCTTTGCGCCGACTCCGGGGCCCGCGGCCCCGGTTCCGTTCCTGCCGCCGCTCGTCTTCGTCGTTTTCTTTCTCAAATTCTGGACGCTGCGCGACAGCGTCCGTGAACAGCCGGGCAACCGTCTCGGCTTTCGGGCGCACGCCCCACCCGTCTGACTCCCGACCGCCTGCTTCAATCGCGTGAAACTGAGCGCGGCACTGCCGTTCGCGCAGTTTCTTCATGATCGGCATAAGCCCGTGGAGTCTATTCAATGTCAGTCCGTAAACTTCGGCTATCGCTGGTGGCAGGGGCAATTGTGTCCGCCGCCGGCACAGCCCTCGCGCAATCAGCCCCTGTCGTCCCCCCGCCCGACCAGCCGCTGGAGGAAATCGTCGTTACCGCCAAGCGGCTCGACACCGCGCGGATCAATATCGAACCGTCGATCGGCGCTTCGACCTACACCATCACCCAACGGGCGATCGAAACCATTCCTGGCGGCGCCAACAATTCGTTGAACCAAGTTATCCTGCAGGCGCCCGGCGTCGACCAGGATACGCTCGACAATAGCGGGCTGCATGTCCGCAATGAGCATCTGAACGTGCAGTATCGCATCAACGACGTCATCCTTCCCGACGGGGTCAGTTTCTTTGGCCAGACGCTCTCCCCGCGCTTCGTCGGTTCGATGAAGCTGATCACCGGCGCGCTTCCGGCGGAATACGGTCTACGCACCGCCGGCATCGTTGATATCCAAAGCCGCTCCGGCCTCTCAGAACCGGGCGGCGATATCAGCCTCTATGGTGGGAGTTACGGAACGTTCAATCCGAGCATCGACTATGGCGGATCGGCGGATGGCTACACTTTTTTCGCCTCGGTCGACTATCTCGACACTGATCGCGGCGTCGAGCCGCCGACGACATCCAACCCAATCCACGACCATAGCGAACAGACTCACGGCTTCTTCTATCTCGACAAGATCATCAGCGATTCCAGCCGTGTCTCGGCGATGATCGGCACCTTCACGTCCCAGTTCCAGATACCGAACAATCCCGGTCAGCCGACCTTCGGCGGCATTTCCGCGATCAACGGGACACCGGCCACGGCATTCAATTCGGCCAATCTGAACGAGCATCAGACCGAAGGCAGCCAATTCGGCGTCCTGTCCTATCTCTATGCCGGGCAGGATCTCGACTTCCAGGCGTCGGCGTTTACCAAGTTCAGCGACCTGCATTACCACCCGGATCAACTGGGCGATCTTGCCTTCAACGGTGTGTCGCAGAACGCGGGCCGCACCAGCTTCGTCAACGGCTTCCAGGGCGAGGGTACCTATCACCTTACCGACGATCATACCGTGCGTTTCGGCGTGCTCGTGACCGGTGAGCACATCACGTCGGACACCACATCGCTTGTTCTGCCACAGATCGGGGCCGATGTGGCCGGAGATCCGATCTTCGGGACAAGAACGAGGAGCCTGATCAGCGACGCCGAAAAGACCGGCTGGAACTACGGCGCCTATCTTCAGGACGAATGGAAGATCCTGCCGACCGTCACGATCAACTTCGGTGGCCGCTTCGATGTGGTGAACGGCTATACCGAAGGGAACCAGGTCAGTCCCCGCATCAACATTGTGTGGCAGGCGACCCCGTCGACGACAGTCCATGCCGGCTATGCCAGCTATTTCACGCCACCACCGTTGGAACTGGTCGCCAACCAGAGTCTGATACCGTTCCAGAAGACCAGCGCCGCGCCGGCATCGACCGTCAATTCGGCGATCAAGAACGAACACGCTCAATATCTTGATATCGGGGCGTCGCAGGATGTGCTGCCCGGGCTGACGATCGGGCTCGACCTCTACTACAAATACGCGCGTAACCTGCTCGACGAGGGGCAGTTCGGGGCGCCGGTGATTCTGACGCCGTTCAACTATAACGTCGGGTATAATCGCGGTGTCGAGCTCACCACCACCTATCGTTCCGGCAATTTCAGCTATTACGGCAATCTCGCGATCGCTGAACAGAAGGCCGAGGGAATCAATTCGGCGCAGTTCTCGTTCGATCCGGCCGACCTTCTTTATGCGTCGGGTCACCTGATCAACACCGATCACAGCCAGCGCATGACCGCGTCGGCGGGCATGTCCTACCTCTCGGATGGCACGCTCTACAGCGTCGACATCCTGGCAGGCACGGGGCTTCGCACGACCAACCCCGGCGATAACATCAACGAGGGCACGGTGCCGTCCTATGAGCAGGTCAATCTCGGCCTTTCTCATCAGTTCGACTATCTGTTAGGCGGCCCAACCAAGGTCCGGTTCGATGTGATCAACCTGCTTGATGAGCAGTATCTGATCCGCAGCAGCACCGGCATCGGTGTTTTTGCATCTCAATACGCCCCGGCCCGCTCGTTCTACGCAGGCGTCAGCAGGTCGTTCTAAACAAGATGGGGCGGGCGAGAGCTCAAAGATGGCGCTCCCCGCCCCATGCATTTACTGTGGCTAAGGATCAAGAAAGTATGTCAGTTCGTTCAATGCCCATGCGTAAGCCGTACCTGTCACTCATGATGGGCTTGACGATATCGTCCCTCGCCGGCGTGGCATTCGCTCAGTCCGGCGCCCAATCCGCAGCCCCCGCCGACGCCGCGCCGCAGGAAGAAATCGTCGTCACCGCCAAGCGGCTCGACACCGCCCGCGACGCGATCGCGCCCAGCCTGGGCGCCAGCGACTATGTCATCGACCGCAAGGCGATCGAGAACACGCCGCAGGGCGTCGATACCAGCTTCAACCAGATACTGCTCCAGGCGCCGGGCGTCAGCCAGGACAGCTATGGCCAGCTGCATATCCGCAACGAGCATGCCAACCTGCAATACCGCATCAACGGCATCATTCTGCCGGAAGGCATCTCCGGCTTCGGCCAGGCGCTCGACCCGCGCTTCGCCGAATCGATCGACGTGATCACCGGCACGCTGCCGGCGCAATACGGCTATCGCACCGCCGGCATCGTCGATATCGCGACCAAGAGCGGCGCCTTCGACCAGGGCGGCGACGTCAGCCTCTATGGCGGCAGCCATGGCGAGTTCCAGCCATCCTTCACCGCCAGCGGCTCGTCGGGCGCCTTCAACTATTACCTGTCGGGCAGCTATCTGGAGAACGACCTCGGCGTCGAGAATCCGACTTCGACGGTCAATCCGCTACACGACCACACGACCCAGGCGCACGGCTTCGCCTACCTGTCCTATATCCCGACCAGCGACGCGCGGATTTCGGCGATGCTCGGCACCTCGGTCGGCTTTTTCCAGATACCGGACAATCCGAACCAGACGCCGAATTTTACCGATCGCGGCATCTCGACCTTCAACTCCGCCGACCTCAACCAGAACCAGCGCGAGATCAACCATTATGCGATCGTCGCGCTGCAGGTTTCCGGCGACAAGCTGGACTATCAGATCGCGCCGTTCACCCGCTATTCGGAGACCAAGTTCTCGCCTGACCCGGTCGGCGACCTGGTCTTCAACGGCGTTTCCGACCGGTCGCAGCTATCGAGTTGGTCGTCCGGCATCCAGGCCGACGCCAGCTATAAGCTCTTCGACGACCATACGCTGCGCTTCGGCGCGTTCATGTCGGCGGAGCGGACGATCTCCCAGGTGACGTCGGACGTCTTCCCGCTCGACGCCCTCGGTAACCAGTCGAGCGACATTCCGATCCGCATCTTCGACCAGAACAGCAAGACCGGCTATCTTTACGGTCTGTACCTGCAGGACGAATGGGCGATCACCGATACGCTGACGGTCAATTTCGGCGGGCGTTTCGATATCGTGAACGCCTATACCAACGAGAACCAGATCAGCCCGCGCATCAACCTGGTGTGGAAGCCCGATCTGGATACGACCTTTCATATCGGCTACGCCAAGACCTTCACCCCGCCGCCGCAGGAACTGGTCGCCAGCCAGTCGATCGACAAGTTCGTCGGTACGACCAAGCAGCCGGAGGTGCTGGAGAACGATCCGGTGCGGGCCGAGCGCGAGCATTATTTCGACGCCGGCATATTGCGCACGATCCTGCCCGGTCTCGATGTCGGGCTGGATACCTATTACAAGATGAAGCGCAACCTGATCGACGAGGGGCAGTTCGGCGAGTCGCTGGTGCAGTCGCCGTTCAATTACCGTTTCGGCCGCGCCTACGGCATCGAGGCGACCAGCTCCTATCACAACGGTCCGCTCGGTCTCTATGCCAACGTCGCCTATGGCGAGGAGAAGGGGAAGGACATCGTGTCCAGCCAGTTCTTCTTCGGCGCCGACGAGCTGGCTTTTATCCACAACCATTCGATCTATACCGACCATGACCAGGCCTGGACGATTTCGGGCGGCGGTTCCTATGCATTTCCCGATGGCATCGGGCAGTTGCGCACCAGCCTGGATCTGATTTTCGGCAGCGGACTGAGGCGCGATCCGGGCGGTGACGCGGTCGAGCCGAACGGTGAAAAACTGCCCAGTTATACCCAGGTCAATCTCGGCATCGCCCAGGATATAGAGACCACGGGGGCATTTGCCGGTACGACGGTGCGATTCGACATCGTCAATCTGTTCGATGAAAGCTATGAGATACGCGACGGCACCGGCGTCGGCGTCGGGGCGCCGCAATTCGGCCCCCGCCGGGCGTTCTACACTGGGATCAGTAAAAGCTTTTAAGTTGGTTCAGGCTGGAGTTAAGCTGTCCACGAAAAGGAGATGTCCATGACAAATCGGTCCACGACTATGCCCGGGAAGATGACGCGTACCGAGGCCGATCACGGCGTCGGTCTGACCGAGACGCGGCGCAAGGTGTTCGAACTGGTGATCAAGGCCGGACAGCCGGTCGGTGCCTATCGCCTGCTTGAGGCGATGCAGGACAAGGGCACCCGGGTCATGCCGCCGACGGTCTATCGCGCGCTCAACTTCCTGCAGGGCAAGGGCCTCGTCCATCGGATCGAGTCGCTCAACGCCTTCGTCGCCTGCACCCAGCACGAGCACGAGCATGAGGGGCAGTTCCTGATCTGCTCCGATTGCGGCAAGAGCGAGGAGCTGGCCGACGAGAGCGTTTCGGACATGCTGCGTGAAAAGGCGAAGGCCCACGGCTTTACCTTGACCCAGCAGACGATCGAACTTCGCGGCCTGTGCAAGGACTGCGCCTCCGAATAGAGCGCAGCCGGCATGGTCACCGGCTCCTGCCATTGCGGCGCCGTCCATATCGCGGTCGCCGAGGCGCCGGAGAGCGTCAAGTCCTGCAACTGCTCGATCTGCCGGCGGCTGGGTACGCTGTGGGCCTATTACCGGCCCGCCCAGGTCACCCTGACCCACGCCGCCGGCGCCACCGACGCCTATATCTGGGGCGACAAATGCCTGGCCCTGTGCCGCTGTGCCACCTGCGGCTGCGTCACCCATTGGGAACCGATCGGCCCAACGCCCGTCGACCGGATGGGCGTGAACGCGCGGCTGCTGGACATCGACATTGAGTCGCTGCCGGTGGTGAAGTTCGACGGCGCGTCTATGTGATGGCAAACGTAGGTTGGATAAGCGAAGCGCAGTATTATGTAGCAAACGCCACAAAGCCGGGTGACGGCCCTTAGCGCCTCCCGGCTCGAGCTAGCACAGAGGCATTGCGCGAGTGATGCGCGTTGCCGAAATGCCAGCGAGCACAAGCGCTCTAACTGTGAAGTGGAAAATTCAGGCGTTCCGTAAGGGAAACACTACCCGCCGTCCTTTTAAAGGACAAGGAAGCTAAGCGGTTTGATCGTGTTCAGGATCGCGCAGGACGGCGACGGAGTAGTCTGTCTGAAGCGGCTGGCCGAGACAGCGCGGCGAAATGCGGGGCGGTCTCGGGCGGGGCAGGAGCGACGGGCGGAGGGGCATCGGGAGCGGGACGCGTCACAGGCGACGCTATCGGCTTTTTGTACGTACCGGGCGGTACGCGGGTCGGCACCAGTGCTGGTAGAATAGAGCGGACCGCGCGAGCATCAAACCCGGATGCGATGGATAGCATTCTGGCTTCCGATTCGGGGCTTAGGGCGTAGGCCGATATTGTTCGCATCGCTGCTGCCTGCGCTCGGTATTCGGGCGCAATCTCAACTGTCATCTTTTTGTGTGCCATACCTCACTAAAGCCACGAACGGCGAAATGGGTTCCTAGCCGGTCTCTGTGATTTTGGATGACTTAGGGTCATCCGGCTGGGCGGCAGCTCTTTCGGCAAGAGATTTCGTCGCTGCTTCGAGGCCGTCCCAGGTGGCAGGTGTTTTGCGGAAGCTTCCGTCAAAACATTAGCTGCTCTTGCTTCTGAGGCGGCCTCCCGCGCGGATTTGTTGCGATTAGGAAGAAGGGCGATGGCTCGCAGAAATCCAGCTCAGGACATTGGCGTTGTTGGCGGAAGCGAAGCGCATTCGAGAGATGTCGCGGCCCCCCGACCGGGACTTCCGACCGCCGAGGAGCTGATCCGTGAGGCCCGCGATTCAAACGTAGGTTGGATAAGCGAAGCGTAATCCGACAGTTTTTATTCACCGCTGCCGGGATGCCGCGCAGCGCGCGGCTGGCGGATTACGCTGCGCCTATCCGCCCTACGTGAAATCCCCATATTCCTCATGCCGGGGCAAATCATCCCCGATATGCAGCCAGGAAATCCGGCTGGCGGTGAAGATGTGCATTTGCGGCGGGAATGCTTCGGGGGTGTCGAATGAGGCGGTGTTGACGCTGACCTCGTCCGGGAAGCGGTCGCTGCGGAAGACCATATAGCTGCCGCAGGCGGCGCAGAATTGCCGCCGCGCCTCGGCCGAGGATTGGTACGTGCCGGGTTCGCCGGCGATCCAGGAAAAGCCGCTTGCCGGGAACGTCACCCAGGCGACGACCGGGGCGCCGGAATTCTTCTGGCACGTGCGGCAATGGCAATAGCCGCTGTCGATCGGCGGCGCGGCGACGCGGAAGCGGACCTTGCCGCACAGGCAGCCGCCGTCATGCTTTGCCATGGCGCCGCTCCACAGCCCAGGCGATCACGAGCACGGCGATCGCTGGCGCATAGAATTCCCACTGGCTGGACGTCTCCCATTCCAGCGGCGCGTATCCGCGATACCAGTAGGGGCCGAGGCTCGGCGCGTGGGCGGCGTATTTAAGCGCGAACTCGAACTCGGTCTTTTCCCGCGACCAAGCATAGCCGATGCAGACCGCGGCGGCGATCCACCAGGCTTGGCGCACGCGGGCGAGGGTGAGCCCGCCGGCGATCAGCGCCTGCATCCCCATGGCGATCAGTATGTGGCCCAGCCACGCATAGGGCGTGAAGAAGACGCCGAGCTGGCTCAGCCAATTCAGCTGCTGTCCGTCAGGGGACATGGCCGTCTAGCGCGACAGCTCGGTCACGACGCGGTCGGCGTGGTAGATCTTGGCCAGCGCTTCGCGCAGTGCGCCCGAGTTCACCGCGACGGCGCGGTTGATCGAGCCGTCATAGCCGAAATCGCCGCCCAGCGACTGGATGTTGCCGTCGAAGATCAGCCCGACCACCTCGGCATTCCGGTTGATCACCGGGGAGCCAGAATTGCCGCCGATAATGTCGTTGGTGGTGCAGAAATTGAACTTCTGGGTCGGGTTGATCTTGGATTTGGCCGTCAGCCAGCTTTCCGGCAGCTTGAACGGCGTTGCGCCGGTCGCCCGGTCGAACGCACCGGTCATCAGCGTGAAGGGCGCGACATGGCCGCCGGCCTGGTCATAGCCTTTGACCGCGCCGTATGAGAGCCGCAGGGTAAAGGTCGCATCCGGATCGACCGAGGTGCCGTAGAGCTTGAAGCGGGCCTGGGCCAGCAGCCCGGAATTCTTGGTCAGCGGCGCGTCGACATTTTCCTCGAAATCCTTGCGCACCGCGCGGGATTCGGCGTCGACCAGCTTGGCGAACAGGATCATCGGGTCCTTGGACGCATCGATCGCCGCCGGCCCGCCATCCAGCAGTTTCTTGCGGACATCCTTGTCCTTCAGCGCCGATTTATCGACCAGATCGGCCGCCAGGTCGGCCGGCGACTTATTGCCGAACACCATTTTCACCGTGGGATCGTCCGGCCCCAGCAGGCGCTGCAGCAGGGTGAGCGAAAAGCGCAGCGTCGTCTTCTCGAACTCCGGATAAACCGGCGCGGGGGACAGGATGCTTGCCTTGAGCGCCGGGAAATTCGCGTCGGTATATTCGGTCAGCCGCTGTCCTTCGGGCTTGTTCATTTCTTCCGCGTGCCGAACCAGCGCGCGCGCCGCCCTGAATATCTGGGAATCGAAGCCGCGCCGCCCCTCCAGCAGGTTAAAGCGGTCGCGGATCAGTTTCAGATGGTCGGTCGCCGCTTTGATATTGTCCCAGGCACCGCTGAAATCGGCCTTCATCTGCGGATCGGCATCGATCTTTGCCTTCAGCACCGCCTCTTCATCGTGCTTCGACTTGATCAGCGCCGGATCGACCAGCGCCTCGAACTGGCCCTTGAGGGCCTTGTAGGAGTTCTCGACACCGAACAGCTTGGTATCCGCATTGCGCCGTTGCTCCGGGCTCTGATCGCTGAACTCTTCGAGGACACCACGCAGTTCGGCGAGATAGAGCAGGGTGCTGGGCAGCGCGATATCGCGGGTGAATTCCAGCTGCGCGACCGTATCCTCGCGGCTGGTGCCGCCGGGATGGCCGGAGACGAAGGTCAGGTCGCCATCCTTGGCGTCTTCCTTGGCGAAGGGCAGGTAGTTGGCGGTGGAATCGAGCGGCTTGCCGTTGTCATAGATGCGCACGAAGCTGACATCCAGGTCATAGCGCGGGAACTCGAAATTGTCCGGGTCGCCGCCGAAAAAGGCGATGGCGAATTCCGGCGCGAAGACCAGCCGCAGATCCTGATAGCGGCGGTATTTGTACAGGTTGTAGGCGCCGCCATGATAAAGCTCGACGACGTCGCAGCGCAGATTGTCGTTGCCGCCGCTGCATTCCTTGGCGATGTCGGCGTCGATCGCCTTCAGGGCGTCTGAGAACGCCTTGCCGTCCTTGCCGGCGATGGCGGCCTTCACCCGCTCGGTCACATCGGTGATCTGGACCAGCTGGTTGGCTTCCAGATCCGGGCATTTCACCTCGTCTTTTTCATCCTTGGCGTAGAAACCGGTTTGGACATAGTCGCGCTCAGGCGTCGATAGCTGCTCGATGCAGCTATGGGCGCAGTGGTGGTTGGTCATCACCAGCCCGCTCTTCGACACCAAGCTGGCCGAACATCCCTGGGCTAGCCGGATCGACGACAGCCGCACATGGTCCAGCCACTTCTGGTCGGGCGAAAAGCCATAGGCCTGGCCGACCTTGGCCGACGGGAAGTTGTTGAACGTCCACATGCCCTCATCCGCCTGGGCGAACGACGGCGCCAGCAGCAGGGCCGCGGTGCAAAGCGCGGGGGGGAGGCGGGTGAAATAGTGCAGCATATTTCAAGAATCCTTTACCGCGTCATTGCGGGAAGCGCAGCGACGCTCGCAACGACGAATCCCTAACGATGTTTATTCGATAATCGGCCGCAAACGCCGGCTGAGCAACAGGACGACAATGCCTGCCACGATCGGAATGATCGCCGATAGTATGAAGAAGCTGCTCATCGACATGCTCTCCCAATAGCTGCCAAGCTCGCCGGCGAAAAAATTGCCCACCGCGTAGGATAGCAGCCAGAATCCCATCATCATCGAAACGATGCGCCTGGGCGAGACCTTGGTCACAAGCGCCAGCCCGATTGGGGAGAAGTAGAGTTCGCCGGCGGTGTAGATCGCGTAAAAGACGACCAGCCACAGCATGTTCGTTTTGCCGCTCGCGTCCAGGCTGGCGACCGCTGCCAGCATGAACAGGAAGGACAGGCCCAGCAGAATGCCGCCGATTCCCATCTTGGCCGCCGAGTTCGGTTCGCGCCCACGCGCGGCCTGGCGTGCCCACAGCGTGGTGATGAGCGGGGTCAGTGCGAAGATGAAGATGCCGTTGATCGTCTGGAACCAGGTGGTCGGCACGGTGAAATCGAACAAAGCGATATGCCGCTCGGTGTTCTTGTCGGCCCATAGGTTCATGATGTTGAACTGCAGGTACCACACCCCCCAGAAGAATGCGTTGAGCAGCGACAGCAGCAAGATCGCACCGACCCTTTGCCACTCCCTGCCGGTAAACGGCTCGTGAACCGTGTTATCCGCGCGCTTGCGGGTCAGCGCGTCCTGGGGCAGGTGGCGCAGGCCGTAGAGATAGATCGCAGCGCCGCCCGCGATGCCGACGCCGGCGGCAATGAAGCCATAGGACCACGCGACCTCCTCGCCCAGCGTGCCGCAGATCAGCGGGCCCAAGACGCCGCCGATATTGATGCCGACATAAAAGATCGAGAAGGCGCGGTCATGCCGTGGGTCGCCATGGGTGTAAAGATTGCCGACCTGGGTCGAGATGTTGGGTTTGAACAGGCCGTTGCCGAGAAACACCATCGGGATCGAGAAGAAGAACAGAGACTCGACGCTCATCATGAAATAGCCGGCCGCCAGCAGGACCGCGCCGACCAGTACGGCCTTGCGTTGGCCCAGATACTGGTCGGCGACGATGCCGCCCAGCAAAGGCGCGAAATAGACCAGGAAGCCGTAGATGCCATAGACCTGAGAGGCGAAGGCCTGCGTGCTCAACTCACGATGGGCGATCCATGTCTCGACGAAATGCTTGATCTGGGAATAGCCCAGCACGTGTTCGACATGGCCTGGTTGGAACAGGTAGTTGACCATGTAGAGGGTCAACAGTGCGATCATGCCGTAATAGGCATAGCGCTCCCACAGTTCGGTGCTGAACAGGAAGAACAGGCCGCGCGGATGGCCGAGGAAGGTCGCCGGTTTGGCGGCGCCGGTGTCGGTGGTTGCTGACATTATGTGTCTCTATATTCCAGTAAATCGCCTCCCCCCTCGAGGGGGAGGTCGACGGCGCTTTGGCCGGCGGGTGGGCGGAGATGGTTCCGCCGTCGCCATGTTCGGTGAGAGTCTCCTCGTGGCGGCAGTACCCCCCACCCGGACCTGCGGTCCGACCTCCCCCTCAAGGGGGGAGGCGATTCTCTCCTCAGGCTCAATTCGTCGCCTGGCCCTTCAGCCAGTTCGACACTGCCGGCACCAGCCGGGCTTTGAAGCCGGATTTGAAGCCGATATCCTCGATCGCCTCGTCGGCGTCGTGGCGGGCGCCGGAGGAGACGTTGGAGTCCGGCAGCTTGTTCAGCTCCTCGCCGATCGCCGGGTCGGACGATGCGCCGGCGATATAGGGCAGTACGCCGGCGCGCTGCATCGGGGTCAGCTTGTCCATCACCGCCTTGCGCTTGGCCAGGAACAGCTTCCAAACCAACTCCGGATTGTCGCTGGTGGACGCGGCGGCGCCGATGAAGCGGTTGACCCGGCCGGCGGTGATCTCATCGGTCTGGGTGATGGTGACCGTTTCGGCGATCAGCGCCGGGTCGCGGGCGCCGCCCAAGGCGTTGTAATAGCGCAGCAGCGTCTCGGTGCTCTTGGCGTTGCGGCCGAGTTCGTGCAGCTGGTCGTATATCTTCTTGTCGGCGCTGTAGCCGACGACGCTCAACACCGCGTCCTGCAGGCTGGGCGGCAGCGTCGACTGGTCGGCGACGAAGGCGGCGAAGCGCTTGCGCGCCTCGGCGACGACGGCGGGGTCTTCGAACCGGCCCAGCGTGCGGATCAGGCTCGAGCGCAGCAGCACGACGTCGGGCGTATCGTCCGGCTTGGCGTCCCAGCCGACGCGGGCCAGCACCGGGTTCAGCAACCCTCGCGCGTAAGTCCGGAAAGCCGGCCGGTCGGCTTGGCCGCGTTCCAGATCGTCGATATCGCGCAGCGACCCCAGAACCTGGGTCCAGACCACCAGCTCGGTCTCGCCGTTCAGCTGCTTGGTCAGCTCCAGGAATTTGTCAGGCGACAGGCGTCCGGCTTCGGCCATCGCCCAGACGTCGCCCAGCAGGTTGACCCTGTCGGCCGCCGCCATCTCCTTATAGCCGGCGCTGAGCGCCTTCAGGTTGGCGTCGTCATATTGCACGCGGTAATAGCCGACATCGCCGAAGTTGGCCTTCACCGGCTTGCCGCAGCCGGCGAACGTCACCGTCTGGGGTTTGTCGCCGAGCAGAACCGACTGCGGCGCCGTATCGCCGGCCAGCCCGATCGACACCGGCACCTGCCAGTTCAGCTTGGCGGCTTTGGGATCGTTGATGGTGAAACGGCCCTGGGTCAGGGTCGCTGTCGTGCTGCCGCCGGCGCAGGCGGTCTTGACCTCGACCAGCGGGATGCCCGGCTGCTCGGTAAAGCCGGCGGCGATCTGCTTCACCGGCTTGCCTGACGCGGTCTCCAGCGCCGACCACAGGTCGGCGGTGGTGCTGTTGGAATAGGCGTGCGCGGCCATGTAATGCCGCATGCCGTCGCGGAATGTCGCCTCGCCCAGATAGGTCTCGATCATCCGGATGAAGGACTGGCCCTTCAGGTAGGTGATGCTGTCGAAGGCGCTGTCGGCCTCGCTCTCATCCTTGATGACCTGCTGGATCGGGTGGGTCGTGCGGCGGGCGTCCATGCCCATCGCCGTCTCGACATCGGCATGGGCGCGCAGCCAGATATTCCAGCTCGGGTTGAAGTGATCTGTCGCTTTGGTTTCCATCCACGAGGCGAAGCCCTCGTTCAGCCAGATATTGTCCCACCACGCCATGGTGACGAGGTCGCCCGACCATTGATGCGCCATTTCATGCGCGACAACCAAAAAGATCGACTGCTTGGTGCCCTCTGACGAGGTCTTGGGGTCGAACAGCAGGTCGTTGTCGATATAGGTGATGCCGCCCCAGTTCTCCATCGCGCCGGCGGCGAAATTGCCGGGAATGGCGATCAGGTCCAGCTTCGGCAGCGGGTATTTCACGCCGAAATATTCGTTGTAATACGGCAGGATCTTGGTGGCGGCATCGAGGCCATAGCGGCCCTGCTCGGCCTTGCCGGCCACGGTATCGACGCCGATATCGGCGTCCGCGGCGGCCTGGTTGATCCGGTCCAACTCGCCCGCGACCAGCACCACCAGATAGCTCGACATCTTCGGCGTCGTGCCGAACGTGACTGTCTTCTCGCCCGTGCCCGCAGGCTCTTCATGCGCAACCGGCGTGTTGGAGATGGCGCGGAACGTGGCCGGCAGGGTGACCGTCAGGCTATAGGTCGCCTTGAACGCCGGCTCGTCCCAGCCCGGGAACATGCGCCGAGCATCGGTTGCTTCGAACTGCGTCACCAGCATGCGCTTATGGGCGCCGGCGACGTCGTAATCGTTGTAATAGAGCCCGGCCGGCTGTGCGGTGATCGGGCCGGAATAGACGATGCTCAGCGTGTACGTACCGGCCGGCAGCACATGCGGGAAATGGAAGGTCGCGGTCTGCGCCTTTTCGTCGGTCGTGACCGTTGCCTTGGTCCCGTCCTTCAACGCGACCTCTTTGATCGTGAGCCCGTTCTGGTTCAGCGTGACGCTGTCGGTCGGTTTGGCAACGGCGATATCGACCTCTTCCTTCCCGGTGAAGGTCAACTTGTCGAGATCGGGCTTCAGGTCGAGGCGATAGGCGGAGGGCGCGACGGTCTTCGGCAGCTTGCCCGGCGTCGTCATGAAGTCGAAGGGCTTTTCGGCCTGGGCCTGGGGCGCGCTCAGCAACGAAGCCGCCAGCACAGCGGCGGTCAGTCCGCTGCCGGAGTTTCCAAATCGCAAAATCATTCTCCGCATGGGTGGCGCGAAAATTGCGCCGCTGGCGTTATACGCCCTGATCATGGCTGTCATGCAAGTAGCATTTTTTCCCGGCAAATTCGGGGATCATTAATCCGCCTGCCGCATTTAAAGGGCTTCGAGGTAGGCGGAGGCGAGAAATGTTACAGTTCGGTTACAAACTGATGTCGGAGGAGCACGGGCCCGGCGATCTGATCGACAATGCCGCGCGGGCTGAGGCGGCGGGCTTCGACTTCGTCTCAATCTCCGACCATTTCCATCCCTGGCTTGAGGCGCAGGGCCATTCGCCCTTCGCCTGGAGCGTACTCGGCGCGATCGCGCGGGAGACGAAAACGGTCGGCATCACCACCGGGCTCACCTGTCCGATCGTCCGCTATCATCCGGCGATTATCGCCCAGGCCGCGGCGACCGTGGCGATCCTCTCCGGCAACCGCTTCACGCTCGCGGTCGGCGCCGGGGAGCGGCTGAACGAGCATGTCACCGGCGCGCGCTGGCCGTCGACGCCGGAGCGTCATGCGATGCTGGGTGAGGCGATCGACATCTTTCGCCGGCTCTGGACCGGCGAGGTCCATACACACAAAGCCGAGCATTTCGAGATCAATCACGTCCCGCGCGGCTTTGCCCGGCTTGTCGCTTGTGCACCGATCGGGTCGTCAGGCCAGAAGTGGCGGGGGTAGCGGCCTTTGAGGTCCTTGGCGACCTCCTTCCAGGAGCCGCGCCAGAAGGCGGGCAGGTCGCGCGTGATCTGGATCGGCCGGTGGGCGGGCGAGAGAAGCACCAGCAGCAGCGGAATCCTGCCGCCGCCGACCGCGGGATGGCGATCGAGGC
>Ga0206814_10034_pt2 | contig 35440 bp, 31 predicted proteins | sample Alteio_BWOrgCont_90_FD_152850 | JGI IMG/M metagenome (GOLD analysis project Ga0206814, IMG submission 152850) | Enriched cells from forest soil in Barre Woods Harvard Forest LTER site, Petersham, Massachusetts, United States -... | ecosystem: Environmental > Terrestrial > Soil > Temperate forest >...
GGTTGGGGACCTCACGCTTGAGCCGACCTCCCGCCAGATCGTTCGCGGAGGTAAGGCTATCTCTCTGTCGGCGACGGAATATGCGTTGCTGGAGTATCTCATGCGGAATTCGGGTCGGGTTTTGACCCGGGCGATGATCCTTCAACACGTTTGGCAGTATGACTTCGACGGCAACGACAAGGTGCTTGACGTTTACATCAGCTATCTCCGCAGAAAGATCGACCGAGGACACCAGAACTCTCTCATCCAAACGGTTCGCGGCGTAGGTTATTGCATGGAGAACCAGGATGCTTAAATCCATGCGCAGCCGCATGACGGTTTGGTTCGTGGTGCTGCTCGTTCCGTTCCTGCTCGTGACATCTTACTTTCTGATCACTGTGGCAAGGGCATCGGCCGAGAGCGAGGCGCAGGCTGCGCTCAACAAGCTTAGGGATCGAGCGATCAAGACGATGGCCAGTCCGGACTGGAAGTCGAATGGCCTCGAAATGTTGGCGGAAGACAAGACTTTCCGAGACGAACACGTCGGCATAATCGTGCGAAATCTGCATGGGGACGTCGTTTTCGTGTCGGCGGTGAGCCCGCAGCCTCCAACCGACCTGATGCAGGAAAAGCATAAAGCCGAACGCGAAAACTATAGATTTAGCGGCAAGAATGTCGGCGATTTTAGACTCGCCCTTCTTCAGCTCAAAAGGCCGGTAACCAGGACCTTGCCGACTGTGATGTTCGGACTAAGCGTGATCGTCATCGGCGGGGTGGGTGCGGGAGCTTGGTTTATGGTTGGCAGGGTGCTTTCGCCGATTCGGTCATTGGCAAAGCAGACGAGCCAGGCATCGGCCGAGAATCTCAGCGTTCGCCTTGAGTCGCCGTCGAAGGACGTCGAAATGCGCGATCTTGTCGACACCCTCAATGGGCTGCTGGATCGGGTGTATGAGACAGCCGAGATAAAGGGGCGGTTCTACGCCGCGGCCTCTCATGAATTGCGCACACCGCTTCAGGCGCTTTCAGGTCACCTTGAGCTGGCAAACAGCAGGAAACGCACTGCGGAAGAATACGAAGAGGTAGTCAGGGAATCGTACAAGCAAACGCGAAGGCTGATTGCCCTCGTTCAAGGCCTATTGTTCCTGCATCAGATCGACACGCGGACTAATTCTCCGCAAGAACCGGTAAACCTGTCCGAGTCGTGTGAGAACGCTCTGGAGATGATGTATTCGCTCCTAAAGACTCGCAACCTCAGGCTCAAGGAGTCGTTTGCATCTGGGATCCAAATCGATGCCGTGCCGAGCCATGCCGAAGTGCTGGCAAGAAACTTGATCGAAAACGCAGTGAAGTACGCGACCGAAGGCGGCGAAATTTGCGTGGAACTCAAGGTTGAAAACAACGAGATTCTGCTCGAAGTGACCAACGACTTTCCTGACAACGTCAAGATCGCTACGGAAAATGTATTCGAGCCGTTCTATCGCGACGACACGTCGCGCAACAGCAAAACTGGTGGCAACGGTCTAGGACTGGCGATCTGCCGTGCAGTCTCGACAGCAAACGGGTGGACCGTAAGTTTGAAACAGGGAGACGGAAAAATATGCGCAACCGTTAACTTCGGTGCGATCGAGCTTCCCAAAGATCCCAGGGCCAAAAAGAAGCAGCCCGCCGGAGTCGGCCGTGCTGCAACGGCATGACTGCAAAACACAAGCTTAAAGAACCGTTTTCAGCGGTCTCGCACTACATCGGAGCGGCTGCTGCAGTCCTCGGATTGTGCTATCTGATCTATCTCGCATGGCATCACACGGTTGCAGTGGTGGCGTTTGCAATCTATGGCGCCTGCTTGACGCTCCTCTATGTGGCGAGCGGAATCTATCATTCGGTCGAAACCCGGTCAAAGTGGCTGCAACGCCTTGATCATATGGCGATCTATCTCATGATCGCGGGAACCTACACCCCAGTCTGCCTCCTTGCGATGAGGGGCGTGTGGGGCTATGCGGCACTAGCTGCGGAATGGACAATGGCCCTGATCGGTATCTGTGCGAATATCTTTTATGGCGGCGGCCCCAAAAGGCTTCGACTAACGCTGTATCTGCTGATGGGTTGGTTGGTCGTAGGTTTTGTGCCGGGTCTATTAAGGGTATTGCCTGTTTCGGCAGTGATTTGGATGCTCGCAGGTGGGTTGGCATTCACCGTCGGCACCGTCATCTACGCCACAGGCAGGCCAAAACTTTGGCCCGGCAAATTTGGTTCACATGAGCTGTGGCATCTGTTTGTATTGGCTGGCAGCGCATGCCATTACCTGATGATGCTCTCGACGGCGCGGCTGGCAGCGTAGGCCCGAACCTCCCGACCGACCGTCTTGGCTTGCCCATGCGATGGCAGCTATATCAACGATAACAAAGCAGAGCATTCCCACCCAGACAGGCGGAAGCCCGAGCACCATCAAAATCGCTGCGAGCATGCTAAGAGCAAGAATAAGCTCTGCAAAACGATTGGATAGTTGTTTCATGGCGAGTTCCTTGGCGGCCTTTGAGTCGACCGTATACCTGTAGGACCCCCTTTCATGATGAAATTGTTGCCTGAGAGCCTCTCAAGGTCCCGAAAGTGAGGCTTTCGGCTTGTTCCGCCATCTACCAGCCGGTGGCCTGACCATCCTTCCGTTGATCGGAACCTGCGATGTAGGTATCGTCGCGCCTCACGATCAGTTGGGCTCCGCCAAACGATTGATTGGCCCAGCCAGACTGCACTTCGACTTCATGCCCCAGTGACCGCAGCTTCTTGATGGTCGCTTCCGGCATCGCAGCCTCCACGGCGACTCCCCCTCCATCGAGTACCTGCCACCGCGGGGCGTCGGATGCGGCTTGTGGATTTTGACCGTGCAGCAATACTCTGACCGCCATTTGCACGTGACCCTGGGCTTGCATGGCTCCGCCCATCACGCCGAAACTCATATACGGCTCGCCGTCCTTCGTCACAAATCCTGGGATGATCGTGTGAAACGGTCGTTTTCTCGGCCCGACCGAGTTTGGGTGACCGGGCTGCGAGCGGAAGCAGTTCCCGCGATTCTGTAGACTTATGCCGGTACCGGGAACGACAACGCCGGATCCGAAGCCCATATAGTTCGACTGGATAAACGAGACCATCATGCCGTTTTGATCCGCAGCAGTCAGGTAGACCGTTCCACTGGCAGCAGGAACGCCACACTCCGGGAAGCCCGCTTTCTTTCGATGGATCAACGCCGCTCTGGACCTTAGATATTCCTCTTCGATCATGGACTCTGGTCTGATTTCCATCGACATCGGGTCAGAAACGTATCGATGTAGATCGGCGAAAGCCAACTTCATAGCCTCGATCTGAAGATGGATCCCTTCCGCAGAATCGGGCGAAAGCGACTCGATACTGCCTAACTCTCGCAAGATTCCCAAAGCGATGAGCGCCGCAATGCCCTGACCATTGGGTGGAATCTCATGGAGTTCGTATCCGTACCAGCCCAGAGATGCGGTGCCGCACCACTCCGCCTGGTGAGATGCCAGATCCTCTAGGGTCATCGTCCCTCCGCATTTATCGGAAAACGCAACGATTCGCTTGGCGAGCGAGCCGTGGTAGAACTCATCGCCTGCGCTGGCTGCTATTTTTACGAGCGATTCGGCCATCTCCGGTAAACGGAAGATCTGCCCAGCCGTCGGTGCGGCGCCCATTGGCATGAACGCCTCGGCAAATCCCGGCTCGCTCTCGAGAACAGCGGCGGCGCGTTGCCAGGAAGCGGCGATAATCGGAGACACCGGATACCCGTCACGCGCGTATCCTATCGCCGGCTGAAACAGATCGCCAAACGGCAGAACGCCGAATCGGTCGGATAGGGCGCGCCAGGCAGAGACAGCGCCTGGAACCGTAACCGTGTCCCACCCTCGCTGCGGCATCTCCTCAAGGCCTGCAAACCTCTCCGGCGTCCATCCCGCCGGAGACCTTCCCGAAGCGTTCAGACCATGCAGGCTGGTTCCGTCCCAAAGGATGGCGAAGGCGTCGCTGCCGATTCCGTTGCTGGTCGGTTCCACGACAGTCAGGGCGATTGCCGCGGCCACAGCGGCGTCCACAGCGTTCCCGCCTTGCAGCAGCATTCGGAGACCTGCCTGGGCCGCCAAAGGCTGCGAAGTCGCAACAACGTTTTTTGCAATCAATGGCTGACGGACTGACGGATAAGCGGCTTCAGAAACCATAGTTCAATGTATTCCATAAACGAGCGGCCGCCGTCGTCGTTCGCCCCCAGGTTCTTCTACTCTTAACTCACTCGCTCGTATGGGATCACGAAGACGCAACTATAGGGCTATACGCGTATAGTGCTATGTACCGCTATACGAAAGTATACAAAGGGTCCTGTGAAGTTCCTTTGTTGGCAAGGAAGCACACAAGGTTGATTTTCCAAATTCTGCTTGCTATACCGGTATAGCTGGCCTATAATGCAATGCTATACCGGTATAGCAAGCAGTGGCGGCATCCGGTTTTGTTTTGGGCGCCAACGATGGGGTCATTTAAAGCTAGGTTACAGGAAAGCTATCACGTGGTAGTGGCAGGTGATGGATTCATGCCTGAGGTGGATCTGTGGCCGTGACGTTGCGGGACGTTGCGGCGAGGGCAGGAGTTTCTCCTGTCGTCGTATCGCGTGTACTTCACGAGAAAGCACTAGCTATTAAGGTCACCGAAGCGACCGCAGAGAGAGTCAGGATCGCAGCGAAAGACCTTGGCTACATCCGAAACATCTCCGCAGTCAACTTCCGGACGAAGCAGACGATGACGATAGGGATCTTCCATGGCGCGGGCCGGGAGACACCGAAATTCGTCGGAGGCAGCACCTATTTCGGTGCACTCATGGATGGCTTTGTCGCAGGCGCTTTTGAGAACGACTATGCAGTTACGCTTTGCCCCAAGTTGCTTGGGCTTGCGCCGGATAGCGCCCTGAACGATGGTCGCTTCGACGGCCTTGTTTTGTACAGCACGGACGTAACTGATGCCAACGCCTTGATGCTCCAGAAATGCACTGTTCCGGTTGTATTGGTCCATACCAAAGCAAGCGAGTTTCAATGCAGAGTCCCAAGCGTTGTTTGCGACAACTTCGGTGGGATCCGCCTTGCAATCGAGCACTTAATTGAACTCGGTCACAAACGTATCGCATTCGCTCAAGATCCGTGGTTCTTCAGCACTGAGGTTCGAGACCGGAGAAATGCGTATGTGAAGCTCGTTCAGGAATTTGGTCTCCCGGTGGGAAAAGACGATATCGTGATCGTCGAATCGTCCGGCGAGAACTTCGACGAGTTGTTTTCGGGCCGATACACGGGCGTTGTGGCGTTTCACGACGCATTGGCGGGCCGGATCATCCACGCCGCTTCCCAATACGGCGTGGCGATACCGGACGATATGTCAGTGGTCGGGTTTGACTCGACAACCTATTGCAACGAATTGAGGCCGGCGCTTACCTCGGTCTCACAACCTCTCCAGCAGATGGGAGCTCGCGCGATCGAGCTTCTGGTCGGCTTCATTCGCGGCGAGATCGAAAGTCCCGCCGAACTTATCTATCCGTGTGGCCTCGATATTCGAGGCAGCACCAAGTCCATAGACGCACTGGTGAAATCATGAAAAATAGCAAGGGATTTACCCTTATTGAACTGCTCGTCGTAATCGCGATTATCGCGATTCTCGCTGCAATCCTCTTCCCGGTTTTTGCGCAAGCCAAACTGGCTGCGAAGAAAACGCAGGATCTTTCGAATCTAAAGCAGGTCGGCCTGGGCGCCCTCATGTATTCGAACGACTACGACGATTTCTTCCCGAGGAACGACTATCGAACCCCCACTCGGCAAACTTGGGCGCCGATCACATGGGCAGAGGCGGAAGGTCCTTATATCAAGAACGGCATCGAGATGGTCAGTTATGTCATGCTCGACCCGACGCAAACCGGACCGGTCGCAACCACGGATATCTTTGACAGCCCAACCCAGCCGCCCCAAACCCGGTATGGCTACACGACGAACGGGAACCTCTTCCCGTCCGGCCAATATTGGAATTTCGACGGCGGATCGAGCCCCTACAAGGATCAAAACCCCAACGGAACCGCTACCGGCGCTGCTCCCGTGCCCTCCATGTCACAGACTCAGTTGCCGCATGCGGCGTCCACTCTGATGATGACAACCACGGGCATCGTGGTGCCCTGGGGTGCTGCCAATCCATACATGCAATCGGATGTGTACTGGTGGGCAGGCTGCCTTACGATCCCAGGAGCAACGATCCCAACGAACTGGGATTCGGACGGAGCTGCCGGGTACCCAGCATGGGATTGCAGCCTGTCAGGCCCCGGTCCATACGACTCATTGCCGCGATTCCGGTTCAGTGGCCCCTCACTGAACGAAACGTTTGCAGATGGTCATGCCAAGACGAAGCATAAGGGCGCCCTAAGCTGGTGCTCCGACATGTTCGTCGCCGGCGGCTACGCCGACTCCTATGCGGGTGGATCACCTTGGGACGATAGCTGGGCGTTCTCACCAGGAAACGTCTGCGCAGGATACACGCAGTAATGAAAAGGCTGCTGTTGATCGTTCCGGCGGCAGCTTTCATGGCAGGATGTGGGGACTCTGAAAAGGTCCCCGCACCGGCCGCGCCGCTCCCCCAATCGGCTGCCCTCCGGGATAGCCAAGAGAAGGCAGGCATGTCTGCGCGTGAGCAGGCAGGCCAAAAAATGAACCAGGACATGGCCGCAGCTGCTGCGGCTATGAAGGCAGCGCGATCCAAGCAAGGTGGCGGATGAGGCGTCTGTGCCTCATGATCAGCCTTTCACTGTCATTGCTCGCAGTCGGGTGTAAACCAACGGCTGCGGGCGATGGAGCCGGCGAAGGCGATAGCGGCAGTTCAACCGGACCGGTGCGGAAGGTCGTCAAGTTCGAGGGTGCAGCCGATCCGAAGTTCGCAGGAACTTGGAAGACCGACAAAGAGAGTTCTGTTCTTGACCTCCGCAAAGATGGTTCGCTCACGATAACCAGCATGGTGCGGTCGCCCCGAGGTACCGTCAAATCAAGTTTTGATGGCAAATGGCTTGTTTCCGGCGAAGACCTGCTCCTCCAATATAGCGCTCCCAAGCAAGGCGAGATGACAATCGAGTATCCCGCTCAATTGACAGGCAATGAGATGACCCTCGATCAGGGAAGCCGATCAAAAATGACTTACAAGCGCCAACCGGATCCGGCCGCTAAGAAATAAGCGGTTTTGTTTGCTCAGGGCCGGTAAGGTGCAAGCATGATGTTCGCCGCAGTAATGTATCTTGCGCTGGTTCGAAGCCGCCCGCCGCAGCCGGCCAAACGGGTAAACGCGCCCTTTGCCCAAGAGATTGCCTCATTTAAGGCTCGCGACAAAGCTAATCCTCCGGAACCGGGACAAATACTGTTCATCGGCAGTTCCTCGTTTACCAGATGGACGGATGTCGGTTCCTATTTTCCGGATCGCAAGATTTTGAATCGGGCTTTTGGAGGCTCTACCCTTCCAGACGTCATTCGATACGTCTCCGATGTGGTGTTCCCGTATCGTCCAAAACAGATCGTAATCTACTGTGGCGAAAACGATCTGGCGGGAGATCCGAAGTTGCCCGCGTATAAAGTCTATGATCGCTTTGTTGAATTATTTCGCCTCATTCGCCAAAGGCTCCCAGCCGTGCCAATTGCTTATGTCTCCATGAAACCGAGTCCCAGCCGCTGGTCTTTGCGCGCCAAGTTCATCGCAGGAAATAAGTGGATCGCTGACTTTTGCGCGCACGAAAAATCGGCGAGCTTTATCAACGTTTGGGACGCCATGCTGGATGATCGCGGTCAGCCGAAGGCCAATATCTTCGTGTCGGACAAGCTCCATATGAACGCATCCGGTTACCGAATTTGGCAACCCATTATCGAGTCATTTCTCCTAAAGTAACGTATCTTCCGCTAGCCGCTGGCGAACGGGATTCGCCGTTCCGCCAGTGCATCGTGAATGGTTTGGGGATGGACGCCCCAGCCGACGTTTAGGTATTGGGCGCCTACCTTGGTCTTTCCGTCAACTGCCAAAGAGGCGTCAAAACCAAGGGGATAGTGCTGGGTCCGCACCTGCATGCCCCAAACCGTGCCTGATCGATCGAAGATGGGACCGCCGCTCTGCCCTTTTAGACCCGGCGAGGAAGTCTCGATATACCGCTCCAGGTTTCCGGTTGCTGCGTCCGTCGCCAAAACCTCTCGAGTCAAGATTCCGTCGAGGGGAAAGAAAGCCAGATTTTGAGGAAAGCTGACACCGAATGCGTTCTTCTCCTCATCGAAGGAACACGGAATATCCAGCAGCGGGAAGCCTAGTTTGCAGAGGGAGGTTCCGGGAAGGAGATCCCTTGGTTGCTTGAAAACCGGATAAACCGTCGGACGATCCCAGTTGCCGACGAGTTGCGTGATGGCGAGATCGCCAGGAATCAGCGTGATTTCGCCGACGCCAATGCCGTCCTTTCCCCACCAGCACGATTGGTGAGTGAGCCAGTCCCCATCCGGTTTGGCCCCCATTAGTTTTCTTCGGCGCTCCTTGGCCCCCAATTGCTGCACGTCGGCTTCGCGGACCAAGTTTAGGTAGTTTTGCATCGACACTTGATCCTGATTAAGCTTGACCTGGGATGAGAAAACATGCGCGGCCGTGATGATCCACCCGTCCGCGTTCACGACGATATAAGCGCCTAACCCGGCCTCAACCCTTCCATCGTAAGTTCTCGTCGAAACGACAAGCGCGCGCGTGAATTGCGAAGCGAGTTGACAGGCCTTCGAAAACATGAGGCTTCAAGGGTAGCACCGTTTTCAGGACTGACGACCCAGCAAATGGTCCTGCCTGTTGTCGCATGCATTAAGGAGAGAATTCGTACCTCCGATAGCTCCGACCATGCAGAGCACAAGTGAAGGCTCGGAGTTGTTTGTTTCACCCGCTGAAATTCGTGCGGCGATCGATGGGAGGCAGTTCAAGCTCTGCTATCACCCAAAGGTTGAAAGTGAGTCGCTGATTCTAAAGGGGTTTGAAGCCCTCATTCGCTGGGAGCACCCCGGCAAGGGTCTGCTCATGCCGGACCAATTCATTCGGCAAGCAGAGGAAGCCGGGTTGATCGGCCGCATCACAGAGTTGGTCGTCGACGAAGCGTTCGCTTGGCATCGCTCGATGGGAAGTGTCCAGGGATTGTCTCTTTCAATCAATATGTCCGTTAAACGGCTAAGTGACCTGGACTTTGCCGATTGGCTGTTCCTGCGGTGCCGCCACGCCGGAATCCGCCCAGACCATGTGTATTTGGAAGTTTCGGAAACAGCAGTGATGTCGGAGCGCCTTTACGCGTTGGACATGTTTACCCGGCTGCTCGCAAAGGGATTTCGCGTCTCGATCGATAACTTCGGGTTGGGGCGTTATTCGCTGGCAATTCTAGCTCGTCTGCCGTTTTCAGAGGTAAAGATTGAGAAATCTTTCGCTATGGCTGCTGCTCAATCCGATGAGGCGAGGGCATTCATCAAAGCCACCGTCGAAGTGGGACATCGTATGAATCTGTCCGTGGTGGCAGAAGGCGTAGAGGACAGGGTGACTCTGGAGTATTTGCGCCGAGTGGGTTGCGATTACGTTCAGGGCTACCTTATTTCGCGCCCCATGACAGGGGAGCAAACGACAGATTGGCTCGCAAACCGGAGGCAGATGACCAAGCACATGTTGATCTAGCCAATCGGCTTGCGAGCTCAAACTTTAGCGAGACTGAGGCGTCAGGCTTCGATTTTCTACCCAGCCGTTCTTTGAAGCGTCCGGCATAGGAGGTTCGGGCATTACAACTGATTTGTCGGATGACAGTTCGTCCAGCCACTTCTGCGTCATCGCCATCTTGGCTTGAGCCGCTTCCCGGCGAGGCATATACTCGGCGTCGATCGCCTTTAATTCTTCTACTGCGGCTTCATGCTTCTTGCTAATAAATGTTTTGGCATCCATGGTTGAAGCGTAACATCGCGCAGCAATCCAGCCAAGTGACAGAAATCGGTTACCTAGTTCGGGCTAACGGGCTTAAACGCCATTTTGCAACCCGAGTCCAAACAGACTCGCAATATACTGGTGGCAAGATGGCGAACCGGTTAGAGCAGTATGACGACGACGAAATGTCCGAAATCTTGCGTCTGGCTGTCCATAAGCAAGGGGATAGCACCGTTGACCTTCGTAACCGGCTGCTGGCGGCAGCGGACGAACTGGGAATTTCGCACGAGGCCCTCGCCGAAGCCGAAACGGAATACCGGCTCGAATCATCGCGCAAGAAAGAACTGCAGCTTTATGTAAAGGAAACGCGAAGCGAACTGAGGGTTCACCTAGGCATATACGTAATTACGAACATATTCTTGATGTTCATCAATCTGATGACGTTGAAGGAAGATAAGGAGTATTGGTTTCCGTATGCGCTTTTGGGCTGGGGAATAGCCGTTGGGATCCACGCCTTTGTGGCGCTACGCAAAGTCGATTGGGACGACGAAGAGTTTCAAAAGTGGCGTCGAAAGCGCGAGGAACGCGAATGACCGGGCCAATCGATGCAAGGCTCGACCATGTCGGAGTCGTTGTTTCGAGCGTTTCCGATGCGGCGAGGGAGTATGTTCAGCTCTTGGGTGCAGTGATTGAAGGGCCTGTGATCCGAGACCCAATCCAAAAGGTCGACATTCAATTTTTACGCCTTCCGGACGGAACCAGGGTGGAGTTGATCCAGCCATGCAGCCCCGATTCCCCGGCAAAACGTGCCTTGGAAAAGGGCGGAGGGATCAATCATCTTTGCTTTGAAGTGCCAGATCTGCAATCTGCAATCGATGCAGCCGTTGCCAGCCATGCATACCCGGTTTGTCCGCCGACTCCCGCGCCGGCTCTAGGCGGAAGGAAGGTCGCCTTTTTGGTGAAAAAACACATCGGGCTCATCGAGTTTGTCGAGAGCGCCGACTGAGGCACATTTAAGCGGGCAACCTTTTGACGATGATCTCCACGAGTTCGCCGACGTTCTTTGTGGATTCCACTTCACCTACCTTAAATCGGATATTGAACTTTTCCTCGATGGCGAGCACTAGTGTGATGTGCAGCATAGAGTCCCATTCATCGACATCCTTTGCACTTAATTCGGGAGAGACGACAACGTCATCCAAAAACACATCGTTGAATATTTCTTGTATCTGTGAGTAGACGCGCTGGTGGCTCATTCTGTTTCTCGACCGGTAGGTACCCAGCGTCGAAGAGAACGAATCCGACATACTCCAGATACCCACGTAACTTAACCCAGTAAGGGTACCTAGGCATTTCTACCTGGCGAGTCGGCGTTCGGCGATCTGAGAGAGATCTAACTTGATTGAGCCGCCATCTGTTGAGCGGCTTTGGCGGTGAGTTGCTCGTACTTACCCGTGGACTTCTTTTGGAGATAATTCTTGTTTATTCACAGTCTGAAGCGTGGCGTTTCGTTTTTGTTGTTCGTGTCTGTTGCGGCCTCGGCCATTGCCCAGTCCCCATCTAAGGTTGAGATTGCGAAAGCGTCAGTTGTGGGAGGCACCTCGTCAGGCGGCACGGTTATCCTTTCTGCGAGGGCGGGAGCGGCGGGCGTAGTTGTGTCGCTAAGTTCTTCCAGTGAGGCGGCCTCGGTGCCGTCGTCAATCACGGTGCCGCCTGGAAAGGAATCTGCGAACTTTGAGATCTCGACTGTGCCCGTATCGTGGGATGCTACCGCTACGATTAAAGCTTCGGTCGGATCGACTACCGCGTCAAAATCGCTTTCGATCACTGCTCCGATTCTGACCAAGGTGACTCTCAGTGCCGGCGTCGTGACGGGAGGAAGTGGCGTCACGGGGACCTTAAGGATCAGTTCGCCAGCCCCAAGCGGTGGCTTCAACGTATCGTTGGCCTGCGTCAAACCTGAGGTTAAGGTCATTTCCAGCGTGTTTGTTCCGGCCGGATCGACTTCCGTTACATTCAATGTATCAACCGTTCCGGTTGCGAGCAAGATAGAAGCCCAAGTTGTGGCGATTACCGCATCGGGATCTGAAATGGCTCCTTTGACGGTCGAGGCAGCGACGCTGTCGGAGTTAACCCTGAACCCCTCCAGCGTCAATGGCGGACAATCGTCAACCGTTACGGTGACCCTGAGCGGCCCCGCTCCGGCAGCGGGAATTACCATCAAAATCACGAGTAGTTCAAAATCGGTGACGACGCCGGTGACCGTGTTTGTCGCATCTGGCGCCACAACGGCGACCTTTACCGTTGCTACGTCAACCGTGAAGTCGCACACCGTGGCCAGGATCGAAGCTGCAATTCCTACAAAGTCCGTCGGTGAGAATCTTGCGATTACGCCTTGAGCATCGGCGGGATCTCAGGGCCTAACGCTTTGCTAAGGACCAATTCGGTCGATTTTCTTGATGGGCATTAGGTCGACCTCGCCGCTCCGTATTCCAAACTTCAAAACGTGGCCGCCGTGTGTTCGGTCGGCAGAGATGAAATGGAAATGGTATCCCGGGACATTCAGTGTGCCGACGTCCTTGGGCATCCTAAAACCGACAAGGTCTCCCGCGGCGCTTCCATAAGGAAACAGGCTTTGACGGTCTGTGATCGACGCAAAGGGAAGATACGGCTTGTGCTGAGGTGCAAAGCTGCGTGCCATTAGATTTGAAATCGTCCCATGAATGTGGATGGCGACGATCCCGGTTGGGAAACGTCTATCGATTTCAGCCTGCAAGCCTGCCGAAGAAATCGGGTGGGCAATGGTAAAGGACTTATTTGCCTCGAAATGAGTCACGAATGCGAAGGGTGTCTTGGCTTCTTTTTGAGGGCTGTGAACATCACCGAATCCGTTGATCTGAAATATACGCCCGCCTAGCACCACCATCTCACCATCGAGGCCATTGTAGGTGCCGAGCCCAAAATCGCCATACCTGGTCAGTTTTGTAACTTCGTACGACCCGTCGTAGTGGCCGACACGCAACGCCTCAAACGCGGAAACCTGGTGCAGATTGGCTTGGAGAAACAAAATCATGCAGCTCAAGTATGGCTTCGCCAACGTCCGTGTCACATATTTCGCTCATGGAATTCCGCTCGGTGATTTGGCATGCCAGGTGCTTGAGTGGCTGGGTTAGGATTCTCTCTAGGTTTCCGAGGTTTCGATAGTTTGTCGACCCCGAACATTTTCGTCTTCTAGGTCGACGAAGAAAGGGACGGTAGCACCTGCTCCCGGCTTCGTGAGGTCTGAATATGAGTTCACTCGTCACATCCGTGGCAACAGCGTTGGGTGCATGCACCCTGCTTACGATGGCGCCCAATCCAGCTCAGGATGCGCCTCGGACGACACTGTCGCAGCAAGTCGGGGCGATGCATTGGGACGCGGAGAAGAAGGGCTCACTTCTCTATATCGACCCCGATCTTTCCGCACCGCACGATGCGAGTGGACTCGCTGCCTTCGACCGCCACATGGCCTGTTGCGGTGGGATCAATGTGATCGTCCCCACCGAGATGGTGCTGATCGATGCCAGCCTAAGCGACCAGGCAAACCTCTTCGAAGGCCTGTCTCGCAGCGACAAGATCGTTTATCTCATGTCCACCCTCACCGAGGGTCAGTGGCGAAAAGCAAACACGAAAGGCATCACCCTTGCAGATCTTCAAGGTGATCAAAGGGCGGCGTTGGCGTCCATTTTGCCGAAGAGTTTTAAATATGACTGCTACCAGGTCAATCCCGATGGCTCGCTCAAGGGGCAGGGATTGGACGGGGAAGTGGGTTCTGACGACATCTCCCAAGTCGGTATCCGTTTTTATCGAAGCCTGTACCTAATGGTGCGGATGTTAAATGCAAATGGCTATACCGCAGCCATAAACGACTCCTCCGGTAAGCATTCGCCTGGAGACACCGTGATCTATCGGGAACTCGGAGCCAACGAGTCGCGCACAAGCCTGTTTGGCGTCACAATTCGCTCAATCGCGCCGAACGGGCAAAAGCCCTCCGATCTAAACTACCGAGATTCGGGCTTGGACACCATTGTCGATGTTCCGAAGACCGCTACAGTGGGCCAGTTGGTTGCCATGACATCGCATGCCGTCAACACGCCGATCGTCGTCGATTGCCGCGCCGCGCAGCGTAAAGTCGTGTTCTTGGGTGAGCATGCCCGCGCCGGAGACCTGTTGCAAGCGATAGCTTTGGCCCTAACGGCAACCTATCGGAGAATTGGGAATACATACGACTTGACATCGGACTTAGCCGGAATCGGCGAACGCCGCGCTCGGATCGCGTTTTGGTACGACGAAGCCAAAACGGCGGCGGAAGAGCGACGAGATCGCTGGTTTCGCGAGTCCGGAGCGAAGGACGGCTACGAAGATATGGCTTATGCCGCCGGCGACAAGAACGTTCCCAATGACGCAATCAAGCAGTGGATAAGTGCGAAGGATGTAAGAGGCGAGTCGGATGGCCTTTCGCTGTCGGAGCTTCCCTCAAATCTGCAAGATCAGCTCAACGCTTTTGCGACGAAGGTCTCCGACAGCCAGCCCGTCAGAATCGACCACGTCATTCCCGGAGAGCAGGTTTTCTGGAACTATGTGCTTCCGGACGGCAGGCAGCTGGAAACAGAGGGTTCGCTTGGTTCTGCCGAGTTCTTCGCTAACCACGGTTACGACTGGAAGTCGGAACGGCCCATTCCGATCAGTCCCATCGATGTATCGGGCAAACATGCATCGCTTGTTCTCCGTGTCGCCGATAAAGAGGGCGCGATAGGCGCAGTCGATTCGGCTGTTCGTCACGGATTTACCAAGGTTTGGCTTCAAACCACGCGCAGTGACTGCCTGGATATCGCAATTGCCGAGGCGAAAAGATCCGGGATTTCCGTGGGTCTGCTTGTACGGCCTTGGGAATCGATGCCCGGCCAGTTGGTAAAAGACCCGGATAAGACCATTTTAGGCGAAACGGCGGTGCAGGCATCGATTCGAAGGCTCACTAGCCTGCGTGCGGAGGAACAATTCGAACGTCCCAGGATTCCGCTGATGCCTGCTTTTCCGACATTAGGGCCCACAGATCCGGCACTTTCCGCTCAGTGGAATCTAATCTCGAAGCTTGCCGGGGAAGCGGGGGTAGATGAGGTCTCACTCTGCGACACCGAACCACCCGGATATGAGCTGAAGCTGGAGCAAAACGGTTCCGGGATATACGATCGCTCGATGGCCGTAGCCGGCGACCTCGGATATCCAAGGGCCATGCGCGAGCAGTTTCTGGTTCAAAACGGAGTCGATCCGATCGATATTGAGAATGAAACTCTGCTTCCTTCCAGCAATCCGGAAGGATCGGTGGATTTAACGCTGCCATTCTTCGCGGCAGATAGGGCGGCAGCGGACGATTTGACCAAGCGCTGGGCTGCTTTTTGCAGCGAATCATGTGCTTTCCAGATAAAGAGGCTTGCCAATCAAATCGGTAAACCGATGCTAATAGAGGGTGCGCGCATATCGCGAGATGGCGAGCCGGAAGGCGCTGTCCTCCTGAGTTCGTGGAGCCCAGGTCAAGATCTCCCAACTTACTTGGGGCCTGGCGATAGGAATTTAATAGGCGCAGGCAGCGCCCTCATGGTTCATCTTGGGTATCCAATGAGCCCCAGAGTTGCAGGTAGCGTCTGGCAGGACCTGGTGGGCAAGGTGCAAAGTTCGCCGCAACCGGTAATGATCGACATGACCGCGTATCCGCCCGTCGAGTGGAAGAAAACCCTAGACCTCTGGTTCGTCAAAAAGTGACGAGTCAGGGAAGCATTTCCCTATAATAGTTGCAAGTCCCCGGGTCGTCCGCCGCAGGTGAAACATGAAACGCGCTTTCACGCTCATCGAACTGCTTGTCGTGATCGCGATCATCGCGATATTGGCCGCGCTCTTGTTTCCAGTATTTGCTCAGGCAAAAGAGGCGGCAAAGCGCACGGTTTGTTTAAGCAACACCCATCAGTTGGGGCTCGCGTTCGTCATGTACTGTGGCGATTCCGACGACACGTCGCCGACCGTCGAGGAGTATTACGCGCCGTATAAGTACATCGTCGACTACTGGCAGTTGGTCCAGCCATACATCAAGAACACGGACGCCTTCTTCTGCCCGGACGACAACTTCGCCGGCTGCGATGCCGTCGAAATGCTGCCGGTTACCGCGCCAGGAGGGAAGTGCATCAGTTACGGCTCCAACTGGGGGCCGATGCAGTCGTTTCTACCAGACACGCAAGAAGGAGGCCTGTACGGGCCGTTCGTGTTCAATCCAACCCAGCTAGTGTATTACGCGACCGGTATCTCGATGACATCCATCGTTTCGCCTGCCGATATGTTTGCCTTTGGAGAATCGGAGGACATTCCTTGGTATTCCCTGAGTATGGGTTCCATCCTCAGCCGCACTTGGCTCGAAAATAAGCCGGTCAACTCAATCAGCCAAGTTCGGCATGGCGGTAAATTCAACTTCGCCTATACCGACGGCCACGCCAAACTACTGCCGATGACCGGAGGCGTTTGGCTCGGGAGCCCAGCTTGGCCCGAGTACGGCAATCGACCGATCGAACCGATGCTGCTGCCGGCGAACGCATCTCACTACGGCGATTGGTGTTCCGATCCCAAGGCCGTCCTGAATACCGATATCGGACCCATCGAATGCGATCAGATCGCAATGAGCGTCCTGAATCAAACAACGCTTTGGACCGGCTAACGGCTATCTGAGCGAAGCGGACGAGCGCATGGAAATCACTTGACTCGAATACGAACCGTTTTGAGCGTCTCCTCCCGAATCGCCGGAAGGAATCAGCATTGAAATAATATCAGCGGTTGCGACGATGACTCCACCGACCGTTGCCTCCGCTTTGATCCGTCCGATATTCCGCTTGAATTTATACAACTCCGTGTGAACGACAAGGTCGTCGCCGGCCGTGATGGGCTTGCGAAAGCGGGCCTTTTCGAAGCCGGCCAACACGGGTGTGGTCGATTGGAATGTGGGTTCCGTAAGGAGAATCATCGCCGAAGTCTGGTTCATGAGCTCAAGTACGAGCGATGCCGGCATGATTCGCTGATCGGTGGTACCGACGATCAGGCAGGCTTCATCTTCGGTGACGCGTCTCGATCCAGTAGCCCAGATTCCGGTTTCGTAGTCCAGAATGCGCTCAAGCAGCAGCATCGGAGGTCGATGCGGCAGGACCGTCATGATTTGATCGATATCGAGCGATGCCATAAGCTGCTAACTCACCCCCGCAAGATCGGCAAATGAACTACCTAACGCCGATCTAGTTTTCTGCCGTGTTAACAAATACCAGAATCCATCCACAAACTGAAGATCTGCATGGTTAAACGATCTAAACGCATTTACGCGACGTCTTAACATCGTTGCTCCAGCGGTTAATGAGCTAAACTTAGTGGGGCTGTCACCACAACCGAATTCAACGCATGAAAGCAAATACAGAAACTCGCGTCCTCGCTTACGTGCGGCATATCAGATCTGCTGAGGCTCTTCACCAGTCTGTAAGCAGATGCCTAATGGTTGATGGACTTACCGCCAGCCAATTCAGTACCCTCAAAGTTCTGCGCATCCACGGGCCACTTGCCCTGAGAGAGATCGCAAAGTATATCTTGAAGACGGGCGGCAATATGACGATCGTTGTGGATAACCTTGAGCGCGACGGGCTTGTGGTTCGCGATCGAGACACCGAGGATCGCCGCATCGTGTATGTAAGGCTCACCCAGAAGGGAGAGGAGCTTTTCGACAGAATTTACCCCGAGCATTTGGAGCGGATTCGACAGGCCATGGGCGGATTAACCGATGCCGAATGCGAGCAGCTGATGAATCTGTTGAACAAGCTCTCGCCTGCGGATCAGGATGTAGCCTGTACCGTCGTCGAAGCCTCGTCAGATCACATCGCGCAAACCGCTTGATATAGAATCTAGGGGTAATGGATTGCGATGTTGCGATCATCGGCGGTGGACCAGCCGGCAGTACGCTTGGAGCGTTGCTGCGACTGTACAATCCGCAACTTGCTGTAACCATTATTGAGCGAGAGGTGTTCCCTCGCGACCATGTCGGTGAGAGCCTGCTGCCCTATCTCATGCATGTTTTGGCAGAAATGGGAGTCTGGGACAAAATCGAGGCTGCCGATTTCCCGGTCAAGGTCGGAGGGCAATACCGATGGGGAGTCTCTGACGATCTATGGTCCCTGGACTTTCTGACGGATGCAAACTTCAAAGAAGAACCGCGTCCGGCGCGGTTTGCAGGTCAGCGTGTACTAACCGCTTTCCAAGTCGACCGATCCAAGTACGACAAGATTCTGCTTGACCACGCCAAGGAGTTGGGGTGCCGCCTGCTGGAAGGCGTTAAAGTCCAAGCGATCCGGAAGGACGGAGACCGAGTGACCGGATTTGAACTTGTGCCGACATGCGACGAAGGCGTTGCCGCACTGCAAGGCGAAAAAGAGATTACGGCTCGATACTATGTCGATGCCTCCGGCAATACGGGAATGATGAGGCGTGCGATGGGAGTCGAAGTCGACTCCCCTACCTCCTTACGAAACGTAGCTATTTGGGACTACTGGCAAAATGCCGAGTGGGCGGAACGGATTGGAATTGGGGGCACCCGGATTCTGGTGCTAAGCATCGGCTGGGGCTGGATATGGTTCATTCCGCTTGGTCCGACTCGGACTTCGCTGGGGTTGGTCACTTCGGCGGAATACCTCAAGCAAAGCGGAAAGCGACCGGAGGAACTATACGCGGAAGCTGTCACCTCCGAGCCGACCATCGCGAAACTGACAAAAGCGGGTCATAGAGAGAACATCCTTCAGACCACTCGGGATTGGAGCTTCGTGGCCGCCAAGCTGTATGGAGAGAATTGGTTCCTTGCCGGGGATTCCGCCGGATTCGCCGACCCGATTCTTTCGGGAGGGCTCACATTAGCTCAAAACGGAGCACGCAAGATCGCATACACGATCCTCGAATTGGACCGAGGCGAGCTTGATCCAGCCTGGCTGAAGAATGAATTCGACCGGTCTCAGCGTTCCCACATTAGGAATCACATTAATTTTGCCGACTATTGGTACTCCGCGAATGGACACTTCAAGGAACTCAAAGAGTATTGTGCCGAGATCGCCCGGGACGCCGGCCTCGGTTTGGAACCCGAAGAAGCGTTTCGCTGGATGGGTTCGGGAGGGTTCACCAGTGACAAATTGGGTGAAGCGTTGACCGGCTCCTACACGATTGGCACGGTGAAATTCAGCATCAATCAGATGTCGGGCCGAATGCCCCGGTGGGAACTGGATGGCTTTAACTCGTTCAGACTCAACCTTGAAGGCGCGACTCTAACGCGTTTGGCATCCTATGAGAGAGGTCGAATCCAAAGCATCCAATGCTATGTTCGAGATTCGCACGTCCTGCCGAACTACCTGGCATTCGGGGCGATGGCGACGGCGATGCGGGCGGAAACCGAGTTTCAGCCGTTGATGGAGCTGTTTTCGGCGGAGATGCGCAGACGCGTGCCCAAGTCGGACACCTCCACGCATTTCTGGGTCGGGCTGCAAACCTTGGAAGCCATGATTGCAGAGGGTTGGGTCACTCCGGAACTCGTTCCGCGCGCGAAAGTTCTGAAAATTCTCGTCATGAACAACGGATACACCTACGGTTGGCTCAAAGAGGGCGTTGGGCTTACCTCGGTGGACCCCTTTCAACCGAACGCCGTCGTCGTTGGCTGGGATGATTACTTGAAGGCTGTCGCGAGCGTGAGCGCCTGACTGTGACCAAGCTTCTTGAGGAAGCTCGCAGGCAGTACCTAGGCGGACGTCCCGATTTGGCGGAGGCGACTCTGCGCAAGGTACTGGCGCAAAACCCCAAGGAGACGCAGGCGCTACTCGCCCTAGGCATGATCGCTGTCGAAACTGGACGGCCGGAAGTGGCGATCGGTCATTTGAATGCGGCGTTGCAGATCGATCCTGCCTACGGGCCGGCTTTGTGCTGGATGAGCTTTTTGCAACTCCAGGCAAGGCGAATCGAAGACGCGCGAGGTTTCGCCGAGCGGGCGGTGGCAGCGGACCCGCGCAACGCAGCCGCTCATGTCGCGCTCGGCCGTAGCCTTCTGGAGCTTGGGTCGGCAGGAGAGGCAATTCGCCACTTCCAAGTTTCGGTGGACCTAAATCCGAACGAGCCGGGAGCTCTTTACGAGTTTGCCGACGTCTTGATCCGGGCCAGCCTCTGGTTTCAAGCGGCCGAAGCGCTGAAGCGGGCAGTTTCAATAGCTCCTCTACCGATCGGATTCCTGAAATTGGCGTACGCCGAGCATCGACTCGGCAAGATCGAGGATGCGGAACGAGATTGTCGCCGGGCGCTTCAAGCCGATCCAAACGCGCCCGACGCTCATTTGGAGATGGCTCGAATCCTGACCAGCCTGCACAAATCCGACGAGGCCGATATCCACTGGCGACGGGCAGACGAACTGGACCCGAAACCAGGGTTCGTCAACTTCGAACGCGCACTCGCTCTTAGCGCGATCGGCCGGCTCGATGACGCCACTAAGGATCTGGAGCGGTCGATCGAACTGAAGCCAAACCAAGGCGATGCCTATCAAGCGCTCGTTTATAACAAAAAGGTGTCGAGTGAGGACGAGGCCCTTGTCGGACGGATGGAAGCTCTTCTAGATAAGCGTGTGCTTCCGGAACCGGAGCGCCTCAGCTTGCTTTATGCGCTTGGCAAGGCTACTGACGGTCTAGGCCAGTACGAGCGTGCGATCGGCTTTTTTGACCGGGCGAACAGTCTCAGAGCAAAGCTGGCGGGTGCCGGAGCCTTTGATAAGGCTGCATTCACCGCAATGATCGACGCGAAGATCGCGCTGTTCTCTGACAGGCTTTTCGAGGAATGGAAGCAGTTTCGGAGCGAATCGGCGCTGCCGCTGCTGATCGTGGGAATGATGCGCTCGGGGACAACGCTCGTGGAGCAGGTTTTGACGTGTCACCCGCAAGTCGCAGGGGCGGGGGAACAGCACTACTGGGGCGAGAATGAGACGATCGATCCAGAACGACTTCGGTATTGTGCCGGTCAATACGTCGAGTTGCTTTCGTCCATTGCACCCGATTTTCCGTTTGTCATCGACAAGAATCCCGCAAATCTTCAGGTGCTCGGGTCGTTTCATTTGGCCTTTCCCAATGCACGGATGATTTATGTGAGGCGTAATGCGATCGACACTGCTCTGTCGATCTGGATGACTCCGATGCGAACCAGCGCCGACTTCATCGTCGATCGGGAGAGTATTGTTTTTGGATTTAAGGAGTTCAAGCGTTTGATGGACCACTGGCACAGCGTGATCCCCTCCGATCGTCTGCTTGAGGTCCGATACGAAGACCTCGTGACTGAACCAGAGATTCACATTCGCCGAATGGTGGAGTTTTGCGGCCTCGAATGGAACGAGGCATGCCTGCATCCGGAGCTGAACAAGCGCCGAGTCATCACCCCAAGCGTTTGGCAAGTACGCCAACCCATCTATCGGTCATCTGCCGAGAAATGGAAGAACTACGAACCCTGGCTTGGAGTATTCGAAGAGCTAAGGAGCATGTAGCGTCAGCCTAGTCGTGTTGGCTTTGAGAGGGATCGTGTGGGCCCCTGCGTCGACGGCGAACGGCGTCGCTGGGGAGTAATGACCCACACCCGGAAGGCTGGCGGACTGTTCGATGTGTAGGCGGGCTTGTGGCGTATAACTGCTTGCGGGTGAAAGCTCAATCTCGACCGATTTCAATTTTGGATCGAACAGGACGGACTCAAATGTCCCTGCATCGAGGGTCAGATACAGTCCGATGGGGGCAAGGTACACGCGGCTCCGGAAGGAGTCGGTCGGAAATACACGAACCTTTCCGCCCTCCTGGCGAACGTTGCCGCCGAAAGCTTGCCAGCCGAAATCGCGCGAGTAAACCAGGTACGCCGCGGTATTCCACGCATGTCCAAAGAAATTTGGCCCGTAGTCTCCGGAATAGGCATCCCACTTGAGGGTGGAAGGGAATGAATGAAAAGCCGCGGAGGCGAACCCCTCCTGATCGATGTTTGAGAGCGGACCCATCGTGCCGCCGTAGCCCACCCGGAGGAGATAGAGATCGTCGGGATGTTGCCGGTACTCGTTGAGGAGCGGAATCGCGTTTAAGCCAGACCCGTAGTGGTGGATTTGACGTTCGATGCGGGAAAGCTTGCCGCCGTAGAGGAAGTCCCAGTAGCGCCTGGCGTTTCCGTTATAGCCCCAATGCGGCACGGTGGGGTCATATGCGAGGATCGAGTTCAAGGACACTTGCGCCTTGTCTTCATATCCGAAGTATTTGCACCAAGCATAAACCTCTTCCTGGCCGGTTGAGTCCCAAGCCATCTCGCTGCCAAATGGGTACGCCTCGTTCTTCCAGCGGTCTGCCCGCATCTTCATTCGCGCCTCGATAAGGTCAGCCTTCTCCTTCCAACCCTCACGGCGAAGGTCGGTGAGCAGTGCGGCAAACACATCTCCCTCCATCATGCCGAGGCGCCAATAGCCAACACGATCCTCGCCGTTGCCGTCGACACTCGTGAGGAATTCGGTGGTTTTATAGGCTTGGTCGAGATACCAATCCCACGTGTGAGCCTTGGTAATACCGGGATGGTTACGCGCTACGCGGTACATCGCCCAATAAGCCGCGACGACATGAGGATAGTTGTAGCCTCGGCCGACATCGTCGGTCGCCTTCTTGCTCCAGCTTGTCCAACTCGTCCAGTTGAGCTTTGGGTCGTATTCGTAGTTTGGAAGAAGCTTTGGATCGTAGAAGAACACGCTCTTGCGCACACCGTACGCGTTGGCGCCCTCCTTGAATTGCAGATTGCCCCACAGGACCCCATCCACAAAAGATTCCAGTTTGGCGACTTCATCGACGTTCGGCTGGCCGAAGTTCTTCATCATGGCCGCAACCCACGATCCGGACCCCCCCTCATCTCCTAACCCCGCGATCCAGACCCGGCTGTCCTGCGTGACCTGCTTATCTGCCTCGCGGTCATAGCTGATCGCAGACGGCGCCCTGCCGAACGGGTCCTCGGTGTCGGTAAACCATGACTTGGTCGTCAAGAAGCGTCCCAGATCTGCGACAACCTCAGTCTGCGGCTTAACGATGTAGTAGCTAACGACTTGCCGAGTTCCGTCCCGGTAGGTAATGGTCAACCGGGATCGTCCCCATCCATAAGCACCTACCGTATAGCCTTGCCAACCATTTTTTGCCTCCCGGTTCGGCGAGCAAGTGAGAGAGCCTTTCGGGGTGGCTTCGATCGATTTGACACCCTTTTCGTACTTTAAGAACAGTCTTCCGGCTTGACCCCTTGACAAGATGTAGCCTGGGATGCCGACTGCAACCGGCCGCGCAGCCTTGGTGAGCGTGTCCTCGATGTCTCGAATGGTGGGACATGGATTGAACTGGACAGCATAGCTCCGTGTCTCGCCGGGCTTAAGGGTGATTGACGATGGCTCATTCCATTGGTCGACCCCCTTCCACTCGGTGTCCGCATACGCCTTGGTGTGGACCATCCAGTCCATCATCCCTTCGAAAGTCTGGTTTGGACGCATGGGCTCGCTGATGAGCCGCCACGCCTCCAATGGAGTACTTCCCACCGGGGTGACGACCATTGTTGGACCGGTACCGTTCAGTTCGGTGACGCGAAGATATCCGGCGTCTTCGCCGATATACGGGTCGGTGAAACAGCATTTGGCGTGGGCCTCTTGCAGGCTGCGGCCGGTGATGATGTTGTTGAAAGGCATGGCAATACCGAGGGAGCCGATTTCAACTGGCGTCGCTCCTGGATTGGAAAGTGAGAATCCAAGTTGGAGATGCCGGCTTACCACCCGCCATCTGCGGACTACCTTAAGAGGGCATCCTTCCTGAAGGGTGTTCTTGAGATTTTCGCCGGCCAGAACTCCGCCGGCGCCGGCTAGCGGCTCCACAGCTTTGCGCGTAACGTAGGTTGAATAGGTCGCCCAGTCGGCGCCAGCGATCCGGACGCGAAAATCGAGATCGCCGAGATGAACAAAGCCGTTCGAAGCCCGCATGGCAAGCCGATCCGACGGCAGAAAGTCAAAACCCTTGCCGGATTTCGGGAGCAGACCCACAGCCACGCCGGAATCTTTGCCGATACGCAACGTGAAATCGGGAGTGTCGATCTCGTCGATTCCATGTTCCAGTCCAAGACTTGGAGGTTGCGGCGCTCTAGCCTGCCTTTGGGCGTAAACTTGCACTGCAAGGGCACTTACGCAGATTGCCAGGATCGTTCGCTTCATCATCCAACCGACGTTAAATCATTTATTATCATATCGTATAGGACCTTATCGATATACTGAAACGACGGCAAGCGCTCCGCCGAGGTCATCATGATCGCTCTTCTCGCTTTAACAATAACTATGAGCAGGCCAAAGATCGTCGCTCAACCCTTTCCACTCTCGGACATTCATCTGACCGGTGGCCCTTTTGAAGCAAGTCATGAGGCAACCGCCAAATACCTGCTTACGCTTGAGCCGGAACGGCTCCTGGCAGGTTTCCGCGTCAACAGCGGCCTCAAGGCCAAGGGCGAGATTTACGGTGGTTGGGAGACGGGTGGACTCTCGGGTCACTCTCTGGGCCACTACCTCTCAGCATGCTCGCAAGAGTTCGATGGCTCCGGCGATGCCCGCTTCAAAGCCAAAGTCGATGCGATTGTGGATGGTCTTGCCGAGTGTCAAGCGAATCGACCGGACGGCTTTCTATCCGCTTTTCGCTTTGAAGGTGGCTTCGATCGAACTCGGCTCGACAAGATTTGGGCAGACGTGAAGGCGGGAAATCTGCGAAGCGGCGGCTTCGACCTCAACGGTATGTGGTCGCCGTGGTACGTGCATCACAAAGTGCTCGCGGGGCTGCTCGACGCTCAGACGCTTTGCCAGAACGGGAAGGCTCTGCAAGTAGCTAGAAAGTTTGCGGACTGGGCCATCGAGGAAACCAAGGACCTCAACCTCCAACAATGGCAGCGTATGCTTGGAACTGAATATGGCGGCATGAACGACTCGCTGGCCGAGTTGTACAGCCGCACAAAGGATGAGCGCTACCTCGACCTATCCCGAAAGTTTTACGATAATCGAGTCTTGGAGCCTCTTTCGAAGGGGGAGGACGACCTTGCCGGTAAGCACTCCAATACGCAGATACCAAAAATCATCGGCCTCGCCCGCCTTTACGAAATTACAGGCGATGAGAAGGATCGAGCGACGGCTGCCTTCTTCTGGGACCGAGTGGTGAACCACCACAGCTACGTCATCGGCGGCAACAGCAACGGGGAATATCTGGGGCCACCCGATCAGCTAAGCAACCGCATTTCAACGAACACTTGCGAGACGTGCAACACGTACAACATGCTCAAGTTGACCCGGCACCTCTTCGAGTGGGACCCCAAAGCCTCCGAAATGGACTTTTACGAGCGGGCGTATTACAACCACATCCTCGGATCGCAGGATCCGGCGACGGGAATGGTGACGTACTTTATGCCGCTCCAAACCGGCTCGTCGCGAGACTTCAGCAACCCGTTCGACGACTTCACCTGTTGTCACGGATCGGGAATGGAGAACCACACTAAGCATGGCGACACCGCCTATTTCCACGATGGCTCCAAGACGCTGTGGGTCAACCTGTTCATGCCGACGGAACTGACTTGGAAGGAAGCCGGCCTGAAGTTGAAGCAAGACACCCAGTTTCCAGCCTCGAACGCCGTTTCGATTACGATCGAAGACGGCCGAAAAGGCTTCAACATGCTCGTCCGGCATCCGGGTTGGGCAAAAGGCGAGATCGTGTTCAAAGTGAACGGAAAGGAGGTAGCCCGCTCGGCCGAGCCGTCCTCTTACACGTCGATCAATCGGACCTGGAGGAAGGGAGACAAACTTGAATTCGCCTTGCCGATGAGCCTTCACACGGAGTCGACTCCCGACAACCCGAAGCGGCTTGCGGTCATGTACGGCCCGATCGTAATGGCGGCGGATATGGGTCCGGCGCCTACGGGACGTGGCCGCAGACGAGCCGCGCCCGGAGCGATTGAGCGAACGCCGGTTCTCATCAGCAACGACCGGCCGATCGATCAGTGGCTCCAGCCCGTCACAGGCAATTCGCTGGAATTCAAGACAGTCGACGCGGCAGAGCCGAAAGAACTGACGTTCGCGCCGTTCTACTCGATGGTTCACGAGCGTGTCGGCGTTTACTTCGACGAATTCACCAAGCCCGAGTGGGCGGCAAAAGAGGCGGAGTACCGGGCAGAGGAAGAGCGGATCAAGGACCTGGAGGCGCGCACGACCGACAATATGCTGATCGGGCAGATGCAGCCTGAGCGGGACCACAACCTTGCGCAAGAACGGAACGACGTTCGCTCCCAAAACGGTCGCGGCACACGGCAGCCTCTCGTGAACGGTTGGTTCGAATTCACGATGAAGATTGACGGTTCCCAGCCGGCGGATCTTGTGATGACCTATTGGGGCAACGATCGGAGCCACCCCGATTTCAAAATCCTCGCCGACGGCAAAGACGTGGCATCGGACACCCTCGCCGATAGGCCGCTAAACCGGTATTACGACGTGAGCTACGGGCTTCCGGATGGGGCTACGAAAGGCAAGTCGACCGTCAAAATCCGAATTGAAGCCAACCCTTCGCACGTTGGTCCTACCGTGGCCGGTGCACGGACAGTGAGGCGCAAATCGTAGGGCCTTCTTAGTGGGAAGATTGATTCCACCGAAGCGTGGACGGCGAATCGCGAAACTGTACAAGGGGCATCGAGGGGTCGTGGGTGGCCTTTACCCAGCCGTCGTACACCATGGCTTCGAGCGCTCTGGGGAACCGAGACAGGATGTCGAGGAACGGGCGATTGACCCGGTTGCGGTTTGCTTCCTGCGTGCAGATCTCAACAATCTGCGGCAGTCGCGTTTCGACCTTCAGCACCTGTAACACGAGGCTGACCGCGTCTCCGACCGGCAGGACTTTGCCGCTTCGCAGGTAGCATTCGGATTTTCCAACTCCGCCCTTCGCGTACTTCGCTCTGTCCTTTTTGTCCGCGCCCTCGAGATCAAGCTTGAACACGTTGCAGCGTTCCAGGGGAGATTCCGCCTTGATCTCGGTAAGAAACTCGCCCGAAGATTTTAGGAACTGGAGCGTGAAACCGCCGGTACCAAAAGCAAGGTCCTCATCGATGAATCCGCCTTGGGCAAGCCAGGCCCATGCCTTTTCGGGCGTTAAGTCCAGGCCGGCATCCTTGGCGATTTGAGCCGTAAACGTTTGTAACTCCTTGAACTGCGAGTTTGCGGTGTACCAGTAGTCGGCAAAGCGGATGTGGTCGTTAATGCGGTGCGCCTGCCGCAACTGATACTGCTCCTTCAGCCAACCGGAGGAGTGCATTCCGCGGTCCATCTCGATGATGGTGCATGCCACTTCCTTGCCGGCCATGTGCGCCATCGTCATGCCGGCGGCAAGAATCGGATCGGCGAAACCACCGCTTTCCCCGGCAAGAAACCAGTTCTCGCCGACCTGTCTTTCCGCCAAGAAGGACCAATCCTTTGTGGTCTGAAACAGGTTTTCACTCGCGGCGTTCTTCATCAGGTCGACGATATGAGGATCGGCCTGAAGGGCTTTCCGGTATAGCTCATCGGGCTTGCGACCCGCCTTCTTAAAATGTTCGGCGGGCATTACCAGACCGACACTGGTTCGAGTCGGCCCCAACGGAATGAACCAGATCCAACCGTAGCCGACGCTGATGACCTGGACCCGAGTGCCTCCTACGCCGATCTCGACTGCCCAATCGGCGTTTTGCCAGTAGTCCCACATGGCGATGTTCTGGAGCGTGGTGGGATAGTTGCTTGCCACCTCCATCGCCCGCCGGATTAGCCCGCTGTGACCGGTTGCGTCCACATAATGACGGGCGCTAACCGTATCTCCCGACTCAAGCTCTAAACCTTCAACGCGGTCGCCGTCGCGGTGTACTCGAACAACTTTGGTTTCCTGCGAGACGTTGCATCCGAATTCCTCGGCGTGGTCGAGCAGAATCTTGTCGTATATCGACCGGTCGACCTGGAAAGCGGTCAGGGTGCGCTGGCCGGTGTACTGGGCAGGACGAGCCTCTGCGATAAATGCTTCGCTCTGGATGAACTCGAAATCCCACAACTCGGGTCGCCTACCCCATTTGTAGGTGGCGCCTATCTTAATCGGAAAGTTGGCGGCCTCGACCTTGTCCCAGCATCCCATCTCATAGAGGATTTTGGAGATTGGCGGAAGTTGGCTTTCACCAACGTGCTCACGAGGGAAACGCTCCCGCTCGAAGATGTGAACATCTAGGCTGGGAGCGTATTTTTTGAGGAGGCATCCTGCGGTGGAGCCCGCAGGACCACCTCCGATGATTGCCACGTCACACTCGATCCGCATGACGCAAGAGCATACTACGGTCCCTTCGAACCGGAACCGGCGCCGGGAATGCTGGTATTGCCGCCGCCCGACATTTGCGCTTGGCTCACGCCAGGCTTCCAACCACCACCGCCGGGGCCCCTACCAGCACCCTGATAATGAGGTTGAACCAACGGCCCCGAACGATCGCCTTGTCCACGGAGGCCGAAGTACAATCCGGCCCCTGCGGCAATAACCACGACGCCAACAACGGCGCCGACTATTTTAGGATCTAGCTCTTTTTTCATTTACGCTTAGCGATCACTCACTTGGATCCCACCACGCTCCCCAATACTGGAGATGTTTGGGTTGGATCATCCAAGCGCCCCAGGCATTGACCGGCTGCAGGTTGTTGTAATTAGGGAAAGGCCCTGGGTTGATATTGGCGTAGTACCATGCCGCGGTTTGATTGGCACAGTCAGTGGTTGGATTGATATACGATTCGTCCGCAACGACCTTCGCATGCCCGTCCTGATAGCCGGTCACATATTTTTGAGTATGCCAAAGGTTGGCGGCGCGGGTGATGCCCTGTTGGGGAACGTTTTCCCAGTCTGCCAACGTTCCGTTAGGCTCGTTGCACGCCTCGTTCCATCCATCGAACGTAAACCAGCCTTGATCACCTGGTACGACGTTGCCGAATGACCAGTTGTTAAGTGGCTGATTGGGGTTGCTCATCGCGAGCAAGACGGCGTGATTAGCCGGGTTTGCCTGGTTCGCAAACACTCGGGGTTGATTGGGGCCTTGAGATGCATACTCGAGGCCTTGCTGGCTCCACGATAGTGTGCCCACCAAAGTCCAACTGCCCCACCATCCGCCAGGGAGGGGGACCATCGGTGTTGGGAAGTTCGGAATAGGGCTGCCTGCATCCCACGTGATGTTCAGGTTTTTCGTATAGGGGTACTCCAACTGAACCGGATAGACGCCCATTTCCCACGGGAGAAACGCGGTGTCATCGTAGTCGTTGATGTACATCTGAAGGCCAAGCATCTGTTGCTTGGTGTTGGACACGCTAACAGCCTGCTTCGCTGCGGCCTTCGCCTGAGCGAATACCGGGAAGAGGATGGCAGCGAGAATGGCGATAATTGCAATAACGACAAGAAGCTCGATCAGGGTGAAGGCTCTTCTTGTTTGTCTTTTGAGCGACATTGCTTACACTCTCCTATAAACGAATCCGAAGCGGTTGCGCCTCGACGCGATTATCAATTTGATATTGTATCGTATCGACTTGAAAATTCAAAGTTAGGAATACATCATATCGTTGTATATCTGCGATTTGTCGTCAGGTTTGCGCTGCTGCCAACGGCGACGTCATCCGCAGATGGGCAGCGGAAGTGGAAGAACGAATAATCAGCGGGGCATCCAGCAGAATATGCCTTGCCGCTACGCAGGATTCGCCCGTGATTCTGTCAAGAAGCAACTCTATGGCATGGGTCCCGAACCCTTCGAAGTCCTGAGCCGCAGTGTCGAGTTCGTCGGCAAGGGCCCTGTCCCACCGGGCCCGCCAGTCGAATCCTACGATGGAAATCTGTTCGGGAATCAGAACTCCCTTGCCGGCAAGAACCGCCCAGACCCAACAAGCCAAGATATCGTGGGTCACGAATAGGGCAGTCGGCAATGGGTCGATGCTCAGGATTTCGGAGACGATCTCATGTGCGAGGTCAGAATAGAAGCTTGTCTTATCGAGCACGCGCGCATATACGCCGCCGAGTCGATCATTCCAATGGTGGTTGCACTCGCCCGGCGGAGGAATGATGCACCTTGCATTCGAACTGAGTCCGGCTTGGGTCATCGCGCGGTTGTAGCCCTTAATCCTGTCGGATGCCGCAGGCGGGATCTCGCTGTCCGCGATGCAAACTATCCTCCGGTGGCCCAGATCGATGAGGCGTTCGACGCACCGCTTTGCCGATGTCGAATTGGCGGTGCCCACATAGTCGATTGGCAAATTCCCAGGTGCGGGCGAGTCGACGAACACAAGCGGTATCCCCTTCTTTGCGACCCTAGCCACGGCCTCCGCGTTATCGGCAAACACGTCACGCCAAATGACGGCGCCTGCTGCTTTGGGACTGTCGATGAGGTCAAGCAAAAAATGCTTTTCGTCCGATCGAACCACATCCTCTACATAGAAGCTTGGCTCGCGCACTACCATCCGGAAAGGTGTGCCGGAAAGACCTCGGGAAATGCCTTGAAGGAACGGCACCGATGTGTCGTCCCGGATCGTTTGAGCCACCCAAACGTGAACCTCTGTGAAATCGCCGTCTTTCGCTCTGTTGAAAGGTTGGGTTACGATGGGCCTTGAATGACGCTCCCTCTCGATGTGACCGCTCTCGGCCAGAATCTCAATCGCCTTTCGGATGGTTCCCCGCCCAACTTGAAATGCCGATGCCAACTCGGCCTCGGAGGGAAGCGACCCTCCGGCACGATACGTCCCGTCGAGAATTCGCGACCGAATCGATTCAACGACCGTCCGGACGGTTGGCGTGTGTGAATTTGTCACTTGAAAGGGATTTGTGATCGATGAGGACAATCCGACGTATTGTACGCCTCTCAAAGTCAATATGCCAAAACGAAGCAAGAATTGTCCGAACACTTTTCGTGAATTGTCCTCTCGGAGTTTGGACTTGGCAGTTCAGGGCCGTAAAGGAGCCCGAACCGGTTCAGGTTCGAGTTACGGTAGTCTCGCGCTGTGCAAGCCAAAACCGTACTCGCCATTGCTTTGCTTGCCGGCACGGCTTTCTGCCGCGCATCTGACGCCATTGGTAGGAAAAGTGGAATGCAACCGGATTTGATTGCGGCGACATCCTCTTTCTCATTTAGGTACGGCGGTCAGGATTCCGCGACGATCATTCCAAAATGGCAAACCAACACTCAGATCAAAAAGCTGGACTCTCGTCGAACCCAGGTAGTCGTTCGCCACATCGATCCTTCAACTGGACTTGAGGTCCGGTGCGTATCCATTGCCTACGGCGATTTCCCGGCAACTGAATGGACGGTTTATCTTAAGAACACCGGAAAGCGGGATACGCCGATCGTTGAAGACTTTCGAGCTTTGGACTGGCACATCGAAAGAGCGGAAAGCGATGAGTTCGTCCTCCACCACAACGTCGGCTCTCCCGCGGACGGAACCGACTACGGCCCGATTGAAACGACCCTTCTGCCTAACTCTGTAAAGCGCATCTCGGCGGCAGGGGGCAGGGCAACTAACACCGATCTCTCCTACTTCAACGTCACAGCCGGAAACCAGGGAACGATTGTCGTCGTGGGCTGGCCCGGCCAATGGGCTGCCGATTTTGTGCGTGACGGCGGACATGGATTAAAGGTCCGGGCCGGACAAGAACTCACCCACTTCAGACTTCATCCGGGTGAGGAAGTCCGTTCTCCGCTGATCGTGCTGCTGAATTGGAAAGGCGACTGGATCCAGGGCCAAAACTCCTGGAGGCGCTGGATGATGGCGTACGGCATGCCGAAACCAGGAGGGAAGCTGCCGAAGCCTATCATGCTGGCAAGCAGCAGCCGGGCCTATCGAGAGATGATCGGCGCAAATGAAGCCAATCAGATCATGCACATCGACCGATATCTTGAGGAAGGTTTCAAGCTCGATTATTGGTGGATGGATGCCGGCTGGTACATCCAGAACCAAGGGTGGCCGCAAGTCGGCACGTGGGAGCCCGACCCGAAGCGATTTCCGAATGGGTTCAAACCCATTAGCGACTATGCACGGGCTCGGGGAGTTAAAACGCTCGTCTGGTTCGAGCCGGAGCGCGTAGCCCCGCATACTTGGCTTTCCGATAACCACCCTGAGTGGCTGCTAAACCCGCTACATGGGCTCATCGGGCGTCGTTCGTCCGCGCTTGGCACCGGCGAGCCATGCGTCGTTTTCAATTCAAATGACAAGCCGGTTACTACCGGCGGCATCCGATGGGAGCCGAAGAGCCTCTCTTTCCATCCTGGTCCAAAGGGAGAGTACAGCGTTGTCCGTTATGCTGCGCCGACCGGCGGCAAATATAAGGTTGCCGCTATTTTCTCCGGCATTGACCAGAAGACCACGACGGACATCCACGTGCTCCAAAGCGGCCGGCCGCTTTTCGACTCCTTCATTGGGCTCAACGGCAAAGGGAGGCGAGCGAACTTCGATCAAACTGTGGCGCTCGAGGCTGGCGAAACGCTCGACTTTGTCGTCGGCTACGGCAATCATGACTACACGTGCGACTCGACCGGGATCGGAGCGGTTATTACTGGTCCGGACGGCAAACCCCACGACGCAGCAGAGGAGTTTGGGAAGTGGACATACGGATACCTTAGCCCGAGCACACGCCCGGATGCGGCAACGTTCAAGCCATACGACGTGACAGAGCTTGGCGGCTCGTCAAAGGACCAGCTTCTTGACCTAGGCAATCCTTCGGCTCGGCACTGGCTGGTCGAGCATATCGACAAGCTGATCGTCGACAACGGCATTGGTCTTTACAGGCAAGACTTCAACATCGACCCGCTCGAATTCTGGAGATCCAACGATGCAGAAGACCGTCAGGGCATCACAGAGAACAAGCATATCGTCGGGTATTTGGCCTACTGGGACGAGTTGCGACGCCGGCATCCGGACATGCTCATCGACTCATGCGCCTCCGGCGGAAGGCGTAACGATCTCGAAACGATGCGGCGAGCGGTTCCGCTTTGGCGAAGCGATTATGCCTATGAGCCGATTGGGCATCAATGCATGACGTACGGCATCTCGATGTGGCTGCCGTATCACGGAACCGGAACGGTCGCCGTCGAGAGCGCCCCCTACTACGGTGGCGGAGTAACGCCTGTGCATCCGTACGCGTTTTGGAGCAACGCGGTGCCCGCGCTGGGATGCGGTATCGACATCCGCGAGAAGGGGCTCGACTACGCGGAGTTGCGCCGCCTCTTCGGGGCGTGGCGTTCGATCGCCGACTATTACTATGGCGACTACTATCCCCTGACTCCGTATAGCCGGAAGGACAGTGACTGGATTGCATGGCAATTCAACCTTCCCGAGCATGGAGATGGCATCATCGAGGCATTCCGCCGCCCCGGTGCTGCCGATCAAACGCTGCGGGTGAGGCTAAGCGGACTGGAGCGTGACGCCACATACAGGTTCACATCCATCGAGGCCGCCGAGTTGCAGAAGACGGAGTGGACAGGCAGAGAGCTTATGGAATCGGGACTCACTATTCGGCTTAATCAGAGTCCGGCCGCTGCCATCATTCGGTTCGCTAAAAGTAACCCGATATGACCTCCTCCAACGAATCGCCGCCGAACCTTAGCAGTTGGAGCTTGAGTGAGGTTTTTGGTCCCGGCATTCGAGCGATTCGCAAGAACTGGCTGCCGATGCTGCTGATTCAGCTTGTCGCGTTCTTGATCGTCTTCTGCTACTTCCATTCGGAGGCTGTCCGGCTTGCTACCGAGTCTGTTGCCCGAGCAAAGGAGTCGGGCGGAGAGCTGTTTGTGATCCTTGCCGGAGCATGTGCGGGCGGAGTCATTCCGCAGATAGCGAAGATCGTTACGGGAAAAGCGGGCCGTCTCGACCGGCTGTTTTGGGAAGACAGCGCCTATGCCGCCCTGCTTTTCGCGATGATCGGGATTCAGGTGGACGCGTTCTATCGATGCCAAGTCGTGTTCTTTGGCGCGGGCCAAGATCCCGTTACGCTCGCGAAGAAGACGGCGCTTGACATGTTCGTTGCGGCGCCGATTGTGTTCAACCCGTTTGCAATGCTCATGCTTCACTTCCGCCAAGTTGGATTCAAACTCGCGGGCCTCTCGAAAGCGTTTAGTTGGTCCTTCTACAAGACCCGGGTTCTTCCGACGCTGCCGGCTAACTGGGCTTTCTGGATTCCGATTCTGCTGTGCGTGTACTCGTTGCCTTCGCTTCTGCAGTTTCCGTTCGCACAGTTGGCCGAAGCTTGCTGGAGTCTGGTGTTTATCTTCATCGCCCAAGATGCCTTGGATAACGAGGCGGTGGTCCTGAACCAAAACGCCATCGTGCCTTAAGTAGCCTCTATACTGAGTGCCGATGAAGCTCTACTCCTGGAATGTCAACGGCATTCGCGCCGTCCAACTGGCTCTTTGAAGGATTGCTCGAGAATCGTCTGGCGATCTGGTGGAGCGCAACGATTCCCACGGTTCCAAGGCCTCCGGTTCCCAGGTCCTCTTCGATGAACCCGCCGGTGCCAAGCCATTGGAACGCACGGTCGGCGTCAAGATCCAACCCGGCGTCTTTGGCAATCTCTCGGGTGTACTCCTTCAGGTCGGTGAAGTTCGCGTTCGCTGAATACCAATAATCTGCAAAGCGGATGTGCTGCAAAACCCGCCTTCGGTTGCGCCGGTCATACTGCTCTTTGAGCCAGCCGTCGCCCTTTGGCGTGTGTTTGGCTTCTAGGACACTGAACGCACACTCCCGGGCGGATGCGTGGGTCATCGTTAGCCCGGCGGCGAGGATAGGGTCGGCGAAGCCGAGCGCTTCTCCGACCAGGTACCAGTTTGCGCCCGTCATACGCTCGGCGACGAAGGACCAGTCCTTGGTGGTTGAGAACAGACCCTCGCTCGTGGCATTGGTCATCAAGGCATGAATTCGTGGTTCTTCCTCGATTGCCTTCATGTACAACTCCTCGGGCTTCCTGCCACTGTCTTTGTAGTAACTGGCCGGGCAAACGAGGCCCACAGACGTGCGTGTCGGGCTGAGCGGGATAAACCAGAGCCACCCGTAGCCGACCGACATCACTTGGACACGCGTGCCCCCGACTCCGATACTGACCGCCCAATCGGCATTCTGCCAGTAATCCCAGAACGCGACATTCCGGAGGGCGCTTGGCTCCTCGATGCCGACTCCCATAGCTCGGCGGAGCAGTCCGACATGGCCGGTTGCGTCGACGTACGTGTCAGCTTCCACTTTCGTTCCATCGTCCAAAAGCAGCCCGGTCACCCGATCGCCCTCGTGCTCGACCGACTTCACTCCGGTGCCGAAGCGGACATCGCAACCCAGTTCCCACGCATGCTCC